>JACCDU010137015.1_pt1 | contig 16495 bp, 13 predicted proteins | sample 7446081 | NCBI WGS metagenome assembly JACCDU01 (sample SAMN15323447, study PRJNA562643) | freshwater metagenome | isolation source: river surface water | place: USA:Blue River Watershed | collected 2017-08-17
GTTTATGGTTTGGCTCGATTCCAGAAAATCAAATGAGCAAAAGTTTCGCTTTCAATTACCTTGGTACCTTGTTGTTTTTATTGCCGTTTCTATTTTTGTGAGTTTGTTCCCTTTGCCTTCCTTCCTCTTAAAGGGAAGTGAAACCATCGGGAAAATCATTCTCACCATTGCCATGGCGGCTATAGGTCTGAAAGTCGATGTCTTTCGTTTGCTCAGGGCGGGGCAGCGCGGTTTGATTTTTGCGTTGGTCATTTTTGTGCTGCAAATCAGTTTGTTGTGGCTATTAAATGGCTGACGAAAGTCACTTTTTAAAGTAACTCGGGTCACACACTTGTAAAAGTTCGCAGCCTAAATTTGTTGCATCAAATCATACACTATGAATGTTCAACAAATTTACACCGGATGTATCGCACATGCTGCATACTACTTAGAAAGCAATGGGGAAGCTGCCATTTTTGACCCTTTGAGAGAAGTTCAACCTTACATCGACAGAGCTGCCGCCGATAACGCGCAAATCATGTATGTCTTTGAAACGCATTTCCATGCTGATTTCGTTTCAGGCCACCTCGATTTAGCTCAAAAGACTGGTGCAACAATCGTTTATGGCCCAACGGCAAAGCCTGGCTTTGAAGCTTTAGTTGCCGAAGACAACCAAGAATTTAAAGTGGGTGCTTACACGGTTAAGGTCATTCATACGCCAGGGCATACCATGGAAAGTACTACTTACTTGTTGACAGACGAACACGGCAAACAGCACGGCATCATAACGGGCGACACGCTGTTTATTGGTGATGTTGGCCGTCCAGACCTCGCGCAACATGTCATTGCAGACCTTACAGAACGCAAACTTGCCGCCCATCTTTTTGACTCCTTGCGCCATAAAATCATGCCTTTGGCAGATGATTTAATTGTGTATCCTAACCATGGTGCAGGTTCTGCTTGTGGTAAAAAGATGAGCAAAGAAACAACAGATACCCTTGGCCACCAGAAAAAAACAAATTACGCCTTGCGTCCAGACATGACAAAGGAAGAATTCATTGAAGAATTGCTCACTGGTCTGACTGCGCCTCCGGGCTATTTCCCTAAAAATGTCTTGATGAATATTCAAGGTTATGATGCTTTGGATACAGTGATGGCGCGTGCGCAGAAAGCCCTCTCTCCAACGGAATTTGAGTTGGTGGCCAACGAAACGGATGCACTTATTTTAGATACCCGTGCGCCTGAGGTTTTTGCGCTGGGCTTTGTACCCGGCTCAATAAACATCGGGCTCGACGGAAACTTTGCCATGTGGGTGGGTGAAATGATCACCGATATCCAGCAAGAAATCTTATTGATCACCGAAGCTGGACGCGAAGAGGAAGCCATTATTCGCTTGGCTAGAGTTGGGTATGATCATGCGATAGGTTATTTAAATGGTGATTTTGAAGCCTGGAAAAACGAGGGGCGAGACACCGACAGTGTGCAGCGCATAACGGCCGCCGATTTTGCTGCGCAATTCAACGCGCAAACGCCAACTTTTGATGTCCGCAAGCGCAGTGAGTTTGAGGCGGAGCATGTTGTTAATGTCGTTAATGTGCCCCTGAATGAGCTCAATTTGCACTTATCAGAATTCCCAGAGCAAGGCAATTTTATTTTGCACTGCGCAGGTGGCTACCGTAGCATGATTGCCGCAAGTATACTCAAAAGTCGTGGTATTCATCATTTTGTGGATGTCATTGGCGGCATGGCTGAAATTGCCAAAACAAATGTGCCCAAGACGGCTTATGTGTGCCCAAGCACTTTGTTGTAAAAAAAAATAATATCAAGCGCAAAGAAAGCAGGTCTTATGGGCCTGCTTTTCTTCATTTAAAAATGCATGAAAATTGACCTATTCGACTCAATTTTTGATCTTTGTAACAAGTGTTACATTGCTTTGCATTTTGAATTGATACTTTTGATACAATAAACCCAAAATGATACAATAAACCCAAAAAAATGAAAATAGAACAAATTTACACAGGATGTTTGGCGCAAGGCGCTTATTATGTCGTAAGCGACAACGAAGCATTCATCATCGATCCGCTAAGAGAAGTTCAACCATACATGGACCGCATTGAAGCTGATGGCGTGAAACTTAAATATATTTTTGAAACGCATTTCCATGCGGATTTCGTTTCTGGCCACCTTGACTTGAGTAAGCAAACAGGTGCACCAATTGTATATGGTCCTACGGCAAAAACGGAGTTCGAAGCAATCATTGCTACAGATGGTCAAATTTTTGAAATCGGTAGCGTCAAAATCAAAGTATTGCATACCCCTGGCCATACCATGGAGAGTTCTACCTTTTTGCTTATCAATGAGCAAGGAAAAGAAGAAGCTATCTTCTCTGGTGATACTTTATTCTTAGGTGACGTAGGTCGTCCGGACCTCGCTCAAAAAGCTGCCGACATGACCCAAGATCAACTCGCGGGTATGCTCTACGACTCTTTGATGACTAAAATTATGCCTTTGGCAGACGACGTTACGGTATATCCAGCACATGGTGCAGGGTCGGCTTGTGGTAAAAACATGATGAAAGAAACGGTAGATACCTTGGGCAATCAAAAGAAAATGAATTACGCCTTGAATCAGCCCAATAAGGAAGCTTTTATTACCGCAGTTACCGACGGATTATTGCCTCCACCAGCTTATTTTGGTCACAATGTTGCCATGAATAAAAAAGGTTATGACAGCTTTGAAGACGTCAAAGCTAAAGCACTTACGGCACTTTCTGTAGACGCTTTTGAAACACTTGTTGAGGCCACTGGCGCACTTATCCTTGATACGCGCCCTGCTGCTGAATTCCACAAAGGTTTTGTGCCGCAAGCTATCAATATTGGCATCCGTGGCGATTTCGCTCCATGGGTAGGCGCGCTTATCGGCGATGTCAAACAAGAAATTGTACTCATCATTGAGCCAGGCATAGAAGAAGAAGTCGTGACGCGTTTGAGCCGCGTTGGTTTTGACAAAGTATTGGGCTATCTCGAAGGCGGTTTTGCTGCATGGCAAGAGGCTGGCAAAGAAATAGACCAAGTCAAGCGCATAACAGCTGATGAATTTGCAGCTGCATTCAAAGCAGGCGAATCAATGGTCATTGACGTGCGCAAAGAAAGTGAGTACGAAGCGGAGCACGTAGAAGATGCTTATAGCAAGCCATTGGCTTACATCAACGACTGGACCAAAGATATACAGCCAGAGCAACACTTCTTCATGCATTGTGCAGGTGGATACCGCAGTATGATTGCGGCTTCTATTTTGCAAGCGCGCGGCTACCACAACTTTACGGAAGTTGACGGCGGTTTTGGTGCCATTTCTAAAACGGCAGTACCGACAACAGACTTCGTTTGTCAGAGTAAAGTGCTGAAATCATAAAAAACCACCCTTAATCCAGCAAGCTATGTCAAAAGCACTCAAAGTTTTATTGCCGACTAATTTTTCTGTGCAGGCGAACTATGCGCAAATATTGTTGGAACGCCTCTCGCAAAGAGTTCAACTTGAAGTGCATTTAGCGCATGTTTTGCCATTGCCCGAAACCGTTTCCATACTACCCGATGGTCAAATTCAAACTTGTGGTGAAATAGATTTTGGCTTTGTGGAGCTTCAGCGCGACCTCACTTTACAAAAATTAAAGGCTGTAGAAGGCACCTTTCATGGTCACCACATCTTAATTGGCCCATCGGTAGAATCGGTTGTCGATTTTGCAGAACAAAACGCTTTTGACCTCATTGTGATGGGTACCAAAGGTAGTAACGGTTTTGTTGAGAAACTGGTCGGGAGTAAAACGCAAAATGTAGTGCGCCAATCTAAGGTGCCTGTCCTTTCTTTGATGTGCGACCGCAGCGACTGGATGCCGAATGAAGTATTGTTGGTTCATCAGTTTGACAAAGAAGAGGTTCACCTTCCGGCTGCAACTTTGGCCATTATTCAAGCTTTCAAAAGCAATGTACACCTACTAGAATTTATTGACAATCCACAACAAGAAGCAGCCGTACTTCAAGCCATGAATGTATTTGTTCAGAAAGAAGGTTTGGAACAGGTGCAGTTGCATACCTTGATTGAAAAAGATGTCGAACAAGGTGTCTTGCATTTTGACCAAATGAAAAGTGTGGACCTGCTCTTGATCGGGACCCACGCCAAAAGCCGTCTGTTTCATAAAAGCGCAACCCAAAGCTTGGTCAATCATCTATTTAAGCCTATACTGACTTTTCATATTTAATATTAAATCTACAACCCAAACCCCAAACCCATGCTCGATTTTTTAATGCAACCTTGGCCGTGGTGGTTCTCCGGAATCATCATTTCTACGGTCATGTTTTTAATGCTATTCTTCGGGAAGTCTTTCGGATTTTCCTCGAATTTGCGCACACTTTGTACGATTGCTGGCGCTGGAAAGCGCGTGAAGTTCTTTGACTTCGATTGGAAAACACAATCTTGGAACCTCGTTTTCTTAGTTGGCGCCATTATTGGTGGATATATCGCCAATAATTTCCTCAACGATGGAGCCAGTTTTGACTTGGCCAGTTCAACTGCCAAAGATTTGGCGCAACTTGGTTTTGGCAAAGCCGAAGAAGTTCAACCCTCAGAGCTTTTTAGTCTGGAGGCACTTTTTACGCTAAAAGGTTTTGCCGTACTTTCAATTGGTGGTCTTTTAGTTGGTTTTGGCTCTCGCTATGCCGGTGGCTGTACCTCTGGCCATGCCATTTCTGGTATCTCCAACTTGCAATTACCTTCACTCATTGCTGTCATTGGCTTTTTTATCGGTGGCTTGCTCATGACACATCTTATTTTCCCCTTCATTTTTTAAGCCATGAAGTTCATTAAATTTTTAGTGGTCGGCGTATTGTTCGGCATCGTCATGGCCAAATCGCAGGCCTTGAGTTGGTACCGCATCCAAGAGATGTTTCGCTTCCAAAGTTTTCATATGTATGGTATCATTGGCACAGCCGTTATGCTTGGCGTGATCGGTACGGCACTCATTAAGTTCAAGAAGTGGAAAGATTACCAAGGCAATCCGATTCAATTTGTACCCAAAGACAAAGGATTCTGGCGCTACTTGATTGGTGGAACTATATTCGGTTTAGGATGGGCCTTGAGTGGCGCCTGCCCTGGGCCAATGGTCGTGAATATCGGTTACGGTTACTTGAGTTTTATCGTTGTGGTTTTCTTTGCATCGGTTGGCACCTACCTTTATGGTGTTTTTCAAAGCAAACTACCTCATTAAAGTATCTTGAGAAGATGAAATATCTTGCATTTCCAATTGTATGTACTGCGCTTGCGCTGGTCTCTTGTTCTTCGAATGAAACACATTCAGATCAACTCACTTCGGATGAGATTCAATCTGTGCCGGTAAGCGCTTTTTGGCAACCAGCAGATGTTTTTGCAATCGCAGATAAGCAAAAATCTGACCAGGTGCTTTATGGACGCGATCTCATCATTCATACGGCTTATTATTTAGGCCCAAAGGGTCGGGTTGCACAACAAACCAATGGGCTCAATTGCCAAAATTGCCATTTGTATGCGGGCACCAAGCCCTTTGGAAACAACTATGGCTCGGTTGCCTCCACGTATCCGAAGGTGCGCGCACGCAGTGGTAAAATGGAAAGCATAGAAAAACGCATCAATGACTGTTTTGAACGCAGTTTGAATGGCAAAGGCTTGGCCGAAAACAGCAAAGAAATGCGCGCTATGGTGGCCTACATGAAGTTTTTAGGTGAAAACGTGCCCAAAGGAGAAAAAGCAGCGGGCTCGGGCTTGAAAGAGCTTCCTTTTTTAAATCGCGCTGCGGATCCTCAAAAAGGAAAAGCTGTTTATGAGTTGCGCTGTGTGAGTTGCCATCAGTTGAATGGGCAAGGCGTTATGGATGGCATTGGCCAGTCTTATGTGTATCCGCCACTTTGGGGGCCGCATAGCTTCAACGACGCTGCGGGTTTGAGCCGCATTTCGAATATGGCCAAATACGTCAAGTACAACATGCCATTGGGCGTGAGTCATGACGCTCCTGAGCTTTCTGACGAAGACGCCTGGGATGTTGCGGCTTACATAGAAAGTAAACCCCGTCCACACAAAGCCGTTCCTAAAGATTGGCCAGATATTTCGAAAAAGCCTTTCGACCATCCTTTTGGGCCATATACAGATGCTTTTTCTGAACAACAGCATAAATATGGACCTTTTACGGCCATGAAAAAGCCCAAAAAGTAAATTATTTATTTGCCTTAGGACAAACGTCAACGTATTCTATTTCAAAATATGAAATTCAAAGTTCATCCCATATTAATTTGTTTGACGATACTTTTGTTTGATGCATCAGTTTCAACTTGGGCACAACACCACGAGCTTTCAGACCAACCCATGATGTGGAAGGGCAAGCCGCAAGATGTGCTCGATTCTACTTCTTTACTTTACGCGTTTAAAACAGGCACTTCTGCAGGTCATTTTCGCTATTTCTTTAGTCAAACGACCAATGAAGGCGCGCTTTCTGACTACTACGCCAATGCAATTGGTGGCGGTTTGCGCTTTGAAACCAACTCCTTTCATCATTTTCAGTTTGCCGTGAGCGGCTTTTATTTTTTCAATATCGGGTCCTCAGTATTGCACAATCCGGACCCTATTACAGGTGTCTTGAGTCGCTATGAGACTGGCTTGTTTGATATAGAGAATCCGGATAATCATCGGGATATGGACCGACTTGAAGAATTGTACTTAAAGTATAATTTGAAGGGTGGAAAGCTCATTGTTGGTAGGCAGCTGATCAATACGCCCCTGATCAATATCCAAGACGGACGCATGCGCGGCACGGGTGTTGAAGGTCTTTGGTTAGATCAAACGCTAAACAAAAAGCTGCGTTTTCAAGGGGGAGTTCTAACGGCTATTTCTCCGCGCAGCACCACCAAATGGTACAAAGGAGCCGAATCTATTGGCTTGTATAGCCAAGGTGTGAACCCCAACGGCAGCCCCTCACAGTTCAGAGGCAACATCGAGTTGCCATTTGTTGGCGTTGCTTCATTGATATGGAAGCCTTCAAGCCACACCGAGTACCAAGGCTGGGATTACCATTTGCCCGGTTTGTTCAATAGTACGTTTCATCAAATCCAATGCGCGCACAAAACAAAGCACTTTGTGTGGTCAAACGGTGCACAAGTCATGCGGCAATGGGCACTTGGCGACGGCGGCAATTCAGATCCAACGCTCACTTATATTTCTAAAGGGGCAAAGTCTCTGACTTTTGGTTTTCGTTCGAGGTTTGAATTTGCCAAATGGCATTATTCCTTGAATTACAATCGCATTACAGCTGAGGGCCGTTATTTATTTCCAAGAGAGTGGGGCAGAGACCCTTTTTACACCTTTATGCCACGCGAACGCAACGAGGGCTTTGGAGACGTACATGCGGTAGTCTTGAAAGTGGAGAACCAAAATACAGCATCTGTTTTCAAGAAGTCAGGTTTTTCGTTGGGATATTTCCAGTTGCCAGATGTTCATGATTTTGCTTTGAATAAATACGGGATGCCCAGCTACTTGCAAGCCAATTTAGATGTGCGCTTTCAACTGAGTCAGCTCATGCAAGGTCTTGAAGGTCAATTGCTTCTTGTTTGTAAATACGGTATTGGTGAAATGTACAATAACCCCAAATACCAAATCAATAAAGTCAATTTGTTGTTGACCAATTTTGTACTGAATTATCACTTTTAAATTTTTATCATGACTTTTGACTTACTCACCATTTTTGGTTTGCTATCGAGCACCGTAATTGGCATTTCGCTCGGCCTTATTGGCGGAGGCGGCTCTATTCTTACCGTTCCAGTGCTTGTTTACCTGTTTAAGGTAGATCCAGTTTTGGCTACAGCTTACTCTTTGTTTATTGTTGGCCTCAGTAGTTTGGTGGGTGCCTTTCCAAAATACAAAGCGGGCATGATCGACCTAAAGACAGCAGTTGTATTTGGCATCCCGTCTATTATTGCGGTATTTTTAACCAGAAAGGTTTTGGTTCCAGCTATTCCGGCTACACTTTTTGAAGTCGGAGGCATTTCGGTCACCAAAGCGCTGGCCATGATGATTTTATTTGCGGTTCTAATGGTTGCGGCTTCTGTTTCGATGATCCGCGACAAGAAAAAAGAAGAAACATTGAGTTCTGAGCCTCGCGTTTTCAATTATCCTATGATTTTATTAGAAGGTGCCGTTGTTGGGGTCTTGACTGGTTTAGTTGGCGCGGGCGGTGGTTTCTTGATCATTCCGGCCCTTGTAATGCTCAGTAAACTACCTATGAAACAAGCGGTGGGTACCAGTTTGTTGATTATTGCCGCTAAATCTTTGATTGGTTTTACGGGAGACGTCAGTGAAAATGCTGCAAATATGGATTGGCTGTTGCTTTCAATCGTGACAGGTTTGGCCATCGTCGGTATCTTTATAGGCAACCAACTCTCAAAAAAGGTAGATGGCGCAGCGCTCAAAAAAGGTTTTGGTTGGTTCGTTTTGGTAATGGGAATTTATATCATCATCAAAGAACTTGCTTTTCCTGGAGCGAGTGCACATTAGGAATTTTCAACCAGCTATACCTCAAATCTAAAACTACTACCCATGTCCAAACAACAAAGAAGAAACTTCCTCAAAACGCTCGGCACAGCTGGTTTAGGAAGTCTGCTTACTCCGAATTTTTTGGCGCAAACAAGTGAAAATAAATCGCTTCAAAGTGAGGACGTAGAATGGCAAGAAACCAAAAGAAAAAATGGTCAATTTACGCTCCAATTGTTGCAAACAACAGATGTCCATTGTCAGATTCATCCACACGATGAACTTTTCTGGGAAAACGACAAGGCGGTATTTAGAAAAACCGGAGGCTATGCAGCATTACAGACATTTTTAAAGCAACTCAAAAAGAAAAACCCGAACACATTTTTAGTAGACACTGGCGATATGTTTCAGGGTTCACAATTGAGCGTGGAAACCACAGGGCAGGCCTTTGTGCCGATTTTGAACGCAATGGACTACCATTTGTATTTGCCGGGGAACTGGGAGGTCATTTATGGCAAGCAAAAGATGCAGCAGCTCATGGGCGCGCTGCGCGCGCCCAAAGTGTGTACAAACATGTACCACGACCTCGGCAAGGGGCAAAAAGGTGAACTTATTTTTCAGCCCTATCATATCTGGGAACACGAAGGCATCAAAATTGGCTTCTTGGGCTACACCGATCCCTTGGTTCCACTGCGCCAGAGCCCCAATTACAGCAAGGGAATCATCTACACCAAGCCCGAAGAAAACTTGGCACATTACGTGGACGTATTGCGCAACCAAGAACAATGTGCGGTGGTGATCATGCTCGCACACCTGGGCTTGTCTCAGCAAATTGCGCTAGGTAATGATCCGGCATGTAAGGGCGTTGACTACATCTTTGGAGGCGATACCCATGAGCGGGTAAGGGTGCCTATCCAATGTGCCTACACCAAAGTTGTGGAGCCCGGGGCATTTGGTTCTTTTGTTGGTTCCTTAGAACTCGATTTTGACAATGGTAAAATGGTTGCTGAGCGCTATGAACTTTTAGAAGTTAAGTCGGCTGCACTCAAGCCAGATGCGCCAATGCAAGCCATTCTGAAGGCTAATGAAGCCACTTTTGCTACAGAAATCAATAGGGTAGTGGGTTATAGTTCTATTCCGCTCTACCGTTACTTTGTGGTGGAAAACCCAATCGACACCATGATTTTGAACGCGCTCGATTGGAAATTCCCGGAAATAGACATCGTGTTGTCTAACGGTTTTCGTTTTTGCCCTCCGCGCACTACCCCAGACCACACGGGTAATATTCCCATCACCAAAGGGTTTATTTTCGATATGCTCCCCGTAGATTCAACCGTGCGCACTGCTGAGGTAACTGGCCAACAAATTGCCGATTGGCTAGAGAAAGAACTCAATAACGTATTTGCCAAAGATGCGTCCAAGCGCTTTGGTGGCTGGGTGATTAAATTCAAAGGCATGGAAGTGGAGTTTTTGGCTTTTGCCGAACAGGGCAAGCGCGTACAAAAAGTTGCAGTTGGCGGGCAGCCACTAGACAAAGCAAAAACATATAGTATTTTAGCTTGTGAGCGCGACGGAGACCCTGCCGATATGTTATGCCGCATCAAAGGGGTTCAAAACGCGCAGAACACCGTTCATACGCTGCATAAAGTGATGGAAAGTTACCTGTCAACACACCAATTAGTGACACCAACGCCGCAAGGAAACGCCAAAGTACTCGACGCGCCACAAACCTTACTCTCACAAGTAACGGGCGTACCGTATGAGTTCAGGTAAATAATTCCTGTAAAGTGATTCAATTAAAAATAGAGGTTAGTGTATTTAACTTAATTAAAATCAAAAAGATGAAAATTATTATATCCTTGTTTTTATTTCTTTTTACGGTCACATTTCATTTGGATACCCATGCCCAAACCAACAACTTTCCTTTTGAAGTGGTGCTCAAGGCAGATTCCATTACAGGTTTCAACGGCTTGCATTCTTTCGCTTACGGCCAGCGCGAAGGAAAAGTACTGTTGATTGGCGGTAGGCCCGACGGTATTCATGCGCGCCAGCCTTTCAATGCCTTCCCAGCGAGTCAGAACAACCAGCTTTTGCAAGTTTTGGATTTGAGCACGAAGCAATATTGGTCTAGGCCTTTGGCGGAGTTGTCTGTTCCTTTACAAGAACAACTGCAAAGTACCAACATGAATTTTTATCAGGATGGCAATGCGTTGATAATTGCGGGTGGCTATGCCTTTAGTGCAACGGCCAATGACCACATCACTTTTCCTTACCTCACCCGAATAGATTTAGATGGTTTGATCAGCGCGATTTTATCCAATACACCAATTTCCCCATTCTTAGAACAAATTCAAGATGAGCGCTTTGCCGTAACGGGCGGGAATTTAGCAAAGATTGGTGCACAGTATTATCTAGTAGGTGGGCACCGTTTTGATGGGCGCTACAATCCGATGAACAACCCGACCTTTGTGCAAACGTATGTCGATGGACTCAAAAAGTTTGAATTGAGCCCCATTGGACAGCCGCTCGCTGTGCAAAATTACCAACTCAGCACGGATCAAGTGAATTTGCACCGCCGAGATTATAATTTGCTGCCGCATATCTATCCCAATGGTGAATTTGGGTATCTTATTTCTTCGGGTGTTTTCCAACTCAATGCAGATTTACCTTTTTTATATCCTGTCGAAATCAAAAGCAGTGGCCACACGCCGGTCAATGGTTTTAGTCAGTATTTGAGTGCCTACCACTCCAGTAAATTCAGTTTGTTTGATACCGCGAACCAAACGATGCACCATCTCTTTTTGGGAGGCTTGAGTCAGTATTATTATCAAAATGGAGCGCTCCTCAACGATGCGAATGTACCGTTTGTCAAAACCATTAGTCGTCTGACGCAAGGGCCCGATGGCGCGTATCAAGAATATGTGTTGGCTACTGAAATGCCTGCTTTACTCGGCGCCAGTGCAGAGTTCATTCATTTGGAACAAGTACCACATTACGCGTCGGAAATCATCGATTTAGCAGCACTCAATGGCGATTCTATCCTCATTGGGCATGTAGTTGGGGGCATCAAAAGTGGAAGTCTGAATCCTTTTACGCAGAACAATACCAATGCTACCGATGCCAATGCTGTGCTTTACGAAGTTTGGCTCAAGCGCACGGCAACAAATGCGATAGAGGTGGTTTTGCCGGAAGAAGCGCTGGCCATTGAGTTGTTTCCCAATCCGAGTGTGGAGGACATCTACATCGATTTCAATTTCTCGGCTAAGCATAACGTGGAGTTGTTTATCTTGGATGCAAGTGGAAAACTGGTGCACGAAGTGTATTATGAAAAAGTGAAAAATGCTAAAAAATCTATCGATGTCAAGGAAAAGAATTTGAAACCGGGTAGTTATACCTTTCAATTCATCATCGACGACCAACAAACCCTCACCAAACAACTCGCTGTACAATGAAATCATTCTGGAATGAACGCTACACCGAAGCGCAATATGCCTATGGAACTGAACCCAATGATTTTCTAAAGTCTTTGCCCATTGCATCGGGTTTAAAAGTGCTGTGTTTGGCAGAAGGCGAAGGCCGCAATGGCGTGTACCTTGCAGGACTCGGAAATGACGTCACTTGCATAGATTATGCTGAAGAAGGCTTGAAAAAAACAAGCCAATTGGCGGCTCAAAATGGGGTTGCGGTGTCCTGCATCTGCGCTGACCTTGGAGAAATCAATTTGGAGGAAAGTACTTGGGATCTCATCATCGGTATTTTTGCACATTTTCCACTTCACGTAAAGCAACACATCTGGCCACAAATGCATGCTGCACTAAAGCCTGGAGGGCAACTCATTATAGAAGTTTACGATCAAGAGCAATTGCGTTTTGGTACCGGTGGCCCACAGCAGCCCGATTTATTGTATTCAAAAGAGGAACTTCAGGATTTAATTGGTTCAGACTTCTCTGAAATACATATTGAAAAAGTCTATCGGGAGGTCAATGAAGGAACTTATCACAATGGTGCAGCGGCAACCATTCAACTTCGTGCTGTAAAATAAAAGGGTCTGTTCGTTAGATTTTCGAATTTTCCACGTTAATTTGGATGGAAAATGAAAACGGTTACGCTTCTCTTCTTCACGACCATGTTTTTGTCGCTTGCAGCCCGTGCGCAAGAGCCTTGTGAATTCAAGCCGCAAAACAAAAAAGGCGGTCATTATTTGTTCTCTACTTTTTACCTCGATGACCTCAAAACACCCCGAGAAGGTGTTTGCCAAACATTGCATATGGGTAAAATCTACGAGCGCAGGGTTTTTGTGAAAGGGCATTTGGTGGAAGAAACCTGCAATACGCTAGAAGGGAACCCGCGCGTGCAGAGCAAGTTTTCTCTCTGGGACGACGATTCGCTGCTCATTGACCAGCGGGTATACTACGAAAACGGGCCCTTACAAACGCACAACATCATTTATCTCGACGCCAGTGGCCGCAGGTGCATGAAATCCATAGAATTTGGCTTGAAGGGCCAAAAACGCTTCGAACACACCTATGCCTGGATCCGCTACAACGAACTCAATGAGTCGGACAAAAGCAGCCATCCTGAACATACCGTAGATGATTACGGCTATACCTATTTGATGGTGCCCATTGGTCAAGAAAAAATATATGATCCCACGACGGGTGGTTTAAGCATGGTTCGTTACCATCAATTCATCAAAGATGGCAATTATGAACACCGTTCTTTAAACGGTCCAGTCTTAGAATATTACGACAATGGAAAAGTAAAAGCCAAAGGCAGCTACAAAGACGGCAGTCTGAAGGGCAAATACCAAACCTATTATGCCGATGGTCGAATTGAATCGGAGCGCTATTATGACAACGATGTACCTGTAGGCGAGTGGAAGGGCTGGCACGCCAACGGCAAGCAGGCTTATTGGTATCTCTATGACCTCAATACGGCACATCCTTTTGAACCCAATAAAAAAGAATGGGCAGAAAATGGACAGCTGATCCTTGAGCAGGTGCTAGATGTGAGTGGAACTGGTTACCTGCGCGAGTGGACCCCACAAGGAATCAAAACGCACGATGTCGATATTTATATGCTGGAACGCACCAGAGGCCTTGAAACCTGGTGGTTTGACAACGGTCAATTGCACTGGAAAAGAGACTACCGTAAAGGTCAGGACACCTTATTGATCGAATTTTATAAAAACGGAGATTTAGCGCGTTTAGAGATCTATAAAGAAACGGACTTGGATACCTATCGCGAAAATCGCCGCTGGTACCCGAACCTAGTTCCTGAAAGCGTTTTTATTGCGCAAACCCGTAAAGACGGCTTTTTTAGTCAGTCACAAGAGCTGTATTACCCTAATGGCCAACTCCAAACTACAGTATTATACAAAAACAAGGAATGTTACAAAGAATTTTATGCCACCAATGGTATCAAAATACGCACCTTACATACCATTTCTGACAGCCTTCATGGGCCTTATCAGTTGCTAGATACGCTCGGAAATCTTTTACTCGATTACCGTTATCAAAGTGGTGTACGCCATGGTTGGTGTCGCGAGTACGACCACACAGGTCAACTGCTTTTTTCAAAATACTATCAAGAGGGTATTCCAGTAAAGGATGCTGCAGCAATAGAAAGAAAAACAGAATTTTTGGCGCTCACCCAAGCGCAGCGCAAGGGGCTTGACAGGCTGATCAGCTCCCAAAATATCGATTCGCTGCAGTTTTCTAAAAATGAAATAGAGGAATTATTTAAGCTCGCTTATTTGAATTTTCCTGAACAATTTGAACCCCTTCCGCAAACCGATTACAACGGTGGCTTGAGAGAATATAATCATTATTTGCGCGTTCATTTGCGGCGCAATGGGGACCTGATTTGGATGGACTTGAGTTCAGCTGCAATGTCAAGCGTATCATTTATTGTTTATCCAGATATGGAAATAGAGATTTTCAATCATCGGTATACCAAAGAAGAATTGAACAAAGAACTTAACACCCATCCTAAATTTTATATGTGGAACGACTGATACTTTTATTGCTCTTTTTTTCGATGGGTGAGTTGCGTGCCGACGTGCTGCCGACCGAGTTGCGTTTCACGCTCAAGCAAGTCCCTACGCGTTCAGATCAGTACACCGTTTTGGAGTTAGAGATCAAGAATACTTCGGCCTTACACAACAGCATACTTGTTGCGGGGCATCCGCAATTGGGCATGGGTTTATTTGAGGTATTGGCCTATGAGCGTGCCGAGTCCATGAAGTGGACGCTAGATACCACCTATAGCTTAGTGCTCCCGGATTCCGCAGCCTTAGACAAGAAGTATATGCAGTTTTGGAGCTTAGACCCAGGGGAAAGTTTCAAGCAGCTTTTTGTCATCAACGAGCCGCCGTCTTCGGGCAGGGCTTACCAAATCAAGTATCAACCGCACGTATGCGAGGACTATTTCAAGTATGCTTTTCGCTGGTACGATGACGAAGGCGAGCCAACTGATGGCGTCATAGATGGCGACCAACGCTTTGCGTATCAGGGTCCACTGTTTAGTAATCTCTGCGATATTTTTGATGCCATCACTGATGCTCAGTTGAAAGATCGAGAAGCTAAAAATTTCTATCAAGCCAACTGGAAGCGGTTGAAGCACCAGGTCAAAAGAAGCATGAAATACACTCAATCTTGGCCTGTTCTCAGTGCGCAATTGTACAGTCAAGCCGTTTTATCTTCCTTGCCAACATATGCTCACAATTACGTCATATTCGAGACAAAAAACGGCCTAGCCTACCTCTCTCTGGGTTACCAAATTGGCAAAATTTATCCTTTTCGGAGTTTTTTGGCTAAAATCGCGCATCTTTGTGGAGCAAGACGCGTTTTTTGGCAAACGACTTCGTCTCGAAAAGTCAAGCTCCGCACTTTTAAACCATATACATATTAATTAGTAGCTACTTTACCATGAAATTCATTTTTACCCTCATTTTCACCCTTAGTTTTTTAAGCTTTTTTGCACAAGAAAACCCTGCGAGTAAAGAAATCAACGAAGCCATCAAAGAAATGGATGCCGGCAACTTTTCCCAGAGCCGTGTCATCTTGGAGGGTGTTTTACAGAAAGATTCTACCAATTACGATGCGTGGTATGAATATGCCTACAGTTATTACATGCAAAAAGACTACGCGAAAGCGGTAGAGATCATGCAAACCCAAACAGATCATCCTGAAGCCACCGACCAGTTATGGCAAATGATTGGCAACAGCCAAGACATTATGGGGAATGCTGAAGAGGCTTTGGCTACTTACGCTAAGGGCATGGAGCGCTTTCCGCACAGCGGTAGATTGTACGTAGAGTCTGGCAATATCTTTTTGATCAAAGGAGAAACTGAAAAGGCCATTCCATACTACGAAAAAGGTATTCAAATGGATCCAGAATTTCCGTCAAACTATTACCGCTTGGCGCGTATTTTTTGCAATTCTGAAAACGAAATCTGGGGGCTTATTTACGGTGAAATTTTCATAAATCTAGAGCGCAACACCCAACGCACCCGTGAAATGAGCGCAATTTTGTACCGCACCTACCTGAACACCATGGTGTTTAGTAAAGAAGGCGTCGGAACGAGCTTTGCCAAAGATATGAGTCCGTTTACCATGGCCTTTGAATCTACAATTGCGAATGCAGCTGCTACGTATCAAACCAGTGTGAAAAAGCCCACACTAGATGTCGCTTCTTTATTGACCATTAGAAAAGCATTCATGACAAGTTGGTTAGCGAGTGAATACGCCAAGCAATTTCCGGTACAGCTCTTTGATTTTTGGCAAAGTATCGACGACATGAACTTCTTTGAATGCTACCATTATTGGGTATTTAGCCAAGCACCCAATGACCAATTCGAAAAGTGGCGCAAAGCCAACGAAACCAACTTTGGTTATTTTGTGAAATGGTACAACCCCAACCCAATTGTGATCACCGAAGCCAATTATTTCTCGCGCTCTAAAATGCTCAA
>JACCDU010975506.1_pt1 | contig 16494 bp, 13 predicted proteins | sample 7446081 | NCBI WGS metagenome assembly JACCDU01 (sample SAMN15323447, study PRJNA562643) | freshwater metagenome | isolation source: river surface water | place: USA:Blue River Watershed | collected 2017-08-17
AGCATGAGAGGGCTGATTGCGTCCGTGCTCGGCGGCGTTTCCAGAGGGGTTGGCGAAGTTGCTGCTGGCCAGATCGAATTGAACTCTCGCAAAGCCTTGATGGAGGCCGAAGAAGAGATGCGCGCCCGGCTGGCCGAGGCGGCTGAAGGTCGCGCTGAGACGAGGCAGATCGCGGCTGAAGAGCGCGCCATCAAAAACATCGGTCGCGAAGCCCAGGCCGAAGAAGACATTCTTGCCAGACGATACGGTGAAGGTAGTAAATACCCTGGCCTCATCTCTCAGCAAATCAGCGCTCAAGAAACTCCCGGCCAAAAAGCGGCTCGTGAACGCGAAGAGCTTTTGGCTGCCGATGAGCAAACTAAACGCGATGTGCTTCAATCCCTTTTGACAACGCCGGAAAGTGATCCCGCCTATCAAGGTCTGTTGCGACAGTGGCAGGTTATGTCTGGTGCTTCAGGAAGCCGGATGGATCCACAGCAGTCAGCGCAGATTGACTATTACCAGTCGCGAATCAATCAGCTGCAGCGCAGCAGACAAGACGCCATACGTGATCTTGGACCGGATGACCCTTCGGTATCGGAGATTGACACAGAATTGGGTTGGGCGCAGAGCGAGATAAGCAAGCTGCTCGGATTGCCGTCCTTTTCAAGATCGCCTGTGACAATACGCACTCAAGAAGAATACGATCGCCTGCCATCAGGCGCTCAGTTTTTTGAAGACGGAAAACTGTACTCAAAGCCGTAGGAGCATCCATGGCCTCTAAGTTTGGCGGTGTGCCCGTTACAGGGTCTAGATTTGGCGGTGTGCCCGTTACAGGGTCTAGGTTTGCTGATACCTCTGAAACCAGTTTCCTTGGCGACATAGGCACCCTACTCAAGCAGGGCGCATCGCAGGCCATGTCCACGTACCAGGTTGGCCCTCAGGTTATTTCTGGCGGGGTCGAAGGCACTGAAGGTCTTATCGCCAAAAATCTCACTGCAGAACGATTCCAGCCCGAAGCCATGCGACAGGTGTCGGAGGCTTTCAAAGACGAAGCCGAGGCCATGCGCCAGGCTGAGAGCTGGTACTCTCGCCAAGGCCTTCAAGCTATTGGTGGAGCCGTTGCCGAGATCGGTAAGCAGCTCGTTACAAACCCTCGCGGGGTGGCCTATTTCACGGCAGAGCAGGCGGCCAACATGGTGCCTGCCATCGTGGGCGGCCTGAGTGGCGCAGCGGCTGGATCTCCTGCAGGCCCTGTCGGCGTGGTGGGAGGCGCCACCGTAGGCGCGTTCGGCGCTTCTGCCCCCATGGAGATAGGAGCCGAATTTATCGGAATCGTAGGCGGCGAACTTGCTGCCCGCAATCTTGCTCCGACTGAAGAAAACATCAAAACGCTGTTGGCCGACGAGCAGTTTCGCAATACGGCCATCAGCCAGGCCCGCGTAAAAGGTGCCACGGTTGCTGCTGTCGACGCAGCTACCAGCGTTATCGGCGGTCGAATTACGTCTGGACCCATGCGCTCCGCAATAGCAAGTGCCGCTCGAGAGTCTCTCGAAACCGGCGCTGAAGTGGCGCCACTGGTTCAACGCAACATTGACGCCTTGCCGCTTTCTGAGCGGTTCGCCGCTGGCGCCAAAGGTTACGGCGTTGACGTAGTCGGCGCCGGTGTAGGTGAAACGGCCGGTCAAGTTGCTGCGTATGGCGAAGCGGATCTGGAAGAGGTAGCGCTCGAAGTCCTCGGAGAAGCCGGCGGCGCCATTGTTGAAGTCCCAGCGCTTGGCAAAAAATTTGTCAGCGCGAGCTTGCGCTCGGTGCAGCCCGGTCAAGCGGCCCCGGTGCAGCCCGGTCAAGCGGCCCCGGTGCAACCGACGCCTACTCCAGATCAACGTCTTCAGACGGCCACCTCTGCCTCGGAAGCTGTCCAAGCTGCCGGCGACATGATCGATATGGACATCGAGGCGTTGGAGCGCGAAGCCGGCATCGCTGATTCCGTGGGCGTTTCTGAGGTCAGAACGGCAGAACCCCAAGCCCGAGGCCTCGTGGCTCAGGCTATGGCGCCTGCGGTAGAGCCGACTTTGACGCCTGCGGCAGAGCCGACTTTGACGCCTGCGGCAGAGCCGACTTTGACGGTAGACACCCTGGCCCAGGCCGACATCTCCGCCATGCCTGCTCCAGAGCGGCAGGAATTCTTGGATGACCTTGTCGCCGCCCGCACAGCAAACCTCCCAGAGCAACGCCAAGCTGCGCTCACACGCGCTGCTGAGGTTTATGGCCGCACGGTAGGGCCAGTGCAGCAGCCGCTGCCGCGCGTCACGCCTCAGGAGGCTATCACTCGCGCGCAAGAGCTGCCGCAAGAACGCGCCCGTACAGCCGCCCCGAGTCTCGACGCCCTGTTGGCGGCGGACACCCGTGGCCTGGACACCCAGGACCGTGAAGACTTCAACGCCAACCTGGCCATGGCGCGCTCTGTTGAACCTGGCCCAGTGCAGACGGCCGCTTTGCAAAGAGCCGCTGAGGTGTATGGCCGCGCCATTGGCCCGGTGCAGCCGCGCACGGCCGTTGCTGCAGAGCCTAGTCGCCGTACCGCCGTACCGCGCCCGACGAACATTCTTGGCCGCCCGGCGAGCGAGTACACCCCGGCTCAGCTGCAAGACATCCTTAACAACAATAGAGTGCCGGCGATCACCCGCCGAGGCGTAGAGACCGAACTGCGGGCACGTACCTCGGCACCGGTGCAGGAGACGATCAGTGAAAACTTCATTGCCGTTCCAGAGACCGTGCCCGTCTTGGCCGCTCAACCGGTGGCTGGACAGTCTGCCGGCCAACGAGCGCGAGAAACTGCTCAACGGGCAATGGACACCTGGGCAGCCTCAAACGGCATCCCCAGCCCAGTCACCTTCAACGCTGCCCCCGCTGAGCTCGAAGCTGGCGTAGCTGAGATTGCAGACCTGATTGGCAGTCAATGGGGCGGTCGCGTGTTCGCTTTCTCAGACACTCGTCCTGGCGCCATCAACGGCGTAGCCATTGGCAAAGTCGCTTACGTCAACGTCAGCAATACCCAGGCCGGTGTGCAGCGCACCGCGCTTCACGAGTTTAAGCACACGGTCGAGCAGATCGCAAAGGCAGAAGCCGCTGCCGGGATCACTGACACGCCTGCACAAGAATTCGTCGAACAGATCGACAGCGTCTTCGACGACATGACTGACGAGGGCAAACGCGCGTACCTTGAGAATTTCATAGCCGCAGAAGAATTGGCCAGCCTGCAGGGCGACGCCCGCGAGACGCGCGTACAGGAGTTGTTGCAGGATCCTGAGCTGCGCAGCGAGATGGTCGCCGACTTCTTGGGCAACCGTGCCACCGACAAGCAGTTCTGGCAGGATCTGGCCAAGGCGGATCCGACCGGCTTTGAAGGTTTCGTGAAGCGATGGTTGGCAGCAATCGACAATTTGCTGGCCACGCTTCGAGGCGCCAAAGGCCGAAGCAAGACTGAATCCGCCAAGGTCGATACCTACATCCGAGACCTGAACAAGGCCAAGCTGACCGCGCAGAGCGCGCTGATCAATTACCGCAAGGCCACTGCCGGCCAGGCGCCCGTTGCTGCTGCCGGCCAGGCGCCCGTTGCTGCTGACGATCTGGCTCCTACGCCTGAAGACGTGGTCAAGGCGGAAGCGTTTGAAGAGAAGTACGACATTCTGCCGTACACCTCGCGAGGACAGCTGGATATTAAGTTCTCGATTAAAGAGTCTGGCAAGTATGGCACTCACCCTGTTTTAGGTATTCCGGTTAACAAAAACGGCACTGTGTCGCTTTACTTTCCGACCACTAACGACACTGCCAAAGTTGTGCGCAGAGACAAAGTGCTTCGGGGCGAGACGCCTTCAAGCAATCGCATATATTTGACCAACGAGTCAAGTGCGCCAAAGGTACAAAGGTTTCCAGGTCTTATCGCCCAACCTTTGGGTGGCGCTAATGTTCTGGTGCAGGTGGATCCAAACTTGGTGCAAGTGTTGACCGAGTACCCTGACGGTCGAAAAGACTTCTTCATACCGATCGCTGAAGGTGCCGCGTTCAAAGCAAAAATGACAAAGCTGTTTACCTTGAATGTACCCCGGAGCAAAGGGCTATCACCTGACCGCACGTTGCTCGAGATCCAAAAATCCATTGCCACGGCTGCGACTAAATTCAAAGAGGCCAGCCGAAGGGATCGCAAGGCGCTGGTGTCCGCCGCTCGGGAAGTCCTTCGGGTTGAACACAACGTGGGCACGTTGCTTGGTGAAAACGGAAAGCTTGAGAAGACCCGTATTGGTGACTACGGCCTGACGTATGACGGGCAGAGCGTGTCGTCTTTGGGCTTAGGTCTGGCCAGCGCGCAGAAGATCAACGATAAACAAAAACTCACGTCGTGCCCACAAAGCGCAATTTGCGAGGATCTGTGCTTGGGGGAAACCTCTGGCCAGAACATGCTTTACGGGGGGATAGGACAATTCCGCTCTGGTCCTCGTCTGTCTCAGTACCTCAAGACCGAGGCCATGGTGCTGCACCCTGAAGAGTTCACCACGGCGTTGATGGCCGAGATTGACTCTTTCCGAGTGCGGTCTGCCAAAGAAAATTACAAGTCGGCGATTCGGTTAAATGTGACCAGCGATTTTGTACCTAAGATTCTGGAGCCGATCATCTCTGCGTTCCCAGACGTGATGTTCTATGACTACACGAAGATGAACACTGACGTCATCGCGACCAACCACCACTTGACCTACAGCTCAACGGGCGCGTCTCAAGTGGTTAACGGCGAGACGATCATTAACCCAGAGAGCAACTGGCCGCGCATGGTTCAGCGTATGCGCAACGGGCAAAACGTGGCTATGGCGTTCACTGGCCGAAACGATATGCCAGATTTTGTCCAGGATGAGGTCAGTGGTGAGCGGTTCCAAGTGTGGAACGGCGACAACTATGACGCTCGATTCCTTGACCCTAAACCCGGTGAGCCTGGCAACACGCTCAACAAGGGTATGATCATTGGTCTTACAAACAAAGACCGAACTGGGCCGACAGACACAGCGGCTAAGCGTCACAAAGGATTCTTTCTGGATTACGATCGCGCTCGCGATGGCGACACGTTAATCATTAAAGATCAAAGCGCTCTAAAAGAAACTGCTGCCCGGCCGGTTAAACTGCAGTTTAGCCGCACACAGCCCGACGTCGCCGCTCGAATCCCAGAGTTGGAGCGCGCAGCGCAGGGCATCAAAGAAGGCACGGTCACCAGAGAGCAATACGAAGAGCTGGTCACCGCTCTGAAGCCGGTTACCCCTTACGAGGAAGTGCCGGCCCCAGCGACGGAGGCCGACATCCGAAGAGGGCTGTCTTCTGACAAACTGGATCGAATCGGTGTCCCAAGCAAGACGCTCAAGGCCGGAGATCCGGTCGGCCTGCGATTGGACATTCCGGCCTACACCAACCACGGGGTGTGGGTGGTCTCTGTTCACGAGCAGATCCCAGGCTTTGCTGCTGGCAAGTCCATCGGCTATGAGAGCGTGGCCGCAGTGAAGAACCCCACGTTCGGGGTCGTCGAGTCCGCAGCGCTTAACATCGCTGCCGGGAAACCGAAAGCCACCATCGCGGTGATGAAAGGCGATTGGAAGCCCATCACGCCGAAGCAGGCGTTTGCTGCTGCCAAGCTGGCGCTCAAGTCCGACAGCTGGGTTCAGGTAGGGATGGACCCTACCCGGCACGCCTACTTCTACGACCGTGCCAGCATGGAGCCTGTTGTCTCGGCAGACGAAGCGATCCAGGTGGGTCCACTCGTCCTGGCCAAGAACCCGGTGTACGGCAACAAAGCGGATTTTCGTTTTAGCCGTCGTCAGACAGAGACCCCGGAGTTCAAACGCTGGTTCGGTGACAGCAAGGTGGTGGACGCCGAGGGTAAGCCACTGGTGGTGTACCACGGTACCCGACCCACCGATGAAGCTGAAGGTTTCGACGTGTTCGACGTCGGTGCTGCTGGCTCGTATTTCACGCCGGATCCCGCCTACGCCGCCGCGTTTACAGACGACACCTTTGACGAATTCGAAGGCGCACGTGGCCCCATCCTGCCTGTGTACTTGTCGATCAAGAATCCTTTGATCGTAAAAGCCCGCGACGATTCAGAAGAGTGGCAAGACTTCGTGTCCTTCGGGATTGATCGAGCGGAGATCCTGCGCGGAGGGTACGATGGCGCTATGCTCGTAGACGCAGACACCGGCGTCATCGATCAGATCATTGCTGTGCGGCCCAACCAGATCAAATCCGCCATCGGCAACACCGGGGCGTTTGATCCTGCTACGGCTGACATCCGTTTCAGCCGCGCGCAGCAGAACCCCATGAAGCTCTACAGCGCGCTGGCTCGTGCGGCGGACAACGGCCCTGTCAGGGCACCGGCTGCGCAGTGGAAAGGTCTCCTGCGCAAGCAGGCGAAGCCTGAAGAGATCACCTGGTCCGGTGTCGAAGACTGGCTCGACTTGCAGGAAGGCAATGTTTCCCGTGAGGCCGTGAGTGAGTTCCTCGCCCAGAATGGCGTGCAGGTCGGTGAGGTCGTGCTTGGCCGCGCCGACGTGTACCCCGACGACTTCCTGCAAGATGCCGAAACAGGAAGGGCTATGTCCTCTGATGATTGGGAGCGAGAGTTTGAGGAAAGCGGCATCGATCCTTTGGAAGCATTCGGACAACTGGTGCCCGTGGGTGGCGAGCCCCTTCCAGGGCAGGGTGCGGCGGTGCAGTACGCCAATTACCAGCTGCCCGGCGGCACCAACTACCGCGAGGTGCTGCTGACGCTGCCCGCGAAAAAGAATGCTCCTATTGGCCTCGGCAAATCCGCGGCGACCGAGTTGTTTGAGCGAGATATGATGGAGAAGTACGGCGGCGATACGTTCCAATCAATTTATAACAAATTGACTCCGTCTGAAGTAGACAGGTACGAGATGTATGTGCGTGAGGATCGCAACTCTGCGAAAACCGCGTCGATGATGCAAGACCGCAAAAATAACTACCAATCCACTCACTGGCGCGACATTCCCAATGTCCTAGCTCACATCCGCATGAACGACCGCGTCGACGCTGACGGCGCGCGCGTGCTGTTCGTCGAGGAGCTGCAATCGGACTGGGCGCAGGAAGGCAGGAAGAAAGGCTTTAAGGCAGAGGCTCGGCTCAAAGAAAGAGAAGAGTCGGATTTAGCCGACAGGCTTGAGGCCTCTCTGTCCTCGGGACTCCCCGCCGCACCCTTCGTCCAGACCACCGACAGCTGGCTCAACCTGGCGCTGAAGCGCGTCATCACGATGGCCGTCGAAGAGGGCTACGACAAGATCGCGTTCATCAACGGCGAACAGTCGGCTGAGCGGTACGATCTGAGTAAGCATGTGGGGTCGGTTCTATACCGATCAAATCGCAATGGCTCTTACGATTTAGATATTTACGATCCAAAAGACAACCGAGTCCACTATAGCGCCGGCTTGTCGGCCGATGAGATTGAAAACGTGGTCGGTAAAGAGGTTGCCCAGAAAATCGTCAATGACGAAGGCAGACCTGGCGCTTTTGCCGGCACCAGCGAGCTTGCCGGCCTCGACCTCAAAGTCGGCGGCGAAGGCATGAAGACCTTCTACGATTCCATCGTGCCGAAGACGATCAGCAAGCTGCTGCCGAAGATCGGTGGTGGGAAGCTGGAGCAGGTTGCTCTGCCGACCGGCAGCGAAGATATCCGTATCGACGTGTTCGGTGACGGCACCGCTTCGGTTGAGTCGGGCAACATGACCTTGGAATTCGACACTGTCGAAGAAGCCGAAGCCTTTCGCCGGGAAGCTCAGACCGTTCAGCCCTACTCCGGTTTCGCCGTCACCCCGACCATGGTCGACCAGGTGATGGATGCCGGCCTGCCGTTGTTCAGCCGTGCGCAGAACATCTTCGGCAAGCCGATGCCTGCTGCGACTTGGCAGATAGAAGACAGCGTCCTTGACTCGAAGGTGATCTACCGGCTCCAAGATAAACTCGTCGACACCAAGCGCGTCGTCGAGGCTATCAACGCCTCTGTCGGCCAGATTGAAGACAAGTGGGATCCGTATCTGCAGGAAAAACTTTACCACGGTGTGGTAGCCAAGCAGACCAAGGACTTCGCCACCGACGAACTCAAGCCTTTGATCGAGATGATGGGCCGCAACAAGGTCACGCTGGAAGAGCTAGACAAGTACCTGCACAACCGTCACGCCGAAGAGCGCAACATCGCCATCGCTCAGCGCAACCCTGCGCTGCCAGACGCTGGCTCAGGTATTCCTACGGCAGATGCCCGTGCGTTCCTGGCTGCGTTGCCACCCGCTCGACGCGCGCTGCTGGAGGGTGCGGCTCGCAAGATCGACAGCATTACAAAAGTCACTCGGGATATTCTGATCTCTTCCGGCCTGGAAGCGCAGAGCACCATCGACGCTTGGGACGCCCTGTACAAGAAGTACGTTCCGCTGATGCGCGAGGAGCTCGATTACGAGGGCTCCAGAGGTGCGGGTACCGGACGAGGGGTCAGCGTACGAGGCAGCTCTTCTCGTCGCGCTGTGGGCTCTGCAGATCGAAGGGTGGTCGACATCATGGCCAACATCGCGATGCAGCGAGAGCGGGCCATTGTCAGGGCGAACAAGAACAAAGTGAGCCAGGCCTTATACGGCTTGGCGCTGAAAAATCCGTCGCCTGATTTCTGGCTGCCGATCAACCCCGATGCGATCAAAGATCCTCAGGCCTTGACCACCGAGCTGATCAACTTTGGCGTTGACCCGAAAGAGGCGGAGAACATCGCGAAAGAGCCCAGAGAAAGCTACGTCGACCCACGCACTGGCCTCGTCTCCACACGCGTGAATCGAACGCTGCGTAATCTTCCCAACGTCGTGTACACCCGTGTCAACGGTAAGGACCGGTTCTTGATACTGAACAACAAGAATCCTCGCGCGGAGCGAATGGCCAAAGCGTTGAACAACATGGACGTGGACAGCCTGGTTGCTGCGCTGAGCATAGCGGCAGTGGGCACCCGCTGGTTTGCCAGCGTGAACACCCAGTACAACCCCATCTTCGGGGTCATAAACTTTGCGCGAGACGTTGGTGCCGGTGCTCTGAACCTGTCCACCACGCCGTTGGCCGACAAGAAGGCGAGGGTTATTGCTGACACGATTCCCGCTCTGCGTGGGATATACGGCTCTCTGCGCGGTGGATCTGGCCAGGGTCAATGGGCTGCGCTGTGGGACGAGTTCCAAAAAGTAGGTGGGCAGACTGGTTTCCGCGACCAGTTCAGCCAAAGCGAAGAGCGCGCCAGGGCGCTGCAGAAGGAGCTAGATAATCTCTCTGCCGGCGACTTGAAGAAAGCCGGCCAGGCGACACGCAACTGGCTGTCGGACTACAACACCGCCATGGAAAACGCAGTGCGGTTGTCGGCTTACAAGGCCGCCCTGGACAAGGGCCTGTCCAAGCAGCGCGCTGCGGAACTCGCCAAAGACCTGACCGTAAACTTCAACAAGAAGGGTGCGGCAGCTACCAACATGGGAGCGCTGTACGCGTTCTTCAACGCCAGCGTGCAGGGCACGACCCGTCTGGCCCAGACCCTGCGAGGCCCGGCCGGCAAGAAGATTATTTACGGCGGGCTGTTGCTGGGCGCTGTTCAGGCCGTGGCTCTGATGGCGGCAGGATTCGAAGAAGACGAGCCTCCCGGCTTTGTGAAGGAGCGCAACATCGTGATTCCGATCGGCGGGGGAGACTACTTGACCTGGCCGATGCCGTTGGGTTTCAACGTCATTCCCAACGTGGGCCGAATTGCCACGGAGTGGGCACTGTCCGGGTTTGAAAACTCTTCAGACCGCGCTATCGAGATGATCACGTCTTTCTTCGACATGTTCAACCCGATCGGCAACGCCGGCATTTCCATGCAGACCCTTTCACCGACAGTGGTCGACCCACTGGTAGCGCTGGGCGAAAACAAAGACTGGACCGGCAGCCCGATCTCGCGAGAAGACATGAGCGGCCTGTCACCAACGCCGGGCTATCTGCGCGCCAGAGACAGCGCTTCTGCATTCACTACTGAGCTGGCCCGTTTCTTTAACCTGGCCAGCGGCGGCACCGACTTTACCCCAGGGAAGTTCAGCCCTACGCCAGAGCAGCTCGAGTACCTGGCAGCGCAGCTGACGGGTGGCGTTGGTCGTGAAGTTGGCAAAACCGTAAAGACTGCAGAAATGCTGTTGAGTGGCGAAGAGTTGCCGGCCTACACGATTCCTCTGGGTGGCAGACTGTACGGTCAGACTACCGGCAGCGCGGCAGAGTCCAATCGTTTCTACAACAACGTGAGACGGATGAACCTGCACAACGCGGAACTCAACGGTTTGCGAGAAAGACGACAGTCGCTGCAGCCTTACTTCAGGGAAAACCCTGATGCTCGGCTGATCGATTCAAGCCGAGCGGCATACCGTCAGGTGCAGGCTTTGCGTAACAGGAAGCGAGACCTGCTCGAGAGAAAGGCCTCGCGGGAAGAGATCCGCCGCATTGAGCAGCAGATCACCAACAGGATGAAACAGTTCAACGATCGGGTGTCTCGTATTGAAAGTTGACGTCACCGCCGAGGCGCCACTTGCTCTTGTCCTCGACTGTGTATCTGCGGGTACAGACCTCGAAGTCCGGGGTCCTTACCGTAGGCGGCACGAAAGCGTTGTCAAAGAACTGGCACCGGTTGTTTGGCTGTAGCGCAAATTGCCCGTTGTTGAGCCGAATCACGTTGTAGCTCTTGTGCTCGTCAGGGGTCTGGCTGAAAGTGAAGTCCGGCACACGAGGATCCGGTGAAGCCCCGTCGAGGGTGAACATGTACACCCCCTCTCGCACGACTCGGTCTTTGCAGAACACACTGGTCTTGAGCCCCGCAAGCAGAGGTTTCTCGATTACCTCGACGTGGTACCCCAGGCAGTCCCAAATCTGAAGCACGTCCAGAGGCTGTTCGTCTTCGATCAGGTCTTTCCAGGCGAAGGCGCTGATGGGCAGCTTGTCGTACAGCGCGCCGTACTCCGGCAAGTAGGTTTCAAAGCGAAACGCTTCGCCACGGATAGACTTCACGCTGCACCAGATCCCTTCCACGTACATGCCGTGTCCGCGCTTGTGGTCCTGCAGGTATTCGGCGCGCACCAATACCTTGATAGGTGGCAAAGGACAGACGAAACTCATCCTTGCTGCTCCATCCACTTCTCCACGTCGCTCAGTCGCCACAGCAGTCTGTTAGAGCCTGGCCGCTTGAAACGCGGCGGCAGCTTCTCAGGAGCTCGTCGACAGTCTGCCTTCACCGTTTCGGGTGACAAGCGCAGCAGCTCAGCCAGCTCTTTGGGTGTCAGTAGTTTTTCAGTCATCATCGCTCCTTACTGCTGTGCCGGCCACGGTGACCGACTTTTCCAGTGCATCGTTTCCCAGCCACGTCTTTGTGTGGACACCTGCTCTGACGGATGGCCGTCGGTTCAAACTGCAACTCCGGCGGCACAACAAGTTTCGGCGGCACAACCGGTTTCGGCTCGTTCAGGACCGCCATCGCGATATACACGATCGCGCCCAGGGCCTCTTGGACAAACGCTTCCCCCTCGCGGGTGCTGGCGGCCTCTTCCAGCTTCTTCGCTGCCTGCCCTGTCAGGAACCCCCTGCCGTGCATCTTGGCGTAGTGCGACCACGGCTGTTCCATGAACGGAATCGCGTTGCCGCCGTGTCGCTCTCCCTTACCTTCGGTGACCTGTTTGATCGCCAGTTGAAACACCTGCTCCAGTGGATGGCTCATTCTATTTCCTTCATGTAGTAGTCGGTTACAAACCCTTCTGCCTTCAAAGGCAAACCGGGCGCCCAGGCTATTGGCCTCGCCATGATCTGTTCCATCTCGTGCAAGCGGTCTTGAGACTCCTCGCTTACGTCCTCGTCATGGACCGTGAATGTCTGCTCAAAACCCGCGCTGTCCAGAGCCAGCATGGATTCGGCCAAACAGTCACGCGCGATGGCTTGAACCAGGTTCTCCACAGCACGGCCGCCGAACGTCCCCATCCGGCACCAGCGCTTGGTCTTCTGATCCACGCCTTCATAGGTCACAGACCCCGCCCTGGCAATTTGCATTCTGCCACCATTTGCAAGGTCTTGCCACAGATCTTCCGGTTCAAGTCGTGCTTTTGCATAGAAAAGTCGACGCCCACTTGGCAGAGTCGCAATCAAGTACCCCTTCTCAAAGGTGTAAATGATCTTGCTGCGGCCCCCGGCTATCTTGAGCTCGACCGATTTTTTGTTTCGGATGGCCTCTTTCATCGCCGTCTCCACCGAATACCACAAGTTCACGATCTCAGGGTTGGCCGCCCGCCAGGCGTCGACAATCGGCTGCAGCTCTTTTTCATCGAGCCCCATGTCCAGCGCGCCCATGTTGATCATCGCGTTCACGCCCCCCTGGAAACCCAGAGCCAGCTCACTGATCTTGCCCTTCTGTCGGTATGGGCTTTTCTTCGTGACGCTGCCAGGTGGCAGCTTAAACATCTGCTCTGCTGACGCCTCGTAGATCTTGCCGTGTGTTTTGAAAACGTCCATGCGCCAGGTGCACCACGCCATCCACGCGATCACCCTGGCCTCGATAGCGCTGAAGTCGGAGATGACAAAACGCCTGCCTTCTTTGGGCACCATTGCTGTGCGAATCAGCTGAGACAGCACGTCGGGCACAGACCCGAACAGGATCTCGATGGTATCGATGTCTCGGGCTTTCACCAGCTGCCTGGCCAAGTCGAGGTCCTTCAGGTGGTTCTGCGGGAGGTTCTGCAGCTGCACAATGCGCCCGGCCCAGCGGCCGGTCCTGTTTGCCCCGTAGAACTGCGTCACGCCTCGAAGACGGTTGTCTCGGCATACGCTTCGCTGCATGGCCTGGTACTTCTTCACCGACGCCTTGGACAGCTCCTGACGCAGGCTCAGAACTCGTTGAACGATCTGGCTGTCCGTGCGCTCAAGCAGTTTGGGGACGGTCTTCTTGCGCAGATCCGTCACTTCCTCGTCCATCTCTTCCTCGAGCCACTTCGATAGCTGCGAGACACTGTTGGGGTTCGACAGCCCGGTCAGCCGAACAGCCTCACTCAGGAAGCGCTGTTTTACAATTTCGTCGCAGTGAATCGCGGCCTCCACCAGCTCTGTGTCCAGGCCGACGCCGCGTCGGAACATGTGTTGGTCGAGCACCCAAAGGCGCCTTTCTTTTTCCGGCACCGGGTACTTCGCCAGAACGCCAGCGACATAGCGCTCGCACTCCACATCCATGCCGCAGTAGTGTTTAAACTGCGCCCACTTCTCGGGCTTGTGACTCGGCAAGTTGCGCGTTCGATTTCCGTTTTTCTTTGTCGGCCGGCAAGGCACACAGAAAGTGCGGATCAAGCTGTAGCCGATCTTTTGTTTGCGGTACTGCGGCGGCACTTTGGCCACGTCGCAGACCCCGTCCAGGTCGTTCGGCAGCCCCAGGTAAAGAGCGTGCACGCTGGTGCATTCCCACTGCTCCGGCGCTAACGTTTCGTCGAGGTACTCCTGCAAGCAGGTCAGTTCGAATTGCGCGTTGAAGGCCTTCTTGCGGACGTTGTGGTCAAACAAAGCGGACAGGATCTTCGCCGGTATCTGCTCACCCATAGCGAGGTCCACCACCTGGCGCGGCTCGTCGTCTATTGCATAGCCGAACAGCAAGACCTCGAAGTCTGGAGACTCCGAGTATCTGGCCACGCCGCACTTCTTCAGGTCGACGCTGCTGTAAGTTTCGATGTCTACGTGCAGCCTTTTCATTCGTCTCTATCTTCCGGTTTCAAAAGACTGGCGCCCTCCGGTACCTGTTCTATCTTCCCGCCCTTGGCGAGGAAAGCCTTTATTTGCTCGCTGACCCACTCAGAAGTGATCTCGCTTGGAGCGGCGGGCTCTTTATCAGAGTAAAGCCTGGACACGTTTTTTCTCCTTGAAAAGCTAGTCATCTTCCAGTACTCCCGAATCCGCCGGTGCCTCGTGTTGTCTCAGACAGCTCGTCCACTTCCTGCAGATCAAACAGCGGAGCCGGCACGACGACCAGCTGGCCGATGCGACTCCCACGGTGCACGTAGTGCCCGCCGACACTGGCAGAGTAGATCAGCGCCAGCATGATCTCTCCCCGGTAGTCGGAGTCGATGACGCCGACGGCATTGACCAACGACACCCCGGCTTTGCCGAGACTGGAGCGCACCGTCACCAGCCCCACGTAGCCCTCGGGAATCTCTACGGCAACCCCTGTGCCGACCATCGTCGTGGCGTAATTCACCAGCAGACACTCGGTGTCTGAGTACAGATCAAGCCCGGCCGCGCCGGGTGTCCCGCGTGTCGGCGTGGTCGCCGTGGGGGTGAGTTTCTTGAATCTCATACCCGCTCCTGTGCTGCGCTCTCTCCGGCCAGCGCAAAGTACGCTGCGCCGTCTTCGTAGGAATCGGCACGGTATCTGCCCGCCTGTGCGCGTACCATTTTCAGGCAAGCCATGAACAGCCAGCCTTGTTCTTCCGTCAGCCCATGCTCGGTCAACGTGTTGAACATGGCTACCGTCTTGCCCATGCTGCGCTCACCCTGCGGCTGGTCGTAGGTGACCGCACGATCTTTCAGGTGTCCGGCAGCGGTCGTCAGTATTTCGTCAGCGGTGGGGGTTGTTATTTTCACCGTCGGAGCATCTCCCATGCAACCAACAACCTGATACTCCGGCCAGTTACGGTTAGTGTTGTGCTCTTGGCAAAAGCCGCCGAATGGCGCGTCATTCAAGCAACCAAAAAGAATACATTTCATCTTCTTTTCTCCATCGCTGCTATCAGCGCGTCGGCTTGTTTGATTGCACAGCTGTTTACGAACTCCATCGCTTTCGGGCAGGCTTGGAAGAAAACCTCAGCATTGCTCGTCATCGCACAAGCAAGCCTTGCGATAAGCTCTTCGCGGATTGTCATCGTGGATGCCGGGCGATCCGGCACGGGGAAAGTATCCTCTGCCTCGGGTATCTCCACGCATCGGTAGATGTGGGCCTCGCCGCGCCCGCCTGCTGGACGGGCAATTTCCACGCGCTTGAAGTTTCGCATCTCGATTATGGCGTCGTCCACTGCAGCGCGGCGGGACTTGGTCTGCAGCTTCGACAGCACCCCTCCCTGCTCCAGTGCAAGACGCACCACATCCGCGCGAGTGAAATCGTCGGTGCCGATGATGTTGTAGATAATTCGTTCCACTTCGCCGCGTCGTGACCACTTGGCGAACAAGTAATGCGCTGTCATGTGTTCTTCTCCTTGAGGGCTATTTCAATGTCCACCGCTACGCCGAAGACCCCTTCGTACAGCCTCGGGTCGGTGATCTTGATATTGTTCTTGATGATCTCTTCGACCTCTTCAAAGGTCAGTCCTACGAATTCGCTCATGTTGGCTCCTTGTCGATGATGGCTTGCAATTCGTGGTAGCACTGCACTGCTGAAGCGTGTTCTGGGTATGCAAGCTCTGTCCCTTCCATCGACTGAAACTCTCGTGAACAGCGCTCAAGCATCTCCACCGGCACGATGCGGTGGGTGGCGGGGATGGCGATCAGGGGTGAACGACGCCATCCAAGCTGCTCGTAACTGGACGCAAGAAGCCCATCAGTTGTCATAAACGGTTCTTGGTCTTGATCTGGGGCTTTACTCAAGTACCACGCCACCGGCTTGATCTCGCTTGTGTCATTTGGCATTTCCCACCTCCCGCGCCGTGGCGCTCAGTGCTTGCTCAACTTCGTAATCGTCCGATTCATCGTCAGGCGCTTTGGTGACGCGGAATCTGATAGACAAGGCGTGGTAGCCGCCGAGCAGGTCGAATTCATCACCAACTTTTCTGCCTTCGACTAGCTCAATATCATTCGGGCAGTCAAACCAGTAATCGCCATCTTCTGAGTAGCAATCCGGCTCATTCTCAAAATCGTACTTGCGCTGCAATTCGGCCAAAGCCTCCTCCAGCTCCCTTACCCTCGCTTCCTGTGCGGAGGTGGCGGCTTGCCATGCGTCCCACGCCGCAAGACACGCAGTAGACCTCTTGTCATGCCTGTACCATCCGCCCGTTCCGTCCCACCACTGCTCAAACGCTTCTCTCATACAAACCCCCTTTCCTTCTGTTCATCGTCACCATCCGATCTTTCTGCCAGCCATTCATCAGCGCATTCCTCGCTACAAAAAACAGTATCGCCAAGAAGAAATTCATCGGGCGTGCCAAATTCAAATTCACCACTACATTGCGGGCAATATGCAAAGTCGCTCATTTTTCCTATCGCCATGCTTATAATTTCTTCTCGTGTCATGACTCCCCCTCCTTTCTGAATGCAAACCCAAGTCGCCGCACGGCCAGCTCCAGCAACATTCCCGCATCCTGTGCAGAGTCGTCGCTCTCCGAGAACGCTGTCGACCACTCCCCTGCTGTACGGCGCATGATGATTCCTACGCGCACAATATCACCGCGCTTGGCAGCGGCCAGCGCCTCTTCAAGC
>JACCDU011395610.1_pt1 | contig 16486 bp, 16 predicted proteins | sample 7446081 | NCBI WGS metagenome assembly JACCDU01 (sample SAMN15323447, study PRJNA562643) | freshwater metagenome | isolation source: river surface water | place: USA:Blue River Watershed | collected 2017-08-17
CGCTTCAGATTTACGAACACCTCGCATCGACATGCAGAGATGTTCGCAATCAATAATCACAATAACTCCACCCGGTTGCAGAATTTCAACCATGGCATCTGCGATTTGAGTGGTCAATCTTTCTTGTACTTGTGGACGTCTGGCATATAGATCTACCAAGCGGGCTAATTTAGAAAGGCCAGTAACTTTTCCGGAAGGACCTGGAATGTAACCAATATGCGCTTTGCCGTGAAATGGAGTTAAGTGATGCTCGCAGTGGGAAAAAACCTCTATATTCCGCACAATTATTAACTCTTCATGTCCCAAATCAAAGGTTGTGGTTAACACATCCTTGGGCTCCTTGTAGAGACCTTGGAAGTTTTCTTGCAGCGCGCGAGCTACTCGCTTTGGTGTATCGCGCAATCCATCGCGGTTTGGATCCTCACCAATTGCTAGAAGCAATTCAGTGATTGCATTCTCGGCACGTTGTGCGTCGAATTGTTTACTCATCCTTAGTCGCTTTTTTTCTACGCTTTGGTTTTTCCTCAGTAGCTACCGCACCATTATTTTTTGGTTTTAGCGCAACTGGTGGAATCTTTGATGGTTGACGTTGGGAAGAGCCGGTCCAAGCTGGACGCTTTGGACGCATTGCTACATTTTTGAAAATTACCTCAATCTCTTCTTTATGCAGTGTTTCTTTTTCTAACAACTCTTCTACCAGGTCATCGAGAATTGAGCGGTTTTCAATCAAGATTTCATAAGCCTCATGATGTGCACCTTCGATGAGATTTTTGATCTCTTCATCAACAACTGATGCGATATTTTCGGAGTAATCACGTTGGTGACCATAATCGCGACCTAAGAACGGTGCTGCATCGCTAGTGCCTAATTTAATTGCACCCAATTTTTCGGTCATGCCATATTGCGTAACCATCGCTCGAGCTAACGCCGTTGCCTTTTCGATGTCATTTGAAGCACCGGTGGTTGGATCATGGAATACCAACTCCTCCGCTGCACGACCACCCATGGTGTAAGCAAGTTGATCCAACATTTGATTACGTGTAGTTGAGTACTTGTCTTCATCAGGTAACACCATGGTGTAACCCAAAGCATGACCACGAGGCATGATGGTGATTTTGTGAACTGGATCGGTATGCGGCAAAGCATGAGCCACAAGTGCGTGACCGCCTTCGTGATACGCGGTTACGCGACGCTCTTCCTCGCTCATAAGCCTTGATTTACGCTGCGGACCGGCCATTACGCGATCAATCGCCTCATCAACATCATCACGAGAAACTACTTTGCGATTTTGGCGAGCGGTTAATAAAGCGGCCTCATTCAAAACATTTGCTAAATCCGCACCGGTAAATCCTGGGGTGCGACGGGCAATGCCAAGTAAATCCAAATCTTTTTCTAGCGGTTTGTTTTTGGCATGAACCTTAAGGATTGCTTCGCGACCTTTTACATCAGGGCGATCAATACCGATTTGGCGATCAAAACGACCTGGACGAAGCAAGGCTGGATCAAGAATGTCGGGACGGTTTGTAGCGGCAATCAAAATAACTTGATCATGCGGTTCAAAACCATCCATCTCAACTAACAATTGATTAAGAGTTTGTTCACGCTCGTCATGTCCGCCACCCATGCCGGCACCACGATGACGACCTACCGCATCAATTTCATCTACGAAAATAATGGATGGGGCATTTGCTTTGGCTTGATTAAACAAATCTCTTACGCGAGCTGCACCAACACCGACAAACATTTCAACGAAATCAGATCCGGAGATGGAATAAAAAGGAACCTTTGCTTCACCAGCAACTGCGCGAGCTAATAAAGTTTTACCGGTACCTGGAGGGCCGAATAACAAAACACCTTTTGGAATTTTGGCGCCAATTTCCTGATACTTCTTAGGGTCAGCTAAGAAATCTTTGATTTCCCGGAACTCCTCAATTGCTTCATCTGCTCCTGCAACATCAGAAAAGGTGACCTGCGGAACCTCATTATTGTGAAGCTTCGCGCGAGAACGGCCAAAGGAGAATACTCGAGAGCCACCATTTGCTTGGCCCATCAAGAAGAAGAGCAAGAAGACCAGAAGAATTACCGGTCCTAAAGTAAAGAGAATAGAGATGAAGATGTTGGTCTTAGGAACCGTCACATCCCATTGCTTTGGCGGCTGATTAGCCGTTAATAAATCAACCAAAACCGGTTCTTGGCCCGTTACATAAGAGGCCTCAACCTTGGTTGAGCCATTAATCGCCTGTCCTGGTTTAAGAACCAGTTGAATTTTCTGATCACGATCAACGATGTTCGCTGATTCGACCTCACCAGCTGAGATTGCCGCCATCGCCTGAGAGGTGTCGATTTTGGTGAATTGATTTGAACTAGATGAGATCTGTCCAAATACCGTGACCGCAACAATCGCAACAAAAATCCAAAACAGCGGCTTGCGAGTTAGCTTTTGACGCTGTGGCGCTTTGCCGCCTCGTTGTTGGTTACGAGGTTGTGGAAGTCTAGGTTTTTTAATTTTTTGATTATCAGCCATGATTACTCGTACATATGCTTTGCTAGAACGCCAATAAATGGCAGGTTGCGATATTTCTCGTTGAAATCTAAACCGTAACCAATTACGAAATCCTTTGGAATATCAAAACCAACGTACTTAACATCTACCTCAACGATTGCCGATTCCGGTTTGCGCAGCACAGTCATAATCTCAACTGATTTTGCGCCGCGAGAATTTAGGTTTTTAGTTAACCAATCCAAAGTTAATCCGGTATCAACGATGTCCTCAACAATTAAAACATTGCGACCGGTGATGTCCTTGTCCAAATCTTTCAGAATACGAACTACGCCAGATGATTTAGTTCCAGAGCCGTAGGAAGAAACCGCCATCCAATCCATTTCTAAGTGACGATTAATATGGCGGGAAAGATCTGCCATCGCCATTACCGCACCTTTTAAAACTCCAACCAACAGCAAATCTTGATCTTTGTAATCAGCCTCAATTTGGCGCGCAATTTCCTTTAAGCGGTTCTGTAGCTGCTCTTCAGTAGCGATTACACGTTCAATTTCATTTTGAACCGATGCGAGATCCACAATCTGCCTTTCACGGTAGGTTTTAAATCTGGTGGTTTTAAGAGAGCGAAAGTCTGCCCGAAATTCGAGCAATGGTCACACCGCCGGGGAGTGATACCGGCCCCTGCCCCTTCCAAGCTGTGACTAGGGACTCAACCGGCTCAATATGGTCAGCTGTTAGTGAGCCGACTGGGGCACCTGCGAGATAAATGGCTTTACGAAGCACCCGGGTTCGGACTGCCCGCGGCAGGGACTCCAGTATTGCAACATCTAAATCAATCGGGTCCAACTCGGCAAAGATTTCATCGGCCCACTCATCTAAGGCATCTGCATCATCTCGCAGAAGTTTTGCAGAGCGCACCAGAGCATCTGCAACACCGGGACCAATTTCTTTTTCCATTAACGGCAAAATATTTTCTCGCACTCTAACCCTGGTGTACTCCATTGATTGATTATGCGGATCGCGCCAAAACTTAATATCCGCCTCTTCGCAGGCTGCTTCAGTTTGAGCGCGACTAATTCCAAGTAATGGTCTGCGATATTTATCAATCCGAGCGGCCATGCCTGACAATGAACGAGTTCCAGATCCACGAGCCAATCCCAATAAAACCGTTTCAGCCTGATCATCTTTAGTGTGACCTAAGAAAATTGCAGATGCATTTTCTTCATTAGCTACCTCGTTAATTGCGGCATACCTTGCTCTTCTTGCTGATGCCTCTAATCCATCTGTTACTTCAACTTTAATTCTTCTAATCTCAACAATTTCATAACCCAATTTAATTAACTCTTGCTTTGCTTCTTGCGCAACATCCGCTGAGTTTTCCTGTAAACCGTGATCAATAATTAACGCCATGGCTCTAATGGCTTTGGTTTTGCACTCTGGTAACAACGCGGCAGCAAGCGCGCAAGAATCAGCACCACCAGATGCCGCAACAATTACCGTATCGCCAGCATTTAAATCCTCTAGCTCGCGGCGCACCGCAAGACGGATTTGATAAAGCGGAGTAGCGCTGGCCATAAGCCGAATACTAGACGCGGCCTCCGTATGGCATAAGACCCTTAATGCTGTAGATATTTGAGTATTTCAAACCGGTCTTTGTGGAGTTTGCTTCCCACATCATTCCGTTACCTGCATAGATACTCATGTGGTGAATGGTGTTAACTGTTCCCTTATAGGAATAGAAGAGCAAATCGCCAGGTTGTAGTTGGCTGATTGGTACATGTTTTGTATAGCTGAAATAAAGTGATGAGTTCAGTCGATCCCAGTTTGGCCAACCCAATCCAGCAGCGCGATATGCGGCATAAACCAAGCCAGAGCAATCAAAAGCGTTAGGGCCTTCACTTCCCCATACATAAGGCTTACGAGCCTGCACCTGTTTCTTTGCAAACTCCACTGCCTTCGCTCTCATCTCTGGTGTTGAGCGAGATGTGGAACGTCCTTTGAAACCAATATCGGGCCAAATCTTTGTATAGATTGCTGTGTTGTCAGCGATGATTGCATTGTTTTCTTCAAGTAATGCAAGTTGTCGCTGTTGTTCTAAAGTTACGCGCTGCTTGCGAGCTGCATTCAACTCTTTCAAAACTTGATCTTGAACTTTTTGTAATTTATCTACTTCTCTTTGTTGCGCGTTACGAGCAGCATCCGCCTCAATCTTTGCAGCCTCTACTTTTTTGGTAGCAACTTCTTGTGCCGCTTTTGCTTCATCAGCGGCTTTCTTGGCTTTCTTGGCCGCTTCCTCGGCTGCTTTAAATCTAAATAATGCTTGAGTATTTTGTGTGCCTAAGGAATCTAGAGTGGAGAGACGATCCATCAGATCTTGTGGTCCATCGGAATGCAATAAAGAATCCAAATCGGTAAATCCACCACCCATGATGTAAGCATTTGTCGCAAGACGCCCAATCGCATCATGGGCAGCTTTAACTTCAGATACCGCAACGTTGTAAGCCGCAGCTGCTGAATTAGCTTCGCTAGTTTTAACCGCAAGCTCTCTTTTCGCCGCTTCATATTTAATTCGAGCTGCGTTTGCCACTGCTGCGAGTTGGCGCAGGGTTAGATTTGCCTTAGCTAATCTCGCATTTGCGGCATCAACTAATTTCTTCTTTTCCGCTTCAGCTTTTTTGGCGGCTTCAATCTGCGCCAAGGTAGGTTTCTTTGGCGGGTTAGCGATGGCAGGGGTTGTAGAAAATAACAATAAAGAGGAAAGGCTCAGCGCGAATACGCGAACTCGTTTAGATCTCAATTCCTTGGCTCCCTGGGGAAATGGGGGTCAGTTACTGCCTAAAAGGATAAACGGGTTACCTGATAATCCCCTTTAAATCAGCTCAAGTGTCGTTATCGAAAATGTGACCTAGGGCAAAAATGAAGCTTGTGGGAATCACTGCGACAACTCGGGGCACCTGTTGGTCAGTGATATTTAAGGTCCAAGAGTCTGGCGTTGGGTTGGCATCGCCCTGAGTTTTTATCACTGTGCCAGTTAGCTCCCTCGATACCTCAATTACCCGATGTGAAAAACGCAATCCTTCTACATTTGGTACTGGCAGAACCAATACATCGGATTTAATTATTTTTGAAGTTGGTATCGAGGTGGTCAATAAAGTATCGCCGGCTTTAAATGTCGGCTCCATACTGCGCGAAGTAACAACAAGTAGGCTGCTTTGAAAATACACGAAGGCGGCAGCCCCAAAGAGAGATATTGCGGCGCAAAACGCAAATACAAAATCAAAAACTACTTTGCGAAACCTCATGAGTTAAAGGTTTCACCTGCCCTGATGGCTTCACGATTTATAAGGGTACTAATTGATGTTGCAAAATTATTCCTGCCGTTGATTGCGGTGCGAGCTCTGATATCAAGCTGACTTCCTGTAGCTAGATTAATTGCAGACAGATTAAATCTTGAGTCTGATCCACGACCCAACAAAACTACAGTTCCAGAGCAGGAATTTGTTGTTGAATTCCAGTTTCCAGCTAAACAAAGCTCGAAGAAGATTTCATTTGCAGGGCCATTTCCGCCGACTCTGGTCTGAGAAATCATAACTTCAATAGCGGTTATCGAAGTTGTTCCTAAATTCCTAAAATGAAAGAAGTCATAGGCAACTCCATTATTGACACTCCAGCTCAGCAAATACGGGGAATTTGTGGCGATTTGATTTTGTCCCACCGCTGCTAACGCCCAAGTACTTGTGGTAACGCTAGAGTCAATGTTTGCCCTGGCTTTCACCTCAGCAACTGAGTGCGCGGGAGAGAAAGCAAAGGCAAATAAAAGTACAGCCACAAATTTCCGCCGCATAAGCTGATTACCTAGCTATTTGTTGAGGTTGCTAAGCGCTGCGCGAGGTCAAAGGTGTAAGTGACGTTTACCGAACCACCTTGCACAGTATTGGCAGGTAGCACACCATTTACCGTTGTTTCATTTTGATCCGGCAATTCAACCTTCATCTGTAAATACCGAACCCCGCTTGCTGCCAAATTACCTGATGAGAGCGCTGTAGCACTTGTCAGAGAGCCTATTACGGTTGGATTTAATTCATTGGTTTCAGTGCCGGCACATACACCGGTAGAGGTATTCCAAGCAACACTGCAACTCTTAACTGAAAGTTTTAATGCTTTGTTGGTTGCAGATCCAGTGCCATCATTAATCAAGGTCGAAGTACCGGTTTGGCTGGTCTTAAGTGTTAGACCAATTCCATCAACGGTTCCGGAGTTGGTTAATGTCACATAACGATTTACCGAATCACCAGGAACTAGGTTGGCTATGTTCTGTCCAAATCCTGCACCGCTATTAGCTAAATCAATCTTCATTGTTCCATTTTCTATACCTTGCGCTACGGTATTAAATGCAGTTGCATTTAATGAGGCAACAACGCTTTGGCCAGCTATTGCCGCTACCGAGAAAACAATTATAGAGCCGCCGATTGTGCGCCATTTTTTTCGATTTAAAGTAATTAAACTCATTCTTACTCTTCTCTATTTGGACCGCTTAAGTGATAAGCAGATTTGGATGAAGAGTGGAGATAAACCGAATGCTATATTTCTTGAATATCACACAGGAGAATCAATTAAAAAAGAGTTTCAATAACTCTAATTGTGAGTAAGGCTGGTATCCATTTCATTACTGGCTAACCTAAAGCCCACGCTGCGCACAACATCAATCACATCAGGACCGCCATTACGCTTAATTTTCATTCTTAATTGGTGAGCATACGTTTCTACTGACCCGTTTGCGGCTTCCCGCAATGAGGACACCGCGATAAGTACCTGTTCTTTCGAAAATACCCGTTGCGGGTTTTCCATTAGTAACTGTAAAAATCTATATTCCGAATTGGTAAGTAGTATTTCCTTATCGCCAATTTTGAACAAGTGTTCTGCCAAATCCAGAGTCAGATTCTCCCAGGTCAGAATAGTTTGACGTGGTGCACGCTGGCTTTCACCCCGTTTTAATTGTTGTGTGACCCGCGAGGTAAGTATCCGCTTCTCAATTGGTTTTACTATGTAATCATCGGCGCCGGCACCCAAAGCCAACTCCTCGTCAATAACCTCGCCTCTTTTTGTGATCATGAGAATTGGTACCGTTGATTGAGCACGGATCTGACGACATATTTCAAGGCTATCTAGCGGCGCATGACCCAAGTGAATTAGAACCAGGCTGTAATCCCGAATGCTGAAAATTTCCCGAGCTTCGACGGTAGAAGCAACATCAAAAACCAGAAATCCCATTACTTCCAATTGCAGTTTGATGTCTAATCGATCTTGTTCATTATCTTCAATCAGTAGGGCATTGGGTTTTGGTGTTGGTTCCATATCTACACCCTCTACTAAATAGAATCGTTTCGAGTTCCGAACCATACAGCAAAGTTAATTTGTGACTGTTTCCAACCACTCAAAACGCGATGATTTTGCTATTTCTCAGTAGGTTGCCAAGACACCGAGATGAAAGGAGTGGTCATGGCCTTGTTGCGATTAAGCAATATTGCAAATTACCTGACTTTTGAGCGAAATCTAGACAATGCCATCCAATTCGTAGGCATGAACGCCTGCTCATCCGGAAGAGTCGCGCGAATTTATCTAGCCCGCCTTCATAGCGACTCTTCACTAACCCATATATCTAGCTTCGGTTTCAGTGAAGCTTTTATCGCCGAACATCAGAAATTCAAAATGGCGGAGCTGACTGATCTCATGAAATCAGTTCATTCCAAGGAGGTAATTATCAAATCTGATAACTCTAAAGTGCGCGTATTGGAATCAGATTCGAAACAGCATGAACGTAAGGTTGTTTGGAGGTCATCGGTCTACATTCCTTTATTACCTAACTTTGCCGCCTCACTTGCCACTCAAATTCACATCTCGAATAATGAGGAAAATAGAGTCTATTTTGGAGCGCTGCGATCGGTACTAAATCTTTACCTACAAAATTGGGATGCGCTTGAGAATTCAAATTCTCCACGGACTCAAAAAGTCAAAACCGCATCTGTGGGGCAGAAATTGACGGAGCGTCAGGAGATTATTCTCCTAATGATTAAAGAAGGATTAACAAATATCTCTATCGCTGAGCGCATGGGGTACTCGGAATCACTAATAAGACAAGAGACCATGATCATTTACCAGAAACTCGGTATCGATGGCCGCCGCGAAATTAAAGGGATTTCTCAATAAACAAAATATCTTTTCGTAATTCTTCCTTGCTTAAATTAAACAAGAATTACAAGCACTAACAGCACTGAGTAAAGGCTCAGATAAGTAATTGAGCTATGAAAAATTTTTCCTGCTTGTTTATCAATCTGCGATTGACTTAAACCTCGAAGTTGAATCGCAAAGAAAGCGCCAAGAACTGCTGTAACTATGTAACTCCACAGCGGCAAGTTGGCGCTATAAAGGGTTAAAAATGAGGTGACAATCATTGCGATGGTGTGAAACCACATCTGCTGTGCGACTTTATTTATCGGCGCAACTACCGGCAACATAGGAATTCCCGCCGCTTCGTAGTCATCCCGATATTTGATAGCCAAAGCCCAAAAATGAGGTGGGGTCCAGAAGAAAATCACCATAAAGAACCAGAATGCAGTCCAGGACAATGAGTTGGTAACTGCGGCCCAGCCGATTAGCACCGGCAAACATCCTGCAATTCCACCCCACACAATGTTTTGTGAGGTGCGTCGTTTCAAACCGACGGTATAACCAAAAACATAGAAGGCAATTGCGCTAACCGTTAAACCGGTTGCAAGCGGGTTTGTAAAAATCCAAAAAATACCAAGTGAAAGAACGGTGATAATTGATGCGAATAACAATGCCTGATTTTCCGTAATCTGATTATTTACTATCGGGCGTTTAGCGGTGCGTCCCATTAATTGATCGATATCGCTCTCAATAATCATATTAAAAGCATTTGCAGCGCCAGCTGCCAACGTTCCACCAATCAAAGTTGCCAGAGTTACATCAAGTGGCGGAATTCCATCTGCTGCTAAGAAAAGTGCAGGCAATGTAGTGACCAGCAACAACTCCACAACACGCAACTTCATAAGTGCGATGTAGGGTGAAATCATGTGCGTGAGATTACCCTGTAGATTGCGTCTATGCGTATTCCGGTGAGATGGGCCATAGTTTTAGCCCTTTTGTTTACAGCAATTACTCCAGTACATGCTGAATTAACATCTGATTCCACAAGATTGAACTTGGAAAAAACCATCACTGGAGATATCTCACCCAAATCAGTTCGTGCTTTAAAAACTGGCTATGTCTCGGCACACAACATGATGTACCGTCATTCGGTTACTGTTTATAACGCTGAGTCTTTGGATCTAATCAAGAATATTTCGGATCAAGTTAATTTAACCAAGCTTGGTCAAAGTGGTTACTCGGGTCTACACCGTGGTGCACCTGTAGAGGGTGCATTCTCGCCCGATGGTAATTATTTGTACGTAACAAATTATGCAATGTACGGTAAAGGATTTAATCGCGAGGGCACGGATAAATGCTCACCTGCAGATAAATACGATCGCTCCTTTGTCTACCGTATTGCTACCGATTCTTGGGAAATTGATGCGGTTTACCGCGTTGGAGTTGTTCCCAAGGTTGTAGAAGTTACGCCAGATAATAAATATGTTTTAGTAACAAATTGGTGTTCTTATGACCTATCTGTTATTTCTCTAGAAAAACAAAAGGTAATTAAGACCCTAAAAATTGGCGCGTACCCTAGAGGAATCGCAGTTTCGAAAGATTCGCAATTCGCATATGTAGTTCAAATGGGTGGTGCGGTCATTCATAAAATCAATCTGCAAAGTTGGGAGCGCACCCAACTCAACATAGGCGCAAATCCACGCGCAGTAGTTTTATCCCCCGATAACTCAATGCTTTATGCAACTTTGAATAGCTCTGGTCGTGTAGTGGCTATGGATTTGAATACTAATAAAGTAGTTCGCTCAGTGAGAACCGGTTCGGCTTCTCGCAGCCTCGACATTTCAGCGGATGGCACCGCTTTATATGTTGTTAACTACACCAGCGATACAGTCTCAAAGGTACGCGCTAGCGATTTCAAAGTAATCCAGAAAATTAATGTGTGTAATGAACCGATTGGAATTACTTATGAACCTTTGCACAAGCGGGTCTGGGTGGCCTGCTACGGCGGCGCGATTAAAGTATTTAGTGATTCCCTTTCACGATAGCCCCAAGTAGCCGATCCATTGCTGCACGGGCTTTATTGCGCGCGGTAAAAGATGGAGTAATGCCATCGGCCAAAATGGCAAAGGCATATTCCTTTTTGCCCTCTCGCACATAGCCGGCCAAAGTAACGCTGTTATTAACCCATCCAGTCTTTGCGCGCACCATGCCAACCGCTTGTGGAGCGGTTTCTATAAACCGTTTTTGCAAGGTTCCTGTCTCTCCAGCAATTGGCAATCCTTCATATATTGCACCTAACTCAGGGTTATTTCTTATTTTAATCAAGAGATCTACCACAGTAATTGCCGAAATTTTGTTTTCTTTTGAGAGTCCACTTCCATCTTTTGCTTCTAGGCCGGTGTGATCAACCCCTAATTCATTGAGCGCTTGTTTAAAAGTAGTTGTTAAACCTTTTGCTGTTGTTGGATAACCAATTTCGCGCGCAGCATCTTTTGCCATTCGGTCAGCTAATCGGTTATCGCTCCATAAAATTGTAAATTTGACCATCTCACTCAATGGAACTGAGGTGAGCTTTGCCACCTCTTCAACTGCAAGCTCGGTAGCCTTAGCAGAATCCACTTTTTCAAATGTTAACTTTATGCCTTTTTGTTTTTGATTAACCGCTAAGTCCACAGTGTCCCGCTCATATAAACCTATGTAGTAAATCTTTAATTTTTTCTTGCCTTCAACATTCGCTTTACTTATCAGACTCGGTAGAAAGCGTTGCTTGTTTTTCTTTGCAAAACTCAAATTACTAGTTAACCAAGGATCAAGTGCGCCTTTAATTACAAATTCATCTGAATTCGCCGTCTTATAAATCTTGGTTATGTACTGCTTTTCAGCTCCTATGTAGTGAAGTGCTGTGGTGGCAGAGATTAATTTGAGAACCGAGGCCGGAATTCGTAACTTATCGGCACCATTTTGAACTACCACTCTTCCGTCAACAGGATCAATGACTAGAAGACCGGGGGAAGCAAGCTGTTTAGCGCTGGCGTATTTTTCCAATGAATGTAGGGCTTGGGCCGGTGCAATAGAGATGGTGAGAGTCACTGCGATTGCCAACAGCTTTTTCAGCATAGCGGCAGAGTAATAGTGATTTCTGAGAGTTGGCTTTAGGCTTCGGGGCATGCCGACTGGTTACGTTTATCACGAGATATTTGGCTGGCATGACACGGGAACTTTTGTGGGCGATATGCCATCAGATCCCGGTGCCGGACTACAGCCCTACATGAATTATGAAAACTCAGAGACAAAAAAGAGAATTCATGAATTGATTGTTGTTTCCGGGCTCATTGAGCATTTAACTCGAGTTCCAGTTCGTAAGGCTAGCGAGGCGGAGTTAGAAACTACCCACACCAAAGAACACATCGCACGAATCAAGAAGGAGTCTGCATCCCGACTTGGCGGAGATGGTGGAGATTTAACAACTCCATTTGCTCGTGGCGGATATGAAATTGCGGCTATGGCAGCTGGTGGCGCAATTGAATTGTTTGAAGCGGTTTTGAATGGTGAACTCAATAATGGTTATGCATTGATTAGACCACCGGGACATCACGCGGTGCGTGAATCTGGGATGGGATATTGCATATTTTCAAATTTAGCTGTTGCGATAAATGTCGCTAAGAAAACCCATGGTGACAATTTGAAGGTGGTAGTCGTTGATTGGGATGTACATCATGGAAATGGCACTGAGGCGATCTTTCTAAATGACCCAAATGTCCTAACAATTTCCTTACATCAAAACCGCTTATACCCTCATGACACTGGTGATGTTGATGTGGTTGGAGTTGGTACCAACATAAACATTCCACTTCCACCAGGAACTGGACATGGTGGTTATTACTACGCATTTGACGAGGTCGTGATTCCGGCGATCCGTAAATTTAATCCAGACATTATTTGTGTTGCATCTGGTTTTGATTCATCGGTTTACGATCCACTTGGTCGAATGTTAGTTACCGCTGAAGGCTACAAAACTTTGACCCGCAAACTTATGGATGTTGCCGCTGAAGTATGCGACGGCAAGTTGATGATGACCCATGAGGGTGGTTACAACGCTACCTATGCACCATTCTGCGGATTGTTTGTGTTGCAAGAGTTATCTGGAGTAACAAAACTGCCCGATCCTTTTGCCCATGGAAATGATTATCCGGGCCACGAGTTAAAAGCTCATGAAAAAGCAGTTGTAGATGAAGCATCAAAGTTGGTTGCAAAGTTATGAATCAACCACCGGCTGAGATTGGACCAGGTGAGTTTTACCCCGTTGTTGGCGTTGGGCCGCACCCAAAGCCCTGGCCAGTCGGCGAGCAATACGATCCCGAGCTTTTAGAAAACGGTGATCGCCGTAATGTGCTTGATAAATACCGCTATTGGAGCGTTGCAGCCATTGTGGCTGATTTAAATACTAAGCGTCATTCACTACGAGTAGCCATTGAAAACTGGCAACATGATTTGAATATCGGCTCAATCGTGCGCACCGCTAACGCATTTAATGTTTCCAGTGTTCATATCGTTGGCAAACGTGATTGGAATCGTCGGGGCGCAATGGTCACTGACAAGTATTTGACGGTAATTCATCATCCCACTGTGGCTGATTTCAAATCTTGGTGTGATGAAAACAAGGTAGCCATTATCGGAATTGATAACGTTGAAAAATCCACTCCGATTGAAACCGCAAAATTTCCCAAAGAGTGTGTTTTGTTCCTGGGCCAAGAAGGTGCTGGAATGTCAGATGAAGCGGTTGAGGTTTGCGAACAGGTTCTTGCAATATCGCAATATGGTTCTACTAGATCTATGAACGCCTCTGCTGCTGGTGCAATTGCAATGTATGCCTGGGCGATGCAACATCTAAATAAGTAATTGCTTAATTAATCCATCGGTAGCTTTTTCCACCATTACTAAAACCTCTTCAAATGCTGAATCAGGTAGCGAGTATGGATCTGGAACCTCGATAGATTCTGGAAAAGTTTCATCAAACTGCCGTAGATAAAAAATCTTTTGTTCCTCTTCATCGCTGGTTACATACTTCATAACCTCTTCATGGTTGTAGCGATCCATAACCAAAACTAAATCTGCGCTGACTAAACGAGAGTAATTAAATTGGGATGCGGTGTGGTTATACGAGTATCCTGCTTTTTCCCAGGTTCGTTTTGATGGTGGATTAGGTCCTTGCCCGGCATGCCAATTTGAAGTTCCAGCAGAATCCACAAATATCTTTGGTGTTTCAATCTTTTGCACTTTGTTATGTAGTACCGCCGCGGCCATTGGTGAGCGACAGATATTGCCGAGACAAACCATGGTGATAATTAAGTTATCGCGCTCCCGTAAATGGGAAATGTCAGGTAACGCCATCAATTAATCTTCGAGAATTTCAGAGATTGCGGTTATGCGACGCTCGATTTCGATCGCCTCATCCGAGCGGCCCAAAGTATGCAAAATCTGAGCAATTCTGCGCTCAATGGACATGATGAACTCGAAATCCTTGGGCTCGGATTCGGCAGCAATATCTAGAACTCGCTCCAAGGTATTAAGTCCCTCATCTACCTCACCACTTAAAACCTGAGCTTTTCCTAATTCAAAAGAGGCATAGGTAAGTCTGCGGTGATCGTGTGCAGTGGTAAACACATCTACCGCCTTTTGTGCTGCCGCTAGCGCTGATTCAGCATCGCCTAATTCGGTATAGCAATGAGCGATTTTTTGATCGCAACGCGCAACATGAATTACTTCTCGCGCCGCTTTAAAGTATTTACGGGCTTCATAAAAAGCCTCTAGAGCCTCTTTGTATTTCTTTAATTCGCGATATGCGCAACCAATTAAATGGAAATCAGTCGCAGCGCCTAATTCATTTCCATCGATTAAATGTTCGCGCGCGCATTCTTCCATGCACTCAATGGTGTTCTTATATTCCTTTGAACTAAACCACCACTCACCTAATGTGCAGGCTAGTTCAAGTGCCATCGGGGATTTGTTTTCGCGAAGTAACTCGACCGCTTTGCTCATCGCAGTAGCAGCTTCATTCATCCGCTTTAGCTGATTTAAGTTGTAACCAATTGCGCTATATGCCTGCGCTAAACCTTCGGTCGGCGCCGCTGAACCCAACTCAGAATAAATATCTCGAGCGGTTTCCGCTAAAGCCAATGCTTCGTCATATTGACCACGCGCATAAATCCGAGCGCTTAATTCATAATATGTGCTGGCACGTTCAATTCCTTGTGTCTCCGGAATTCTCTCCCACAACATCTCTTCAGTGATGATTTCATCATTTAGATCATCATCGCCATCATGTGAATTGTGTTCGTCGGCCAAAGCACTCTCCCTTCAACCCGTTAACCGCTCCACTAAACCTAGCAGGTGCTAGCACTCAAACCTGCACTCAAACCGTGACTTTTGAGCGTGAAAAATCGGGTCGTGAGAGAGCGCACAGCCAAAAAAGAACTTTCAGGGATTACAGAGGCGGAAAATTAGAGAGTGCAAAAAGGAGAGTGCATATGAGTTCATTAGATCTAGCGCGTTGGCAATTTGCCATCACAACCGTTTATCACTTTATTTTCGTACCAATCACAATTGGTATGGGTTTCTTAGTAGCCGGCCTTCAAACCGCCTGGCATCGCACAGGAAACGCTAAGTATCTCAAGGCCACGAAATTCTTCGGAAAACTTTTCCTAATCAACTTCGCAATGGGAGTTGTCACAGGAATCGTTCAAGAGTTCCAGTTTGGAATGAACTGGTCCTCCTACAGTCGTTTTGTTGGTGACATTTTCGGCGCACCGCTTGCGATGGAGGGATTGCTCGCCTTCTTTCTAGAGTCAACATTTTTGGGTATGTGGATTTTTGGTTGGGATCGTTTGCCAAAGAAGATTCACCTAGCATCCATTTGGGCTGCGGCGATGGGCACGATTTTCTCCGCTTATTTCATTTTGGCTGCAAATGCTTGGATGCAACATCCGGTTGGATACACCTACAACGCAGAACGCGGCCGTGCTGAATTGACTGACATCTTTGCAGTGCTTTTCCAAAATACCGCAGTTGCAACCTTTGCACACACCATTCCTGCAGCTTTCTTTACCGCTGGTGCATTTATGGCCGGCGTTTCTGCCTGGTTGTTGGTTAAAAACCGGGAGAAGTTAATGGCGACCGCAACTGCAAAAGTTGGCTTGGTTACTGTAATTATCACCTTTGTATTAATCACAATTACCGGTGACTGGACTGCTCGCATCATGACTGAGCAACAGCCAATGAAGATGGCGGCAGCTGAAGCGCTTTATGAGACTAAAGCAAATGCACCTTTCTCACTATTGACTATCGGCACCTTGGATCAAAGCCGTCCTGTGTTCCAAATTGATATTCCAGGCGTGCTTTCCTTTATGTCTACCGGCGATGTAAACGGTGTGGTTGAGGGAATAAATGATCTTCAGGCTCAATATGAAGAGCAGTATGGCCCTGGCGATTACACACCAAATATTCCTCTGGCTTACTGGGGATTCCGATTAATGATTGGCTTTGGTGCGCTGGCTACTTTATTTGCACTAATAACTCTATGGCGTTTACGTAAAGGTGAGTTGCCAAAGGGTCGTTGGTTCTTGCCCGCCATGCTCTCTATGCCTTTCCTTCCAATTCTTGCTAACTCCTTCGGTTGGATCTTCACCGAAACCGCACGCCAGCCGTGGGCCGTGTTTGGGTTGTTTAAAACCGCTGATGGTGTAAGCCCAACCGTTGGAGCCGCAAGTGTTGCATTCACAATGATTGTGTTTACCCTGCTTTATGGCGTGCTCGCAGTTA
>JACCDU010165253.1_pt1 | contig 16484 bp, 22 predicted proteins | sample 7446081 | NCBI WGS metagenome assembly JACCDU01 (sample SAMN15323447, study PRJNA562643) | freshwater metagenome | isolation source: river surface water | place: USA:Blue River Watershed | collected 2017-08-17
CGGCATTCTTCGTGTTAAACTAACACGCATAATCCCTGAAGCACTTAAACCACGTTTGATTGCTATCAAGTAAAGGTAGGGGGCTAAATGCCCCCTTTATAAATATCTAATAAGAGGAAAGTTATGTCAACTGAAATGGACGTACAAATTGATGAAAAAATCAAACAGGTTATAACAGAGCCAAAGAGATATAAAATTATCTTTTTGAATGATGACAAAACTCCTATTGATTTTGTGATTGAACTGTTGATCAGTATTTTCCGACACACTGAAGCAACCGCCAAAGATATTACTCTTGCTGTTCACAATGACGGGTCTGCTGTAGTTGGCATTTATACATATGAAATAGCCGAACAGAAAACTATCGAGACAACTCAAGTTTGTCGTCAACACGGTTTTCCACTACAGATCAGAATGGAACAGGAATGAGCCTTAGAGAGATAACAAAAGATCTGCATCACGAAGCAGAAACAACTAAATTCGCTAAGATGTTACTTAGCGGTAAAATAGCCAAAGAAGATTACAGAAACTATCTGTACAACTTAATGGCAGTATATGATCCAATTGAATGGTATTGTCAGCGTCAGGGCTTTCTTGTTACAATGCCAGACTTACCTCGTCTAAAAGCAATCTACGCAGACTTCCAAGAATTAGATGATGGATCTTATTGTTATCTAACTCCAGCAACACTAGAGTATCAAGCATACTTGCATAAACTAGGTAATGATGAACACCGTAAGCATCTTATTAAAGCGCATCTATACTGCCGTCATATGGGCGACCTATTCGGTGGCCAAATCATTAAGAAGCAGGTAGCACATATTAGCAGTGGTAAGTTCTACGACTTTGAAAATTCTGATGCTATGAAGATGGCTATTCGTGTAACACTTACAGACGACCTAGGCGATGAAGCCCGTGTAGCATTTGAATGGGCTATTAAAATGATGAAGGACTTGTACAATGGAGAGTAAAGTTTGGGACACACTGATACAAGTCCAAGACATGTTTATCAGCGAATTTAATCGCACAGGTATAGAAGTATTTGAACCTGGAATGGATCGCTTTAATCAGCCAGGTTGGGTTAATCGTGTATGGAGCAGTGACAACTATCGTCGTGCTCACGTCGATGTAGTAGATGCTCGCGAATCAAAAGGTCTGTGGATGATGCATTGTTGCGTATTTCCACATATTCACAATCCTGCTCCTATTTTTGGTTTTGACGTTGTAGCAGGTAAGAATAAGATTACTGGCTGTTTCTACGATTTTAGTCCTAGCACAGATAAGCAACACCCATTGCTAGATTGGTTTGCTGATGAAGTGGCAAAACTAGACTGGCGCAAAGAGCGTCCACTGCCAGATTGGGCACAGCGTATTTTTAGTAAGAATATGGTAGCCGCTGGCAATGTACAGGAAGAAACAGAATTAGAACAAATTACCGCCATGGCAAAAACTGGCGTAACTACCTACTTAGACAGTGTAGGTGAATCTAACCACAAAATAGCAGATGCAACTTTTGAACAAAATTTTTATGCTCAAAATCAGAAGCAAAACCCACATACGCCGCGTGTTATGGTTAGTTTAGGGCTTTCTGAAGATGACGTTAAGGTGTTTATCCAAGATTGTCTATTCCCAGAAATCCAATAAATACTAGACTATGCGAGCACGTGACTTTATTTTAGAATCAGAAGGCGGTATTATCCGCAGAGCCCAGGAAGTAAGCCAGGGCAAAACTGTTACCTTTGCCAAGGGTGACTTACGTATCAATTTGGACAGCACTATGGTTATTCCTGCTGATCCAGAACTTCGATACGAATCAGAACAAGAGTTAGAGCAGGGTCTTAAAGATGCTCTAGCAGAACTTGGTAATCCAAATGTTCAATATTACGGCAAAGCCACTAACAAAAGTGGAGCGGCTCTAATTACTTTGTGGTCTACAGAAGACGGTCAAAAAGTAGCATTTGTCAAATTTGCCAACGCTAAACGTGCTGGCGCCTTTCCTATTACATGGACCAATTCTGATTTTGGTCGCGAAACAGGGTTTCAACAAGCCGATAATAAAATTGCTCAACGTGCTCAATTTAAACTGAAGCCCACAGACTTATTTCAAACTGATGTTGATTTAAACATTGCTAGTCTTGCAAATAGTTTAAAGGATCGCCAAGATCTAGGTCCTGACATCATGCAACAGGTCAAGGGACTACTAGAGAACGTGGCCGCAGGCAGTAACACACCTGTGCCAGGTGCCGAACAGAACATGTCAACTTATGAAATTGACCTAGGCGAAAGTGCCGCACCTATAGCATTAGCCACAGGCAATTTTGTCAGTGGTAGTTACCAAGAAGCCGAACAGGCATTATTGGCTCCTATTGGTCTTAAATGGACAGATATTCAAAGTGTTATTTTCCCAGGTAGTGGAAGTCAACACTTGTATGACAGTTACCTACGCCTAGACAAAGGTAACACACTAAAGGTCAGCAGTAAAGATAAGAAAGGCGGAGCAGCCGCGGCTGTTACAGGTCTTATCAAAGACATCGAAGAAAATCCAGAACGTTTTGCTTCTGTGACCAGCAACAAGACATATCAAGAAATTCTAAAGATTGTTAAAATCGTTGCAGAAAATTCTGCTGTAGACGGTCCATTAAAACTAGCAGTACAGTTTGGTATTATTGATGCCAACGAAGCCGCTGAAATTAAAAACCGTTGGGGTAAAGGTTTAAAATATACTCCGGATGCCGCTTGGGCAAAGACTCCAGGCGTTGTCGCCGCACTAAAGCGTAAAGGTGCAAAATTTGAAGATCCTGCTTATGATTTCGGTTATCATATGTTAGCAGGTGTTGCTGAATTGGTTGCAGATAGAATGAATCAAATGCCGGGTATCAGTGACTTCTTTAAAGCAGTGCTAGAACGTTCCACTATGGTACAGGTCAAAGCACGTATGCAAAAATCAGGAAACGGTGCCGCATTCACTAACTTCCAAGTTATCTATCCTCCGGTGTTCGAAGGAACTATCAAAGTTGTGGCCAGCAATAACTATATGGCTACACGCAAACCAATTGGCAAACTAAGTTTCAAAATCGCTTGATTTTTTCAGTAACTGAGTATAAAATACAGTTACATAACTTTAGGAGATTGGTATGTACGCAACTACCGGAATTTATCGCTCAGCCGCAGAAATCAATACTGCAATGGGCCGAGTTTTCGGACACATGGGACTTGCCGTTGTAACCAGCATGATTGTTTCAATGCTGGTAGCAGGTAGTCCAGGTCTAATGGCTTTCCTTTTCGGAACAGCATTTAAATGGATTGTTATTTTTGCACCACTAGTGGCAATTCTAGCATTGAGTTTTGGTCTTGAAAAACTAACCAAGACGCAGGCCACTGTAGCACTACATGGATTTGCCGCACTGATGGGCGTTAGTTTTGCTACAATTTTTGTAATCTATAATCTAGGCAGTATCGTTAGTGCATTTATGGGTGCCGCCGTTCTTTTCGGATCAATGGCATTCTACGGTTACTTTACAAAACGTAACTTAGACAGTATGGGCAAGTTTTTAATCGTAGGTTTGATTGCAATCGTTATTGCCAGCATTATCAATATCTTTATCGGTAGTACCGTAGGACAAATGGTAATTTCAGCATTGGCCATTGTTATCTTTACTGGACTTACTGCCTACGACACACAACGTATTCGTGAAATGGTCAGTGTAGATAATCCAGGTAATCTTGAGATTGCTGGAGCACTTACATTGTACTTGAACTTCATCAATATCTTCCTAAGTTTACTACAGTTGTTTGGTCAAAAGAACGACTAATAATCAAAGACTTAGTTTAAAGGGCTCTAAGAGCCCTTTTTTATTGGCTGTTTAATCTGCATACTTAAAAAGAAAAGTACTAAGTTTAAATACAATAATGCCGATATTCGGGAGCGAACATGAAAAGAATTCTATTCTTTGTAGGAGCAATACTAGCGACACCACTTGCCGCCGCGGAGTTAGTTCATAACTTCCAAAGCCCAGCCTTTATTCCAGGCAATGGGTTTAGTCAGCACGTTCTCAGTATCTATCAGTTAGAAGAAAATAAAAAGAAAGATATTAAGTCAGCAGAACAGGCAGCAATAGCCAAAGCAGAGGCTGACAGAAAGAATACTAACCTAGCGAAATTCCTAGTTAACGTTGAAGCACGTATCTACGCACAATTATCTAAACAATTAGCAGACGCTATGTTTGCTGAAGGTGCAGGCACAAACGGTAACATGAATTTCCAAGGTACAAATATAGCGTGGGTTAAGACAGGTACAGATGTTACCTTAGTCATAACTGAATCAAACGGCAGTCGTACAGAGATTGTTGTACCAATAGCGAGTTTTGGATTCTAATGAAACGATTATTATTGTCATTGGCTGTTATAAGTATGCTGTCTGGCTGTGCTAGTATCCATATGGACCTAGGTAAAGAAGAGCCAGTAGCATTACAGCCTAGACAGAATTTATTAGACACACTGCCGGAATTAGATGGTCCTCCTATTACTGTAGCAGTATATGGATTTACAGATAAGACAGGACAGATGAAACCTAACGATAGGTTGGCTGTGTTTTCAAAAGCAGTGACACAGGGTTCTGAAGTATTCTTAATTAAGTCACTTCAGGATGCAAAGAATTGGTTTAGAGTAGTTGAGCGTGTTGGATTAGATAATCTTATTAAAGAAAGACAATTAATTCGTAATCAAAGAGAAGTTTATGAAGGCAAAGACGCTAAACCTCTTAAGCCAATGACTGTAGCAGGTGTTATGATTGAAGGTGGTATCATTGGCTATGACAGCAACATACGCTCGGGAGGTAACGGAGCAAGATTCCTGGGCATAGGTGGCAGTCAGCAATATCGTGTAGATGAGATTGTAATTTCAATGAGATTGGTCAGTGTTAACAGTGGCGAAGTGTTGTTAAACACCGCAGTTAGCAAGACAATCTATAGTACACAGCACAACGTAGGTGTACTGCGTTTTGTTGATGCTGGCACTAGAGCACTAGAATTAGAAAACGGTTCGGCACTAAATGAACCAACAACCTATGCTGTGCGTGTGGCTATTGAACAGGCTGTCTACGAAATGATACAGGAAGGACAGAAGAAAGGTCTTTGGAGATTTAAAACCAAGACCGCAGTGCTGTCGCCTAGAATAGAACCTGTTAAACAAACGGAGGTAGTGAAACATGAGTTGGTACAAACGAACGCCTCATCCAAAGCAATACCAGAAGCAACACCCCCATCACCACAGCCCGATGGCAGAAAAGATGATGGAACAAGCAAAAAAGACGAGCCCAACAGAGACACAGGAATCAAAAATGATACACCAGTATCTAAAAAACAAACACAAGGACGAGTCCTAGATTGGAGCCATTTAAGAGCAGGCCAAGACCTAACAACTGAAAAGATTATTAGTTTACGTCCAGGCACATTAGTAGAAGTAGTAAAACAGGAGCGAGGATTTATTCTTGTTAGAGTAGACAACAAGGAAGGATGGGTAGCAAGTAAATTTATTAAGGTACAATAACGGTGTACCGAGGAGCGAAAAAGATGTACAAAAAAGATATTAGATTAATGGCATTCGTAGCAAGTGCCATGTTCTGGGGAAGTGGTGCCATCGCCAACGACATTTATATGGAGCAGGTCGGCAGCGGAAATACCATTACCATTACACAGGACGGAGCGGGCAACAAAATCAGTGGAACTGTAGGTTCCACAGACAATGCTTATATTAACACTCAAGGAGCAACTGTTGTTATAGATCAAATTGGTGCAGGTAACCAATTGGCTATAAACATCAATAATCCTAACATGGCTTCAGGTATGACAGTGACTTCTATAGCCAACGGTAGTGGTAACGAACAGACTATCACTTGTGGTAGTTCTGGATCACCAAACTGTAATGCTACTACTATAACACAGAACATCAACGGCAATGACAACAAAGTATCTACTACAATGAGTGGTGGTGCTGTGTCTAGCGTGATTAATGTAACAGGCAACAGAAACGATGTAACACACGTTGCTTCTGGTGCTGGAGCCCACACTGCGAACATTGCAGTTACAGGCAGCGGAGCAAGTTTACAGTCACCTAACGTGGTTTCTGTAACACAAGGCGGAGCATTGGCTAAGAGTGTATCAATTACTAGCACCGGCGGCAATAACAATATTGCTATTACTCAGTCCGATTAACAGTTGGGCAGTGGGCAAGGTTACAGAACAAACCGGCCCAACTGAAATTATTCGAGACAAAAAGAGTTTTGAGTCTAGACTGAACACAGAAGTCAAAATGAATGACACTGTTAGTACGGCTAGGGCTAAAGCACAACTGACGTTTGAGGATAAGACCACAGTCAAACTCACAGAACATAGTAAGATTATCATAGATGACTTTGTCTATGATCCAAAAAAAGGTGCAGGCAAACTAGGCATGAAGATGGCGCTGGGAACAGCCCGTTATGCCAGTGGACAGATTGCTAAAACTAATCCCCAGCAGGTAGCGATTAAGACACCAACTGCCAGTATTGCTGTACGTGGCACAGACTTTTCAATGACTGTAGACGAACTAGGGCGTAGCCTTGTAATGTTGTTGCCAAGTTGCGACAACAAAGGCTGCGTCACTGGGGCTATTGAAGTAAGCACATTTGCCGGCGTTGTCCTATTAGATGTACCTTATCAAGCAACACTGGTTAACAGTGCCTATGCTCCTCCTAGCGAACCCGCAGTAGTTAAAATCGATCAAGCCAACATCAACAACATGCTGATTATTAGTCGTCCTCCAGAAATTAAAGATGAAACAACAGCAGGAGTTAAGAAAGAAAAAACTGCACTGGATTTTAACGAACTAGATGTTGACTTATTAAAATTTACAGCACTTGATAAAAGTGATCTAGATAAAAAGAGTGAATTAGATCGCAATGACCTAGACAACGATCTATTAGCCAACTACGCAGATAACGAATTAGACAGACAAAATGCCTCTATGTTAGGTAACGAACTTGACAATCCTATACTGCCTAACTATTCAGCAAACAGAGCGTTAGGTCTACAGCATTACTTTAATGAAGATCAAAGTCGTGTTACATTATTTAGAGTTACAAGTCATCAGGCCACTATGACTTTTAGTACAGATGCAAACACTACCTATACTCTTAACCAAAGTGGCCAAACACTGATACAAAATATCAACAAAGGTGGAGAAAACTTTGTTACCGTTATACAAAAATAAAGTATAACTTTAATCTAGAACAAACAATCTTTAAATAACTATACATTAAACCGGGAGCGAATCGGAAATGAAAAAAGCAATTACAGCCGCCCTTGTGGCGGTGTTATCATCACTATCTATATCTGCATGGGCAGATCAGGTATTAATCATAGATGCACAGTATTCAACTGTTACACAAAACGTTCAAGGTCGATTAGAAGCGGCTGGACATACAGTAACAGTAACAACTGATACATCATCAATTCCGACAGGAACAGGCACATATCAACAGGTATGGGATCTACGTTATGCGGCAGCATTAACAGCAGGGGAAGTAACTAACTATACTTCATTTATTACTGCTGGTGGCTTTGCCTACTTCGTAACAGAAAACCCAGGATGCTGTATGGCACGTAACAATTCTGTAGCACAGTTGGTTACAGGACTAGGCGGCGGCACCACACAAATTGGTCCAGGTTGGGCCAACAACGTTAACAGCAACGTCAATACCACATACATGACACAGGGTATTACTGTTAACTATCTAGCAGTAGCGGCCATTGTTAACAGTCAAGGTATTCCTTTAATCAGTGACGGACAAAACAACGTTTCTGGTATGAGTTGGATTGGACGTGCGGGTGCGTTGAACCAAGGAGTATTAGGTACAATCGTTACTGTGGCAGACACAAACTGGCTAGCACAAGCCTGGGGCCCAGATAACCAAACAGCCCTAGACGATATTATTCGTGGTATTGTTGCTGGTACAGTGGGCGGAACAATTAGTGCTCAAGGTAACGGTGCGGCAGCATCAAACGGCGCGGCACAACAGCAACAACAAAATCCTCCATCTCCACCTGCTCCAACTACATACAGCCAAACAAATGCTAATCAAGTTGTAGTATCTAACACAATGGCGTCTGGAACATTTACAGGTAATGGCGGTGCTTTACAGGCCGCATCAGGCGTAACAGAAATTACTAACGATATGGTGTTAAATGCCGATGGTATGGTTGTAGATAATAACGGCCAAACACTAAGCCTAACTGGTGCAGTGAGTGGTGTAGGCGGTTGGACATTTACTAACACAGCCACAGGTGGTAGCACAACATTAAATGGTACCTATACATATACAGGTCCTACAAATATCAATAACAGTGCTACAGTTATCAACAACAGCAACATCAGCACATCGAGCCTATTAACTAACCTAGGTACATTTACAAATAGCGCAACAGGCGTTACAGGCAACTGGGTTAACGGTTTTAACGGCGACGGTAATACCGCAGTTCTAAACAATGCTGGCGTAATGGGCAATGGTACAAACTACAGCACATTTAACAACAACGGCGGAACAGTTGGTACAGTAACCAACGTTGGAACATTTAACAACGCAGGCAACACTGGTGCTGTGAGCAATATGGGTGTGTTTAACAATACTGCTGGCGGTACAGTTAGCCAATTGGCCTATAACAACCACTGGGTAGTTAACAACGGCACAATTAACACAGTGACCTATAACGGCGGTACTGTAAACAACAACGGTACTATTGGTAGTATCAATAACAGTGAAGCACACGGTACTTTCAATAACGCAGGTACAGTAAGTGGCACAGTTACAACTAATAGTACATTCAACAACAGCGGTACAGTAGTTGGACTATACACTAACAGCGGAGCATTGACCAACACAGGTACAACTGGTGATTGGATCAACAATGCTACAATTAACAACAGTGGCACAATGGGCAACGGCACTAACAATGCTGGTGCTACATTTACCAATAACAGTGGTGCTACTGTAGGCAATACCGCAAACGCTGGTACATTCACTAATGCTGGTACAGTTGGTACTGTAAACAACAGTGGAACATTTACTAACACAGGTAATACAGGCGCATTTACTAACACAGGTACACTAAACTATAACGGTGGTACACTAGGTGGTTACAATCAAAGCGGTAACGGTGTTACTGTAATGTTTGCAGGTACTCCGATAACAGTATCGGGTGCGGCTGCACTAGGTGGCGGACTAGTTATTAACAATGCTCCAACTGCTTATGGTCGTTACACATTGCTAAATGCAGGTAGCGTTACAGGTCAGTATGATGCATTTGTATCTGGTACACCTAGCGACTATCTACGCTACTCAGACACTGACGTTAAGTTATATGTAACTCCTCCAGCAGGCGCTACACAATCTAGCGTTGATGAAATTGGTAAAAACTTTGCCAATGCTCTAAACCTACAGACCAGTGCTGTAACAGCAGGCCTAGGCAATGACTGTGCTGTATTTGGCGACAAAGGCGGATGTGTAAGCGTTAACGTTGGACAGAGCAAAGCAGGCACAGGCGACTTAAACAGTGGCGGTGTTACTGTATCTAAGGCAATCAATGGTAACTGGAGAGCAGGTGTATTCGGCACAAGTGCTTTCAACAACCCACAAAACGGCAACGTTACAGGTAAGTCAAATCCAGCAACAGGCGGATTTGTAACTTGGACCAGTGGCCCATACAGCGTACAGGCAAGTATGGCAACTAACACAGGTGAACTAACAACTACACGTAACGGACCAGAAGTTGGTGTTGGTACAAGCAGTGTAAAAAATACTGCTTATCAACTAAGAGGTAGTTATACATTACCAATTGACGAAAAGACTTCCGTGACACCTTATGTTGGTGTTAGACAAGTTGATACACAGATTGGCGGTTATACAGAAACAGGTCCTGTATTTCCTCTAACAGTTGATGCTTCTAACAGATCGGCTACCAGCGTTATTGCAGGTGCTACTCTAGCAAGAAAACTAACTGACAAACTAACAGGCTCTGTATCAGCAGGCATTGTACAACGAGTTAGTGAAAATAATCCTGGCTACAAAGGCTCAAGTGAAATTGCAGGTATGTCAACATTTAACAGCGCAGTTCCAGGCAATGGTAAGACAAATGGCAGTTTTGGAGCAGCCTTAAGTTATAGAGTCAATGATTCAACATCAGTGGCCGTTAACGCAGGAGTACAACAAAAAGGCTCAAATGCTAATGTATCATCAATCGGTATAACATTAACTAAAGGCTTCTAAAATTAAAAACCTATAAAAACCCGCTTCGGCGGGTTTTTTATTCTGTAATCATTTTGTAATCTTTTTGTGTTTAAATAAAATTGTGCATTGCACATTCACTTAACATACAAGGAGATTACAAGTGAAAAAACTATTCGTGACACTACTGGCGGCCATGGCCGTTACAGCACAAGCACAACAGATAGCCGGCGCTGGAGCAACATTTCCTGCTCCGGTTTATAGTAAGTGGGCCGGTGATTATCATAAAGAAACTAAGGTACAAATTAACTATGGGTCGTTAGGTTCGGCAGGTGGTATCAAACAACTTGAAGCAAAGACAGTTGACTTTGGAGCCACAGATGATCCAATGTCAGCAGAAGATCTTGTTAAGCGTGGTTGGCACCAATTTCCCGCAGTAATAGGCGGAGTAGTATTGGTAGTAAACCTAAAAGGTTTTAAGCCTGGAGAAATAGTATTAGATGGCAAGACTGTGGCAGATATCTATGAAGGTAAGATTCTTAACTGGAATGATCCGCAGATTGCCAAACTTAATCCTAGTCTAAAACTACCAGATCAACCCATCACAGCAATTATCCGTGCTGATGGTTCAGGCACTACAGCAGTGTTTACTGATTATCTTTCTCAAGTATCAAAATCATTTAAAGAAAGCACAGGAGTAGGTAAGATGGTCAGTTGGCGCCTCAAGCAAGTTTCAGCAGGCAAAGGCAATGCTGGTGTAGCCGCAATGGTACAGAATATGAACGGTGCTATTGGTTATGTTGAGTACGCATTTGCAAAACAAGGTAAGATGACGCATGTTGCTATGCTAAATAAAGGGAAGGTTGTACAGCCAGATGACGTAACTTTCAAACAGGCCGCTAACAGTGCCAACTGGAATACACCGGGTATGGCAGTTAATTTGAACAACAAGGACGGTTGGCCTATCACAGCCGCAACTTTCATTCTGGTACAGAAAGAAGGCGGAGCAAGGACTCAAGACGTGTTAAAGTTTTTTGACTGGGCGTTTAGCAAAGGAGATAAGTCTGCTGAGGACTTAGATTATGTGCCATTGCCGGACAAGGTTAAAACTCAGATACGAGCGGACTGGAGCCGAAACATCAAATAATATATGCCCCGAAAGGGGCTTTTTTTTAGGATAACAAAATGGAACTACACAAACGAACACTCACACGAGCAATAACTTGGCGAATCACAGCAACAATAGTTACAGCATTATGGACAGGCATTAGTAGTGCTATTGCTATTAACGTTGTTCTGACAATATTACATTATATGCACGAACGTGCCTGGTTAAAGATTAACTGGGGTAAAGAATAAACAAAAAAGCCCCCGAAGGGGCTTTTTTATTCTGCGGCAACTGCTAACACAGTAGCAGCCGCTACAAACACACCTCTTATCCAGAGATCTACTTTCTTTATATTATGATATGGCGACTTATACATGTTCCACCTCCTTGGTTTTCCATAAACTATATCCTATACCACCGGCAATCAAACCAAAGGTTAAACCTAAGGTTAGTAGAGCAGGTAGTTTAATGCCCAACATCATCAATACAATCTTAGCACCGATAAGAACTAATATCAGAGCCAAAGCATATTTCAGATAGTGGAATCTGTGTATCATAGCGGCAAGAGCAAAGTACAATGCTCTTAACCCTAGGATAGCAAAGATGTTTGAAGTATAGACAATGAATGTATCTTGTGTAATCGCTAGAATAGCAGGAACACTATCCACAGCAAATATTATGTCTGCGAAGTTCACTAGAACTAGAGCAACAAACAATGGTGTAAACCAACGCTTGCCATTCTCCACGAACCAGAACGCATGTTCACGATACTCTGTGGTTAGGTTCATGTGACGCTTCATCCATAATAGAGCAGGATTGTTTTCAAAACTATTCTCATCTGCTTCCTTGGCAAACAACATCTTAACACCTGTGTAGATTAAGAATGCTCCAAAGAACCAAAGTATCCACTGCCACTCGCTTACTGCTGCCGCACCGAAACCGATGAACACAGCACGTAACACTAGTGCCATTAAGATACCCCAAACCAGCACACGATATTGGTACATTCTAGGAATACCTAGGAAGGCAAAGATAAGAGCAAAGACAAATACATTGTCCATACTCAAACTCTTCTCCACTAAGAAACCAGTATAGAATTCAATAGCCCTGGTTTCTCCCATATAATACCATACTCCTGCTCCGAAAAGCAGGGCTACAGCAATATAGAAGGCACTGAGCCAAAGGCTTTCTTTTATACCTATTTCGTGGTCTGTTTTGTTGAGAACTCCTAAGTCGAACGCTAGGAGCGCGATGACGATCACAAAGAATATGATCCAAGGCAGTAGAGCCGCCGAAAACAACATTTCCATTTTAAGTTTCCTTATAAAAATGGTCTTGCCGCTTAGTCTACTAACCGAGTGTTTCCACTGTAATGACGATTAGTAAAACCTTTTCAGGTTGGCTACTCCCCACAAGTATTTAGTTAAATACTGTATGAACTATAAAAAAATACTAGTCAGTCCTTGGACAGCACTAATCACACTAGCCCTCATATTGGGTTTACGAGTAGCAGATCCTACATTTATTGAAAGTGTAAGACTACGCTATTTTGATACATTAATCACTAACAAAGCACCTACAGAAAACAACGTCTATACAGTAAACATAGATGAAGCGGCTTTGGACAAACATGGGCAATGGCCATTCGATCGTAGAGTCTACGCTGACTTAATTGAAGACTTGTACAAGAGAGGTGCTGGTCTAGTTGTATTCAACGTCTTAATGACCGAAAAGGATCGTCAGGGCGGCGATGGCGCATTGGCCGCAACACTAAATGAGTTTCCTGTAGTGTTACCAAACATCGTACACGAAGCCAGCAGAAATAAACCACGTCAACCTAGCACTGCCACAATAGGCAACGAACACGCAGGTTATATTGTACAAGGCGGCGGCATAATTGCTAATCAAACATTATTAGAACAACGTGCGGCAGGCACAGGCTTTGTCAATACATTTCCAGAAGTAGACGGTGTTGTCCGTCGTATGCCCTTGGTCATTGCTGTTGACGGTGTTGTCTATCCTAACCTAGCAATGGAAGCACTGAGAGCAGCCGCAGGTGATTCAACCACACAGATTAAACTGTTCGAAGGTGGTGTAGAGAAAATGCGTATTCCAGCGTTTGGTCCTATTACAACAGATCAGTTGGGTCGTGTGTGGATTGACTGGAGTCAAAAGAACAAAGAAGCGTCAATGACTAACTTGCCTAAAGACTTTGAAGGTGCTGTGGTCATTGTAGGTGTAGCGGCCGCAGGTCTAGGTAATCCTGTGCCTACAGCAGTTGGATCTGTTTGGCCTCAGGCAGTACAGGCCGCTGTGCTAGGTACAATGTTTAATGGTGTAGTTATCGAACGTCCTGACTACGCAGACGGTGCGGAAATCTTAACACTAGCACTAGCAGGCATTCTATTAATATTTTTAACGAGGTATGTATATGCGGGTTTGGCAACAACGATCATACTTATTGGCGGCAGTGCTGTCGGCAGTTGGTATATGTTTAATAATTTTCTATGGTTATTTGACGCTACTGCCCCTGGAGTTGGCCTACTTGTGGTCGCTCTGCATGCCTATGGTGTCAAGTTTGTAAGCGAGTTCTTACAGAAACAGGCAATCAAGAAACAGTTTGCTGGCTACTGTTCTAAGGAAGTAGTAGAGATGCTACAAAAAGATCCAGAACTTATTAAGCGTGGTGTGCGTAAAGACGTATCAGTTATGTTTAGTGACCTACGTGGCTTTACACCAATTGGGGAACACTATGGTGATGACGTTGCCGGGCTTGGCAAATATATGAACGGCTACATGGATGCTATCAGTCGTCCTATCATGGACAACAAAGGTATGGTTATCAAGTATGTAGGTGACGCAAGTATGCACATACATGGTGCTCCTATAGATGATCCCGACCATGCTAAGACAATGATCAAAGTAGGATTAGAAATGCTAGATGCTGTTGACCGTTACACTAAGGAAATGGAAGCACAGGGCCTACCTCCAGCCGCAATGGGTTGGGGTGTAAATTCAGGTATCGGCTTTATTGGAGAAATGGGCTCAACTGATCGTCATAGTTACGACATCTTAGGTGACATGGTTTCAACGGCCGCACGTTTAGAAGCACGTTGTAAAGCATACGGTGTGTTGGCCATTGTAGGTGCTGAAACATACAATCGTACTAAAGATGATTTCTTCTATCTAATGTTAGATAATCTACAGCCAAAAGGTAAAAGTGTAGCAGACTTAATTTACACAGTTCTACGTCCTAACGGCGCCGACTGGACTAAAGATAAAGCACAGCATGAAAAGATGCATGCCTTGTATAAGTCTAAAAAGTTTGACGAAGCAGCCGCTATGTGTAAGACTATGAAAGGTCTATTCGGCGGACAGATGGACAAGTATTATAAAATTTGGATTGAACGTTGCGACTTTATGAAGCAACAAGACTTACCAGACAACTGGAACGGGGAGTTTATAGCACATGAAAAATAATTTCTACACACCATTAGACTGGTGGATCGATTATTCAGTTTGGATGATGTTGCAGTTTCAGTTTACGATGCCTGCTAAAATAATCAGTTATAACGACGACATGGAAAATTTCTTAAGACAGTTTAGTCTTAATGGGATTAAAAGATTACCCCTCACCGCTTGCGGCTGATTTATCGTCTTCTGATTTTTTAAGAACTGCTTGATTAATTTCTTTTTCGGCTTCTACACGTTCGTATTCGATTGTCTTACCACGTAGGTGTAGTACAGTATTAACTTTTTGATTTAAACGAATTAAGTCGTTATCTAACATACGGATGCGATCAATCAGAGCAACTAACACTGTGTTGGCTTCAGATATGACTGGTTTGACTTCCTTTGTTGCCCACTCCCACACATACTTGATAATCCAACCCATGCCCACTGCCATGACAATGGGAAATCCATATTTGTTTATTAGTGACACTACATCCATGATATCTCCTTAAACGCAGAGTCCGATTAAGAACCCTACAAACGCACCAAACAATGCAGCCTTGAACATATCACTGTCATGCCACACTGGTTGCTTTTTTAACCACTCTTTAGTATGACTTGGTAAACTGTCATACCATAAATCCCATTTACTTGGCTTGAACATTTACGGGATGTCCTCTAAAAAATGTTTCTACTGGATCAACTTTAACTAGTCGTTGTTGTCCGTCTACGTTAATAAACTTAAACAAGTCGCCGTGCTTCCAGCCTAGTCTATCTGTATTCAATTCTTCATCTAGTTTGATCATATTAGGATAGAGATCCCATTGATAATCAACGTGTAACATATTACGCCTTTCTTAATAGTTCGCTTAGTCTATCAGCGGCTTTGCGTATATCTTTGCTTAATTGCCCAATGCCAATTTCTTGTTCAATTTTACGAGCAATATCGTGTAAACGTATAATTTCGTCTGTGAGCATTAATCTCTCCTAGCATCGTTCTTACCGTCTGCACGAGCAATACGCTCTGCATCTGGACGTAAACCTAGTGCGTTTGAAACAATGGTGTCGATACGTATTACATCATGGTTCATTGTTTTAACTCTGTTATCTAAGGCAATAATAATGCCCTTCATCCCATTAATCGATCCCAGTACGCCCTGTAAAAGTAATCGAATGGTTAGATAAACAAAGTACCCGCCCGCTAGTGCAACTGCGATTGGAAATCCTAGATCCCCAATAATTTTGAAAATATCGCCCATTTTACGCTCCTTTTATGCTCAAAAGTATTTATTATCTGAGCAGAAAATTGGTAACACGGTGCTTGACTGTGTAAATACATGGCTATATAATAGTAGCACATTTAATTCAAAAGGATCATGTCTCAATTACACTTACAGAAGTTTGACTCGCTGATGTACCAATATTGCTCAGAACAAGCAGAACGTACATACAAACTAATCGAAGACGGCGATGTAGATAACGGTTTAAATTTTCTTGGACACTTGGCAGATGTACTGCAATTACTCAAAGAGCATCGCAGTAGTCAAGAACTCCCAAACATAACAGGATTTTGTTCTAGTGTATCAGAATTCGATGAATTAGAAAAAGACGCAGTATTCACATTCTTGCAAGAGAATGGGTACGGACAATACATACCGGAGTAAC
>JACCDU010829236.1_pt1 | contig 16482 bp, 19 predicted proteins | sample 7446081 | NCBI WGS metagenome assembly JACCDU01 (sample SAMN15323447, study PRJNA562643) | freshwater metagenome | isolation source: river surface water | place: USA:Blue River Watershed | collected 2017-08-17
TCGGCGTCCTGCTGTCCGTCATGGGCGGCCTTGCAAGGCGTGGCGTCGCCCTGCCCGTCCTGCCCAAGTGGTTCAAGATGGAGGGCGGCCGCACCTTCACCGACATCATCGCTGGCAAGATCCCCGGAGCCGTGACCTATCCCCCGCTGCTCAAGGCCGACGAGAAGCGCGCCCGCACCGACGGAGAGTTCCGACAGGACATCAAGCTTCAGTTCGAGGGCATGGTTGAGAAGTATGCCCAGGCGCTGGCCGACCTTGGCTGGACGCAGGTCGACCTCGAGAAGGCAGGATACGACGAGCTCGTCGATCTGGTCAGCCGTGCGATGAACGGCGAAAAGCTTGTTCCGCAGGGCGGCGTACAAAGTTTCCGCAGCGCCAAGTCTGGCAACCCCCGCCTCTACTCCACCGACACGAACGCTATCGCCGAGCCGGCGGCCGACCCCGATGCTCCGCTGAACGACCCGGACGAGATGGACACCCGCGAGGCCGAGCCGTCCGACGAGGACAAGCAGACCGCCTTGGACATGGAGGTCGAATACGAAGACCCCCGCTTCGACGCCGAACCCAGCCCCGCCGACCAAGCCGTGCTCGACGCGGCGGCCGACAACGCCCCGACCGAGCAGTCCATCCTGGACGCCCTCGACAAGGCCGCCCGTGAACGCCTCGACCCTCGCAACCGCAACACCCTCGGCCCGGACCTCATCGCGGCCCTGATGTGGCAGACCGCCCGCGACATCCAGCGCGGCGTCGTCAGCTTCGCCAAGTGGTCGGCCGACAAGGCCCGCCAGTTCCCCAGCCTCAAGGGTTCGCTCAAGACCATCTGGGCCAAGGCGCAGGACATCGCCAAGCGCCCGATGGACTACATCCGCTTCCGCGCGCTGGACAGCATCGCCGACAAGGTCTGGCAGAACGTCAGCCGCAACAAGGGTTCGGCCACCCTGCGCAAGATCGCGAACATCGTCTTCGCCAAGGCCGGCCCCGACGCCGACGCCTCGGAGAACGACATCCCGACCCGCATCAACACCGTCCGCAACCAGTTCTCGAACATCTACGCCGGCATCATGGAGCGGTTCGCCGCCGAGTTCGCCGACATGACGCCCGAGCAGCGCCGTCAATGGGACGCCGACTTCCGCAAGGCGGTCATCGAAGGCACGACCCCCTCCGACCCCAAGGTCGCCAAGGCCGTGCAGGACTTCCGCAACCTGATGAAGGCCATGCTGGCCTACCAGCGCGACGCCGGCATCACGATGGGCGACCAGGGCGGAACCTACTTCCCCCGCAACTACGACCCGGACGCCGTCGAGGCCAACCGCGACGGCTTCATCGAGGCCGCCATCGAGATGTACCGCAAGCGCGACGAGCGCATCCTCAAGGCTGACATCGAGCGCATCGAGAAGTCCGTGGCCGCAAGGGCGCTCGAGCGCAAGGAAGCCGACAAGAAGTTCGGCCGCAAGATCAAGACCGACGCCGAGTACCAGCAGGAAGCCGCCGAGTGGGCGCAGGAGAAGATCGCGGCCCTCGAGGCGGAGCACGCCGCCAAGGACGACGACTACTACAAGCAGAAGGCCGAAGACTGGGCCACCGCCATCACGCACGGAGACGTGCTCGGACTGACCCTGTTCAAGGCCACCGACGGCAAGGTGACGTCCGACGCCACCGACGCCCGCACCTTCAACAACGACGAGGCCGCTCTGGCCGACGAGTTCCTCAAGAAGAACATCGACGACATCATGCTGGGCTATGTGGACGGTGCCGTGCGCGGCGCCGAACTCGCCCGCGTGTTCGGCCAGGACGGCAAGAAGTTCGAGCAGATGATGAACCAGCTCTCCAAGGAGGGCGTCGACGCCGAGACCGTCAAGGAGACCCGACGCCTCGTACAGAAGGCGCTGGGCGTCGGCCGCGAGCAGTCCTCGCAGGCGACCGCCGCCTTCTTCGACTGGGTCAACGTCGTGCTGGCCGGAGCCTTCCTCGGCAAGACCTTCATGTACAACCTGGTGCTCGAGCCGATCTCCTTCGGTATTCGCACGGGCAACGCCTACCTCGCCCTCAAGAGCATGGCCGACACCTGGCGCTACACCCTCGCCGAAATCGGCAAGCCCAGCCCCGCCATGCGCCAGCGCATCGAGGCCAGGTTCGGCAGTCAGAAGGCCTTCGCCAAGGCGGTCACCGAGACCGTCGGCGAGCAGGTCGGCCTCATCCAGAACGAGATGGAGCGCTCCTACTTCAACAGCCATTGGGACTACTCCTCCGACGAGAAGGGCAGCAGGCTGGCCAAGTGGATCTCCCAGCGTATCTACCGGGCGAACCTCATGTCGGCCACGGAAAAGGCCAAGGTGCAGGCTTCCATCGGCATCGCCCGTCTGGCCCTGCGCGACAACGCCCGCTTCTTCACGGGCGACGCCCCAATCCAAAAGCTGTTCAGCAAGCTCGGCATGGACACCAGCGCCGACAAGTCGGCCGCCGTAATCCTGCGCGAGAACGGGGTTCCCGATAATGACCACAAGGCCTTCGCCGCGTGGGTCGCCGGCCTCGAGGGCAAGACCGACGCCGAGTGGCAGGCCGCCGTCATGGACCCCAAGGATCCCATGGCCAAGCACTACCGCCGCGCCCTCCAGCGCATGAGCCTCGGCATGTCCATCAAGACCAACCCAGCCCTCAAGATGGAGATGGCCGACAGCATCATGGGCCGCCTGATGATGCAGCTGATGAACTACTCCTACGCCTACTCCAACCTGGTGAAGGACCGCATGTATTCCATGGCGGCCGCCACGGCCAGCAAGGACGCCAGCAAGATTGACCGCCTCCGCTACGCGGCCCCGCTGCTGGTCGGAGCCCCGCTCGCCATCATGGGAGCCGCCGCCTCCAAGGCCCTGATCGCCGCCATCTGGCCGTCGGACGACGAGGAGAAGCGCAGCAAGGAAACCCCGATGGTCCGCAAGGCCTTCAACTGGGCGTCCTTCGCCGGCATGTTCGGCCCCAAGGTCGAGTACCTGTTCAAGTCCTTCGAGCGCGGTCAGGCGCCCGGCGGCCCCGTCGGCGAGACCATCTTCCGTGGCGGCCAGGCAGCCTTCGCCGCGGCCGGCGACCCCGACAGCGAGAAGAAGATGTTCAACGCCAAGAAGCAGCTCTACAACTCGACCGTCAAACCCGTCGTCACCGGCGCCGGCGCGGCCGCCCACCCGTTCTTCGGCTTCCTCGGCAACGCGGCGGTCAATACGCAGGCCGCCCGCGAGTCCGTCACCGGCGAACCGCCCCGTCGATAATAAGGTTGCGACCCTCCAAGGTGTCGGCACGCTGACCGGCGATGAAACCGACGCAATCTCCGCACCTCATTATCGCCGTGGCCGGGTTCGCCCGCACGGGCAAGGACACGCTCGCCAACGCCATCCTCGCCGAGTGCGACGCCCAGGAGACCGAGATGGGCGTCGGCATCGCCAAGTTCGCCAACTCGCTCAAGCAGGCGTTGCAGGACGCCTTCGACGCGCTCGGCGTCGACATCGACGTCTTCACCGAAGACCCCATCGTGAAGGCCATGCTGCGTCCCGTGCTCGTCGAGTTCGGCCGCTTCGCCCGCTCGATGGACAAGGACGTCTTCGTCAAGGACGTCGTCAACTGCATCGAGGAGACCGTCGCCGAGGAGGATGAGCCGTCGGCCATCATCATCTCGGACATGCGCTACGCCAACGAGTACGACGTGCTCAAGGCCGCGTGCGCCAAGCACGGCTGGGTCTTCGTCCCGATCTATATCGGCCGCAACGGCACCGGCCCCGCCAACGCCGAGGAGGCCAGCAGCTTCAATGAGCTGATGGACGAGAAGGCCGGCCGCTTCGCCAAGGGCAACGCCCATTACCTCGTCTTCGACGAAGGCGACACGCAAGGCATCCAGGCCTACGCCCGCAAGTTCGTCAGCGGGATGCACACTTACCTACGAACATGAACATTACGAGGAAATGGAAGCGGTTCGCAGCCGTCAGCTGCTCGCACGGACATCACATCGACCCGGCCGCGAGGGCTTCCGTCCTCAAGTTCATGGGAGATTTCTGCAAGGGACCTGGGGCCAAGCGCATCCACCTCGGCGACTTCATCGACGTCGAAGCCCTGATGGGTGGCGGCGCCGGCCACGGCGAACCGCTCGCGCCTGATCTGGCCGGCGGCATCCGTTTCCTCGAGGACGGCGAGTTCAACGTCGTCATCAACGGCAACCACGAAGACCGCATCTGGCGGCTCGCCCATTCCAAGAACGAGGTCGTCGCCGAGTTGAGCCAGTACCTCAAGCGCGACATCGAGCAGACCGTGCAGGAGCTCAAGGCCGAGCACGTCCTCTACACGGGCGTGTTCCAGAAATACATGCTCGGCACGGGCCTGTTCACGCACGGCACCATCTACAACGAAAGCGCCTGCCGCGACATGGCCGAGATGTATGTCGAGGCCGACGCGGTCTTCTTCGGCCACACCCATTCGCCGGGCATCGCGCTCGCCCGCAACTCCCGCCGCACCATCGGCATCAATGTCGGCACGCTCAAGCAGCGCGGCGCCGAGGCGTCCGCCTACGCCAAGGGGCGACGCAAGACCCTGTCGTGGGGACAGGCCATCGCCTATGGCGAGTACTGCGACACCGGCATCCAGCCTAGCCTCTACATCCACCCGCTCGAGATGACCGGCCAACCCTGGCGGATCGCCGCCTGACCTTCACCATGAAACCGAACGACATCCTCGCCGCCATCCTGCGCGAGGTCCGCAAGGACATCGACCCCATCCCCGCAGGCTACATGTCCATGAAGGACTTCGTTAAGGCGTGGCGTCTGCCAAGGTCCACCGTCCAAGGCCACCTCGAAGCCGGACTAGAGAAGGGCATCATCCACCGCATCAGGCTGCGCCAGCTCGGCGCCAAGGGGAAGAAGGTTTACACCTACTTTTACAAGGACGGCTCCGCCCCAACGTGTAGGAAGCCGAACGCCAAGGGCTGAAGTTAGGGTGCGGGCATGACAGCCCGCGGCATCCGCAACCATAACCCCGGCAACATCAGGCGCGGCGACGCCTGGAAGGGGCTTGCGCCCAAGCAGCCGGACTCAGAGTTCGCCACCTTCGCCGACCCCGTCTGGGGTCTGCGCGCCATGGCCAAGGTTCTGCTGGCCTACTCGACCCTCCACGGGCGCAGAACCGTCAGGGCCATCATCCACCGATGGGCTCCCACCTCGGAGAACGACACCGACGCCTACGTCGCCATGGTGGCGCGGGCCATGTCTGTCGACCCTGACGCCCCGCTGGATCTCAGCAAGGACGTCGTCCTGTCGGACCTGATGCGGGCCATGATACGGCACGAAAACGGGGTCCAGCCCTACGCTCCTGCCCTCATTCTGTCGGCAATCCGTGAAGCAAGGTCTGGTTGACAGGGTTCGGCCGGTCGCCACCCTCGAAGACGAACATGAGCCTCATCATCACATTCCTCGTCGGCGTCGCGCTCGGCGCCATCGCCGGCATCCTGGCCTATCGCAACAACCTCGACCGCGCCAAGAGCGTCGAGTCGAAGGGAAAGACCATCCTCGACATCCTCAAGGGCAAGTGAGGTTTCTGGTGGTCATGGCCCTCGCCTTGGCTGGATGCACGGCCAAGCCGGTCTATGTCCAGTTGCCACCTGTCCCGCCCCCCGCCCCGATCCAGCAGACGACCCTGCTCGGCGTCTGGCAAACCGAGGTCGCCGAAGACCTCGCTATCTTCAAGGCCATCCGCCCCTCGTTGTCTGGTCCCGCCCCGGCTCTGAACCTGTACGACTCCGCGACACAGGGGCTGGCCTCCCTTTCCGGCGAACCCACCGCCAAGGACGTGGACTTTTTCAAGGACATGGTCGCCAAGCCAGACGACAAGGCGCTCGCCGCACTGCGGGCCGAGAAGGTCGCCCTGGACAAGAAGACGGACGAGCTCGAGAAGAAGGTCAAGGCCGAGCATGAAGCCCGTATCAAGGCCGAGTCGGACGCCATCCAGGCCCGCAAGGACAAGGAGGCCGCCGACAAGGCCGCCAGCCTGGCCGAGTCGGCCAGCGAGCTGACCAAGTACGGCACATGGACCATCGCGGCCGGCGTGCTCGCCTTGCTGTTCGGCCAATGGCTCGGCATCCAGAAATGGGTGGCTGGCCTGACCATCGGCGCCGGCGTGCTGGTGGCCGCGACGGCCCGCCCGCTCATCGACTTCTTCGGCAGCGGCAAGTCGGAGTATGTCCTGCTTGCGACCCTCGGTTTCCTAGCCCTCAACCTCGCGGTCGTCATGGCCGTCAAGACCTGGCGGCTCATCCGCCCCGCCAAAGATGCCCAAGGCTAAGACGCCCCGAGTCATCGTGCGACCGCTGCCCGGAGATACGGGCGGGCTGGCCTGCAAGGCAGCCAACACCATCGAACTCGACCCACGCATCAAGGGAGCCAAGGAGCGCCTGCGCGTCATCGTGCATGAGGCGCTTCATCTGGCGGACTGGAAAGCCCCCGAGCGCAAGGTCGACCGCGTATCCCGAGAGATCACCGAAGTCCTGTGGAAGCAGGGCTACCGCAAGAGACGATGAGCATGGACCCGACCCCGAACGACCTCCTCAAGGACGCCATCACCTCGGCCGGCATCGGCGGGGCTGGCGCCGCGGCACGGGCCGCCCTGTCGAAGAACAAGACGGACTGGGTCACGCTCGGGAAGCACATCTTCGCCGGCGGCGTCACGGCCGTGTTCGTCGGCTTCGCGCTCAAGGACATGATCTCGTCGGAGACGCTGCGCTACGCGGTGATGGGCGTCGCTTCGGTCATCGCGCCGGAGCTGTTCGAGTCGCTCATCGACGCGGCGCCGGCCATCGTGAAGAAGCTGGTCGGCAAGGTCGTCGGCAAGCTCTGAGGCGGAAGCACGCGGCGCTTGCCGTCGGTCGCCCAACGTCGTAAAACAAACGCCCGCTAACCTGTTGAGGTTGCGGGCGAAAACGTGGCGCTCCCAAGGGGAATCGAACCCCTGTTTTCGCCGTGAGAGGGCTATCTGTTTTTGCCGTTCGTTATTCCCATCAATGATTTCAATAAGATAGGTTTCCCCTGTTGGCTGAATGTTGGGTCTGTTGGTCGGGGTTGCGCGCAGGTTGCGCGCGGAAATTGACGGCCCCGCGCAAGTGGTCAGGCGAGTGGTGGGCGTAGACGCGCATGACCGTCGGCAGCGTGTCGCCGAGCACGCCGGCGATCTGGAACAGCGGCACGCCGGCACGGGCGGCCAGCGTCGCCCAGGTATGACGCAGGGCGTGGGGGCTGACCTGCATGAACTTGGCGTTGCCCGTCGCCGTGAACGCCGCGGCCTTGCATCGGTCGAAGGCGTGCTGGATGGAGTAGGGGTTGATGAGCACCCACTCCGTCTCGGCCGTCTGCTTGGCCTTGAACAGCACGGCGGCCAGCCGCTCGGAGATCGGCACGGCGACGCGGCGCTTGTTCGTGCGGGTGTTGCCGTCGTTCTGGAAGTGGATGACCCCGGCGTTCAGGTCGACCTGCGACCAGCGGAGCTGCTCGATGGCCTTCTTGCGGCTGGCCGTCTCGAGGGCCACGGCGACGAACAGGAAGTGACGCCCGCCCAGACGCTCGGCCGCCTGCCACAACTGGTCGGCCTCGACCTCGTCCAGCCACAAGTCCTTCGGCGGCGGCGTGGAGGGCAGGTCGATGTGGGGCATGTCCGCCTGCGGGATGCGGCGGTGCTTCACGGCGTGGTTCAGCGCGGCTATGAGGCAGTTGAGTTCGCGGCGCAGCGTGCCCGCCCCGACGGGGTGGCCGTTGACCTTGCCGGCCTCGCGCTTGGATCGGTAGGCCTGCATGACCTCGAAGGTCAGCTCGGTCGGAACCCGCTTGCCGAGCTCCGCCGACAGCCAGCGCACGCAGTCTTCCTGCCGGCGCTTGTCGACGACCTTGAGGGCGACATGCTCCTCGAGGTAGGCGTCGAGGATGGCGCCGACAGTATGGACGGCGGCGGCCTTCTCGTTCCTCGCCAGCATCCAGCGGGCGAAGGCCTGCTCGGCCTCGCCCCGGTCGGCCGTCTTGGTGGACAGGCGGTTGCTCCGCCGCCCCTCGGTCCAGCGGATCTCGAATATTCCGCTGTCGTTTACAATGAGTCTTGGGCCAGTATTTAGTTTCGGCATTTTGGTGATTTCCTTCGGTGTTTTCGGGTGGTTAAGATTGTGAGCGGAGGATCTCGAATATCCTCGCGGCCTGCTCAAGAGTGACGAGCTGGTTGATCCGGCTGAAGACGCGGTCCGTATGGCCATGAGCCTGCCGGATCTCGAGGGCGGGCGTCTCATTCTCGATGGCGTTAAGTGCAGCGTTGGGGAGCAGGTCATGTGGCGTAGTGCCGAGGGCGTCAGCGAGTCTCCGAAGGTTCTTCGGCTCGGGAAAAGTTAACCCTCGGACATAGGTGCTGATGCTGTCGCGGCCGAGGCCGGCAGCACGCGCCAGGTCGGACTGGTTCCAGCCTTTATCCATCATCATCGCAGACAGCCTGCGACCGAACTCGTCTTTGGTCAGGGCGCGACTGCCCAACGCCGCGGTATCTGCGGACGGGGGTAGGTTGTGCCTTGCTTGTCGGCTCATGTCGGTTTTCTCCGTCGGTTGTGGAGAAGACAGACAAAACCCTAAACGGCGTAGGAGGTCAAGTTTCGTCTCCTAAAAAATGTCGATTCAGTTGTTGACTCATCCGCCGTTAACCATCAACGTCCCAACAACCGACATGATCCAACTCGACGCAAAACGCATCGTGAAACGCTTCGGCGGCCGCATTGAATTGTGGCGCCGGCTCGCTGCCCACGGCCACCACATCTCGGTTAAGACAATCGAGAAGTGGATGGAACGAAACTCCATCCCGTCCTCTCGCCTGCTGATCCTCATCGACCTGGCCAAGGCCGAGAAGTCGCCGCTTGACCTCGACGAGTACACCATCAAGTCCAAATAACTTTCCCCCAACCCAACAACCGACAATGACCGACATCATCAAGTCAAAGACCACGGCGGAGCTTCAGGCTTTCGCCACCGAGATCGCCGAGGCCATCGCTTTCCAGAAGGCGACCCTCGACTCCATCAACACCGAGCTGCTCTCCCGCTACGGCGAGCGCTTCAAGGCCGAGCTCGCCTCCGCCGGCAAGACCGAGGGGGAAATCTCCCGCGAGGTCGACGGCGTCAAGCTCACCTTCGCCATCAAGCCGAAGGTGAAGTGGGACGGCGCCAAGCTCCAGGCCATCGCCTCCTCCCTCCCTTGGGACGTCGCGCAGCGCGTCTTCAAGATCGAGTTCTCCGTCCCCGAGAAGACCTTCAAGGCCATGACCGACACCGGCCTGCTCAACCGCCTGAGCGACGCCCGCACCGTCGAGTACTCCGAGCCGAAGGTCGTCTTCTCCAAGTAATCTCCAACCCAAACCGACACATGATCAAAATCATCAAGGCCGACGAGCGCCTCAAGCTCGTACCCAAAATCAACATCGCCCTGTTCGGCCCTTCCGGGGTCGGCAAGACGACGCTCGCCCGCACGCTCGACCCGAAGACCACGCTGTTCGTGGACCTCGAGGCCGGCACGCTCGCCATCCAAGGCTGGCAGGGTGACGTGCTCGACGTCCGCGCCACGGCCCAAGCCCTCGGCGCCCACCCGTGGGAGATCGCCCGCGCGCTCGCCCTGTTCATCGGCGGCCACGACCCGTCCGACCGCGACGGCCCGTACAGCAAGACCGCCTATGACCAGGTCGTCGCCCTGTTCGGCCAGCACATCGACCTGTCCAAGTACAAGACCGTCTTCCTCGACTCCATCACCGTCGCCTCCCGCGAGTGCTTCAAGTGGGCCATGACCCAGCCCGAAGCCTTCTCCGAGAAGAAGGGCAAGCAGGACACCCTCGGCGCCTACGGCCTCCTCGGCCGTGAGATGATCCGCTGGCTGACCCACCTCCAGCACGCCCCCATGTCCATCATCGTCGTCGGCATCCTCGACGGCGAGAAGGACGACCTCAACCGCTGGACCTACACCGCTCAGGTCGAAGGCTCCAAGACCGGCCGCGAGCTGCCCGGCATCTTCGACCAGGTGATGACCCTCCAGAACTTCAAGGCCGAGGACGGCACGCTCTACCGCGGCATCGTCTGCCAGCAGCAGAACGAGTGGGGCTACCCCGCCAAGGACCGCTCCGGTCGCCTCAACGTCGTCGAAGCCCCCGACCTCTCCGCCATCATGGAGAAGATCCGCAAGGGCAAGCGCCTCGACGAAACCATCCAGACTTCCCTGCCCACAAAGCAGGGCTAACCCAAACCAAACCAACAACCCAAAACCCAAGATACCATCATGTTCACCCCCAACTCCGGAGCCGGCGAACCCCGCTCCCTCATCCCCGACAAGACCCTCGCCTTCGCGCAGGTCCGCTTCCAGGAGATCAAGCGCTCCCAGAAGACCAACGGCGAGTACGCCCGCCTCGAGTTCGTCATCAACGACGGACCTTTCGAGGGCCGCCGCGTGTACTCCATCGTCATGAACCCGCTGGATCAGGCCAACGTCAACGAGGCCGCCCGTGCTGAAGGCAAGGCCGACGGCGCCAAGATGGGCCTCACCGCCCTGACCCGCATGTTCGAGGCCGCCCGCATCTTCGACCCGGCCAAGCCCGAGACCTACGCCCGCTTCAACGGCGCGACCTTCGGCGAGATCCTCCAGCAGCTCGACACCCAGACCGTGGCCATCAAGGTCAAGGTCGTGCCGGCCAAGGACGGCTACGACGAGAAGAACGAGGTCGCCGAGTACCTGTCCCCGAACCCTGCCTCCGGCGCCGTCAAGCTCTGGCAGCAGCTCATCGGCGGCCAGGGCGCGGTCCAGCAGGCCCGAGGCTCCGCCTTCGGCTCCGCTCCTCAGCAGGCTCCCGCCGCCAACGCGCGCATCAGCGCGTCGCCTGGCTGGCTGAAGTCCCCCGGCAACGCTCCGTTCTAAGGTGACATCGTGAACCGACGGCTCGCACCATTTTTTCAAAACGATTTGGGACCGACCGCCTCGAAAGAGAAGATTGACGAGTTCAAGGAACTCCTCAACCTCGCTCTCAAGGGCAGCCCAATCGAGTCCGAGCAGGCCAGCGAGAAATTGCTGGCCGAGTTCAGAGTGAAAGTGGTGCGGCCCGTGTCGGTTCGCTCTTTTTCCATCCATTAACAATAGGCGCGAGGGGGTAAGTAAGATCGGTGTCGGTTCCAGTCCGGCTGCCACCCTCTAATCCGTGACGCACCGTTGGTTGCCTCTCCGGACGCCTTCCTCTTTCCAGAAAAACCGAACCATGCAACTCCGCCCCCGACAGCGTGAGTTTGTCGGCCGCGTAGACGCGGCCCTCAAAAAGCACGGGAACACCCTTGCCGTCGCCCCCACGGGCTTCGGCAAGTCCTGTTCCCTGTCCGCCGTAGGCGCCGAGATCGGCGGCCGCGGCCTCATCCTCCAGCACCGCGACGAACTCGTCGACCAGAACCGCAAGACGTTCCGTCGCGTCGCCCCGTCCTACGAGACGGACATCTTCACCGCCGACCGCAAGCGCTGGTCGCCCGGCGTCACCTTCGCCATGGTCCAGACGCTGGCCGGCGACGACAACCTCGAGAGCACCCCGTCCCTGGACTGGGTGATCGTCGACGAGGCCCACCACGTCGCGGCCGACACCTACCGCCGCATCATCAACAAGGTCCGCGAGCGCAACCCCAAGGCCAAGGTCTTCGGGGTGACGGCCACGCCGCAGCGCGGCGACCGCAAGGCGCTGATCGAGGTCTTCGACAACGTGGCCGACGTGGTCCAGCTGTCGGAGGTCATCGCCGCCGGCGACCTGGTCAGACCCCGCGTGTTCGTCATCGACTGCGGCCTGCGGTCGGAGCTCGCCGGCATCAAGCGCGTGTCCGACTTCGACCAGCAGGAGGTCGAGGCCATCATGGACAAGGCGGCCGTGACCGCCCGCGTAATCGAGGAATGGAAGGCCAAGGCGGGCGACCGCCAGACCGTCGTATTCGCCGCCACCGTGGCCCACGCCGGCCACGTCTGCGAGGCCTTCGTCGCGGCAGGCGTCAAGGCCGCCGTCATCTCGGGCGACATGGGCAAGGCCGAGCGGGCCAAGGTGCTCAAGGACTTCGAGCGAGGCGCCATCCAGGTGGTCCTGAACGTCGCCGTGCTGACCGAGGGATGGGACTGCCAGACCGTCTCCTGCGTCATCCTCCTGCGCAAGTGCAGCTACAAGGCGACCATGCTCCAGATGATCGGGCGCGGCCTGCGCAAGGTGGACCCCATGCGGTTCCCCGGCGTGGTCAAATCCGACTGCATCATCATGGACTTCGGCTACTCCATCCTGAACAACGGAGACCTCAACACCGACGTCGTGCTCGCCCCCGTGAAGGGCAAGCCCATGACCAAGGACTGCCCCGAGTGCGGCATGCAGGTTCCCGCCGGCGTGGCCGCCTGCCCCATCTGCGACCACATCTTCGACGGCGTAGCCCGCCGCCAGAAGGAGGCCGAGGAGGCCGGCATCCTCGAGGACTTCGTCCTCACCGAGGTCGAGATCCTCGAGCTGTCACCCTACCGCTGGCAGGCCATGTTCGAGGGGCAGGTCATGATGGCCAACGCCATGTCCGCGTGGGCCGTGCTCGTCCTTTATCGCGACCGCTGGCACGCCGTCGGCCGCGTCGGCAAGGACGCCGCCGTCCTGATCGCCGTGTCCCCTGACAAGGTGGCCGTCATGGCATCGGCCGACGACTTCCTCCGCGAACACGGCGACAAGGACGCCGCCCGCAAGACCAAGCGCTGGCTCACCGAGCCGGCCACCCCTAAGCAGCTCGCCTGTTTGGGGCTTGAGAACCAGCCCTTCATCCATACCACCAAGTACCTCGCCTCCTGCGAGATGACCTGGCGCTTCAGCGAGCGCGACATCCAACGCCTCGTTATGCGAGCCTGAGATTTTCCCGACCGACATGTTCCAACCACCGACCAACAACGACCTCATGCTCGCCGCCTTGACCGACCTCGTCGACAAGGCCATGCAGGCCAACAACTCCAGCCAGCCGCGGCGCCAATACCTCGGCGCCTCGATGATCGGCGAGCCCTGCTCCCGACGCCTGGCCTACGGCTACCACGACACGCCGAAAGACCCGGACACCGGCTTTAAGGGGAAGACCCTGCGGATGTTCGACATGGGCCACGACGGCGAGACCCGCATGGCCGAGTACCTCAAGCTCGCCGGCTTCAACCTCCAGACCAACAAGGACGACGGCAAGCAGATCGGCATCGCCGACTGCGACGGCCGCTTCAAGGGACACCTTGACGGCGTCTTCCACTCCGGCCCTGCCCTGCCCGGCCTGCGCTATCCCGCCCTCTGGGAGAACAAGGCCCTCGGCGACAGCACCTACAAGAAGTTCAAGAAGGACGGGCTGAAGGGTTTCAACATCAAGTATTGGGCGCAGGTCCAGATTTACATGGGCTACTACGGCCTCGAGTGCTGCCTGTTCACGGCCATCAACCGCGACAGCGGGGAGATCCACGCCGAGCTTATCGAGTTCGACGCGGTCGAGTGCCAGCAGCTCGTCGGCAAGGCCGCCCGCATCGTCGAGTCCGTCGACCCCGAGGAGTTCAGCCCTTCCGGCAAGCATGAGAACCACCACGAACCGAACGGCATCTCCTGCAAGTTCTGCGACTGGCGCTCCCGCTGCTGGGGTCTGACCCCTGTCGTCAACACCCCCGCTCCGGAAGGCAAACCCGCTTGGCTCCGATGAAAGCAATCGACCTATTCGCTGGGGCCGGCGGCTTCAGCACGGGCGCCCGCATGGCCGGCGTCGAAGTGGTCTGGGCCGCCAACCATTGGCAGGCCGCCGTCGACACCCATTCGGTCAACCACCCCGAGGCCGACCATTCCTGCCAAGACCTGCACCAGGCTGACTGGTCCAAGGTTCCGAAGCACGACATCCTGCTGGCGTCGCCGGCCTGCCAAGGCCACAGCAGGGCGAGAGGCAAGGACCGCCCGCACCACGACGCCACCCGCTCCACGGCGTGGGCCGTCGTCGGCTGCGCCGAGGTCCACCGCCCCCGCGTGGCCGTCGTCGAGAACGTCCCCGAGTTCCTCAAGTGGTCGCTGTTCCCCGCGTGGCGCGTCGCCATGGAGGCGCTCGGCTACGCGGTCGAACCCCACGTCCTCGACGCCGCCGACTTCGGCGTGCCCCAGCACCGGCGCCGCGTGTTCATCCTATGCACCCGAGGGGGCAAGGCCATCGACCTCGAGATCCGCAAGCGCAAGCACATCCCTGCCCGCAACATCATCCAGCCTGGCGTGACCCGCTGGTCGGACATCTCCCGCCTTTGCCAGCGGACGCAGGACCGCGTGGCCGAAGGCCGCCGCGTCCACGGCAAGCGCTTCCTCGTCGCCTACTACGGCAACGAGAAGGGCGGCCGCAGCTTGGACCGACCCATCGGAACCATCACCACCCGCGACCGCTACGCCATCGTCGATGACGACCGGCTGCGCATGCTGACAGTCGAGGAGTACCGCCGAGGCATGGGCTTCCCCGACGACTACGTCCTGCCCAAGAACCGCAGGCTCGCCACCCACATGCTGGGCAACGCAGTCTGCCCGCCCGTCGCCGCCGCAGTAATTTCCGCTTGCAAAGAAAGCATCGGCTAACAGAACCGACAGTCCCAACCGACAATGGAACCCGACACCCCCAAACCGAAACAGCGCCGTGCCCAAGTGGAATACAAGGGCCAGGCGATGATGTATTACCGCGCCGTCCGTATCAAAGAGCTCCAGCCTTTGATCCAACAGGCCAACGACAACGGACTGACCATCCCCAAGGCCGCCGAATGGATGGGCTGGTCTACCTCCACCCTCCGCAACTGGATCCGCATCCTCGGCATGACTTGGAAGAACAAGTCCAAGAGCCGCGTGCGCTTCGACAAGACCAGCTGGGAGCAGGCCATCAAGGCAGGCTTCGCCGCCGGCAAGACCCAGACCGAGATCGCCCGCTCGCTGAAGACCGGCGTCTGGAACCTCAACCGTTTCATCCATGCCCACGGACTCCGCCAGCCCAACGCCCGCGAGAAACTCTCCGCCCATGAGTGACGTCGATCCGCTGGCCGTGCGCCAGCATATGCAGGTCATCTTCGGCAAGCTGCCCAAGGCCGGCTTCATCTGCGTCCGAGGCATCGGCGAGAAGGGGACCGAAGGCGAGGGCGAGTTCCGCGAGGACAAGTTCATCGACCTGTCAGTCCACCCCGACCCCGTCGCCGAGGTCACGCGCCACGTCACCCGCTGGTCGGAGCATAGCCGCGCGTCCTTCATCGTGCCGGCCATCCTGTCCGCCGAGAAGGGCACGTCCGAGAACGTGGCCGAGTTCCGCTCCGTCCTGGTCGACATCGACTCCGGGGACGTGGCCGACAAGCAGGCCTTCCTCGAGAAGCACCTCGGCCCTGCCACCGCCGTCGTCTTCTCAGGCGGCGAGGTGGACGGCCAGCCCAAGCGCCACCTCTGGTGGACCCTGCTCGACCCGTGCAAGGACATCGCCGGCATCGTCCGCCTCCGCGACGAGATCGCCCGCAAGGGCGGAGGCGACATCCAGTTCGGCCTCGGCGTGGACTCCAACCCCTACGGCCGCGCCCACCAGCCCGTCCGCATCGCCGGCTCGGTCCACGCGAAGAACAACCTCCGAAAGCCTGTCCGCATCGAGCTGCCCGAGAACCCCCAGACCTACGGCATCCAACGCCTGAAGGACGGCATCATGCTGGCGCCACGGCACGATGGCGCGGTCGTCGAGCAGGCCAACGAAGGCCTGTTCAAGCCCGAGCGCCAGCCCCTCGACCTGACCCAGAAGGTCTACGAGGGCGGCGACGAGGAGACCAACCGCTGGTCTCAGTTCTCCCGCGTCTGCGGCCACTACCTCCACACCGTCCGCGAGGGCGGCATGTCCCTCGAAGAAGCCAAGGCCGGCGTCCTCGGCTGGATCGAGACCAGCATGGTCCCGCCCTGGCCTGCCGCCCGTGCCGACCGGGAGTGGCACGCCATCTACCAGAGAGACCTCGCCAACCACGGCCCCTTCCCCGAGCCGGTCAAGCCCATTATCGCCGACGGCCTCGGCCTCGAGATCTGGGCGGCTCACCGCTGGACCATGGGCGCCAAACCCGAGCGCCGCTTCGTCGTCGACGGCCTCATCCTGTCCGGAAAGCACCAGCTGCTGGTCGCCGAAGGCGGCGCCGGCAAGACCTTCCTCATGCTGGACCTAGCCATCAAGGTGTCGTCCTACGAGCACGGCGAAGACCTCGAGTGGTGCGGCGGCAAGATCCGCGAGGGCGGCACCGTCGTCATCCTCACCACCGAGGACGACAAGGACGAGCTCCATATCCGACTGACCGACATCGACCCAGACCGCCGACGCGAGCGGGCCGGCGACAAGCTCATCGTCCTGCCGACCATCAACTCCGGCGGCTCGTTCGCCATCGTCGAGAAAGACCCAAAGACGCAGGAGGCCA
>JACCDU011314732.1_pt1 | contig 16477 bp, 17 predicted proteins | sample 7446081 | NCBI WGS metagenome assembly JACCDU01 (sample SAMN15323447, study PRJNA562643) | freshwater metagenome | isolation source: river surface water | place: USA:Blue River Watershed | collected 2017-08-17
AATACAAATTCTAATACAAATTCTAATACAAATTCTAATACAAATTCTAATACAAATTCTAATACAAATTCTAATACAAATTCTAATACAAATTCTAATACAAATTCTAATAATGTATCTATAACTACATATAAAGGGCGTTATAAACAATTAACAGTAAATGACAGTAATTATGTATTTGGAATATTGATTCTATATATATTAAACAGAGACAGCGAACGAAAATATGGATTTGCATCTACTGGACAAACAAACAAATTATATACTTACGAAATAAAACACCACTTGCGAACAGTTATCAAAAACAAAGAACATATGATAGAGATGTTTAGTATTGACTTGAGAACTTTAAATTTAGGTTTAGAAAGCTATGAATCTAATATGGAAAAGATATATAACTTTATATTTGGCGAAGAACCTATTCAGAAAGCAACATATTTAATTTGCGATAACGGATTAGGTTGCAGAGGATGTCGCGGGTCAGATGTTTGTCCCGGCTATTCTACTGAAGTTCTTTACGTAGATGATTATGGGGTAGTTTATAATGAATATACCGAAATATATGAAAAATGCAAGGGCAAGCATAATCATAAGTATCACCCAACTGGATTTTACATATAAAAAGCATAAGAAATCAAAGGGTTCGTAGGGCGCAAAATTGATAATTTTACAGAACAGGATAAGAACCTTCCATCAACAATCCGCACTGACCAGCACCGCCGTTATAAGGCTTTCCGGTAGCGGGGTCATTACCCTTACCAATACGCATATAACCAGATTCGCCCCATGTGGTTCCCCAACTATTACGAAGAATATAATAATCTGAACCATACCCAACAAGAGCCACAGCATGGTCAAGTTTGGTCCCGCAGTTTCCAGTAAAAACTCCAGACTTATATAGCTGGAATGATGCTTGATCGGCTTCAATAGCTATACTAACAACTGTTGTGGCAATAGCATTCATCATATCGGCATCAGAGTTCGCTTTTACATTTACAGCATCTGAGGGGGCAGTTCCACCAACCTTTGCGCAACTGGTTTGGCAAGTTCCAGTTTCTTTGGTGGTACCAGAAGTATATGGATATGCCTGCTCAGTGCATAATCCGCCAACTTTTCCAACCCACTTAAATGTAGGAGCAATTTGACCACCATTCACACCCATATTAGGGCCACCGTGACCAATAGTCGAACAAGACACAATTTGTTGTTCGGACAATTTAACAAGTGATCCAGTTTTTATTGCGTGTGCAGACTCCACTGCAGAACTAGTACTAAATGAGTAGCAGGTTCCAGCCTGACCTTGGTCTTGTATAGGACTAACAACTCCCTTAGAGCGCCAGTCAACAGACGCAGGCGAACTAACGCCTCTTAAGTTAATATCGCCACCAACTTCAATTTCACTTTGTTCAAAGAACGCGCGATTCATATCAAAGTGCATATGCTCGGCAAACTCGGCACCTGACATACCAGAATACACATTGTGTCCAAGAGTATAAGTCAAGTTCTTGGCATTGGTTTCATCGATCAACTTGTCGTTGACAATCCAGTTCTCATACATATGCAAAAAGAGGCGGTCTTCTTCGGGCACATCGATGTTATGTTCGCGGGCCCAGTTGGCAAACCGGGTCATCATAGACTCTCTCGCTTGGACAGAGTTTAAGCAGGCACTCAATAGTGCAAGACAAATAAAGGCGTAAATCATTTTATATACACTATAAACAAATTATCTCTAAATCCCTTTAGGTGAAACTACGTTTCTCCGCGCTACGCGCTTACGCCCTAAGACCCCTTTCCTTTATTATTGCTAAGGGAATCTTCGATTCCCAACCGTGCGTTTCTGCTAAGGGAACCAAAGGTTCCCGACTTGGCGCTTCCGCTAAGTGAAACTTTCCAGTTAACGACAAAAATTAGCACTACTCTTTGCATAATGCATCGTAAATAAGTGGTCATAAATTTCAGAGACTTCAATGTCTTTTTCTTTGACAAAAGGTTCTAAATTGGCTAATTCATTTAGCTTTTCTTCTAAACTTTTATTGTAAAAATCTACTGTGTCGCTAATAATAACGTAACTGTATTTGAAACGTAAACTTTCATTTGTTCCGGTTCCACCAAAAATGTTCTCAAACAAATCACAGAGATTTTTTGAAACTTCAAATCGAAATTCAAAATTATCATTTGAATTCTTTCCATACAATTCACAAAATCCTCTGTCATTAAAACAAATAAAAAAATGAGCAATTACTGCATCGTCTAAGGGAACCTTCGATTTTCCGCCCTCCAAGGAGGGCTTACGCCGACTGGGCGCTTCTGCCAAGGGAACATTCGATTCCCGACTTGCTAAGGGAACCGACTTATAATCCCTCCTTTCATTATTGTTTTTAACCTTTAACTGAAAACATAATTTTGACATTTTACTTTTACTGTACTTATATGTAGTAATAGATTTTTAAATATTTTTTTTATAATATAAAATACAATAAACATTTTGTTAATATGATGAAATAAAATGGATTCAAATTTAGCTAATTTTCTTCCAATGACATATTCTTTAGCCAAAACAAAATATCTTTAGCCAAAACAAAATACTTTATTATATATATAATGGTCCAGATAGGCGATGTTAAAGTAGGAGATAGTGTTGAGGTAAATATTAGTAGAAACCAATGGATGAAGGCAACAATTATAGTGATTGATGGAGTCAATAATGAAATAACGGCACGTAAAGAAAATGGAAAAGACGGCGTGTTTAAGTCGAATAAGGTTAGGAAACTAGAAGGAGAAGGTCGCCGAACAATCCAAGAATGGCACGTGCCAATTCTACCTCTGGAACCTGCTGAGTCTGAAATGATTATACAAGGTAGCGACGAGAGCGACGATAGTAATCCTCCCGATGAGTCTTTTGATTCGGCATCATCGTCTTCACCCGATTCACCACCAATACCACCACAGAGAATACCACCACCGAGAAGAACATCACCACCGAGAAGAACAAGAGGACGTAATTCCCGAAATGGAGGTTCTACTGCTAAAAAGGCTAAAAGAACCCGATACACAAGAAAACACTAATAATAATCGTCATCATCGCTTGATTCGTCGTCAGTAAAAGCATCATAATTGTCATTGTCATAATAGCCAGGAATCAATAAACGAATGCAACGGTCTATGTCATACTCATTGGCAACAAAGAGTAGGGCAATGTTGTTAACAAAGTTTTTTACTTCAATAATATTTGCAATACTTTCAGATTTAAGTCTTACACTGTTTCTATAAGTTTCTATTCTATATTGACCGTAATTGGCGATTCCAAAGCTAAACGCTATCCCGAGATATTTTGCAAGGCGCGTTGCTGGTTTGTAGATGTTAGTTATGTAGCCGATTTGATACATTTTCTTGTTTTATAACCGTGTATCAAATAGAGCTTAATTTCAATTTTAAGCAATGCCCTCATATTAATGGAAACTGATATAAGAAAATAACTCATATAATTATATAACCAATGTTGCATATAGAGTCGCGCGATTACAGTTCTTATAAATATGTGGTGGAACCTTATATTCCCTTGGCGGAATCGCTACTTGGGAACGAAGTTCCCTTGGATAAATCCAACTCAGATTTGGATTTATCTCTTGCATTATATCCTTGCCCAATAACAAATAAAATGTTTCATGGCGACACAATCCATAATAAATGTTCACCTTATCGCACCTCTAACATCCCTGGAATATTAGTGCTGAATAAAACATATGGAACTTCGGTTTCCGCCCTTCAAGGAGGGCTTATGTCCAAGGGAAACTCGAGCACCCGAGGAGCAAAACAATATTACAAGTTTATTCCCGACAAGTGTTTTTTACCTGAGTTCTTGGTACCTTACGAAATGAAAGCCTCGTTCTCAAAAGCCCACAAAAATAAGTTTGCAATTGTTAAGTTTAAAGAATGGACCGATGCGCACCCGATTGGCACACTAGTTGAAACAGTCGGCGATGTTGATTCTTTGACAGCGTTTTGCGAATACCAGTTGCACAGACGCGGTCTTCAAGTAAGTATGGCTACTTTCAACAATCATGTAAAAACTGCGTTGAATAATGAGCAAGAATGTATTGCTACTATTCAACAGAAACACGGGTTACAAATAGTGGGCGAAGGCGAAACGGTGTTTTCGATTGACCCAGCAACCAGCTTGGATTATGACGACGCGTTCTCTGTGAAACAAGTTGCACCAACAATCTACAGAGTCACTGTATATATTGCCCACGTATATTTGTGGTTGGAAACATTCGACTTGTTCAAATACATGACGAATCGTGTTAGCACCATATATTTGCCCGATAAAAAACGACCAATGCTTCCACTGCTATTATCTGATAATTACTGTTCGTTAAAAGCTGGCACTAATCGCGTTGTGTATACTTATAGCCAATTGTTTAACATAGATACCAAACAGCCAGTATCAGAGCCACAATTTGGACAAGGTATTGCAACCATTGCGAACAACTGGTCATACGACGACCCGGCAATAGATAAGGATACGAGCTATGAGATATTAAAGCGCTTATCAGAGAAAGACGACTCGCACGACGTGGTTGCATATTGGATGATTAAAATGAACGTGGAATGCGCTATAAAAGGAACACACATTTATCGAGGCACTTGTTCCCTTGGTGAAGATGAATGTTTGAGTGCCAAATATAGTTTAGAACCATTGGAGCACAGAGCTTTAAACCTCGCGAAGTATACTCACATTACTAGCCCTATTCGGCGTCTTGTTGATATCATTAACCAAGGATTGATAGTGGATATGTCTATAGATTACATTAACGAACAGTGCAGACAAATAAAACGCGCCCAAATGGATTGCGACTTGCTTGCGTTTTCTATGAAGGCCGATCCAGAGACTGTATATGAAGGAACTGTAATAGATGTGTATGAACGCGAAGCTACCGATGGTAATAGCGAATATATTGTGCAACTATATAATGGATTGCGCGTGCGGTATAAGGGCGCAACATTAGATGTCGGTTCTCAATACATGTTTAAAATTTATGTGTTTAATGACGAGCATAACTTATGTAAAAAAGTGCGACTTGTTATTGTTTAGTATGCTTTCTTGTTTTTCCAACGACGCGCCTTTTGCTACCTTTTTTACCTTTACCTTTAGTCTTACCTCCTTTTTTAGCGGAAGCGCCCAGTCGGGAATCTTCGATTCCCTTAAACAAATGCTTATATTCACTGTCTAGCTTCATCTCTTCTGTAGTGGAACCTATTGGCGGGAACTTCTGTCCTGATTCCAGGAGCAGTGGTAAATTTTCGCGCAGCTGCCTCCGAGCCTCTTCCAGTACATTAGGATCAACGGTTTTTAACCATTTTATTGTAACCCCGTGCTTATCTAACAATTGCTCTAGTGATTCAATAGTCACATTTACTAAATATTCTCTTCGCTGAGGCGCGAGTATGGCATCTTTTTTATCCTTCTTTATTTTCATATTTATCGCTTCCTCGGTTTCTTCTATGCCTGCATTCCACAGACCCAATGCAGCGCTATCGCGTTCTTCGGATTTATTCATTATATTATAGCTATCGGTTTTGGGCGAATATGATGGGCCTATTACTCCTGGAATAACTTGTTTTACTAAAGTTCTAAATTACAGGCTTTCTAAGCACCGGCATATTGTCCTAAAGTGTTCCGGCCTTGATTTCTGCGACTTCTTTCAAGACCACCGGCGATAAAAAATATAATACTCACTTAAACCCTTTACTCGGTGAGCAAACGCGGAACACAATTAATCGTTTGCAATTCTTGCGCCATCAGTTTAAATGCATATGGCACCTCCACATACGCAAAGTCCGTCGAGTTCTCACATACACTACATTTGTGTGTAGTAAATCCTTTTCCACTATCATTGTATTGTGCGATTAGTCCACATTTTTTACATATATGAACACTATATTTATCAGACACATCGTATAAACGTTCTCTGCAAAATCTGCTGATTCCGTGCGCCAACATAACATCGCGTTCCATTTCTCCAATTCTAAACCCGCCGTCTCTGCTACGGCCTTCGGCCGGTTGCCGGGTCAAATTCACCATGGGGCCGATTGCGCGACTGTGTTGTTTATCATTAACCATGTGTTTCAATCGCTGGTAAAACACAGGACCAATAAATATACTCGCATTCAGTTGCTCGCCACTCAGGCCGTCATACATAATTTCGTTTCCATAACTCTCATAGCCCTGATTCTGCAAATGCTGGGCAATTGTCTTCACGTCCAAGTCGCCAAAACTGGTGCCATCACCAAACATACCCAGTTCGACCAGCACTTTACCAAGCAGTGTTTCCTTCAACTGTCCAATTGTCATACGACTGGGAATGGCGTGCGGGTTGATAATAATATCGGGTTTCAATCCGTTCTTCGTATATGGCATATCGCTCTCTGGGATAATAAGACCACAAGTGCCTTTCTGACCTATAATAGATAATAAATATAAAATAAATATAAATAAATAATAAGACTGGTTATCGTAATAATATAAATTATAATTGATACTTACCGTGTCTCGAGCTGTTGCCAGTAAATGAACAGCGTCCGTTTCTGCGCACCAAGAATACCTCCGATGGCACTCGCAAACAATACACTTTTCCATTAAATTGCACACTTTTTTGCACTCTGCACTCAGACTCATATGTTTGTAAATTGTCAAAGTCATATGACAACATATGCACTTGATTATCAACTATATTTTGAGCATCTATCAACTGATATAACCCGCTATTGGTGCCTTTGCAATAGACTCGATGGTTAGGAGTAATATACTGGCTAACATGTTCAGTCTCGATTTCACACATTTCGCCGTCGTGATCAAACACCAACGTCTCAATCGGTCTCACATACTCTAACTTCAATGATTGTCTGTGCAACTGTGCAACCAAATCTGACATCGTAATCTCAGCAATAGGCACCCACCCTCGATTTAACGTCAAAACATCGTGGTCATCTGTCATACAAAATTTATCGCCTATACAGGGTTTTCTGAATGTGCGCAATCTCACTTTCGCACAAGGATATCCATCGCCGTTTCTGCACGTGACATTCTCGTCCACGTGAATCTCTTCGCCACCGGTGCGCACCGTCTTGCTCTGGTCTTCAAACTTAATGGGTTTGGTGGGATCATTGCGGTTCTCCTTAATATGAACCACCTTCGATATAATCACATCACGGTCATCCAGTTTCGTATTTTTGGGAATAAATCCAGTGCCGTCGATCTTATTGTAATTGCCATACTTAATGCCCTTCGTTTTTGTGGGGTCGGGTTTGCATCGAGACACATATCTGGTGATATTTTTGTCTTCGTCCTTCTCTGTATGGTAGATGGTTGTCAAGAAGAGTCCGCGATCAATGGATGCCTTATTCACAAGAACACTATCTTCCTGATTGTAGCCAGTGTATGACATAATTGCAACATGAATCACTTGTCCTGATGGGATTTTCACCAAGTCTAGCCAGTTCATAATGCGTGTGTCGACTAGAGGTCGTGATGGGTAAGTAAGCACATAGGCGGTCTTGTCAAAACGCTTGTCGAAATTGGTTGCATATATACCCATTGCCTGCTTGCCTTGAGCACACTGATACGTGTTTCTCGGAGCCTGATTATGCTCTGGATAAGGAATGCACGACGCCAAAACACCAAAGATTGTGCTTGGATGTATTTCGCAGTGAGTATAATTGATTAAAGTGCCTTGTTGCACATACGAATCCTTAGTCTTAAGCGCAATCATCGCATAATTCTGCTCGTCTGGGTCGATATATTCAATAACGGATTGCTCGAGTTTGCAGTTCGTCAACAAGTCGTTCCATAATAGTTCGCCCGTTGTAAGCTTTTCGATAATATCTTGTGTGATTAGCGCTTTACCGTCTTTGACGCGAAGAAGAGGCCGAGTCATACGCCCGCCGTCATTGCAAATACGGATTTCCATCATCTTGTAATCGAATACAATCGATGTATAAATGTTAATAATACCGCGATACTTCTTGTCCTTCATATCATTGTAAAGTTCGATTGGCACGTCAGTAATTCCAACCCAGCATCCATTCACAAACACCTTTACTTTATTGTAAGTCTCAGGTGGTCTGGCAACATTAAGCGATTTAATGTATGGTTCAACATAGGTGTATAGCGATGAACTATTAGTGGAAATAGTTAAATGCGTGAGAGCACTTATGCTCTTGACCACACCGATCGACTGGCCCTCTGGAGTCTCTGCCGGACAATTCGATACAACAAATGATGATGCAACAAACGAATGATTCTCAGATACAGTAGTGAAATCATAAACAGGCTCCGGTTCAATTTCTTCAATAGACTCAATTGGAACACATACACAACCGTTATTTGCAATATTATCTCTAATAAAGCTGTCATAAACAATATCTGTAGTAAATCGTGTGCTTTGATGAACACCTTTTTTGTGATTACTTATAACCTTTGCAACTTGGTTTTTAGTTAAGCCAGTTTTATCCATCAATTCATTCACACTTTCATTTTCGTAGTTGTTCACAATGTATTGATACGATACATTGCGCTGTTCCTTATTGCGTTGTCTAATTTTTAAATGTTCAATAATTGAAGCAGACACGCGTCGTTTTTCTTCACAATACGCATAATTAATAGTGTTAGCATATTGAAGCAAGTTTTCACATGATTTTTCAAACACAATACATACCTTTGTTTTTGTTTCATTGACAGGGGTTGTGTTCAATCTACATAAAATACCAAACTCATTAAACATGTTTATTATCTGAGTAATATAATTAATTGTTGTGTCTAAATAATCATTATGAGTAGTTTGAATAGTTATACCAAGGTTTGGTTTGTACGTATTTGCATTCTTTTGATATGAAAGTCTAGAACCGTCCCCTCCTTGAAAACCTGACAAGAATTCGCGTTTAACTGCTAACTCTGCATTAATCAACCAAGTTGGAAGCTTTCTCTCTGTATTAACCTTAGAGCCCACAAACGCGCCCATCAAGCTCATAAAATATGCAAACGACCCACTTTTTGACACAAGCCAAGTAGTTGATGTTGTTGTTCTTCCGTTATTTTTATCTTCAAACTTTTTAATGCTTCGTCTAATTAACGGATACTCAAATCCAAGTGTTTTGATATCATCAGCAACTTGATAAACGTCATATTCTTCTCCAAGATAAAACTCCGCGGTGTAATAATTATTTATATCGCAACCAATATGCCCGTCAGTGTTTAACGAGCCAATAAGTCTTGCAATAATTTTCAACTTGTCAGTTAATATAGGCGTATTAAGCATATTTTTTTCCAACAAATCCATACGATAATGTTCAATTACATCTTTTTCATCAATCACAATTAACGTAGTATTAGTATCCAAAATACGATTTACCATATGTCGAATAACTAAGCGATCATTAGCAATGTCTAGTTCGCCCAGCTTCTTCATAACATATTGGCCATCCTGACCCATAGTTAAGAATGGATGATCCGCCGTCGCCTTTATTGTCCTACCACTGATTGTGGTAATTTTATACAACTTATCTGGCATCTCACTGAACTTGCGATACATTGGCGATGGTTCGTCAATCAATGTTTTACGGTTCACTGTATTTACCCAGTCTCCATCATTGATATCTCGAATAGGCCGCGAGTCAATGCGATTCGACATCAGCACTTCCGCATCGCCGGTTAAGCATAGGAAACCCCATGTAGTGCCGTGCAACTTGCGCGGGTCAATTAATTCGCCACTCTTATCAATCGGCGTGTTAATGCGTCGCATGTGCGACAAAGTAGCCGCCGTTGTCAAACGATTCACCACTTGAGCCACACCTACCTTTGAACTATTGCTCTGTTTAATACTGAAATCACCTGTAGCCAGCGCGCGATTAATGCCAGTCTCTATGGTAGTCGTCTTAACCATCTTGCAAATATTGCCGATGTTAATAATGCTCTCATAGTCCGCATTCGAACGCCACGCTCCCCCGTTAATTTCCTTAATAACATACTTCTGCATCTCTTTCACCAACTTGTTGAAATAGTTGCGAAACAAATTGTTGAGCAAAGTGCCGGTCATATCAATGCGCTTATTCGTGTAAGAATCACGATCACTTGGTTTAATCCATCCTAGTGCGGTTTGAATCACCTTATTGGCCATATGTCCCAGGAAATAAATTTTCTGCTGGGGTGTCTTGCAATGAGGAAACAAATCGTTCGCCAACACTTCGTTCGTGAATTCGCGCTTCTTCTTGGCTCCTTGTTCTCTGTCCATATTCATCGGCGTGTAAGCAACGTAAGTGGTAATATGCTTAAGCGCATCTTCTTGCGTCATAATCGAATTCGCTTCAATAATAGACGCAGTCAAGAACTCCAACATATCCGACTGCTTCGCGCAATCCACATCCAACATAATATACTCACAAATCTCGCGATCCGCAACCACACCAAGTGCGCGGAACAGCACGAATAAGTCAATCGACTCGCGGATGCGTGGCACCACCACTTTCATGGGTTTACCATAGCCATTGTTCTTGCTCGCAATCTCAATCTCGATTTGCTTGGGCGAGATGCACTTGTAGTCGGGCACCGACTTGATTTCCGCATACCAGTCGCATTTGGAAGTGTTCTTGCCGTCATAACAATACACGATGTTTTGGGCGGCGCGTTCTTGTTGCAACACGGTTTTCTCGGATCCCTTAATAATAAAGTATCCGCCATGATCAAACGCGCATTCGCCCACAGACACCGGATTGATATGCTGGTTTTGAGTCAACACGCAAATAGACGACTTCACCATGATAGGAAACTTGCCGATGCTCACTTTCGGAATCACGGTCTTAATTTGTCTGGCGGTCTCTGTCTCCAAACTATCGCGAATATGATACACAACATTAATATCCACCGTCATGTTTGATGCATACGTCACATTGCGCAACTTGGCTTCCACCGGCATCATCAACTTAGTTGCACCGTTGTTCTCGTAAATCTGAGGAGGATACATTTTCAAATTGGTGAATGTAATCTCGATCTCAAGCATATACTTGTTATCGGTATCGGGAATGATGTCCTTGTCGGATCGCGCAATCATTGGATTGAACATCTGAATAGTTTGCGGAATTTGACGATGAATACAATCATTATACGATTCAAGCTGATGGCGAACCAAGCAAGAACTGTGGCGTCCATGAAAATACGATTCAATGATTTTGAACGGTTCTTCGTGATAATCGCCCAAATGCGATAGTACTTCCGCGTCAGGATTACGCATATTATCTTCCACCATCTTTTTCACTTCTTGTTCCATTTGTTTTTCATTGGCAATAAGCGCCTCTATCATCTCATTAAAGTCCATTGGTGGCTCGTCTGGTTCGGGAGCTTCGAACTCAGAAGGAGGATATTCTGGACTGGAAGGTCTGTACAAGTCGTCGTTGTCGTAGTATTCCATTGTATCTGTTTGCATAAATAAAACTAATATGTATACATTTACATATTAGTGTTGTATTTTTTTCAATTTTCTACGCGCAACCTACGGCTCTGGTTTTTTGTGCCCGTATTTAATCGACGTGTTTTTTGAATTGACGGAAGCTTTGGATAATACAAATATTCGCGCACCAAATACATTATTTTTTTGGTAATTGCAATCTCAGCATCGAGTTGTAGTGCACCCTTGTGTGCATTCTCCACAATGGATTCCATTAATCTATTCTCTAGTTCCGGGTAATATTTAAACGGCGATGCGGGCGACATGATGCGCCGTATAATAGCTAGTTTCGACATACGATGATAATATGGTTTTGGCAATATATAATACACCTTGTCGCCACACATTTTTTCAAACAATTTGTCATCAATAAAACACGTCTCTACGACATCTTCTGGCAACATTAAACAACTAATATAATCCGAATATGTTTTGGAACGCGTAGTGCGTCGCATTTCGATCACTTTATTATTTTGTTTAAATGCTTTTATAATGTCGTCAAATAGTCCCTTGTATTTAAATTTGGCCTCAATATAATTTACAATATAATGCACCCAATTTCCATCGTATTGATTGTTTGTATAAATCGACAGTTTGCATAAATCACCACTGCGTTTTTTGTCAGACAATAACTCTAATATTGACATTATACCTGGACGCAAAAACTCGGGATACAAATCCAATAGCATATTAAACTCGGATTGTGTCGGATTAATGCACTGATACAATTGTTTTAGATGTTTAAAATGACCAATGGTTTCGTCCAAATCAAATACGATTGTCTTTTTGCGCACTTTTCGCCGTTTATTTTGATAATAATAATCCCCTTTTATAAGCCGAACATCTTCGTTCAAGGGAACCCCGAGCAGTTGAATCAGAGATTCTTTCATATAATATTTGCTAATATATATGTCATCACAAATATTATAAAGAGTCTACGGTTGTTCCAAATAGTCAGACGACATCAATATAAGTTCTTCACCAACGCTCAGCTTTTGATATACTAGGCAATTATCAAAAGCCAACTTAAAAATCTTCTTATTCCACATTTTTATTGTAAGTGTTATACCATTGTCATTAAAATCTATATTTGCCAAAAATCCTCCTCGTTCAACCTTTGCACGATATTTCTCGTCAGGGTCTAGAGGATATTTTTGTATCCAACGCGTAAACTTACCAATATGCAATTCGTCTAGTTGGTCAACATAACGATATCCAACTAATGTTTTGATGATCTCTTTACGCGTGGTTTGCGCCAGTTTAAAACAAGTTAATAAGTCGAGCGATTTATGAACGGCGTCTTCAATATCCTTTGATGTTTTATCATCCAAATATGCATTTGTGGTTTTATTGTAGGCAGCCAACAATTCATCCGTTTTTATACAATCAAAGTTTTCTGGATTTTTCCGAATCTCAGTAAAGAGATTGTGAATTTCTTTACGTAATTCCATATACAAAATACAGAGATTTCTCTATATTATTATATACCAAACGTGTTTTTAACGGTATCAAAAAACATCAAAGCATACTCAGTAATACCCAAGTTAAATATGATAAATATTGCACACATAAATATAAGTCGTGTATCAGCCTCTGTTATTGAGGCAACTTCTCTGAGCGGATTAAATTTATAAGCCAGCAATATTCCAACAAATATATATGCAACATTGCTTGCTAGACGAATATACGTAGGTGAAATATATGAAATCCCTAAAAACACTGCAATATAACCAAGGTATACAAGTCCCATAGTGGCGAGATACAGAGGTTTCTTTACAGTTTCAGTTGCATTATCTACAGCGGTTTTTAGTGCCATTATATATTATAAATATAAAAGGAAATCGCATTGTTAATTATGCTGATACACAATTATACAATTATTGAAAAACTCGGACAAGGAGCATTCTCTGTTGTATACAAAGGGAAAAGCGTGGTATCTGATAAAGAGGTTGCTATTAAAGTATCCAAAGATCCAGAGCAACGATTAAAACACGAATCCAAAATATTGGCTTACTTGAATCGCGAACGTGTATTAAACGTTCCTGCACTATATTGGTATGGCACACACGGCACTTACAGTTGTATTGCAACAACATTATATTCAAATGCACTTACTCCATTAACATATACACACCAAACACTTGATTGTTGTAATCAAATAATCTCTGGATTATGCGCAATTCATTGTACAGGTATCGTGCATTCTGATATCAAACCTGATAATTTTATGGTGGATGAACACGGTGCTGTAAAAATCATAGACTTTGGACTGTCAACACTCATATTTAACAGAGACAAGGGGGTAATGCGCGAAAATGCGAAACGCGAAAACCTAGTCGGATCTTGTAAATATGCTAGCTATAATCTTCATATTGGCAATTCAATTTCTTTTCGCGACGATATGATATCGGCTGGATATGTAATGATGTGGTTGCATGGTATCCATTTACCATGGTCTAAAGATTCCCAACTAAGGACCTCCCGAAAGGGTGGTCCTACTGACATAGATGCTGACGATTTACCACCATATCATATTCATCATCCAGAGAATGTGGAGCGCTCTATAAAAAAACAGTATACCAACTTAATAAACCATATTGATAATGCACATTTGAAAGAACCGGCGGTTCGACTGCTCGGGAACTTTGTTAACTTGACTACATATTTTAAGATGGTGTATTCACTAAAATATGAAGAAATTCCGAAATATGCGGATTACGCTATATTATTTTCCACCATTTTCTAGCATTTGTTTGACTTTGGGATCTTTAAGTAGAATATCTTTAATCTCTTGTTCTGACAAGTTTTTTTTGGCTTCATATCCTTCAACGCCATCGGTCATGAAGATTCCCTTAAAATGTTCAAGCATCAATGAAATCACTAAAATTGCCAACAACAACACTATTTTCTTATACATCGTTATATGATATATAAACAAATATAAAGCGTCTGTATGTATATACGCATACCAAAGATGACTGACACTAGAATGACTGGAACTGTGAAGTGGTTTAATAACAAGGCTGGCTACGGTTTTGTGACTGTGCTTGGCGGAGACCATAATGGCAAAGATGTGTTTGCTCACTTCAGTGCTATCAAAGTTGGAAACGATCAGTTTCGCTACTTGGTGCAAGGCGAGTATGTTGAGTTCGACATGGTTGCCGATGCGTCTGGCAAGCACGATTTTGTAGTTGCTAATATTTCTGGCATCAAAGGTGGCAGTTTGATGTGCGAGGTACAGAATGCTCAGAAGAAAGTTTCAAAGAAGTCCAAGTAAGCACTTATATGATAATTATATATGAATCCATTTATAATTATTTGTCCTAATTGCAACGATTTCGTTATCATTCAAGAACTAAACTGTTGTATATTTCGCCACGGCGTATTTACACATAACGGAAATCAAATCGATCCACATACACAAAAAGAATTATGTGATCAATATATTTATACCAATGCAATCTATGGTTGTGGAAAACCATTTCAAGTAGTTGCTGATAGTAGTGGAAACTATAATGCTGTTATATGCAATTATGTATAGTTCACCAAATATTATGATTTATGCGAGTCGGGAGTCTGTGACCAAATAATACCATATATACCAAAGCTATTCCTCCCAACAATGCACTGCGGTCCTCAGCTACCGCACGTCCATGTCCCAATCCAAATACCATTACTAAGTAGGCTATTGCGCCTAAAAACATAGAATGAATTGCCATTTGAAGTCCTCCTTCCATTTATAATAATACCCATTATATTATTATAAAAATCAATAAACTTAACAAAATCGTTATAAAAACACAAAACAAAAGTCGGGTCACTTTTTGCAAAATGGACATTTTTGGTTTTTCAAGAAATGTCCAAAATGCATAATCCTTGCAAAGTCTTGTAAACGGGGTTTCAAAAAATCGGATAAAATGCATTTCATACTTTGAGACTGCAATGTGCTAACAATTTTTAAAATATAAAAATTCAAAAATTTAAAAATCTTCAAAACCGCTGGACATTTTTTGGACCCCATTGGACATTTTTATCTGAACACGCCTGATAGGCGTTTTTCTAGGATCGTTCCTACAATCGATGTAGGAAAAAGTCATTGGACATTTTTGATCAGATAAATTAGCTGAACATTGGACATTGTGATATTTTATACTACATTTTTATAGCGTATGTTCCTGGGTTTTAGTCATCTACATGATGTTCAGATGAAAATGTCCAATCGGAGCCATCCCGGCATCCGCCAGTCTGCATCCAGCAACTTAATTACCATAGGTTTGTTATTGTTGCATTCAATTAACTTAATTATTAACATTAAACTTAATGGGATTTATATCAAATCATTAAACTTAACAAAATCGTTATAAAAACACAAAACAAAAGTCGAGTCACTTTTTGTAAAATGGACATTTTTGGATTTTCAGGAAATGTCCAAATTGCATAATCCTTGCAAAGTCTTGTAAACGGGGTTTTTAAAATCGCATAAAAATGAATTTTAAACAATGACACCGCAATATGCTAATAAAATTAAAAATGTAAAAAATTAAAAATTGAAAAATCTTCAAAACCGCTGGACATTTTTTGGACCCCATTGGACATTTTTATCTGAACACGCATGATAGGCGGTTTTCCAGGGTCGTCCCTACAATCGATGTAGTAAAAAGTCGCTGGACATTTTTGATCAGATAAATTAACTGAACATTGGACTTTTCGATATTTTATACTACATTTTCATAGCGTATGTTCCTGGGTTTTAGTCCTCTACACGATGTTCAGATGAAAATGTCCAATCTGTGCCTCCCGGCATCCGCCAGTCCGCATCAAGCAACTTAATTCCATGGATTTGTTCATCATTGCATTCAATAAACTTAATTATTAACATTGAACTTAATGGATTTATATCAAATCATTAAACTTAACAAAATCGTTGCAAAAACACAAAACAAAAGTCGGGTCACTTTTTGCAAAATGGACATTTTTGG
>JACCDU011253550.1_pt1 | contig 16476 bp, 14 predicted proteins | sample 7446081 | NCBI WGS metagenome assembly JACCDU01 (sample SAMN15323447, study PRJNA562643) | freshwater metagenome | isolation source: river surface water | place: USA:Blue River Watershed | collected 2017-08-17
GAGTCCTGAGTCCTGAGTCCTGAGTCCTGAGTCCTGAGTCCTGAGTCCTGAGTCCTGAGTCGGTCATTTTTTTTTCACCCTATCTCCTGCTCCTTTGCCACCGACTGTCATAAATATGTATTTGAAGTACAACGCGAGTGTCAAACCTTGCAGCATCTGCGCATCAGTTTCCGCTAACAGTTTTGGCGTTGACATGTCTATGTTGTTAACCTGCGCCAATCCAGTGATACCAGGGCGGGCTTCAAAAACACCACGGCTATGACGTTCGGCAATCAACTCGGTTTGATTAAGCAAGCAGGGCCGTGGACCAACCAAACTCATTTCTCCCTTCAGCACATTCCAGAGCTGTGGCAATTCATCAAGTTTGGTTCTACGCAGAAAAGCTCCCAACGATGTGATTGCTGAGACATCGGCCAAATGGGAAGCTACAGATGCCGTATCTGGCCTCATTGTTCGAAACTTCACCAAGATAAATGGTTTTTGATTTCGGCCTACTCGTTCCTGCTGAAAGATGGGCGAACCAGTATCAAAGTAGCCCGCCACCAGCAGCACCAACAGCAAGGGCAGTCCAATGAATAAGCCGATTAATGCAAACAAAAAATCAAGGGTGCGAGTCATAAAGAGCCATCTTTCGCAACTGCTCATCCATAGTCACAGGCGGGTGCCATTCCAACAACTCCCGTGCTTTGACACTATCCACCACCAGAGAGCCCAGCAGCCTGTCTGCCGCCGCAGTCTTGCCCAGCACGCACGCACCGAGTCGCAGCCATGCGACAGGTACGGGCAGCAATCTCGCCCTCACACCGTAGGCCCGAGCCACCCGCCTCACCAATTCTGCTGTGGATACGTCTTCTCCATCCGATATGAGGAATACCTGATTAGCGGCTCGTGGAGTACGCTCTCGGTCAGCACAAAGTGCAATGAAATCCACCAGGTTATCCAACGCCACCAGGGACCGATTGTTATGAACAGCTCCTAACGGCAGCGGCATACCTTTGCGAATCCAGCGCACCATCGTCGCGAAATTGCCCTTGACACCGGGACCATAGACTAGAGGTGGACGAATAATCACCACCTCCATCTTCGAGTTTCGCGCAAGATCTAGGAGTCCCCGCTCGGCTTCCATTTTGGAAATTCCGTAAGGATCCTCCGGATCAGGTTTTTCATCCTCGCGGAGCAAGCCAGACGCCCCATTCACTTTGGCCGAGCTAACGAACACAAAGCGCCGTACGCCTGCTTTAGCAGCTTGGTGGGCCAAGGCGAGAGTGCCTTCCACATTCACTTTCCGAAACTCGGCTAGTGGATCTTTGGCCAGGTCGCGCATCACATGTGCACGACCGGCACAATGTAAGACCGTATCTGCACCAACCAAGGGCCCTGACCAATCGGTTTCGCGGTCCATACGAGACACTTCAACCACCGAAACACTGACTCGTGGAACAACATCCAGCGAGCGCACGGCGGCTACAAGATCAAACCTTTTCTCTTGGGCTAGGCGCCTCCAGACAGCCTTACCAACGAAACCAGTTCCACCGGTTAGCAAAACTTTACACACAACTGCCACCCCTCATTGCGAGCAGTTCCTCGTACAGTTGCATGTGCGCTGCCACCACCCTTTCAATAGTGAACTCCCGCTCGGCCAATATTCGCGCCGCCTTGCCCATTTTCCGCCGCCGCTCTGGGTCGTCGATCAACGATTGAATGGCATCTGCCAATGCCACAGCATCCCGAACCGGCACCAAAAGACCTGTCTTTCCAGGTTTGATCGCGTCGCGGCAACCCGGATGATCCGTTGTCACAACCGCTCGACCGCAAGCGGCAGCCTCTATAAGCACTTTGGGCAGCCCCTCGCCATAGTAAGAAGGCAGCACAACCAAATTCGATCGAGCAAACAATTCGGCAATGTCATTTCGATGCCCTAGTGGCTCCACTATTTCCTGCCGTCCCCATTCTCTAATTTCATCTTCGTTCACTGATGTGGGATTGTCTGGATCTGGGGAGCCAGCTAAACAGAATCTAACCAAGACACCACGAGCCTTCAGAATTCGAGCTGCCTCAACAAACTCCACTACACCCTTGTCTTTCAACAGACGGGCAGCAAATGTAACCACTGGCACGCCATCTGGTTCTGGACACATTGGATACTCATTCAGCGCAACGCCAGAGCCCCGGATAACCATAGTATTTTCATACCGCACAGCACCAAGGCCCAGAAGTACCGCCCGATCTTCGGAATTCTGGAATATCACCTTCAGGTTGCGATGCCCCAACGCTAGTCGATAGAGCCACTCGACACCACGACGCATCCATGCATGTCGCCCGCGCCCATCAACGAATACCGAACCTAAGCCCGAAATGGCCACGACCACAGCAGGTACGCGTGCTAATCGAGCCATGAGGCCGCCATAAAGTACAGGCTTAATTGTGACAAGATGCACTAAATCTGGTTTAACCGTACGCATTAGGCGGAAAAGCGCCCACATAACGCGTAGCTCAAGAAGTGGGTTCCTACCGCTGCGTGACAGGGGCAATACTTGATGGGCAAATCCTAAGTTTATATGCTGATTGCCCGAAGACCCAGGCCCCGTTGCCACATGTACACAGAAGCCAGCTTCACGAGCTGCGATAGCAAGTGGCAAACGATGCGACTGAAAAAACTCAAGAGTATTGATGACAAAAAGCAACTTCATTTATTTATACAAGCCCGAAAATTACGCCCTGCTGTCATTTAAAATTTAAACGCCTTATTAATCATTACCTATCGAATATATGCAAGGAAAGAATTATTCGACAGCGAAAAAAGCACGTACATTGCACAGCCTTAAGCGATTCGACGCTTGGCTCGCCACGTCAAGAACAATACCGCGAGCCACCAGGAGATATGCTGCTTGACGACAAAAACAATCGCCCCCTCACGAAAATATACAAGTGCGCCGAAAATTATAAATAAATACACAACGAACCAGAGTGCAGAAAAACCTTGCTGAGATATAAATTTATCATCAAGGAAGCGACAAGCTTTACCCGAAAGCATAAACAGAGCAAGCAAACCAATATGCGAAAAGTTAACAAGGAGATATCCGTGCAAGCCTAGCGGCTCCTCTCCCGTCTTCCCCTGATCCAACGCGTACCCTCGGATGAATTCAGTCGTATCCCCCAACATACCTGGAGGTCTATCAAACCCGAGAACTTGCGATGGCAATAAATGAAGGGGCAACTCTTGAATATCTGTTAAAAAACCAAATTGCCAAAGTTGCGCATTTTCGGCTGCAACAAAATGCATGAAACTATCAGCCAAACCTTGAATAGTGGCGAAGTAATTATCGCGTAAAAAATATCGAGCGGACTCCTTTGCCTTTTCTGACGCCACCGCCTCAGACCTCGCCACCGAAACTTCGTTCAGAGATGGAATCAGGAGATACTGACACAAAAACCAAATAGAGATCAGAATTAACAACCATGCCAACACGCCGTAGCGCTTATACTTTCCCGCACTCATCCATACAACAAGCGAAATAATAATCGGATAAATAAAATCACGCCGTCCAAATGTCACCAACGCAGAAAAGACAAATCCGAACCCCGTCAAGATAAGCAACACCCACAAGACACGCACTTTTCTTGGATCAGCAGCATCCAATATTAAGGCGAACGTCACTATGAAAGCAGTCGCAAGAAAGCTAGAAAATTGTCGGAAAAAAAGTGCCCCTCCTTCTAATTTGTAGTCGCCCGTTCTAACTAGGGGAGCATATTTGAGTGACTCCAATAGCCCCCCAGCTAGAGAGATTTGGTAAGCCAATGCAGCGGTTCCCAAAGCTGTGAACGCAAAAACAAGAAGCACTACCTTGAGATCCGACGAATTGTCAGAAAACATGAGCGACGTCTTGGGGGTACCAGGCGTATGTGGCGCAGATGGTCTGTAATAACCACACACAAAAACCACATATGTCATCATTAAAATCAAGGCTGTCAGAACATCTCCATGTCCCCATCTTTCGTATACGTACGGTTGCCTCACGGCATTCAACCCAAAATAAATGACGTTGAGCGGGGCAAATACGAAGAAGAGAAAAAAGGCAGCCCCGAATACTGAAAGAGCATCAAATTTAACTGCCTTTCGAGATCGAATCATCTCGACACCCAGTATCGACAGCCCTAATATGACATATACCATTGCCTCCATAGGTTCGAGCTTTATCAAACGGAAGATAAATCGCTGGCACAAACCCAACCAATTGAGCGCATAGAACTTATTTTTATTTTTGAGATAACCATGAGAACACCATCGGTATCGAGCTCCAAACAGCCAAGGATAGAAATTAACTAATCAAGTCTAAGACCCACAGCCGCACAATTATCTTACACAAAAGTTGCATACGAAAATCCGTCATTTACCTTTACGAATTTTTCCAACCACATCAAACCCTCTTATCCGCAATTCATCCACTGGGTAATTTCTAAATTGGCTCGCCATGGAAAAATCGGATGTTGGCAACGAATTCCATCGATCAACCCTTGGGGTTTCAACTTCGTATCCAGATCGCTCAAAGATATCTACAAAATCACGATGACGTATTCTATTTGTATAGAAACCAGCTCGCTTGAAAGTTCTAGATTCCCATATATTTTCCGAAAAACGCAAATTATTAAGATTGCCGCCAAGGTGATCTGTTAGGTCAACCGTATGGCTACACACTCCATCAGGCCGAAGTACTCGAGCCGTCTCGAGAATAAACGACTCAACTTCCTCCCTGGAAACATGCTCAAGAACAGCATGCGAAAATACATAATCAACACTATTATCTGGAATTGATTTTAGCGACCTCAGACCCTCTGTCATATATAAGCCATTCACCCTGCGCATTAGGCCTTCAAGATCATTCACGCCGTCCAACAGACCAGATAAATCAAAATTCTTCTGGGATAGGAAATTACAATAATCATGATATCGACTCATGTCATCCGATGTGTAAGGACCGGTGTCTACAAGATAAGTCTTTTCCGCTCCCAGTGCATTAGCCGTTATTGCAGAAAACAGAGAATCTCCTGGCCCCAGCTCCATGACCACCTTGCCCTTGATATCAACACCTGATTGTATTAAGTGCCTATAGAAAACACCGTACGCATAATCGGGGTCATCCATTGCGCCATGCACGAATATGTTGAATCGATGCCATACCGAATAGCCCAAAGGGATACGAGACAGGATCAGCTTAACTGCGAGCTTTAACCACCAAGGAACAAATCTTTTCATCGCGAATTCTCCAGCCAGGCCTGAAACATCAGGACATCCCAAAGGCGATACTGCCAGTTTCTTTTTAATGTAGTGTGTTCGTGCCACACCCGACTGATCACTTCCGGATTGAAATAGCCTTCACTAGAAAGACGCTGCGGATCGATAAGAGACTCTGCCCACTCCTTCAGTGGGCCTCTAAGCCAGCTATCAATAGGGACGCCAAATCCCATCTTGGGACGATCGATAAGATGGCGTGGAACATAGTTATATAAGACCTGCTTCAACAACCACTTTCCCTCTCCGTTCCTCACTTTGTAGTGCAATGGTAACGACGATGCAAACTCAAACAGACGATGGTCCAGTAAAGGGACTCGTGTCTCCAGACTCACCGCCATAGCCGCCCGGTCAACCTTTGCCAAGATGTCGCCTGGAAGATAGGTAATTGCATCGAGCGCCATCATCTGTTCCATCAAACTTGGTAGCGCAGGCCAATCTGCGTTCAAGGGTGTGCTGGGCTCAACTCCACCACAGACCACCTCCGCTGGATTCCAGTGACTCACTAACCCAAGGTACAGATCCGCCCCGCTCCTTCCAGCAATCACTTTAGCCGCCTTGTGCAGCCGATCACCTGGCAGCCTCATTTTGTATTTGGCGGGAATTAACCAAGACACGCTTTGGCTGAGTACATCCCATTGTCGGGGAGATAATGACGTTATCATTGCAGCGGCTGCACGTCTAAACTGAGTTGGCAATCTTCCAAGATTGCTCCATACTCTCGCAGCTAAGAAATAGCGGGTATATCCACCGAAAAGCTCATCACCCCCGTCACCCGACAAACTTACCGTTACATGTTTTCGCGCTAGTTGTGAAACCAAATAAGTCGGCACCTGCGATGCGTCAGAGAATGGCTCATCGTATATCGCAGGAAGACGTGGTATCACCGCCATTGCATCGCTGGCGGTTACGTACAATTCAGTGTGTTCCGTTCCCAAATGCTTGGCGACAGCTCTTGCGTGATCAGCCTCGTTGTAGCCCTCTTCATCAAAGCCGATTGAGAATGTCTTAATGGGTTTTTGGCTCTGGGCCTGCATCAAAGCAACGACGGTAGACGAATCGACACCACCAGACAGGAACGCACCCAAAGGCACGTCGGCCATCATCTGCATTTGCACTGCCTCCCGCAACTGTTTATCCAGCGCCTCAATTGCTTGAACATCGTCCGCGAAATTCAGTGGTCTTCGGCTGCCAGCTTGGGCCACCTCCAATGCAGACCAGTACTTTGACGGCTCGGGCACGCCCTCGAATTCAAATGTGTCAGACCGCAGTTCAAGCCATGAACCAGGCGGAAGCTTTCTCAAGCCGCTATAGATGCAGTACGGCTCAGGCACGTAGCTGTATCGCATCAGTAGGTGTAATACATCCCTATCGACTTCGAGGTTTGCTCCTGGCAGGGCACGTATGGCCTTCAGTTCGGAAGCAAAGACAAACTGGCCGTTCACGATTCCGTAGTAAAGCGGCTTTTCCCCCATTCTGTCTCGTGCAAGGAACAGTACCTTTTGATGCCGATCCCACACCGCGATAGCAAACATTCCCACGGTAGCCTTAAGAGCGTGCTCCACCCCCCAGGCAGCTATAGCAGCGAGGATAGTTTCGGTATCGGAGTGGCCGCGCCAACTTACGTATGCGCCTGACTTGTGCAGTTTGTCACGCAATTCGTGATGGTTGTAAATCTCACCATTGAAGACGATCACAAAGCGACCGCACGCCGAATGCATTGGCTGGTGCCCCGCTTGGGACAGATCGACGATTGCTAGGCGTCGGTGCGCCAAACCCACGCCAACAGCACTGTCACACCATACATCTCCATCATCCGGTCCACGGTGCACAATGGCCGCCGCCATTTTATGTGCGGCATCTTCCAACGGAATAGCCAGACGCCCTACGGCAACAATGCCTGAGATACCACACATCTATCAATCCCTTATAAGTCGCGTTAGTTCAGCCAAATCGGGCAGGACACTGCGAATCTAGAACTGCTTCTAGTCCACTTTTAAATCAACAGACCTGCATAGAACTGTTCATATCTTTTAACTATTTGGCTGATCTCGAAATGCTGAATTACCCTCTGTCGGGCGCGTCGCCCGATAGCTACTCGTTCTGCGCGAGTAAGGCTGAGTGAGTTCAATATGGAATCTGCCAGGCCCTTCGGATCATCAGGCGGGACAACCCATCCCGTGTCGGCGACAATCCATGCTGAATCGCCAACATTTGTTGTGATGCACGGCACTTCGGAAGCCATTGCTTCACCAAGTACATTGGGGAATGCCTCGCCATAAGATGAAGAACATACCAGTACATCTAGAGCGGCCATCACATCGGGCATATCGTCGCGCAAACCCAGCAAGTGGCTACTGGCAAGTACCCCATGTCGATTGATGATTTGCATAAGCAACTCATTTCCATTGTCAATGGATCGACCTGCAAGCACGAAATGAACATTAGGCATATGGCTGCGTACGATTTGAGCAGCCTCGAAGAACCCCTCATGATTCTTTTGCGGGTCGAAGCGCCCAACCAGCCCAACCAACAGCGTTTCAGTGCTTAATCTAAGCTCTCTGCGAAGACAATCACCAGCCATAGAGTTAGCCCTGAATCTGCCTACGTCGAACCCATTGGGTATCACATGCATGAGCTCAGCCTTATATCCATATGAGACGTGCAAGAACCGCGCCTTTTCAGAACACGATACGATCGCATTAGGAATCCACCTGGACACCAGGGCACACAAACGAACCACAAAACGAGTGGAAAGCTTTGTTGTCGCCTGGTTAAAGTCGCTATTGCGGATGCACCAAGCGACGACAGATCGCCCAGCACATATCGCTGCAAGTCCGCCAACAAGATCCGCATGGTACATCCACGTATGTATCACGTCCGGTTTAGAGCATCGGATCATGCGAACCAAACGGACAAACGCGGCAAGACCGCTCAGACCGGGCTTCAAGCCAAGAGCTTCAACGTTCACGCCCAGCGCAGCGATCTTGGGTCCAAGCTCCGCAGCAGAGGTCAGGGAGATGACCCGAGGAAGAAATCGTTGCCGGTCCATCCTGCTTAGCAACTTGAATAACATCATTTCTGCGCCGCCGGTTGAAAGGCCACTAATGATAAAGGTGATTTTGATCATCAAATTCGTAATGCCTGCTCCGTCAGCTGGACGAGCTTTACCAAGCTGAACTCGTTTGAGATCCGAGCACGTGCTGCAATACCCATCTGCCGACGGACATCTTCAGGCAAATCAATCATTTCGAGAATCGCATCGGCCATACGTGAAGGGTTTCTCGGCGGAACCACCATTCCTGCATTACCAACAATCAACGCAGAATCCCCGACGTCAGTGACAACACAAGGAACTCCGCAAGCCATGGCCTCTGCAATAGTATTAGAGAACCCTTCGCCAAAGGCGGACGAAGAAACGGAAACATCCAATGAATTGAAAATTGCCGGCATATCGCTCCTTGCACCCGCCCAAATCAAACGATCCGCTAGGCCGATGGAAATACCACGTTCGGTCAGCATTTCTGCATAGTCAGCGCGTGAGCCTCCTCCCACACAAATAAAACGAACATTCTTCCGCTGCCTCGCCACTGCACTCGCGGCGGACAAGAATGTAAGGTGATCTTTCATGGGATCAAGGCGACCTATCAGCCCGACCAACAGGACATCCTCATCTATTCCGAACTCTGATCGCTTCATCTGACGCATGTCACGTTCAGGCCTAAAGTGGTCGACATCAATCCCATTTGGGACCACGACAATCCGGTCTGCCTGGAATCCACTCTGGATCGCGTGGAGCCTCCCCGCGTTCGAGTTGGCTACAACCCTGTCGGTGAACCGTGACAAACGAATCTCGAGCTTGCTCGCAAGCCAAGAGAGCCACCCATAATGGGAAAAATCCATGTTTGAAGCGCGCAAGCCCCAAACTATGCGTGTATGCCGAAGAAGAGGCTTTAAGACCGACGCTGTGATGTTGGGTACATCCATGAAGGAATAGATCACCGTCGGCCGAAGACCGCGCAGACAAGTAGCCAAGCGGACAACGAATCCAATAACATCCCACCTACCCCGTTTGCCGGGCAGATGCAAAGGGATGCCCCGACTCACCAACTCTTTTTCGAAGACTCCACCGGGATAGAAAAGTACAACATGCACATCCCAACCAGCCAAACGAAGCCCAACGGCAATAGCCAACAGCTGCCGTTGCGCGCCTCCCTGGTCAAGCCTCCTTACGAGAATTACGATGCGCTCGGTCTTATCAAGACTTTTGCAAAACATAAATATAAGTTGATGAACCGAAGATTTTGGCAATCGTCTTGCGTGATTTCGTGCTCAGAGATGGCACTAATGCATAACCAGTGTAAAAAAATCCAGTCGGGCCCATATATTCAATGCAATAACCTGACTGCTCAAACACGCCCCTCCAACGCCGGCGACTGAAGTACCACATTTCCGAAATTGCCGATGGATATTCGCCATGCGGACCGGCCACCAGAATCCTCTTTGCCGTTGCCAATAAACCACTGCGCTGTATCTTCTCACCAAGTGAAGGCAGATTGCCGCCGCCAACAGGGCGACGAACCCCCAATATGCGCATAATAAGATATGCGTAATGTGTAAGACTGGTCCAGAAACGCCAAGCTGGTGTTGGCAATATATGAATAGCGACTCCCTCCGGCTTTAACACTCTGCGGATTTCAGCCATCATCGCATTTATATCCCTGACATGCTCCAATACATTGGAGGAAAAAACAACGTCAAAGGTTGCATCTGGAAATGGGATCGTGAGGCCGTCATAGATCTCCACAGGAAAAAATTTGTCTTGGCCCAACGGCACTGCCACATCAATACTTTGGACCTTTGCACCCAAAGAGTCTAAAAGACTTGCCTGAAAGCCATTCCCCCCACCAAGTTCGAGAACATGAATTCCAGCATAGAAGTGATGCTTAACGCAGTTAAACTCCGCACCTCTCAAGGCGATAAGATCAGACATTATTTTTATTTCCTGTTATCAATTTTCTTGACTTCGAAGAAGATATTTCGAAGAATTCCATATGTACCAACTTCGCGCCATGATAGAAATTTTTTAATAAGCCCCTGTAACTTTTGCCACCATCCCACTGATTCCCAATCGATAAAAAATCGCTCGGAGATTTCATGGACGCAAAATCGAGTCACGAGAACATCTGATAGTCGCTTAGTATCAAAACTGCTCATGTGACCCCATCGGTGGAATTTCGAGCCACAGTCTGGACAAACAACAAGCGAATCAGCCAAATTCTCACGTGCCGGTACAGTGCCAATAAAAACCCCACCGACCCGCAAAACTCGATGAACTTCGTCGAGCGTTTTATCTAAGACTACTGCATCAAGATGCTCTAATACCTCCGACATAACGACCATATCGAAGTGAGAATCTGGGAAAGGCAAATTCTGACTATACCCATTTTGCGCCTTTTCTCCCATCCCGAGCGACCGCCGTAGACTATTAATTGCTCGCTCACTCGGGTCAAGTGACCATATATCGACCCCTTTGGCTACCGCCAATAATTCCAGCGCACCGTTCCCAACACCGATATTTAATACACGCTTGGCAGGAGACAGGCGGCGCGCCAAAAACTCCAAACGTCCTTGACTTCGCGAAAAGGATTCAACACCTTCATTTTGAAAGTGCTCCCAGATTTTTTCTTGACCTGTACTGGAATTTTTCATTCTTCTGCCTTGTTAACACTGACATATAATAGAAACATTGATACTGCATACATAATCGTGGCCGAGAGGGCAATGCCTTTGATATCTAAGGCCGGGGTAAGAATCACCATAGCGACCAATTTAACGAACAGGTTGACTGACGCGATGACTGCAATCGCCGGATACCTTCCCTGACTGGACAGTAATGAAACCAGCACGATTCCAGCGAAATAAAATGGCAACTGTGTAAGTCCACAGCGTAAAACCTCCGTCACAATGGCGGTATCCTGGGCAGTGAATGCACCTCGTTCAAAAAATATCTTTACTCCCCAAGGCGCAAACAACCAACTTATAAGCATAGTGATAACGCCCAGCGCAAACATCAGTCGCACCCAATGAGTCGCCACTTGATGCACTTGTTTTCCGCCTTTCGCTTGGGCATTAGAAAAAACTGGTAGCGTGGCACGGGACACAACCATTGCACCCATGCCAAGAATCAAGGCCAGAATCCGATTGGCATAACTCAGCGTAGCGATGGCCCCTGTCCCTAAATGTGAGGCAAAGAACTGATCGACGATACCCGTAAAACTCATCAGCGCCTGACCTGCCAGCATGATTCCGAACCCCTGCCAGAACGTAGTCCATTGGGATGATTGGCGGGTAAAGCGCGGGGCTTCTATCTCGTATTGCCGTGACAGAGGCACCGTAAGACTAGCCAGGTGGAAAGCAAACCCGGCAAGAGTGCCCCACACCAGCGGTTCTACGCCACGACCGGGAAAAGCAAGTAGTGCTGTCAAAACCGCTAGGGCGGGCACGCTCTCCAGTAGGGTATTCGCGTGGCGGCCAGCGGCCAGCATCCAGGCCGAAAAGAGGCTGATGACCACACCCATTGGGGCAAGAAGGGTCAGCGTCGGTACCATGTTCAGCGCGATGGCTATAGTGGCGCTGGGAAGTCCTGTCCAGGATGAACGAAGCAATAACGGCAATCCAAGCCAGCCCAGGAATGCCAAGGTCAGCCCAAGCAGGAGAGTGAGACCGAGAAGTTCAGACCGGAAGCGGGGAAGTTCTGCCGATGCGCCTTGCCGGATGCGCGCTGTCAGCGGAACGAGCACGACAGTGAGGACGCTGAACCAGACTGCGACCGGCCAGATCACCAGATTAAAAACAAAAAGGTAGGCGTCCACCTCCGCGCTGACGCCATAGCGGTAAGCAATAGCCACTTCCTTGGCTGCTCGGGCAAACGAACCCAACAGGACAAACAGCGCCACCCATGCCATCCCACGTGCAATGGCATGATGATCCGGGTGCGCGTCACGCAGGCGGCGTGTCCAGCGGGTAAAGAACATTCGTTGGATCAACTGTTATCTGGTTGCATGGTGAGCGCGACTTGTCAGTGCTTGTATTTCCGATACCAATCCGTCCAACGCGCAATACCAGTGACCAGGCTAGTCTTCGGCTCGAAGCCGACATCCCTTCTGAGGGCTTGAACATCCGCGTAGGTAGCCACTACATCCCCATTCTGCATGGGCAGGAAGTTCTTCTTCGCCACTAGGCCCAAGGCTGATTCAATGGTCTGGATAAAGGTCATAAGCTCTACTGGCTGGTGGTTGCCGATGTTGTAGACACGATAGGGCGCGTAGCTTGAGCTCGGATCGGGCGCATCGGTGGAGAACGCCGGATTCGGCGCGGCAATCCTGTCCAATACCCGTACCGTGCCTTCGGCAATGTCGTCGATGTAAGTGAAATCGCGCTGCATCTTGCCGTGGTTGAAGACGTCGATCGTCCGGCCTTCCAGAATGGCCGATGTGAACAGCCAGGGCGACATGTCCGGCCGGCCCCAGGGGCCGTAAACCGTGAAATAGCGCAGACCGGAGGTCGGCAGGCCGTAGAGGTGGCTGTAGCTGTGCGCCATCAGCTCGTTGGCTTTCTTACTCGCGGCGTACAGACTCACCGGATGATCGACATTGTCGTGCACCGAGAAGGGCATGTGTGTGTTGGCGCCATAGACGCTGCTGGAACTGGCATAGACCAGGTGCTCGACGCCGTGGTGGCGACAACCTTCGAGGATATTACCGAAGCCAACCAGGTTGGTCTGGATGTAGGCATGTGGATTTTTAAGCGAATAACGCACCCCAGCTTGCGCAGCGAGGTTGATGACGCGGTTGAAGCGCTCTGCGGCGAAAAGCTCCTCCATCGCCGCGCGGTCGGCGATATCGGCCTGGACGAAGCGGAAGCTCAAGAACGACTTCAATTGCTCCAGTCGGGCCAGCTTCAGACGCGGGTCGTAGTAGTCGTTGAGGTTGTCCACCCCGACCACGATGTAGCCACGCTCGAGTAGCAACTTCGCGACGTGCATCCCGATAAAACCCGCAGCGCCAGTAACCAAAACTTTCATCAATTGTCTCCGTACAGGTCGCGGCTGTAGACCTTGTCGGCCACGTCTCGGATGTCGTCGGTGATGCGATTGGCGATGATCACCTCCGCCTCGCGCTTGAATGCGGCCAGGTCATTGACGACGCGTGAATGGAAGAACTCGGGCTCGGTCAGCACCGGCTCGTAGACGATAACCTCGATGCCCTTGGCCTTGATCCGCTTCATGATGCCCTGGATGCTGGAGGCACGGAAGTTGTCGGAGCCGGCCTTCATGATCAGGCGATAGACGCCGACCACCTTGGGATGGCGTCGGATGACCTCGTCGGCGATAAAGTCCTTGCGCGTGGTGTTGGCCTCGACGATCGCGTGAATGAGGTTCTGTGGCACGTCGCTGTAATTGGCCAGAAGCTGCTTGGTGTCCTTGGGCAGGCAGTAGCCACCGTAGCCAAAACTCGGGTTGTTGTAGTGGCTGCCGATACGCGGGTCAAGGCCGACGCCGTCGATGATCTGACGCGTGTCCAGGCCGTGGGTCGCAGCGTAGGTGTCGAGTTCGTTGAAGTACGCCACCCGCATGGCGAGGTAGGTGTTGGCGAAGAGCTTGATCGCCTCGGCCTCGGTGCTATCGGTGAACAGCACCGGGATATCGGTCTTGATCGCACCTTCCTGTAGCAGTCGGGCGAAGGTCTCGGCACGGGCGGAACGCTCGCCGACGATGATACGCGAGGGGTGGAGGTTGTCGTAAAGGGCTCGGCCTTCGCGCAGGAACTCGGGCGAGAAGATGAGGTTGTCGCCACCGAGCTCCGCTTTGAGCTTAGCGGTGTAGCCGACCGGCACGGTGGACTTGATGACCATCACCGCCTTCGGGTTGATGGCCATGACGTCGCGCACCACGGCCTCGACGGATTTCGTATTGAAGTAGTTGTTCGCGGGATCGTAGTCGGTGGGGGTGGCGATGATAACGAACTCGGCACCATCGTAGGCCTCACGCTTTTCAAACGTGGCGCGCAGATTCAAGGGCTTATGCTGGAGGTAGTCCTCGATTTCGGTATCGACGATGGGGGACTCCTTGCGATTGAGCATCGCCACCTTCTCGGGGACGATGTCAATTGCAACCACCTCGTTTTTCTGCGCAAGGAGGACGGCGTTGGAAAGGCCTACATAGCCAGTACCGGCGATGGCGATTTTCATAACAGGAGAAACTCCTTGCAAATAGGTGCGCACAAGTGCGCCCGAATTTCCTTTAGGAAACCGATCATTCGACTCACCTGGTAGACGGGGTTCAATGCGCTTTTGCCATGCTACCGCCATGCCGTTTCTCGATCAGCAAGCGCGGTAACCGGGGCTAAACAGGGGAATCCCGAGCCGTGAGAGAGCAGGCTATTGCTGCAAAAGGCTTAACGGGCAATTGTATTTTGCCACACCGTCATGACTTTAAGAAATGTTTTGACCGCGCCTCAGCCGGCTTTACGCAGATTTGCGGCTGCCACCCCTACCCGCACTTGCTTGGAGAGTAGTTCGATCAACACAATGACGCGACGTTCGCTATCGGCCATTTGGTAGACGCCCTCGATGCCGGTGAATGGCGCTTCGGTCAGGCGAATACGTTCGCCCGGCTTGAACAAGCGCTCGGGTTCAGCCTGAGCTGCCGCCTCTCGGGTACGTAAGATTTCGATCAAACGGTCACCAACCTTGGCAGGCTCAACCCCAAAGCTGACAAGCCGACTAACGCCCCTGGTCGATCGGATTGGTGCCCAACTTTGGGCCGTTTGGCCCTGACCAAGGCGTATGAAAAGATAGCGAGGAAACAGTGGTTCATCCCTCACTGTCAAGCTTCCCTGACGCAGCCTCTCCGCAAGAAGGGTCGGTAAGTAGCACTGATAACCCTGCTGTTCGAGGTTTTGCAGTGCGCACTGTTCCTGCCTTGGCTTGGTATGAACGAGATACCAGTGCATCACCACCTCCGAAGGTTATCTTTCTTGGAAGCATTTTACCCTCGTTCGGATGACGGCCCAATAATCCTCAACGCATATGACTTAAGTAAGGTCAGTTTGTTTGTTTTTGTATCCGTTATTGTGAATTTCGTTACTTTTAAAATCACTTAACTCCACCCCAGCAGCTGGCGCGTCATCGGTCTCAAGGTCATCCTCCACTTCCCCGGCCAACTCTTGCTGCTGTTGGACCGCCTCTTCCATGCTGACGGTATTCACCACCAACTCAAACTGCTCCAGAATTTCAGGCTCGTGCCGGGAAATGAAGCTTTTGACGGCATCGTTGCCTACCAGCTTGGTCAAGTAGCCCTTCGCAACGACCAGGTTGAGCAAGTCTGAACCGTAGTTCTGCTCTGCATCCTTGTATTGAGTCTGCACCTGACTCATTTCCTTTTCCAGCATGACAATCTGCTCGATCGGGGCGGTTTTCTTCTCCCGCTCAGCAGGTTTGAAGTCGGTCCGTTGCTCAGGTGGGGTGGCTTTCAACAAGGCCTCGGCGTGGGCGACGGTGATGGTGTTGCTGGTAACCATGAGGTCGACCGCCTCTACCTGCCTGGCAGCTTTCATGCTCCGCAGCACCCGCGTGACATCTGGCGTGAACTGTTTGTCCTGCAGCCGAGCGATAGCCTCTGGGCAAATGCCTTCCAGGAGGTTGATGCGCCGGTTAATCGAACTCAGGTTGACGCCAAAGGCACGCGCAAGGCGCTCTTTGCTCACCCCCCGATCGATCGCGCGGCGAATCATGTAATGTTCCTGAATGGTCGAAAGCCGGTTGATGCGGTGGTTGTAGGTATAGGTTTCGTCGTCTTTGGCGAGCAGGCAGGGAGCCTCATGGATGCCAAGATCCTTCAAGGCCAGCACCCGCAAATGGCCGTCCAGCAATATGAACTCGGATTTTGCCGGGTCATGCTGGATGACAGACAGGGGTTCGATCAGGCCGATTTCGTGAATGGAAGAGACGATCTGCTTGTACTTTCGAGTACTCATCACCCCATCCGGGATGCGCTTGCTGGGCATCAGGGCATCCAGCGGGATCTGGTAGGTCTCGAGATCAAAGCCCAACAGGGTGTTGAGCGGGGCCTTGGGCAAGTTCGGTCCATCCTCGACCTCGTCGGTTTGATGAATGCCGGGATA
>JACCDU010345589.1_pt1 | contig 16469 bp, 16 predicted proteins | sample 7446081 | NCBI WGS metagenome assembly JACCDU01 (sample SAMN15323447, study PRJNA562643) | freshwater metagenome | isolation source: river surface water | place: USA:Blue River Watershed | collected 2017-08-17
CACCTAAAGCAGCTGAACGCGTCGAAAAATATCTCAAAAACAGAGGCAAGGGCGTAGGACTTCGACTAGGCGTTAAAACCACGGGCTGCTCTGGCATGGCTTACACATTAGAGTTTGTGGATGACACGCTACCTGAAGATCAAGTATTTGAAAGTCATGGCATTAAAATCATGGTGGATCCAAAAAGTCTTGTTTATATAAACGGAACCGAACTCGATTTTGCTAAAGAAGGTTTAAATGAAGGATTTAAATTTAATAATCCTAATGTTAAGGCGGAATGTGGTTGCGGTGAAAGCTTTACAGTGTGAGTCAAAATTTTTTTACTCTCCTCAAACTTCCAGAAACATTTGTTGTTGATTTAGAAAGACTTGATCAGAACTACCAAGGTATTCAAAAAGAAATTCATCCTGATCGCTTCGCATCATTTGATGATGAAACAAAATTAGAATCCATTAGAAAAACAGCGCAAGTGAATGACGCCTATCAAACTTTAAAGTCGCCTATTCGACGCGCAGAATATTTACTTCAACTTCATGGTGTGAATATTCATGATGAAAAATATACGGCTGTGCCTCAGGATTTTTTAATGCAGCAAATGGAATGGCGCGAAGAGCTTGAGACACATAAGTATAATAAATTAGCCCTTGAAAAATTAGCTGCTGAGATTCAAGGAAATAAAGACGACATGATAAATAAACTCCCAGCCTCCTTTAATCATAAAGATCATCTTGATGATGCCATTAAAATCACGCGCGAACTTAATTTTATTGAGAAAATTGAACAGCATATCCGTGATGCATTAATTGAGATTGTTTAAATTATGGCGCTACTTCAAATCGCAGAGCCTGGTCAAAGTACCCTTCCTCACCAACACAAGCTTGCGGTGGGCATTGATTTAGGCACGACAAACTCTTTGGTGGCAACTGTTCAAAGTGGATTATCTACCATCTTAAAAGATACGAATGGAAACGCACTCATACCATCGATCGTCTATTACGGACAAAATACGATTAAGGTAGGTCATGAGGCGTTGCCCTATTTAGCAACTGATGCAAAGAACACTATTGTGTCAGTGAAACGCTTCATGGGTCATACTAAATCTGATATTCAATATCGAGAATCACTGCCTTATGCTTTTGATGATGATAGCGATGATATACAAATTAAAACCGAGCAAGGCTTAAAACATCCGATTGAAATCTCATCCGACATCTTAAAAAAATTAAAAGATCTTGCTGAAACTTCTTTATGCGGTGAGATTGCAGGTGCGGTAATTACGGTTCCTGCTTATTTCGACGATGCACAACGTCAAGCTACAAAAGATGCTGCCAAGTTAGCTGGTTTAAATGTCTTAAGACTCATCAATGAACCTACAGCCGCGGCTGTTGCCTATGGTCTCGATCAAAAGAAAGAAGGTACCTTCGTCATATATGATTTAGGTGGCGGCACTTTTGATGTTTCCATCTTAAAGCTTCATAAAGGTATATTTGAAGTGTTAGCCACGAATGGTCACTCTCATCTAGGCGGAGATGATTTTGATCAGGCCATAGCAGAGCTTATCAAACATGAAAACAAAATCACTCAGCTTAGTCATGAGGATAAACGTGCACTCATTACGCATGCTAAATCCTTAAAAGAAAAACTTACGAAAGATTTATCTGCAAAAACGTTAATTAAACTATCAGATGGTCAAGACATTAGTTTTTCATTAGATCGAGATACATTTTTTAAATTAACACATGATCTTGTACAAAAAACAATTCAACCTATAAGGCGTGCATTAAATGATGCGCAATTATCAATCGAATCCATTGACGGCATAGTAATGGTAGGCGGGGCGACACGCATGATGCATATTCAATCAGAAATTAAAAATTTCTTTAAGAAAGAATTACTCAATGATCTTAATCCAGATGAGGTTGTAGCACTTGGTGCTGCAAGACAGGCTCATACACTTGCTGGAAATAAATCAGATCAAGATCTACTTCTTCTTGACGTAACACCGTTATCTTTAGGAATTGAAACGATGGGTGGCTTAGTAGAAAAAATTATTCATAGAAACTCCACAATTCCGATTGCAAAAGCACAAGAATTTACAACCTATAAGGATGGGCAGACTGCAATGTCGATTCATGTATTACAAGGTGAACGTGAACGAGTTTCAGATTGCAGATCGCTAGCAAACTTTACCTTAACTGACATTCCGCCAATGGTCGCAGGAGCCGCAAAAATTCGTGTCACTTTCCAGATTGATGCTGATGGATTGCTTTCGGTATCCGCAAAAGAATTATCTACCAATAAAGAAACAAGTATTACTGTCAAACCTTCATATGGCTTATCTGAAGATCAAATTTCAAATATGCTCAAACAATCTTTTGAAAAAGCTGATGAAGATAAAAAGATACGTGCATTGAGTGAGGCTAAAATTGAAGGTGAACAAATTATTATAGCCGTGCGAAATGCCCTAGATAAAAATGGCAATGCATTACTAACCCAGGAAGAAATTGCAAAGATTCAATCAGCCATACAAACACTATTATCTGCTCTTAATTCTGATAATTCTGATTTAATCACTCAGCATACAAAAGATTTAAACACACTCACAGAATCATTTGCAGCTAAACTTATGGATGAATCTGTGAGTCATGCGCTTAGAGGCAAATCGATAGATAAGGTAAACTTCTAATATGCCAAAAATTATTATCTTGCCACATGTTGAAATCTGCCCTCATGGAGAAGTAATTGATGCCAAACCGGGGCTGTCTATCTGTGAGAATTTGTTGCAAAACCATATTGATATAGAACACGCTTGCGATCAAGTGTGTGCATGCACTACATGCCATGTGATTGTGCGAGAAGGATTTGAAACATTAAATGAAGCTGATGACTTAGAAGAGGATCTTCTTGATAAAGCATGGGGATTAGAACCTAAATCAAGACTATCTTGCCAAGCTATTGTGGATCAAAATGATCTCACGATTGAAATTCCACGTTACACTATTAATATGGCAAAAGAAGGTTAAGCTTTAAGCTTTCCTTTTGAAGATTTTGTAACTACACTATATTTAAGTAATAAATTTTGTTGACCCGATAATTTATTATTTGATGTAGATGCTGATTGTTTATAAAGACCATCTGAATTCATATTCCAGCTAGAAACATCTTTTAGTAATTCATTTAAGCCTTCATTAATAACCTTCTGTTTCAATTCGGGCTCAAGAATAGGAAAGGCCACTTCAATTCTTCTAAATAAGTTTCTATCCATCCAGTCTGCGGATGATAAATAAATATTTTCCTTGCCGTTTGCATAAAAATAAAAAATACGATGATGCTCTAAAAATTGTCCCACAATAGATCTTACTCGAATATTTTCAGAGAGCCCTTTAACTTTAGGCTTAAGCGCGCACACCCCTCTTACAATTAAATCAATTTTGACACCTGCCTGCGAGGCTTTGTAGAGCTCATTAATCACAGTAGGCTCTAAAAGTGCATTCACTTTCACCACAATCCTTGCGGGCTTGCCTAATTTTGCTGCCTTGGCTTCAGCTTGAATATGCTTCACAATTTGATCAAACATAGTAAAAGGCGAGTGCCATAATGATTTCAATTTGATTAAACGACTAGTGCCTGTGAGTTGCATAAAAATCTTATGAACATCATCACAAATTGATGGGTTTGAAGTCATCAATCCAAAATCTGTATATAGCTTAGCTGTTCTAGGGTGGTAGTTACCTGTCCCTAAGTGCACATAACGTTTTAAGGTGTGCTCTGGTTTTCTTTTGCCTTTTGCTGGCAATAACTCTTTTCTTACAATCATGATCATCTTGGCGTGACATTTATGTTTCACTACGCCATAAACAACATGTGCACCAACTTCTTCTAATTTAGCTGCCCATGAAATATTTGTCTCTTCATCAAAACGCGCTAAGAGCTCTACAATCACAGTGACTTCTTTGCCATTCTTAGCAGCTTCAATTAAAGCGTCCATCACAGGTGATATATTTCCGGTTCTATATATCGTCTGTTTGATCGCTAATACATCGGGATCTTTTGAGGCAGTTCTGAGTAAATTCAAAACAGGCTCAAAGCTTTCATAAGGATGATGAAGTAATACATCGCGTGTTTTAAGTTCATCAAAGATGGAACCTTTAATTAAGGGTAACTTAGGAATGTGAGATGGAAATTTCAGATCGGGTCTATTCACAATCTCCGCTACTTGCATTAAGCGCATTAAGTTAACCGGCCCATCTACGCGATAACAATCTTCAGGATTCAAATCGCAAGATTTTCTTAAATACTTAAGAAGGTGATCTGGAATATCAGAAGAAATTTCAAGCCTCACTGCATCGCCTAAATGCCTTGTAGATAGCTCACCTTTTAATGATTCTTTTAAGTCAGAGATGTCATCATCGGATACAAATAAATCTGAATTTCTTGTCACCCTGAATTGATAACAACCTGTAATTTTCATGCCAGGAAAAAGTTCATGCACGAAAGATTGCATAAAGGTTGATAGGATCGCAATGCCATATGGTTTTTGACTAATGCGAGCTGGCATTTGAATGACACGCGGTATAGAACGAGGCGCTTGAACAACAGCTAACTTAGGCGTCCTTCCAAAATCATCCTTACCTTCTAATGTTACAAAAAAGTTTAAGCTTTTGTTGATGACCTTAGGAAACGGGTGGGCTGGATCTAAAACAATCGGAGTTAAGAGAGGAACGAGTTCTTTTTCAAAATATGTTTTTGCCCAACGATGTTGACTTGGCGTCCATGCGCTCTCGAAGTGAAGGTGGACTCCCTCTCTTTCGAGTCTCGGTAAAATATCTTTTTGGAATATTTTGTACTTATGGCTTACAAGTGTTTGTGTCTCTTTTACAATATTTAAATAGGCATCGCTCACAATAAGACCATCTTGCGTTTTACTTTTAGGATTTTTTCTTAGTTGCTCTTTAAGCACTGCGATACGAATTTCAAAGAATTCATCTAAATTACTTGAAACAATACAGATGTACTTAAGGCGCTCTAAAAGAGGTATTTTAAGATTTTGCGCTAAGGCAAGGACACGTCGGTTAAATTCGAGAGCGCCTAATTCACGATTTAATAAATTAAGTTTAGATTTCACAACATTCATACTATCATTGTGATTACCGAATGTGACATTTACATGACATTTGTAAGATATGTCATCGATATGTCATAAATTTGATTTAAATTAGCGTCCTTTATGATGATACCCTCTCGCAAAATAGCCCAATCCCCTCAAAATCTAAATGGCTTATATGCCTCTATAGACTTAGGCTCTAACAGTTTTAGAATGATGATTGCAAAGATCAATTATCTACCTACTAGCATTCAATTTCAAACCATCGATACCTTAAGAGATACTGTGAGACTTGCTGGAGGACTTAATCAAGATAATGAATTAAGTGAAGAGTCAACAACGAAAGCACTCGCAGCTATTTTAAGATTTGGCGATCGCTTAAGAAGCTTTAGCCCTAATCAAGTCGTTGCAGTAGCTACGAACACCTTCCGTGTTGCTCGAAATGCCAAAAAATTTGTCGATGAAGCGGAAAAACTTTTGGGCTTCCCGATTAATGTCATCTCAGGTAATGAAGAAGCCAGGCTTATCTATATCGGAGCCTCATATATCGCGCCCATGTGTGTCGGTAAAAGGCTTGTATTTGATATTGGCGGCGGTTCTACTGAAATCATAATCGGTGACGGCCATGAGCCGAAGCTTTTGGAGTCTCTACCTATAGGGTGCGTTTCTTTTAGCCAAAGATTTTTTTCGGAAGGTATCATCGATGAAGAGAATTTTAAAGCTGCTCAGAATGCTGCTTTAAAGGAAATTAAAGCCATCGCACCTTTTTATCGAAAAATGGGTTGGGAACAAGCGATAGGCTCATCAGGCACAGCCAGAGCTATTGCAGAACTTATCGCACTCAATAGATTAAGTGGTGAACCTCACAACCTTCCTGTTGAAGAAACAGGGGGGATTATCACACGTCATGGTTTAGAGTTACTTAAAAAAAACTTGCTTGAAACAAAACATATCGATCGATTAAGCTTATTAGGTTTAAAAGCCGATCGTAAGCCCGTGTTGCCCGGAGGTCTCGCGATCATGATCGCAGCCTTTGAGGAGTTAGGTATTGAGCACATGGAAATTACGGAAGCTGCTCTTCTTTTTGGCTCCCTCCATCATCTCTACAATCAATCCAATCATGGTGCTAATACCAAGAAAAAAGGTATTCTAAGAACACTCTTTAATTCGATTGGTAAACTAGAAAATATTGATACGAGGCATGGCCTCATCGAGCAATTAGGCAAACGTTTTAATGCAGACGAAGCACAATTTAAACGGGTAAGTGAAACGGCTGATTTTTTTCTAGATCAATTACCTACCTTTAAAAAAGAGGATAGAAAAAATAATCGCAAACTTTTATCTTGGGCATCATTCCTGCATGAAATTGGCTTAGCTGTATCACGCACTGACTACCAGAAACATTCTGCTTACATTATATCTAACGCTGACTTACCAGGATTTTCAAGGCTTGATCAGGCAAGACTTGCAGGACTTGTATTAGGGCATAACGGTAAACTCAATAAACTTCCTATAAGTCCTGGTTATATCGATTGGCACTTATTATTCTGCTTAAGGCTAGCGCATGTCGTCTCAAGAAAAAGAGAAAATCAAGCACTGCCTCTTATTGAGGTGGAACAAAATCCTAAAGGATTTAAATTAAAGATTTCTAAGGTTTGGTTAGAGAAAAATCCATTCATTCAATTCGGACTCAACAAGGAAGCATCCGACTGGAAAAAAATTGAATGGAAATATGAGATAGAGCTCTACTAAGCTGCGCCTTTAGCATTACCAATTCTAGTATTGGTATATCTTGTGAGTGATGTTTTTTGTGTGATGACATGTTTATAAAATTTAGCCACTTTTTTAGCTAAGACATCAGCGCCCCATTTCTCTTGTGCATATTGCATCCCTTTTTTTCCAATACTTTCGCATTTTGAGGGGTCAGATAAAAGTATGCTTACTTTATCTGCAAAATCATGAATATCGTCTTTTGCGATTAAAGTTCCCTCACCTTCGATAAGTATTGATTTGGTTCCAAGCTCTGCTAATGCAACGACAGGCGTCCCTTGAGCCATAGCCTCTAAAAGTACCAAACCTTGCGTCTCACTCTTAGATGCAAAGACAAATACATCAGCCGCTTTGTAACATGCAATAAGCTCATGACTGCGGTCTAAGTACCCAATCATTTTTACTTTATTCGCGAGACCTAATCTCGCAATAGATGCCTTAATCGATTCTTCTGCTGGGCCCTCGCCTGTAATCACCAATAATGCATCCGGATGCTTTTGAATTAATTCCACATGCATTTCAAGTAAGAACTCAATATTTTTTTCATGGGCTACGCGGCCTACAAATAAAAGTATCGGTTGTGTTAATGGAATGTCATGACTAATGCGGAATGACTCGCCATCGACTTTAGCAAAGCTTGACTCATCTAAACCTGTAGCCACTACTTCTGCAGATGTTTTAATGCCATATTCTTTTAATACATCCAACATGGGTTTTGATGGGGAGATAATACCGTCGACTGCATTGCATTGTCTTCTCGATATTGTTCTTGCAAGCTTTCTAGAAATAAATTGTGGGATAAAGGGTAAATAATGATGCAAATAATCCTCAAAGAATGTGTGGTAAGTTTCCACCACGGGGATATCTAATTTTTTTCCAAAATGAATGCCTAAGTAATGTGCTGTAAACGGTGTATGAATGTGTATTACATCAAAATTTCCTTCTTCAACCCATGGTAATAATGCTTTCAATTTACCAAAATTCATTAAGCGATCTTCAGGATCGAAATAAATCTTATGGGAAGGTACTCTTACAATCCAGTCTGCATGCTTATCGTCATCTCCATAAGATGGTGCGATTAAAGTCACTTGATGTCCGAGTGCTTTAAGCTCATTTGCAAAAGTATTAATGGATGTTGAGACCCCATTCACGCGAGGAAAAAAAACATCAGATATAAAAAGTATATTCATTTAGATAATGTAAAAAGAAATGATTGAAATAAGCACACCTATTAAACCACCCACTAAAACATCACTTGGATAATGAAGTCCTAAGATAGGTCTAGATAATCCAATTAAAATCGTGAATGGAATTAATGCTGTCGCCAACATAGGGTAATAATGGATGGCAACCATTGAAAATATGACCGCATGTAATGTATGTCCAGATGGAAAGCTAAATTGATCAAGGGGTATGCTTCTTAATGAAATTTGCTGATATACATTAAATGGGCGTGGCCGAAGAGTTCTAACCTTTAGCCACTTATAAATTAATGTTCCAATCAATCCAGCAGCTACCATATGACATACAGGCAATAATGCGCGAGCCTGATCTAAACATAACATAAGCACCATAAGGCTATACCAAAACACACCATCGCCTAGGCGACCAATACCTTTAAAGAAATTTCTGATGAGAGTGTTATGACTAGTTCTATTAAATGTAATGCATAAATGACTATCGACATGATGAAGCTGATTCATGTACAACTTGAGTTTATTTGTCATAGCAATTATCCATAATAGATATTGCGGTAAGGTTAATATCAAATTGTGAAAGTTTTATGACAAATTTTGAGATAAGTTTTTTTGAATCATCTCATAGGTATAGCTTGCGAGTTCCTTTCTATTACCTCGAGGTTTGATAGGGCGTAAGACATCGACAACAGCCTTAATATGTTTTTCTTTTTTAATTCTCATGATTGAATCGATAAGTGACATATCTCCTATAAATGCAACCTTGTCTGTGTAGACACGATCATCTTTATACACTAAGCATATGGGGAGAATCGCTCTATTAGAATCAATCGAAGATTGAAATAAATTACTTTTAAAGGGCAAGACATATCGACCATTGGTAGAAGTGCCTTCTGGAAATATGCATACTGATCGCTTGGTTAAACGTCGCTTTATCTTCTTTAAAGCTTTTTTAATATCTGACACCTTATCGCGCTTAATAAATATTGTACCTGTCATATGAGCTACCCAACCAAAAAGAGGCCACGATGCTACATCTGATTTCGCAACAAAGATAGATGGCTTAATGGATTGAATGACAATGATATCAAGCCATGAAATATGGTTAGACACGAGTAAGTATTTTTTCTGATTAAAGAGAAAAACTTCATCACCTTTTATATCAACCTTAATCTCAAAAATAGATAAAAGTTTTTTACACCAAAATTGAATAATTTTATCTTGCTGCACCTTTGGTGAGATCAGGATTATTAGACATAGAGGTATGACTAATAATATATGTAAAAGTATCTTCAAGGTTTTCATGTCACACATCTTAATGATCTTCTGTGTCATATTTGTGACACTGTTTTGTCACGAAACTTTCATACTTGTCATATTTAATGCTCACATATGAAAAGATATCGTGCGATTTGGATTTCTGATGTTCACCTAGGTACTGCCGAATGCAAGGCCGAATACCTTCTCGACTTTCTTAAGCACAATACTGCCGAAACAATTTACTTAGTGGGCGATATCATTGACGGATGGGCCCTTAAAAAACGCTGGTATTGGCCACAAAAACATAATGATGTGATTCAAAAGCTATTACGTAAAGCAAGAAAAGGCTCTAAGGTTATTTACATACCAGGCAATCATGATGAGCTGGGTCGCCAATTTATTAACATGACTTTCGGTGATATTGAAATCAAAAATGACCTTATCCATACAACATTGGATGGCAAAAGGTTGTGGGTGACTCACGGTGATCTTTTTGACAATATCATCTCATGCGCTAAATGGCTTTCATTTGTAGGCGATTCACTTTATTACGTCATCTTGAGAATTAACCATTTCTCAAACACCTTAAGACACAAATACGGATTTCATTACTGGTCATTCTCCTCATACATCAAGAACTCAATTAAGAATGTTGTGAAGTATGTTGAGAATTTTGAAAAACTCATGGCAGCTGAAGCCAAAAGAAAAAAATGTGATGGCGTGATATGTGGACATATTCATAAAGCAGCTATTAAAAAGATTAAAGGTATTGATTACTACAACGATGGTGATTGGGTAGAGAGTCTCACAGCGCTTGTAGAAACCAAAAAAGGGAAATTAAAACTTGTCGACTGGCATCAGCATTCATTGTCATAAAAGATTAAAACTATCTTCACACAAATGAAATATTTCACTTCTAGAGTCTTATTTAACTTTATATAAGGAATTTTTATGAGCGAATTGATACTAGACCCATCCTTAATGAGCGAATTAGTCATACAGGACCAAAAATCATTAAATACAAATCAAAAAAGTCCTATACAAATTTCATGGGCACAAGATGAAAATGAGATAAGGGAGGCGCAGCAATTAAGATATAAAGTTTTTGCAGAAGAGATGGGCGCCCACTTAACATCTAATTACGAAAAAATAGATAAAGATATCCTTGATCAATACTGTGATCATCTTCTTATCCGAGATACCGAAACACTTAAAGTTATTGGCACCTATCGAGTCCTTCCACCACATAAGGCAAAAGAAGCTGGGTTTTATTATTCAGATCTTGAGTTTCATCTAGATCGACTCATGCATTTATCGGATAAGATGGTGGAGGTTGGTCGCTCTTGTGTACATAAAGATTTTAGAACGGGTGGCGTCATCATGGCCCTATGGAGCGGTCTTGCGGACTACATGAAAAAAAATAATTATGAAGTGATGATTGGTTGTGCAAGCGTGCCCATGGGAGATGGGGGACACTATGCAGCAAGTCTTGCTAAAAAAATTAATGCTTCACACTTATCACCCTTGGAATATCGTGTCACGCCAAAACTGCCTTTACCTATCCATGAATTAGATCAGGATCTTGACGTTGAACCGCCAGCACTTTTAAAAGGTTACTTGCGAGTGGGTGCTAAAATTTGTGGTGACCCTGCATGGGATCCAGACTTCAACACTGCAGACTTTTTAACCATGTTCTTCTTAAAAGATATTCCAGCACGTTACGCTAAACATTTTCTGGTCTGAGACTCAAAAAAAATCAGTCACTCTTTAGTAAATGCTGATGAAGGATGTTGACACATGTCGTCCACGACCATTGTTCCTTCAGGAATAGGCTAATTTTTTTTCGGTCAAGCTTTAAACACTGTCTGATATTAAACTCTATATCATGTCCAAGGTATCCCGTTTTTCCATGCTCCACAATATCGACTGGGCCCGTCACAGGATAGGCTGCAATCGGCAAATCATTCATTAAGGCCTCAATCATGACGATACCAAACGTGTCGGTCTTGCTCGGAAAACAAAATACATCATGCGCTCTATAAGTGTCGGCTAACTCTCGGCCAAATAGATAGCCTAAAAATTTGACCTTAGTATACTTTTTCTTATAAGCATTCAAGCGTGGTCCTTCGCCTACTATAGTAATCTCAAATTTATCTTGCAATGCACATAATACTTCTAGATTTTTTTCTCGGCTCACTCGTCCAACATAAATTACTCGAGGGTGTTTATTTTTAATAATTTTTTTATGACTGATGAGTTCGTTTGCTACCCCTCTCGTCCATACATATACATGTTTAAATCCCCTTCGCTTAAGTTCGCTCTTAGACGAAATCGATGGCGTGAGAATAGCCTTGCTATCATTATGAAACATTTTTAAGTACCCATATGTGAACCTACATGGAATGCGCGCTAGCTTCCATAGGTACTCAGGAAATTTGGTATGGTAGGCTGTCGTATAAGGAATTTTATGAAGCTTACAATAAAGCCTTGCCACGAGCCCAATTGGGCCCTCTGTTCCGATATGCATGTGTGTAGGCTGGATACTCTTTATTTTTTTATAAGCCTGAAAAGGCTGCGTACAAATTTGTACCTCGGGATAAATCTTAAAGCTTGTCCAACGAAACAAGCCAGGATGGATCACTAAAGTTTTTAGGGGTGAAGTCTTAACAATATTCCTATAGGTCGTTGAGACACCATTCACCTGATCAAACGAATCTGTAGCAATAAGAATTTTAATCACACAAAATTCTTACAAAAAATTATGACAATTTTGTTACAGAAATCTTAATTCTTTATTTTTAAATTTTCAAAAAATATCATTATCAGAGTATATTAATCATTCCATTTCAGGAGGAGATTTAACAATGCCTAACTATCATATTCAACTAAAAAAAATGGATGATGTTCATCAATACTCTACTTGGTCTCCAGAAGAGATTGAGATGCCTTGGTCAATCAAATATGATGAAAAGGCTCTAGACTATTACAAAGATTCAATTACAGCCCTTGAAGAGTGGCGAAATAATTACTCTCGAATTAAATAATTTACTCTATGAAAAATCCTTACAAGGGTAAGACCGGTCTTCGAAGACTCATCAACGCTTTTGGCTACTCAATTTCTGGAACATTCGCAGCATTTAAGCATGAGGACGCATTTAGGCAAGAAGTTATTCTAAGTTTAGTTCTTATTCCGCTTGCAATCTATTTTGGTGAGAGTGCAATTGAACAAGGGCTGATGATTAGTAGCATCTTACTTATTATTATTGTTGAACTCATTAATTCATCTATTGAGGCAACAGTTGATCGCATTTCAATCAAGCGTCATAAACTTGCAAAGCGCGCCAAAGATATTGGAAGTGCGGCTGTTTTTTTTACGCTCATCAACGCCGCTGTGATTTGGTTTTTAATACTCGTTAAATAAATCATTTCTTTTTGCTTTCTTCTTATAGAGAGCTATGAATTCCATTCTTGAAGGATTTTAAACTATCCTAGTTTGGGCCTGAAATAAGATAAAGCTCTCCTAACTCTATCAACTCCGGATCATTTATTTTTTTGTGAATTTGAAGTGTGCCTAGAAAATATCGCTCATTTTTTTTATACCAAGGTGCATGCGTTACATGCTTTGTAATTTCAATAATACCTGAGTGCTCTTCATCCATCGTCAAGAAATTAGGATGATTCTGGTCTTGAAAAAATTCTGGCTTCACTGAAAAAAGTTTTGTGGCCTTTTTTGTAATGGGATCTAGTTCCCATATGGATGCGAGGTGCTCGTGATTACCAGGATCCTCATTAATGAGTATTTTTCCATTGTCAGACACTGTGAGGTTGTCAAACATCTGTGCACCAATTTCTGAAGCGTTTAAAATGGATTGAATCGAGCCCCCTTGCTTAGGATTATTGATATCATCGAAAGTGAGTTGAAAAATTTGACTCATGCCATCAATCTTGTCTGTCGTAGCAAAGTAGAAAATATTTTTATTGAGTGTATCCCACGCTCCATCTTCTGGTCTTTTAAACTGCATAATATTTTTTTCAAGTCCTAACTGCTCTATCTCGCTACCCGACATTTTAGAGACATCACCTAGCTCAACTAAATTAAATCGATCACCAATCACCTTAACCCCATAGAGAGTCCCATACATAAGACCGGCTCTCTCCACTGGATTACCTCTGGATTTTTTTTCTCCTATGTAGAGATAAACCTGACCATCTTTGTTGTCATCCATACCCATCACGATTGTTTTCTCACCGCTCTTAGGGTGTGCTAATAAATTTTCCCAAGAGGATTTACCCAGATGGGGAAGCTCATAGGACGTTCCTTTCTCTGGTCCTGAGACAATATGCGCAAAGGCTCTTCCTCCGCTTCGATCCTCTTCACCACTTAAAAAAAATCTCTCTTTAGATCCTTTCTTTGTTTTTGTATCAAAGAAGGCTGATTGATCTGGAAGATCTCCTGAACATAATTTATGAATAGGAGCGTTATTTATTTCTGTAAATATATTTTTGTCACGATCCCATAACTTAATTTTTCTAATCAGATCATTGCCTGAGGTAATCTTTTTAGATCTTATATCCAGTGTCCATTCGGAAACGAATGCACCCTTACTCCCGTGTGATCTGATAATTCCCTGATCATTTGAAATCTCATGATTGACGAATATTGACATGAGGTCATTATTTTTATTTAGTACTCCAATACCATCAGGGGATGCAACTAATCGATACTGCGTTTTATTAGCATTCGTCTCTTCATTTATGAGAGATTTTATATGCCAGTCCTGATGAAGTTCATCGATTAGCTTATGCTGAATCTTTTCAGCGCTATGCGCATCATCAATGATTAAAAAAGTTTTTAAAAATAATAGAATGTAAAATAAAAATTTAGTCATCAGCTATCTCGTGTTAAATTTTTGTAAATTTTTTAGCGACTGATTTAAGTCCAAAACGTCATTTTATGCTGTTAAATAATCCAATGAAGTGTTGCTATAATTTTTTTAAGCCTTCGCATTTATAATACGCTAAGGTATTACTTAGACTCAACGTTCATACAAAAAAAATCCTTCCGCTCGAACGATCGGAAGGATCAATAAACTATCTAAATATTTAAGTTTTATTAGTCCGAATTTTTAACTGCATACGGTTGTCTACCGAGCATATGAAGACGCATGGGCTTATGCTTTGTGTCTTCCTCCACTTTCTCGTTGATCAATGTCGCACCCTCAAAATTATCTTTCTTAGATTCAGTAGGCGCTTGACTGTATGGTCGTTTTGAAAGATTTTGATTATTGATATTAGATTTAACATCTTTATTTTCGTCTGCATACACGCTAACTGCTGCTGCTAATAATATTCCAGCTGATAATACTGTGATTAGATTTTTAATTTTCATAATGATCTCCTAGTTAATTTTAATTTTTAGTTCGTTTTAATGCCTTTGTTCATGGAGTGCATTATGCGCGGTCTTATACAAGGAAAAATCTACCAAAATAGGTAGAACGGTGTATACTGATCGGCATATGTCAAATGAAATCAAAAATAACCCCAAAGAGCTTTCAAGTGCGCGCGCATTCAGGCAGAACCTCAGAGAGACGGAGTCAAATGAATCACACTTACGCCTTTACTTAGAGTTTGGTCAACAACTATTCATACATGGATGGAATGTCAACACCGCGTCCAGCCTACTCCACTCCTTGTGCAATCTAGTCTCAGCGCAACAAGCTGTACTTGCCATAGAAAATATGGGCAAACTCGTTATCTATACTCAAATTGGTCAAACACTCCCTGTGGGGGCAAGAATTCCCATGATGGGCATACTGGCGCAAATGCTTAAAAACCCAGTGCAGTTTGCGCTCTATGAAAACAAAAATACGCAATTATGGACACATCTAGATCCCCTTCATCATGAGTGCCTCATCCCTATTGCGATGGGACAGTTCGGTAAAGGAGTGATTGGATTGTCGGGAAAAAAACTTACACTTAATAATATCGAGAGAGATTCTCTAAACGCTGTAGCTGGCATCATTGCACTTGCAATCTCTCAACAACAAGGGGTGGCTCGAAGTGAATCAGATCAATCCGTTTTGGAATCGCTTACCCCAAGAGAGCGAGAAATTTTTGCGCTGCTACCAGCGGGATTGAGTAATAAGGAATTAGGTCATAAACTAGGGATTGCATCTGGGACTGTAAAAATACATGTGGAGCGTATACTCAATAAACTTGGCGTCAAAGATAGAACACAGGCTGCGGTCAAAGCTGTTGAGCTAGGTTATAAATCTTAAAATTATTTCAATGCATGAATCCATAGATTAAATTTTTAAGATGAACAATCAAATTACAAACGCTAAAATAAAAAAGTTTCCAACAGCGCGCTGGCTTGAAAAAGCATGGCAGAATTTGCCGTTAGGTTTTAAGGGCGTCATTGTGATTGCGCTACCCTTAGCGATATTACTGGCTTCCTTGTCTTCACTCTTCATGCGTGAGCTAGAATCTACCAAGCTCGAAAATCAGCTTAAACGTGCACTGCAAAATCAGCGTGATATTCAAACCGTGCATACCCAACTCCTGGAAGCCTCAACTGGGGTCAGAGATTTCTTGCTGACCGGTGACAAACACTTTCTCGGTATCTTTTTTGAGGCAGAAAAAAAATTACCTAAAATCATCACCACCTTGGAAGAGCGACTCGAAAACGATGAGCAAAAGCAGCGGTTATCTAGAATATTGCCGCTCGTTACTAAAAATTTAGCAGACCTTAAGGCGCTCTCTAACCATGAAACTGCAATTGCCTCGAATCAATTAATTGCACAATTTAAATCTCAAGTAGCCACGTTGGATAAACTAAGAGAAGAAATCGAGGCACTCAACAATGAGGAAGCGCTCTTAGCTGAGCAAGATCAACAAGAAATATTTTTGCAGCGCCAACAAAATATTACCGTGACACTCATCGCCGCGATTGCCGGTATTATTGGCTCGCTTATGGCTGTATGGATATTCTCGCGCACTATTGTTAAACGTGTGCGCCTCCTTCGAGATAACGCAGGTCATTTGGCACGCGCAGAAGCGCTAGACATCGCCTCGAGTAGCAAAGACGAATTAGGACAGTTATCAGATGAGCTGGAGCAAGCTTCAAAATTACTTGCAAA
>JACCDU010776372.1_pt1 | contig 16455 bp, 11 predicted proteins | sample 7446081 | NCBI WGS metagenome assembly JACCDU01 (sample SAMN15323447, study PRJNA562643) | freshwater metagenome | isolation source: river surface water | place: USA:Blue River Watershed | collected 2017-08-17
AGAAGTCCGCGCGCAAACCCATCGCCTGCGCAGCCCGCTGGTATTGCGCTGCATTGAAGAACATGCGGCGGGCCAACGCTTTCCGCTCGAACTGGTGTACACCGACCCCAGCGTGGGTCATCCCCCACAGGGATAATTGCCCCATGGCAAAGAACAAACGTGTGGTGGTGGGTTTGAGTGGCGGGGTCGACTCTGCGGTCAGCGCCTACCTGCTCAAACAACAAGGCTACGACGTGGTCGGCATCTTCATGAAAAACTGGGAAGACGATGACGACAGCGAGTACTGCTCGTCCAACATCGACTTCGTGGACGCCGCTGCCGTGGCCGACGTGATTGGCATTGAAATTGAACACGTCAACTTTGCCGCCGAATACAAAGACCGCGTGTTTGCCGAGTTCTTGCGCGAGTACCAAGGCGGCCGCACACCCAACCCCGACATTTTGTGCAACGCTGAAATCAAGTTCAAAGCGTTCTTAGACCATGCCATGCGCCTAGGCGCAGAAAAAATTGCCACCGGCCACTACTGCCGCGTGCGCGAAATAAATGGCGAGTTTCAATTGCTCAAAGGTTTGGACCCCAGCAAAGACCAAAGCTACTTTCTGCACCGCTTGAACCAAGCGCAGTTGTCCAAAACCTTGTTCCCCGTGGGCGAGCTGCACAAAACCGAAGTGCGCCGCATTGCGGATGAAATTGGTTTGCCCAACGCCAAGAAAAAGGACTCCACCGGCATTTGCTTCATCGGCGAACGCCCGTTCCGTGAATTTTTAAACCGCTACATTGCCAACGAACCCGGTCCCATCAAAGACGAGCGTGGTCGCAAAATTGGCACGCATGTGGGCCTGAGTTTTTACACCCTGGGGCAACGCCAAGGTTTGGGCATTGGTGGCCTCAAAGCCAAAGGTGCAGACATGGAAGCACTGCGCGCGCGCGGGTTGCGTGGTGCCGGCGAACACCAACCCTGGTTTGTGGCCCGCAAAGACCTGGCCACCAACACCTTGTACGTGGTGCAAGGCCATGACCACCCCTGGTTGCTCTACGGTTCATTGCATGCCGATGATTTGAGTTGGTGTGCGCCCCAGGCGCCCACACCCGGTCGCTACGCCGCCAAAACCCGCTACCGCCAAGCCGATGCACCGTGCGCGCTGAGCTACAACGAACAAGGCGAGCTGGTGCTCGCCTTTGATGATCCTCAGTGGGCCGTCACACCGGGCCAGTCGGCTGTGTTGTATGACGGTGATGTGTGTTTGGGCGGCGGGGTGATTGCAAGCGCTGCAGCGTTGCAAACAACCCCAGCCTGAGCTTTACTTGATCGCAGCCGCAGGTGCTACCGAGCCCACGGCCTTGGCGGCTTCAGCTTTCACTGCAACTTTCTTTTCTTTCAACGCTTTGTGAGCCTCAGCTTTCGCAGCAGGCGCGGCTTCAGTTTTCGCAGCCACAGCTGCGGCAACAGGTGCTGCGGTTGCGGGTGTTGCCACTGGAGCAACGGGTGTCGTTGCGAACGCGGCAGCAGAAAAAGCACCAACGATCAAAGAGGCAATCAGCTTGTTCATATAAATTCCTTTACGGTGATTGAACAACTCCAACATCGGAGTGAGTATTCAACGGCACTCGGAACACGCTTGTTGACGTAAATATTTAAATATTTCGGTCAACGTTTTAAACCCTACTTCGTTACGTCTGCGCAGCTGACGCCGCAGCACAGCAGCATGATTGCAGCCAACCGTGATTGAAGTCGCGACATGTGCATCACTTGCTCTTGGTTTTTTGCTCTTCGCGGTATTGCTTGAGCAAAGACTCCAGCTCCAACTGATAACGCTTGGCCTCTGCCGGGTACATCTGCGTGCGCTGTTGGTAGAAATCCTTCAACCATTGCTCGCCATCGGCTAGGCTGCCTTGCGCTTGTGACTTTAGGTATTGCCCCGCCTCTTGGATGTAGCCATCTTGCACTGCAACCTTGTTGGTTAACGCATTGACTTGTCCACTGAGATCGCCAATTTTTTGATCCAGCGCTTTGACTTGGTTTTGAATCTTTAAAACATCCACAATTGCTGAACCCAGGCCTTGCTCCAGCAATTGACTCTTTTGCCGTTCCAAATTCAGCTGTTGTGTGATGAGACCTTCTCGTTGTGTGATGAGTTTTGCTTTGGACTCTTCAGCCGCTCGCATTTGGTCTTCCACCTGTCCGTACACCAGCTCCTGGCGGGTGTAGGTCGGAAATGATGGGGCTTGGGCGTCGATTTGTGCCACTGATGACGTGACGCCGCAGCACAACAGCATGATTGCAATCAACCGTGATTTGAGTAGCAACGCATGCATTATTTGCCTTTGATTTTTTGCTCTTCGCTGTATTGCTAGAGCAAAGACTCCAACTCCAACCGGTATGAGTCACCGACACCTGCTGTCGCCATCGCAGTGAGAACACCCTTGACGTTTTGGCTTCGATCAACATCCACGTCCAACAATAGACTTTCCTTTGAGCAAATCAACGCCGATATCACAGACGTATATCTGATCATTCACATGCACAGCACATTGCAAATCACCAGAAAACTTCGTAACAACACCTTCCTCACAGGAGTCCTGCCGCGCAACTACTTCTCCTCCCATTTTCTCGTACATACGCTTTGCAGCATCACCTTTAATCACAAAGTAAGCAGCGGGTGGATCGGTCGGTGCAGGGTCAACTAATGGCATTTGCCCAACGCCTATATCACCCTCCAAATGGCCCCACCAATCTCCAGCGGCGTTAGCGATTGATGCGACAGAAAACAAAACACACACACCCAACAGAACTCGTGTCATTTGAACCCCACATGCAAATGGTCGTTGTGCCCCGGCCAAGGTTTTACACCGACGATATTTGGGTCGTTGAAATAAATGGTTACATCTGGGTAGCCAATCATTAAGGTTAGGAGAATCAAACGAATATTCATTGCCAATAGCTTTTTTCTTTTTGAGAACAAAAAGGTCGAATCCAGTCCCAGCAAAATTTCCACGAATCGCGTCATTGCCAATCTCTCCTTCAAAGACTCCCGATAGTGGCCGATTGCCTTCTGGCAATTCAAAAGAAATTCGTTGCTCGTTGATTCTGGCTGGAACCACAACAGGAGGAAAAGGGGCACCTTCCGAAATTTGAAAAGTAACAAAATCTCCCATTCCAGATCGAACCAAAAATATCTCTGCCCCCACAACATCGCCAGACTCTGGGTGGAACTCCATGTTCGTATAAATTCCAGTGATCCTTTTTGACGCGTCGAGATTCAAGCAAAAAACCATCGCTGTACACGCCGTACCCACTACAAATCCACTAAACATCCGCATCATTTGCATCGCCCCGAAATTTCACAGTAAGCCTTTTGTGCATCCACAATTTTTTGAGTGCGTCCACCAGGGTCGTAGTAAAAATGCGGGTAATCAGGTTTCTTACTAAAAGTACCGCCCCAACTTAAACCAGCGTCATTAGCTGCATCAAGAATAACTTTTCTTTGCTGGTCATACATGGGGCTATTGCTTCGCGAGAAGATTGACAGATGTCCACTTGCCTTTTTCATATACAAGCTTCACCTTGGCCTCATCATCTTCGCCATGATGAAAATAGTAATGAGCGACGATGATCTCAAACCAGTCTTTGTCGCCTTTGTTATTTACGTAGATTTCTGGCGGATTTCCCATTGCGCCATCCTCATACAAATTTATAGCTTTATTTATCAATGTCCATTTGGAATTAATTTTTTCAAAAACGCCGACACTCAACCAAGAACCACAACCATCGCAATCAAGAAGTTCAGCAGTGTCTTCATGAAAAGATTTAGATGTGGTACCGCCGCATTGGTCAGGTTGATCACCGCTTTGTCCGTGAACTGCCCTGTGTTGCTGAGTTGCTTCATCCAATCAGGGTTCACGCTTTGCAATGCCCCTGCCGTGACTGCACTTGTCACGATGCTCTTGATGTTGTCGCTCTTGCCCATGTCCTGCATGGTTTTACCAATATCACCTTTGTTGTTGGCCAAGGTCACTGCGGCCTGGCTCATCAACGCTGTGTACCCCACATTGAGCGCCGCACCTTCTGCGGTGTAGGTGGTCACGCCACCGGTTGTGGTGGCTAGGGTTGTGCCACCCGCTGTGGTTGTACTGCTGCCTGCTACGGCACCTTTGGTGGTTGTACCCACCAGATCTGTGCCTGAGCCTTGGGTTGCAATCGTCACCGCAATCGCAATCGCAATCATGATGGCGCCTGTTTGGGTGAGGCCCTCTTGGCTGTAGTCCCACTTGTCTTTGGCCAGCTTGATCTCTTGCCAATTCACATCTTTGCGTTGGCTCAAGTCATTCAACCACGCCATGCCTGGCTGCTGGCTCAAGCTTTGCACTTGTTGTTTCAGCGGGTCTCCCACTGGCAGCTGCACGTCTATGCCACCGGGGGCGCTGAATTTGGTGGTGGCCTGGATGTTGGTCTGCGCAAGGGTTTGTTCCGTTTTACCCTGCCCCGACTGCGCTTGCCACACCAAGCTCTCATTCTTTTCTGTGCGGCTGCTTTGCAGGGTCTCTTTGACGCCTTCAATGATGATCTTGGCGTTAGGGTCTGCACTTGACCCAACCCCGGTGTTAGCCGTGAAGTTTTGTGCTTTGATCTGCGTGCCTTGCAGCCTTGTGTTGCCGCCCGATTCGCTCAGTATGTCGGCCTCGCTTTGCAGCTGCGTGGTGGCTGCACGCGTCTGAATGTTGCTGTCATTGGTCTGCTTGCCCCCGCCCAACACGCTCAGCCAGCTTGTGTCAATGCCAAACCAGCTGCTACTGCTGTTGCTTTGCACGTCGTTTTTGTTCACATTCAGCGCGGCTTGGTAGTCGATCGCGCCTTGCGCGCTCAGGTTCACATTGCCTGAACTCTCGATGGTGCTGGCAACTGTGGTGAGGTTTTTGCCCGCGTTGATATCCACTGCACCGCCTTTGATGTTGCTGCCCACTTGGGTGGTTTGGTCTTGCACGCTGTGTGTGACGGTGGTGGTGCATATGCGCAACCAGTTGCAGTCTTCGTTTTGCGTGGTCGTTTCGTGGGTGCTGCGGTTCTCGCCCGAGGCAATGGTGACATTACCGCTGCCCGCGATCTTGGCTTTGTTGGCCGCATCCACGTTGGCTGCAACCAAGGTCACGTCACTGCGTTGCCCCACGCCTTGGATGTTGATGTTGTCGCCTTTGAGATTCAGGCTTTGGGTGGTGGTGACCGTGGTGGTGTCGTTGCCACCACCAGAGACCGCTTTGTTTTGTACGCCCGTCAAGGTCACATCGCCCAAGGCTGTGAGGTTGATGTCTTTGGCTTGCACATCACCACCTTGCACGGCCAGGTCGCCAAGGGCCGTGACGTTGGCTTGGTTGCCAGCCTTGATGCGGCTGGTGGCTTGGGTGATGCTGCCATTGGCGGCTGTGGTGGCGTCGCTCACGATGGCAGCATTGCCCACGCTGCTGAGTTCGAAGTTGCGATCGGCTTGCAGGTCCACGGCCTTGAGGGTGAGCGCCTCGCCTGCCGTCAAGCTGGCGTCCCCCGCAGCTTTGATTTGGGTGGCCGTCAAACTCAGGTCGTTGGCGGTGTCAAGGCTATCGCCCAAAAGTTTGATGCCGACTTGCGCAAATGCAGGAATAGATCCCATCAAATAATTAACCAATAAAACACTAGCAACATAACGACGTAAGTTCGTATCACTTAGCTCAAGCATTGCCAGAACGTCGCGAGATGCGTCCCGCGTTCGCCGTTCTTCGTCATTGGCACAGGACTCATTTCAACAACGTGTGCCATCGATTCAAAGACAATAAAGATGCTTTTAAATGCACAACCGTAAATTTGACCATCGACAATTTCTTTTAATTCAGAAAAATCCCTCTCAGCAAAAGACATCAAATAGTCACGAACCAACTGTTCGTCTGTCAAATCCGCACAATCTTGGATGGATGAGTGCCCTGTTACCGCAGCTTCATACATCAATCGCTTAGTAGCAGCATTGATGCTGTGTTGTTGAAATGCAAGATTCATTTTTTTCTCCAGTTAAAGAAGATTGCAATAACCACAACGAAAAAGTTACACGCCCACATCGCCAAAATTAATCTCCAAAATTTTGGTTGTTGCATTTCATAAAAAACACGTACAACAAGACACCCATTTACGCCTGCACATGTTCCGTTGAGATATCCGAAAAATGAATCAATTGCCATCACAGCCACCAATAGGCCCCCAGCCAAAAACGGCAAATTCAATGTGACAAACAAAAGTTTGACCACTAGACAAGTGCAACTCTTAAAGTTCATTTTTCAAACCCTATTGTGTAAATTGCTGAAGGAAAACTTTTACTTCATCGCCGTATGAAGAAATTTTTTCTCCAATAACGCTACCCACACCCGCTCCAACAGAACTCGGTAATAAACTTTGCGAATAAGGCCCTTCAATAGTCAAAAACCCCGTAGGTTTAGAAGCTATGGTGTTGCTAAACGAGTTGGTGATACCCGCCACTTGGTTCTTAGATAAATCCGTCGCCTTGTACCCAATACCAGTACCCACGGCGGTAAGCAGCATCTTGCTCAACGCTTCAGCCTGAGATTCATCTCTCACCCAGCTTGTTGCACCTTCTGCGCCAACGTTCACAGCCGTTGTTGTGGTCAGACTCGCTCCCGATGTGGCATAGGCCGTAGCCGCCGCCTTCAGAACATCCATCGAGTTGATTTGCCCTGAACTCAACCCTTGTGCAATCGCATTCACACCACCACCAATAACCGCGGATCCTGCTCGCTCTCCGTTTTGAGCCAGCAACACCGCAGCCACCAGTTGTGGATTAGCCGCAATCACAGGCCCCAGCACCAGCGTGCTCATACCCATTGCTTTTTGCAATTGATCTTTGTTGCATGCACTGGCATTGGTCGAACACCAATTCATGTACTCCACTGAGTTGGCAACTTGCTTTCTAAACGTAGCGTCCGTTGCCAAGCGTTGCCCCATGTACTGCATGTCTAAAGCACCCGCATAGGCATCAGGCAACTTACCTTGATTCACTAAGGCCAGCATCGCCTCTCTGCCTTGAACCACATCTGTTTTCAATGTCGCGCAATCACCTCGTTTGTCGCAGGTTGCCAACTCAGCATCTTGTAATTTGCTAAGCTGAACGTAGTCTTGGCGGACCTTGCCCTCACAACCTGTTTCACCTTTGCATGACGACAACTTATCCGAGAACTCTTTCCATTGCGTGTGATTTAAATAATTGTTCTGCGCCGCATTCACCCCCGTCATGCTCGCCGTTGCAACGCTGGCTGCACTGCCGTCTCCCGTCAACGCACCTGCCGCTGCGCTGATGACTCTCACAAAATTCAAAGTGTCTTCTGGCTTCTTCGTGCCATTGGGGTCGTACCACTGCGCCGCCAACTCACCCACCACCGCTCCTGTCGAGCCCGCACTACAGCCACCTTTTCCTTGGCCTGCCGCACCCGCCATACAGCCCGCGATGGCGTGGGCCAATGCTTTGGCCATTTGGTCATTGGCCGTCATGTCTCCAATCGTGTTGGCCCCTTGGGCCGAGCCTGCACTGATCAGCGCCCCCACCAAGCCCGTCTTGATGTTGTCTTCCAAACTGGTGCCCGTGATCGCACTGGTCATGGTCGCATTGGCCAGACTGTTGACCACGTTTTTACTGAGGTTTGCCGCAAACGTACTGTCTTTGGCATTGATCTGCGAGAGCTTTTGGCCATCTATTGTCAGCGTCTGGCTCAAACCCTGCAACGCTCCCGCACTCGCCATCGCAAGCACCACGTTCTTCACACTGTCTTTGCTGCCCATGTCTTTGAGCGTCTTGCCAAGGTCTCCTTTGTTGTTGACCAAGCTCACGCCCGATTGGCTTGCCAAGGTGGCAATACCCGCTTGGAAGATGGCTGTTTGCATGGGCGCCGCCAACGCCGCCGCTTGCGCAGCTGTGATGCCTGTTGTACTAGCCCCTGCTGCCGCAGCCGCAGCTTGTGCTTCTGCCATCGCAGCAGCGGCCTCTGCCTCGGTCATCACCGCCGCCGAGGCCTCCGCTCCTGCGCCCGAGGTGGCCACCGCAATCACGATGGCCAAGATGGCCGCCCCCGCAGGCGTCAAGCCTTCTTGGTTGTACTCCCACTTGTCGTAAGCCAGCTTCACTTGTTGCCAATTGACCTTGGGGTCTTTGGCGAGGCCTGCGATGTAAGCCAACCCAGGTTGTTGGCTCAAGCTTTGCACCTGGGTCTTGAGGTCGCCCTCAGGAATCATCACCAGGGTGTTGATGCCCGTGGCGATGTTCACCTTGCCGTTGATTTGCGTTTGGCTCAAGGTTTGCTTGGTCTCGCCCTGGCCAGACATTTCTTGGTACACCCCTGCCGTGGTGGTTTTTTCTGTATGGCTGGTTTGAGTGGTGTTGCTGCTGGCTCCAAGGATGAGCTGACCTGCTTTGCTGGTGTCTGCGCCCGCGCTGCGCACAAAGTCCACCTTGGGTGCATTCAATATGGCGCCTTGCACATCGGTGACTGCACCCACGCCAATTTGAATCGCTTTATCCGAGTTCAGCTGGGTACCCAGGGCTTCGCTCTTGATGTTGCTGTCTGTGCTGTTGCTTTTGCTGTAGGTGATGCCTATCAAGCTAGAACTGGTTTGGCTGTTTTGTGTGGTTTCGTGCACTTCTTGTGCGGCATACAACTGGGTGTTGTTGACACCTTCGACTTGCACCTGTTGTGCGCCGCCTAGCTTGGCAGCTTCGCTTTTGACGTTGTTGCCGAGCACACGGATGTTTTGGCCTTCAATCTCGGTGGCTTGGGCAGTTTTGTCCAAGGTTTCGTGCTGGGTGGTGGTGGTGCTTCTCTTGAAACCACCCCAACTGCTGCTGGAGCTGCTGGTGGTCCAGTCGCGTTGCTGGGTGTCGGTGTTAAAGCCCAAGCGCACGTCGCCCGCCGAAGACACCATGGTATCGCCTTGTGCGGATTTGACACTGGCAGCATCGAGCTGCACGCTGTTTTGGCCATAAATGGTCACGCCCTGATCTGCCGTGATTTTGCTGCGCTCGGTGACCAAGCTTTGTTTGATGTCGTTGCCGTTTTGCACTTTGCTATAGGCCTGTGCACTGGTCAGTGCCACGTCACCACCGGCCACCACAGCGGCTTGTTGGCCTGCTTGCATTTGCAGACTTTGCGCAGTCACGTTGCCCTGTGTGGCTTGCACTAGGGCATTGCCCGTTGCGTTGATTTGCACGCCTTGAACGGTTTGGTTTTCGGTATAGGTTCTGGTGCTGATTTTTTCGTCGTTCACCACGGCTTGCAAGTCAACGTTGCCTTGTACTGATGAGAGCTTGAAGTCCCCCGCTGCATTGAGTTTGCTGCCTTGGGCCAACACACCTTTGGTGCCCTCAATGGTGAGGTTGCCGCCTGATTGCACGTTGGTGGTTTCATAGCGCACTTCATCTTTGCTGCTGCCGTCGCCACGCACGATATGCGCTTCGTGCTTTTCTGCGTTCAAGGCGATGTTGCCGCCTGCGCTCAGGCGTGCATCCCCCGCCGCCTTGATTTGCGTCGCGGTCAAACTCATGTCGTTGGCGGTGTCAAGGCTGAGCCAGCCACCACTTTGAATGCTGGCCGATTTCAAGTCCACGCTATCAGCCACGATGGCCACAGCCTTGCCGCCGCTGTAGCTGCCGCCACCGCTGACTTTGCCGCTGGCATTGATGGCCAGGCTCTTGCTCGCAGCCAAGGTGCCTGTGTTTTCTAGCTCGCGGGTGGTGATGGCCACGTCGGTGCCCACAATTCTGGCGCCCTTGTTGTTGTCGTTGTTCTGGTCAAGGTGCGCCACATAGAGTTTAGGCACCAGCACTTTTTGGCCATCGACCACTTGCCACTCGGGCCACACCATGTCTTTGGTCAGCGCGGCTTGTTGCTCAGCCGTGAGGGTGTCGCCTAAGCCAAAGCCAAACTGGGCTTGGGCCAGCAGGCCTGCGTCCATGAGGCCCATCATGAGGTCGTAGTCGTTGTCGGTGCCCGCCACCAAGTGGGTGCGACCTTTGAGGGCGTACATCTGGTCTTGCACGAGCTGGGTTTCGTACCAAGCGTCGCCCAAGAGTTTGATGCCGCCGGGCATGAGGCCTAGGCGGGTGAGCAGGTAGTCGGAGCCCGCAAACTTGTTGTAGCTGGTGTACTGGTCGTTAGACGCAGGGGCAAACAGGTCGCTGCGGCCACGGATGAGATAGGGCGAGGTGGCTGGGGCTTTTTCAAACAAGCCTGTTGGGCCATTGGGCACGGTGTAGTGGCTGAAGTCAAACGTGCCATTGGGGTTGAGCACCAGGCCATCTGACAATGCTTTGGGGCTGCCCAAATTCAAACTGGGGGCTGCGCCTGCGGCACTGTTGGCCGGGCCGTTGACGATGCCAAAGCGGTCTTTGAAGGCTTGTGTCAAAGGCGAGGCCGTGTTGGAGCGCTCGTCAACGATGACCACGCGGGGGTCGGTGGACAGACCCGCAAAGCCGTCGCGGGTGTCGATGGTTTTGTTGTCCAGTTTTTCACTGGCTGTGACGGTGGCTGTGCCACCTGCGGCGATGACGCCACCCCAGGTTTCGCTGTAGCTCACGGTTTGGTGGCAGTTGAAGCACGCCGCCTTGACCACGTAGTTTTGGGTTTGTATGGCGCCATAAGCACGGTTGGTGAGCAAGCGGGTGCCTATGTTGGCGTTGAGGCGGGCCGAGATGATGCCGTATTCGTTGAGGAGGGTATCGGCTTTGACGTTGAGGTTTCTACCGGCCAGGATTTCCGAAGGTTTGCCATCGGCGTTGAAAGTGTCTTTGGCGGTGGTGGTGATCTTGTCGCTTGTGACCGTTTTTTCCACCACACCTCGGGCGTTGACGGTGGGCACGACGGCGTGGTTGGTGATGGTGTTGGCCTTGAGGTTGATGTCGCCTTGGGCCTCGATGCGCCCAATGTAATTGAGCAGGCTTTGTGCGTTGTCGCCTGCAGCGTTGCCCTGGATGGTGATGTCGCCCATGGCATACAGGCGCCCCGCGTTGTTGACGAGTTCAACACCGTAGTGGTTTTGGTTGCCACCGCTGTAGATGAGGGCTTTGTTTTCTAAGTATTGGGTTTGGGTGGTGATGTCACCCCCTGAGACCAAGGTGGCTTGGTTGAGCACCTTGTCGGCTTGGATGGTGAGGCTTTGGTTGCCTTGCACCATGCCAGTGTTGCCCAGCGTCAAGGATGTGTCGCTGCTGCGGCCTTGCAACACCACTGCATTGCCTGTGAGGGTACCGCTGTTGGTGATGCTGTCGGCCTTGATGTTCAAGCTGTCATCGCCCTGCACGCGGCCCGTGACCATCAGCGCGTTGGCAGTAACGTTTGCGGTTTTGCCACGAATTTGTTGGATAACTTCCAACTGTTTGGCGGTGACGCTGAGTGCGCCGCCCGCGGTCATTTGACCGGCCAATACATCGCCTTGGGCGGTGACGGTGAGGTTGCGGGCTGCCGCCAAGCTGCCTTGGTGGTTGTCAAACAAAGCGGTACCGACGTTCAAGGTGAGGTCGTTGCCTGCTTGAATTTGCGAGGCTGGTGCGCTGAGCACGATGGCGGGCGCATTGGGCACAGTCAAGTCAACAGGTTTGCCATTGGATTGGGTGATGCTGCTGCCGGTTGTGCCTGCATTGATGGCAGGCACGGCAGCTTTGGCTGTGGCGAGCTGTTGGGCGGCCGTGGTGGCAGCCGCTTGGGCTGCTGTGTTGGCTGTTTGCGCGGTGGTGACTGCGCTTTGCGCTTGGGCAATGGCGGCGGGGGTACTGGTGGCGTTGGCCTGCACGCTGGCGAAGTTGGTTTGAGCAGTCTGCAGTGCGGTGGCAGCCGCTTGCGCTTGTGCATTGGCTTGGTCAGCCGCGCTTTGGGCCTGGGTCACTGCGTTGGAGGCGGCAATGTCGGTGTTCCAGTTGTAGCCACCGGTGGCAGTGCTGGCACCACTGCTGATTTTGGTTTTGTCTAAAAAGCTAAGGCTGCTGGCACCGCTGAGTTGTGCGCTGCTGGTGTCGGTGACAACGTTGTTGGCGGTGATGGTGGTGTTGCCTGTGCTGCTGATGTTGCCCTTGATGTTGACCAGCTGTCCTTGGCTAGTGGTGTTGGCCACCTTCTGTACGCTGACATTGAGCGAGGCAGGCTGAGCGCTCGTGCTGGCTTTGGTTTGGACGATTTGACCTTGGGTGTTGTCAATGTCAGCGGCGCTCACACTGAGGCTTTGACCTTGCCCTTCTATTTGACCTTTGACGTTGTTGAGTGCCAAGCCCGCTTGCACCTGTGCACTGCCGCTGCCTTGATGCAGGATGAGGCCCGCACCGTTGTCGATATTGCCACTGGCCGTGATGCGCATATCGCCCTTGCTGCTGAGTGTGGCGCCGTTGTTGTACACATTGCCCCCATCAGCAGTGAGTTTGTTTTTAGCCAGCAGGCTACCACCCGTGTTGTCCAGTGTGTCGACTTGAATGCGAATGTTGCCGCTGTCAGTGGCATTGCTGGCGACGGTGATGTCGGTGCTGATTTGGTTGGTGTTGGTCAGGCTGGCGTAGCCAGTGATGGCCATGCGATCTGCCGCCATCACGCCGCTGTTGACCACTGCAGTTTGGGTCAATCGATCCGCGCTGGGAATGCCGCTGTCTTGATACGCAGAGAGCGTGAGCTGATCGGCTTGCAGACGGCCCGAGTTGTTCAGGGCTTGTGTGTTGATCGCCACATCTGCGCCAACAAGGTTGCCCGTGTTTTGAACCGTCCAGGCTTGGTTGATGCTGAGGCCACCAACGGCTTCGATGACGCCTGCGTTGTTGACGCGACGCGCATCGAATGTGGCTTGTCCTTCTGTGTGAATGCGGCCCAAATTATTGAGTGTGGTGGCGTGAATGGTGGCCGCTGCATTGCTGGCCAAGGTGCCCGCACCGAGGTTGAGCACTTTGTCAGCCGTCACATCCAAGGTTTGGCCACTGAGCGTGCCCGAGTTTTCCAGGCTGCTGAGTTGGCTGGCTGTGAGCGTGCCCTTGCTCACGAGCGTGCCATTTTGCACCAATTTGTCAGCCTCAAGCGCAATAGAGCGATTGGCCGAAACACTGCCAGCGTTGTTGATGGCATTGGCTTGGAGTGTTAGATCTTGTACAGCCGAAAGGCTTGCGGTGCTGGCATTGTCCAGCGCCCCCGTGACGGTGGCTGTGACGCTGTTGCCCGATATCTTGGCTGTGTTGCTCAAGCTGGATGCGGTAATGGTCAGCGCAGCATCGGTGAGTATTTCGCCCGCGTTGATCAACGCGCCGGTGGCGATTTGACTGGTTCCTTTTGCATTGAGTTGGCCACTGTTGTTGAGGCTGTCGCTGATCATGGTGAGCGCGCCATTGGCGCCGATCTTTCCTTGATTGAGGATGGCCTGCGCTGCTTGTATGTGCTGATCTTGCCCGACCAAGGTGCCCGTGTTGGTGAGCGATTGGGCGTTGATGTCAAGCGCACCGATCGCCAGCAGACTGCCGCTTTGCGTGATTTGTTGGGCAGTGACCTGGATGCTGTTTTGCGCACTGGTTTTACCGGTATGGGTGAGTTGGCCGTCGCTGGTGATGCTCACGTTGCCTGCACTGACCAAGGTCCCGTCCACCCGAACACCCACGCCTGTGCCTGTGGCCACCAACTGGATTTGGTTGGCATACATGCCGCCCAAGGCCGCAATGTCCATGGCCCCCCGAATGTCAGGCAGCTTGGTACGACTGAGGTCGCCGTAGCGAATGTCGTTGCCACCTGCGATGGCGTTGAGGCTGTCGGCATGCACATCACCTTGGATGTTGATAGCTTGAGAAAGCAGGTCCACCCGGCTGTCTGGCGCACTCAAACCGTCGCCACCAATGTTGATCGAACCCTGGCGTACTTTGAGCCCATCCAACTGACCTGTGCTGCCCCACATGGGCGTGCCCGTGCTGAGGGTGACGCGACTGGTGTTGATGAATCCGCACCCATTGCAATTGACACCGTTTTCGTTGGTGATGATGACGTCGGCTTTTTTACCGGCCACTTCCACAAAGCCTTGCAGCTGGGACGGGTTGGCCCCGACCACCTCGTTCAAGATCATCTTGGCTTCGTTGCCTGGCTTGAGGTTGGGGTTACCTTCCACCCAGCCCGCGAGTGAGGTGTTGCTGTTATTGGCCGCGTTGTTCAAGATCAGGCCTTGCTTGCCGACATTCAGCTCCTGGTACACATTGTGTGAAACACCCGCCCCATTGGGCGTGGCAATGTTGACCTTGGGCAGACCGTTTTGTGTTTGATCCACATAGGCACGACGACCATCATTGGGCGTACCGGCATTGAGCACGACTTGGGCAAAAGCAGAAACCGGCCCGAGTAGATAGCTGGCCAACAACGCAGTGGCGATTTGGCGACGAGATATACGGGGATAGATCATGGCGTTCTCGCTCACAAGGCAATGCTGAAATGGGCCAGCCAGCGTTCACGGGACTCGCTGGCAAACTCGACCGGACGGCTCAAGGCCCGGGTGTAGGTGAGGTCAGCTTTGACCTTGCCCCAGTCCATGCGCATGCCGATGGCATACCCCGTGAGATGGTGTTGGCTGACTTGCTGCTGCACGTTCGGTTTGACGTAGCCGGCGTCATAGCCCAAATACGGCGTCAAGCTGACAGACTCGATGCGCACAGGACTGCTTTCCAAGTCGTTGCGCAACCAAGCACCTTTGGGACCGAATAGGCTGTTGTCTTGGTAGCCACGCACGTTGTAGCGGCTACCCATATACATTTGTGCAAGGGTCGGCACGTTGGCTTGTGCATCTTGCATTTGAAAGCTCGAACGCCAAATGCCTTGGTTGTCAGACAAGGGCAGGGTGAGGTTGGCTTGTGCTTTGTGCGCCCAATAGCGCGGGTCTGTGCCACCGGGAATGCTGTCCATGGCATCGATCAATCCCGTACCTTGATCCGCACGCAATTGCCAATCGAACATGTTGTTGCCAAAGTACCGCTTGCCTTTGATGCCCGCATAGGCAACGGCCAGTCGGCGGTACTGGCTGTTGATGTTGATGTCTTGTGTGTAGCTGCGCTGATGCGTGAAGTCCAAGCCTGCGATCAGGCTGAGCTTGCTGCTCTGGTCGCGCGTGAGCAGGTATTCGTAGCTCACCCCTGCTTTTTTGGAACGCGTTTGGTAGAGATAGTCTTGGTTGATACCCGGCAACGTGAAGTCTGTTTTGAACACCGCCAGCGATGCACCCCACAGGTGGTTGCCACGCGACAGGCTGTAGTTGGCTGTGACGCCTTCGAAGAGGGAACCCAAGGTGCCACGGTCTAAATTGCGGTTGTACCCAATGGCCAATTGGTCGTTGCGACCCAGCAGGTTGTCCGTAGCAAATTCAGTGTTGCTGCGCCAATGGCCCATGCTGGTGTTGCCACTGTTGTCAACCATCTGGGTCCAGCGGTTGCGTGGCTTTTCTGTCATTTCGACCACAACCACCGAGGTGCCGGGCTCTTTGCCTGGATAGAGCTGGAATTTGGCTTCTTGAGACGGCACGCGGTTGAGGTTTTCCAGGCCTTGCTCAAGATCGCGCAGATTGAGGTAGCCGCCCGCTTCTTCTGGGAAAGCGTAGGTCAATCGGTCGTCTGCGTCTTTGTCGTTGTAGCGGTAGCCTTCAATGCGCCCAACCACCACACGCAACACCAGCTCACCGCCAGTGATGTCTTGTTCTGCCGCATACACACGGGTGGTGGTCCATCCGCGCTGTTGGTACCAACGGTTGAGATCGCCCAACAAGGCGTTGACTTCTTCGGCAATCAAACATTGACCCAGATAGGCGCTCAACACCTCTTGAGGCAGTGCGCCCAACGCGTCGGGATGGCCTTCCAGCTGAATGTGCTGAACCACACGACACGCGCCATTTTGGGGCTTGGCCTTCGGGCTGGACGTGGGCAACTCTGTTTCGGGACTCAACGCGTCCACGTCACGCGGCTCGCGTCGTGTGGCGTCTTGAACGGCCCGCTCGTGTTGACGCGTCAACGCGTCGATCGGCACCGCCTGCGCCAACACAGAAGTAGCACCTACAAGCCACCCACCCCAAATGCCCGCCAAACATTTGAGATTGGTCTTTGCCCCGTACAAACCCATTGAGCAACCCTTAAAGCTTTGATGTGCTTTAAATGGTATCTATATGCAGCATTTATTTATTAATAAGTACTACATATTGCCGTGATTCCTAACGAACAGTGCACGCAACAAAAAGCCCCAGTCGCCTGAGCTACTGGGGCTGTGCTTTGGTCGGCAAGTTGTTGACGTTGCCGCAAATTAAGCGTTAGAAGGGAATGTCGTCATCCATGTCGTCAAAGCCACCTTTGGCAGGTGCGGGCGCTGCTTGACGTTGAGGTGCTGGCGCAGCTTGGCGCGGTGCGGCAGGACGGCTGTAACTGCCTTCGTCACCACCGCCTGAGCTGGGGTTGC
>JACCDU010523148.1_pt1 | contig 16446 bp, 23 predicted proteins | sample 7446081 | NCBI WGS metagenome assembly JACCDU01 (sample SAMN15323447, study PRJNA562643) | freshwater metagenome | isolation source: river surface water | place: USA:Blue River Watershed | collected 2017-08-17
CGCGATCGGCAGTGCTTGGTGTTGCCGCAACGTCAACTGCAGCGACCATAAGCCGCTTGTCGCCGGCTTGCACTAACTCATTGACCTCTCGTGCCTTGACATCTTCCAGTACACCACGGACGACGACGTCAGTCGTTGTTTCGCTGACTGCGCCGGTGGTTGGGTTGTAGACGCCTAGCGTTACGGTTCGGATGGTGGCCTCACCGCCGAACCGAGCCATCAGCTTGCTGGCGGCCTTCTGTAGCGCAGGAGCAAGTGCCATCAGAGCCTATAGGCGACACAGTGACCGTTCTGCAGCTCAATGCTGGTGAACACACCATAAAGGGTCGTATGGGCATTGAAGGTCTGCCCTGCCAGGGTGTTGCCGTCGTAGTTCACTGCCGTGATGTCTTGCACCTGCGTGTTGCTGGTGAAATGAATTGCGCACCAGCGGCCGGTATGCGGATCAGTGTCAGAGATGAATGTTCCACCCTTGGCGTAATCAACGCCCCAAATGGCTGAGTAGCTGCTCATATTTTGTAGGCGACAACTTTGCCGCTGGCGAGAGTGACACTGGTGAAAACGCCCATGATGCTGTCGCCAGCATTGAGCGGCACTGACGTGAATGCGTTACCGGTTTGGTTTGCAACTGTTGCTGATGCGATCACTGCATCTGCTACGGCATAAAGCTGCCAGAAGCGGCCTGCATGGGCATTGGTGTCGCTGATGTACTCAAAGCCAAGACTGTAGGCGCGATCCATGGTCAGCTCCTGCGAATAGCAAAGTTACCGGGTCCACTTATCCTAAGCCCAGTCAGATACCTTTCCATGATCGGCGGGACTTTATCGGCGCCGACGGCACCAAAGCCAAGATTTGGCGTTACGTCAATGCTGCCGATTTTGACGTTCTTGTAATCCTCTAGTCCGCTTAAACCAAGGCTGTCAGGATTGTTATGCAGGTACACTGCCAACACAACCTGCGCATATTTGATTTGGGTTGGGATCTCATCATCGTCAAAGTAATCCGTCGTGATCCTGAACGGAAACCCCACGGCGTAGGCATTGATGTAGGTATCAGGCTTACGCACGCCAGTGCGCGGCCACTGCAGCGCCTGCGTATCAGTTGACCTAGCACCTAGAAAGCGTTCACGATCAAGGCGTTGCGTTGCGGTGTACAGCGCACGATTTTTTTGATCGGTCGTTGCTGACGCCCATGCAGTTATGTCAGCATCTTCCACGAAGCCATCAACGATGGCCTGGGCATCAGCCAGCGTCAGGTAGGAATTGGCGCTTGCTGACCCTACGGTTGCGTTGATGACTACGGCCATCGGTCTGATCCTCTGGTGTCAGTGTAAGCGGCTCCTGTGCAGGAACAGAGGCCACCTCGGTAGAGGCAGCCTCACGTTCACGCAGTCGCCGAAAGGCGAACATGCCCATCAGATGCGCTTAAGCAGCACAGTCACCTGTGCACCAGCAACGGCCGTGGTCGTGCCAGTGATGTCAAGCGCCAGGCGGTCGCCAGCAGCCAGCTGCAGATCAGCAGTGGTGCTCGTCAATCCAGGGCTCTGAAGGGTGTTGTTTTCACCCTTGAGGTTGATCTTGGTTGCACCAAGCAAGTCGTCGCCAGCAGTGGCGGCTTCTGTGCCCTGGCAACGACGAATCGTTGCGAGCACATCACCAGCATCCGTGCCCTTGGTGGCATGGATCTCGTGAACCTCGACCACCTCAAGCGGCTCAGCGGCGATATAGAACACCTGATCTACAACAGCGGTGTTGAGCACCATGTTGCAGGTGGCGGTCAAATACGCCTGAGTGCTTACTTCAAACTGAGAGGGTTGTGCCATGGCTAATCACCTCAGAAGTTAGAAGTAACAGTAGTGCGCACGATACCAATGTTCTTGGTTTCGTACACCTTGGTCCAGTTGCCAACCGTAGCCAGCTGGGCTTGGGTCGGGTTGACCGTGCCCACTGTCCACTTAGCGCCGATCGGGTGGTAGCAATAGTGCAGGTCGATCGACATGGCATCACTCTTGGCGAGGATGTCGCGGTCGGTTTCGGTCTGCATTGCCATCTGCTCACCGCTGGCGATAGCGCCTTGGGTGAAGAAGTACACCGGATAGTTGGTGCTGGTCGGGGTCAGGTCATCCGACACGATCACGCGCAGACCCATGTAGGTCGGCACGGTCACTTCGCCATAGGCGTTCTGGATGCTGCCAGCAAACACCGGAGCGATGCCGGTTGTAGCAACAGTGCCGCCGCCACGGGCTTCAGTGTTGGTCACGTAGTCAATGGCCTTGCGCTCCACCAGGTCGTAATAGACGGCAGAGTGCATGGCAACAGCGGTCAGCTTGTCGCCTTGATCGCCCAGCAGGCTGCGAGCCTTGGCTACCTGGCGGGGGCCGAGAGCGGTCATGCCGCTGGTGTCGAAGCGAAGCGCCGAGAATGCCGGGCTGTCGGAGCCGGTGAGGCTGCCGAACACGCCCTCAAGGCACTTGATCAGGTCCTTCTGCCGCTGGTTGGCTACATAGTCGGCCACCTTGGCGCCGATGGCAGCCATGGGATCAGAGCCTGCGGCAATTGCTGCAAGGTCCCGAGCCTCAAAGGCGCGGCCACGATGCAGGATCACGCCGACCTGCTTGTCAGCAGTGATCTTGCCGGGCGTCAGCGAGGTGCTGTCAGACAGCACTTCAAAGTCGCCAGTCAGGTTGGCTTTCCAGAAAGGAACGTTGACGTAGTCACCACCTTCAGTGGCATTCAGCTCAGCCATCGGCTGCACCACACCGCTTGCCAGGAAGGCATCGCGGAGAGTGGTCTGCTCGATGACGTAAGGAGTGAAAACCTCTGGGATGATGACATCAGAGCGAAGAGTCGCCATGATGGTTCACAGAAATGGTTTACGGGATTGGGCGCAGCCCTTACCAGCGCAGCTAGTTACCGAAATACTACCGCATAGCAGCAGCTTTGAGACGATCGTATAGATCACGATCGGTTCGGAATAGCCTTGCTTGCTCAGTCAGGTTAAACGTATCTTGCGCAAACGGGTTCTTGATGCCAGCGATGTCGCCAGTGCTGCGGCCTGCTGGTGCACCACTGCCTTGCGGCTTGGGCGCCTTCTGCATCCATGCCGGCAGTGACTTGGCCCATTCGATCACAGGCGTGCGTTGATACCCATCGACGACCACAACGGTGCCATCAGGATCCCGTTCAATTGCCTCCGGCTTGAGCTTGGTCTTCAAGACCATGTCAGGGTCATGGACGATCTCAGCTAATGCCGTGACAGCAGGCGTCACCAGCTCCAGCTCCCGCACGCGAGCCTCTAGCTCTGCAATGCGTTGATCCTTCTGGGCTGTGGCCTCACGGTATTGCTGTTCTAGGGCTTGCCTGGCCTCTTGGTATTTGCCTTGCGATTCAAGCTGCTGCTGCTCATAGGTACGTTTGAACTCCAGCAATTCATTGACATCAACGCCGTCAGGGACCTTTGGTCCTTTCTTGGCAGCACGCAGTTCAGCAATCAGCTCTCGATTCTTGGCTTCTAGTGCTTCGACACTGCGCTGCAGTGCATCGGCATTAATCGACCCAGTTGCCGCAGGCTCCTGGGTTTGGTTTTCTTCGGACATTGACAACCCGCAGGGTTAGTTGCAAGCAAAGGTTACCACTTTTCGCGATCTGCCCAATATGCGGCTGACATTTTGCCCTTAGCGATATTCTTGGCGTGTCGCGCTTTGAATGATGCCCTTCTGGCCTTGTCTGCTGCTGATTCTCCTTTTTGTGCTGGTGAGCCTGATACGCCCTGCTGACCGAACCTAATCAGCTTGACCTGATCACCTTCCTTGGCAAGTACCGCATGGGACTTCTTCGGATGGTTTGGGGTGCGCTTTGGCTTGTTGTAGCCATCGAATTGTTCTCCCCGATATGTGATGCTCATTTGCGTTTTGGCTTCTTTGCAGTCTTAGCAGCTGCTTTGAATGCAGCAGCCGTAGGTCGGCCTGCTTCGCCTTTGCGCGCCATGCGTTCATTACTGCCTGCTGCAATGCGCTTGCGCTTTGCGTGGATGTTGGCATAAAGCCCTGGCTTAGCCATTACTTTTTCCCCTTGCGTGATTTGCCGGCTTCACTCAACGCGATCGCTATCGCCTGCTTCCGGCTTTTGACTTTTGGGCCTTTTCCTGGCCCCGGCTTGCCGGTATGTAGGGTTCCCTGCTTGTATTCCCTCATTACCTTCGCCACCTTGTCCGTCTTCTTTTTGGGCATCATCAACAGGCGTCTCAATCAATGGTACGCCAGACCGATCAAGCCATGCGGTGGATCCATCAGGGTATTGGACAAGCCTGGCTTCAGTGCCGTTGTGATCTACAAAATCTGAAGCCTTCCGACCATCGACATAGCTATAGCGCAGATCCATAGCGTTTTTGCAGTTGCTGCAAGGTTAGCTCTGACCCATCATCGCGCACAAATTTAGCAATGGCATCCTTAGGCCCGTACTTACGGCTCAGCATTTCAAAGTATGGAGCCCTACCTTTGCCCAGGATCTCCTCCTGCTGTGCCTTTGATTGCTTTGCCAGCCACTCGCCGTAGGTCATATCAGCAGGCACTTGGCCGTCTGCTGAAGCGCGCCTGCCGCCTGGCGGTGGAGGAAAGCCCAGTGCCTCGTAGTCAATCACGGGAACCGTCGTAGACCTGCAGTTGAAGTGCTGTGGCGGGGTCGGACCTTTGCCGTACTCAAACTGGCGGCCATCCAGCGCCCGGCAGATTGCACTGGTGCGGCTGTCAAGCGTTGCAACATAGCGATACTTGTTCGTGATGTCTTGGTTTACTTCATAAACCTGCTGGCTTGCGGCATTAGATACCTGATTGATACTGGTGCGAACAATTGCATTGATCTGATTGTTGGCCACTTTCGTTAGTTCGCCACCTGACTGCACTAACTGCCGGACGCTCTTGGCCTCTTCGCCAAATTCAAGGTTGCCGATCAGGCGGCGCACAATATCAGGCGTTGGCTCGCCCGTTAACAGGCCATTGCGTACGACCTGGCTGAATCGTTCTGCTTGATCTACCGCCAATCCACGGAATGCTTTCGTCACGACTTCTCCATTGGGAAGCGTGATCGTGGCGCCTTGCGCTGCGGTGAGGTTGAACACACCAGTGCCAGCTTGGCGGGCTAATGCTTCAGTGCCGTAAACCGATTTGAACAGGTCGTCCGATAGCGCAACCACATTGATCTGCGTCGGATCCGTGGTGACCACTGACTGCGCAAATTGCGGGCTGATTTCTACCGTGCGGACGATGTTGCGCTCACCAGGCGGCAATGCACGCCGTAGTTGATCTATCACGAACTCAGACTGCAGCTGCGCAATACCTTGCAGCTCAGATGCTGTAATCTCCGTTGCGTCACCAGTCCAGCCATCAAGGCTGGCCTTCAGCTGCGCCAGTATTGCCCGTAGGCGTGCTGCCTTGACCGGTGCGGTGAGGTCATCAATTGTGCGCAGTTGATTTGCAGCATCAATGATGATGTCGTTATAGGCATTAATGATGCGCCTGGCGACGCTGTTACTGTATCGGTTCAGATCAATCGCATTGCGGAAGAATGCTGCTGGCGTGTCGCTCATGTCGTGACATCCATGTCCTCCATATCAGGTGATTCGGTTGGGATGGATGTCGTCTCAGCTACATTTTGCGGTTGCTCCATTGTGATTAGGCCGCCCTGCTGCGTTGCCTCTAGCTCTTCTTCAACATCAAAGTCATCGCCAAGTACCTCGCCCTGCGCTAGGTTCGTCAGCAGGGTTTCCTGTGTAATGGTGCCAGCCGTATAGAGCTGCAGCAATGCAGTGATCTCCTGCGGATCAAGCCTGCTGCCTAGGAAATCGCGGTTGACATAACTACTGCCGACTTGCGTGATATTGAGATATTGCGCATGGAAAGACAGGCAGTTGTCGATCATGTCTTGCACCTGCTGCGCGATCACCATCATGGTGCTGTCGCCTTGGCTGCGGTCGATGCGTTTGGCTTCAGCGGTTTCAGCACTGAGCTTCTGGCCCAGCACTGCCGATAGGCCTAGTTCATTGATCTGTGCTGCCAGTTGGTCCAGTCGGCGGAACTGCGCATCAAATGCCCCGGTTTGTGGCGCGATGTACTCAGCACGACCTTCAGCAGGGAATGCAATGGCTTCACCAGGTCCAGCTGATACTTCTTCGGCACTGCTTGGAAACCCAAAGAAGGCCAGCATCGGTACGGCGCTGATATGAAGCTGGTTATCAAGGTCCGACTGCGCTTGATATGCCTTTAGGTTCAGCTCTGCGATGTCCTCCAGCGGGGGCCTGGATTCCATCAGCGCCACACGATTGGCATAGGCCACGGCAAAAGGAATCCGATCAAGACTTGTAGAGCCTTGCTCAAATAGCTCAAAATCACCCTTATCGGTTTTGCGGTGCAGCTCATATGCGCCAGGCGTTAGGAGCCGGATCTGCTCGACCAGCTTGTCGCCATATTCACCATCAGGGACGGTTACTGTCTCCTGAAGGCGTAACTGAACCAGCTGCTGCTGGCCTTCGATCAATTCAGTGCGCCAGCCAAGGATTTCGCGTGGGGTGTATGCAACCCAGTACGGACGGCCCTGCTGGCCAGCGGCTGGTGCATCAACAAGCACACCAACATGGCCGTATCTGATGAGCTTGCGGGCTGTCTCGTATGTCCAGACGTTGAGGTCATTGCCTTGGAGATCTACGTCAAACAGCTGCTCACGGATGGCATCATTGACATCATTGAGCTTGACCGGCTTGCGGGTCAACATCCCAGCCAGCATCCGCTCAAGCCGCTGGTAGAACGGTGGGCAGACGCTACGCGCTAGGCGGTTGTCGTAGGACTCGTCCTGCTCCCGTGGTTCCTGCGGTAGATAGCGGCGATGTTTGCGCCTCATGCCATAGGTGCCGCTCATCAAATCTTCAATCAAGATCCAATGAGGCTCCTGTACAAACCATGCTGTGCTTGGATCGTTGATCCTTGCAACGGTACGGCGTGCAATGGGCCGATCGTATTGGCGGGAACCGGAATATGCCATTAGTAGATCCTAATTCCTGTAGAGCGCCCAGCACCAGCGTGCAATGGGTTGAACTCACGCCATACTAGATAGCCAAGGGCATCGTTCATGTGATCAAATCCCGCATCCTTGTCGGGTTCGCCTTTATCAGTGTAGGACTGCAGTTCCAAGCATTCAATCAGTCGCTTGCATGTTGCTGATACTTGCAGCCTGACCTGGCCTTTGCCGTTTTCCAATAGTGCCTGCACAGCCGCGACACGATCGCGAACTGGAGGATTGGCGCGTGGTGACTGGTTGGACATGCCGTAGGACTCAAGGATCTGTACGTCGGTCTGGCTTGCGTTTGTGCTGCGGTTGCCACCGCTGGCATCTGGGTAGGCGTATATGCGCCTATTGGGGTAGCGCCTGACGACCTCCTGCGCCAGTGCATCGGTGTCGTGAGCGCCGCTGATCTCATCAACCACCAGCAGGCTGCTGCCAAGCCTGACGGCGATTACCGCCGACATGTTGCCGACATTGAAGTCAACGCCTATGCGCAACGGCTCGTGGTCAGTGTCTGGCAGCTCATTGACCAGATGCTTGTTGCGGTCAAACCTGTCGTAGACCTGTCCCGTCGTGAGATTGACGAACTCACCGTCCAGGTAGGCACGTAGCAGGCTTGGGTCATAGTTGGCCTGAAGCCGTTCGATGAAGTCTGGCGGCAAGTGTGGATTATCAGCGGACCGCATCTTGATCAGATGCCGGTCTGACCTTGTCTTGGCCTCGTCGCTGCCAAAGGTATTCCACATCCATCGAAATCCTTCCGGCGTGCTGGCTGCACCAAACTGCCGCACGTTGCCCGCACGCAAGCGGCCAAGGATTTTAGGGAATGCCTTGTTGGCGATGCTTGGCGTCACGGTGTCGATCTCATCGGCCAACACCCAAGCAAGGTTGAGGCCAATGATGCGCGACCAGTTCTCAAAGCTGCGGCACAGGATCTTGGTGTCACCGCCAGGCAGATGCAGCATGTACTCAGGAAGCGGTGACGCCCTGAAGGTGTAGGGAATGTCGTAGGCCTCAAGGAACTGCTCGAAGTCGGTCTGCCAGATGTCGCGGATCAATGGGCCGGTCGGTTCCATCACGGCACCGATGAAGCCTTGATTGGCTGCGGCAAGCATCACCGCCTTGGCGCATAGGGCCCTGGTCTTGCCGGCGCCATAACCGGCTGAGATGCCAAGGATCTGCGTGGTGGTGTCATCCACAAACGCAAGCTGCCCTGGATGTAGGCCATTGCGGATACGTTGCAGCAGCTCGTCGGTGTCCTGCTGCGTGGCGACCTCCATAAAGCCAAGCAAGCTGCCGGGCTCACAGATGCCAGCGAGCAGGCTCATGACATCTCAAACCGCAGCAGCTTGGCCTGGTCTTCTAGGGCTTTCAGAGCAACACTGATCTGGTTTTTATCAGATGCTCGTCGTTCATATTCTTGAAGCCGAGCAATAGCAGCAGCAAGCCATTGCGGGCGCTCTAGCTCAGCATCGAGCGCCATAAGTTGACGAGCACGAGCCATGTAATTCTCGGCTTGACGCTCGCCAACATTCCATTGCTCCGAACAATGGCGAACAATTTGTGTTCTACTGTATGCACGCAAAAGGAGATCGTAAACGGCATTTACCCGCTCGTCGATCTCCGTGTTGGTGCTTTTTCTAGCCACGTATTTGAACCGGCATGATCAAGTTGGTCTGCTCCATTGTATCAAGCGGCCGAATGACGATGGGGGTGGTTGCCGTATTGGCTGAAATTACCACCTCGTCACCGTCAAGGCCATGCAGTGCATCTAGGAGGTAGGAGGCGTTGCAGGCCAGTGTAGGTAGGGTGCCGTTGCCGATGACGGTCTCCTTGCCGCCGGAGCCTTCGGATTCTGCGGCGACGGACTTGGCGGTGAGTTTGATGATGCCGTTACCGCTGACGATGGCGGCACGCTGAATGGCGACGATCAGGTCATCGCGGTCGAACTGACAGGTGTGCTTGAAGTCCTGCGGGATGAGGCTTTGCACCTGAGGGTAGGTGCCTTGCAGCAGACGGCAGATGATCTGTGCGCCGCCAGCTAGCTGCAGATTGGCGTAGGTGTCATCGGCTGCGATGGACAGCGGTCCATGGCATAGGCGCAGCAGCCGTGCTGGCAATACCAGGTCAAGGGTGCCGTCCCAGTTGAGCTGACGAATGGCGAGGCGATGGCCATCGGTGGCCTCCAGGGTGAGCACACCACCTGCAGCGTGAAGGTGTACGCCTTGCAGCAGGGCCTTGGCGGCATCGTTGCTGGCGGCTGTGGTGACGGCAGCGATGGCCGGCCCGAGGTCGATCAGGTCTGAGGGCTGAGCTGTGATGACCGGCAGCGTGGGGAAGTCTTCGGCTTCGTGCGACTGAAGGCTGTAGGAGCCGCTCGTGGTGGCCAGCTTGAGCGATTGCCCGTCTAAGGCCACTGTGAGCGGCCCAGAGCCGTCCAGACGGCCTACGAGGTCCGCCAGCAGCCGATGGGGCGGGCAGGCGGCCCCAGGGGCCTCTACAGCGGCCGGGATGGTGATGCTGATGCCGGTCTCCAGGTCGTAGGTGGTGAGGCGCACGGCATCGGCTTCAGCGGTGAGCAGGACACCGCTGAGGACTTGATGCTGCTTGCCGGAACCAACGGCTTTGGCGACGGCTTTGAGGGCAGCGCTGAGATCAGCGCATGAGGCGACGAACTTCATCGGCGGATTGGGTAAGGGCAGAGATCTGGTCGTCGGTGTAGCCGCGGTATTTGCGGCAATGGCTGAGGAACAGATCGAAGTGGTCCAGGAAGTAGAGCGCGTCCTCTTCGCTGGGCTGCTGGCGTGAGCCAAGGCAGTCCACGTAGAAGGCGATGGCAGGAGAGGGCTGAGCCATGGGGTCATGGTGCCTGATCCATGGCGCTGCTGCCATGAAATGTTGCGACTTGTGACGCCGGACGCCAAACCCATTGGCATGACTGGGTTCGGACGCAATCGGGCGCAAGTCGGACGCCAAAACCCTTGCAAACACTGGGCGGACGCAAAAACGGGGTTTCCCCTTACCCCCCCTATACGTAAAAAATGTTCACCCCGTAACATTCCCCCCCTTTCTAAAAATCTGATTTGATTTACCCCTATTTGCGTCCGACAAGGCAAGAAGGTAGATAAGGACAAGGTTTTTGCGTCCGAAATTTGCGTCCGACTTGCGTCCGACACGGACGCAACTTGCGTCCGACGTCATGCCCATGAATCCAGCCTGAGACCCACCAATAGACGATCGCGACTCTTTCCGCCGCCTCTGTCGGACGCAAGTTTCGGGAAGATCCGCCGCAATGCCGGCATCAGTAGCCGCGGTGCCTTGACCGTCCGATCAGCCGGCGGATCCATCAGCCAGCGCCCACCAGCGTCGATATAACCTTCCTCGCGATACCAGTTCTGTAGAGCGTCCCAAACGCGTTTGCAAGACACTTGTGCATTTTCATCCCAGGTCAATCCGACGGCATCGCAGAAATCCCAAAGATGGCAAGATCCACGCCTTACATCTTGCATGGCCTGGTTGCCTGTGGCGTAGTCGATACCATCCGAAACACTGAGTGCCATGCCTTCAAGAAGCCAATTTAAGAACGCTGGGCAGATTTGCTCTTGGATGAAAGATGGGTCATCCTTTAACCTTGGATCTGCCTGTAGATGCGTCGGTTCTGTTGGTGTTGCCATGAAAGTTTTGCGGAACTTAAACACGTGGAACCGCGTCTCAATGGCAGCCTGCTCACCAGTCAGTGATGGATCTTTGTTCAAATTAAACACAAACAGCACGGACGGCACAAACTGAGACTCCTGCAAACCCTTCAACTCGTAAGACAATTCCTCGCCGCTGATTGCGGCCTTAAGTGATTGCAGGTTGTCAATACTGACGAATTGCGAGTTTTCACTGGACCAATTAACCGATGCACCACGAAGCGGCGCGATTGGAAACTTGCGGCCTTGGTCGTACTGCCGAAAATCAGCCAGAGTGCAAGAGGTGAAATTGCGACTACCGAGCGTGTCTCGCAACGCCGTGCGGATGGTGTCCTTGCCGTTGCTGCCTTCACCGATCATCAGCACTGCGCGAGGACGGCCTCTGGTGGCGCGATATTTGGCAAGGTCAAGGCCGCTGCCAAGGATGCGCTGGATAGTGTCACGGTCGCCAGGCTCTACGGCTTCCAGCAATCGCCATAGGTGCTGTGCGTTGGCTTGAGGGTCGTAGTCGTAGTCGGTGACGTAGGTAAAAGCCACATCCGGGTCATGCGGTGTGAAGGACAGGTCAAGCTTGCGGCCTGACCATGACCAAGACACCACGCCATTGCGGCAGTTAATGGCATTCGATGGGTTGACATCAACCGGCTTGAGGAGCCGCCGCATCCATGCCAGGGCTTCATCTACATATTTGGGACGGCGCCATGGGTAGACCGGTTCCGACTGCTTTTCGGTTCTGACATGCAGCAACGAGAGAAAAGCCGCCAGCTCAGGCGCTATCTCCTCGTCGGGCCTTGCTTGGTAATGCGTGCCATTCCAGCAATGGAGTACGCCGTCAACACAAATCCAGCGGTCACGGGGATGCTTAAAGACATGGGTGACAGCAAGATCAAGCCATTCGGTGCCGGCCTTGTCATAGAGCTGCAGGTTGACGACCTCACCATCTGATGGCTGCCGACGCGGCCGAGGCATTGGCGTCGCTGGCCTCCAGCCGTGATGCCGCGCCCAGTACCAGAAGGTGCCAGCGGTGATGCGGTCACCACCTGAGGATGCGATCTGCTCAAGGCCTTGCCATTGCGGGCTGTGCTGCTGCATCAGCTCAATGGCGAGGTCGGCGCTACCGCAGGCTTGGATCAGCCCCCAGAAGATGTTGCGGTAGATGTGGTAAGTGCCGCTACCTGGTGTGCGTGGCGGGATAACAGCAAGGGCATCACGGATGTCGCTGATGCTGCGCTCTACTGGTTCGGTGTGCTGCTGTGCTGGCTTCTGGTGCTGATAGAAGGCCTCGGACGGCAGGACCGCTTCGATGTCGGCAACGGTGTAGCGATGGCCGGCGCTAGTGACCATCTGGCACGGATCACCGAGACTGCCATCAGCCATGGCGTAGTAGCTGCCGGGCAACCGCATGACGCGCGAGGCGTTCTTGATGCTGCGGTCGGCATCGCAATAGTCGAGTAGTCGCGCCTGCACCAGCTCCCAGTGAGCCGGTGTAATCGGATCGGTGAGAACCCAGTAGCTGTGGATGGATTTGCCGCCGGTGTTGATCTGAAACGTGGGCTCAGGCAACTTGAGCGACTGCCATGCGGTGAGCTGCCATTCGCGCGGTCGGTCGTCCCATTCAGCAAAGAAGGCACGACAGGCGGTGATGTCGGCATTGGTGTCACCGCCATCGTTGATGACGACGTAGACGCCACGACCTTCGGCTTGCCATTGCTCGATGAGCTTCTTGGAGGCACCACCTTTGCGGCCCTTGTCGGTGCCTTTGTCTGGGTGGTCGCGATGGAGGAAGGCGCGAAGACGGATGGCACCGGCCGGCTTGCCGAGCAGGGCAATGAACCGACGAGCTTCATCAAAGTCGATGGGCTTCATGCCTGCTCCTGCGACTTGCTGGCCGGCAGGATGCCGTCACGGTGGAATCGCATGGCCTCCTGGATCACAAGACGCAATGTTGCAGATCGTGACAAGCCAGCTGGCCGCCAGGAATCAAGCCATTGCAACTGCTCTGGGGTCAGCTGCACGGATAACGGATGGGCGAGGAGTGGCATGGCGCCTGCGGTGACGCTTGACAGGCTAGCGGGTTCCGCTAGAGTTGCCAAGCATCACGCCCAGGTTCAATGGAGATAGCCCCATGCCCTAAGTGCGGGCAAGAATCGCCGTTCAAGCTCAGACCAGACACGCAGCACCATGGCGAGATTCGCTGCCCTACACATGGGCATCTGTGGATTTCAAAACCGACTGAACTAAAGACTCCACGTCGCAAGATTAATCGCGAGTTATTTGAGCTGGTGCCTGGTGATATGCAGGAGTTTTGCTGGACATGCTTAAGGCATCGTGACTTATTGAAAACGATTAGGCCGTCAGTGTCACTGCAGGCACATCATATTTTCGAAGCGCAACATGGCGGTATAGATCATCGCGACAACGTTCAAATTCTTTGTGATGAATGCCATGCTGCCGTACATCGAACACGTGGGCAGTTGCATCGTTATGACTCAATCTCTAATTTTCAAGCATTTGTACGGCACGAACGACTTACGCAATGACCACCACCATCAGCATTCGCCGTTTACTTGAGCTGCGCATTAGCCATGGCGATCAATTGGCATTGGATTATCTGAGCCTTGCAGCATTGCTGCGCTACGCGCCTGGCGTGGCGTGCGTACAGCAGTTGCAGCAAAACTGGAATATCAGCCAATCAAGTGTGAGCCGTCGAATAGCGCACCTGGCGACGGCAGGATTGATCGAGGTGACCAATGGCAGTGGTGCGTATCACGTCCATGAACTGAAACTCCTATGAACCTCCGCCTATACCAGCAGCAGCTGGTGACTGACATTCGACTGCAATACCAGTTAGGCCATCGCCGTGTGCTGGCGGTGCTGCCCACCGGCGGCGGCACATGCTAAAATCTTGCCTATCCTCCGCCTGTAAGGACTTGCCGCAGCAATGCTCTATTGATGGATGTGACAAGCCGCGCAGCTCTCATGGAATGTGCGGAATGCACGCTCAACGCGTGCGCCGCTACGGTGACCCGCATTACATCACGCCAGAGCAAAAGCGTCGAGCCAATAACCGTGCAGCACAGCTTGCACGGTTTGATGTCATCAAGGAAACGACTTACCGCAAGCGACATGGGAGGCACGAGCATCGCGTTGTGGCCGAGCAGATACTTGGCCGACCGCTTCAACGCGGTGAAATTGTGCATCACATTGATGGCGACAAGCACAACAACGATCCCAGTAACCTGCAGGTCATGACGCAAAATGACCACGCCCGCGAGCATTTTGCGCCACAAGCTCAACCCATCGAGTGGAATGGCAAATCTCTATTTCCACGCGAATGGGCTGAAGAGCTTGGCATGAGTTATTCCAATTTTTACCAGCGCTACACAAAAGGCTGGTCTATGGAGCGCATTGCAAGCACGCCAGTAAGAAAATGGATCAGAAAACAATCCAGCTAAGGCAATACCAGCAACAGCTAGTGAACGACATTCGCTTTCAATACCAACTAGGAAAGCGCAATGTTCTTGCTGTTATGCCTACCGGGTCTGGGAAGACAACTTGTTTCAACCACATCGCTCAATCCGCTGCCCGCAAAGGCAACCGGGTCTGCATCCTGGTGCATAGGCAGGAGCTGTTGGATCAGGCCAGCCGCAGCCTGCAGGCCATGGATGTACCGCATGGCCGCATCGCTGCTGGCCGTGGCATGGATCTGAGCCATGCGGTGCAGGTAGCCAGTGTGGGCACCATTGCCCGGCGGCTACATCTGCTGCCGCGTGACTTCCTGCAGCTGCTGGTGGTCGATGAGGCGCACCACACTACGGCTGGCACATGGTCCAAGGTGGTGCAGCATTTCCATGCCGCCAAGCTGCTTGGCGTGACTGCAACACCGGTGCGTGGTGACGGCCGCGGCCTTGGTGAGCACTACCAGGCAATGGTGCTGGGGCCCAGCGCCGCATGGCTGACAGACCATGGGTTCCTGGCTCAGGCCAAAGTGCTGGCACCACCTGGCTTCAATGGCGCCGGCCTGCGCAAGCGGATGGGTGACTACGACACCAAGCAAGCCGAGCAGCGCGTCACGGAGATCCATGGCGACTGCTACAGCCACTACTGCAGGCACCTGAGCGGCCAGACGGCGATCGCGTTCTGTTGCTCAGTGGCCCATGCCGAGGCTGTGGCGGACCTGTTCCGGCGGCAGGGCATTGCTGCTGCAAGCATTGACGGCAGCATGGATGGCCCAACACGTCGCGGCCTGCTGGAGGACCTCGGCGCCGGGCGGCTCAAGGTGCTGACCAGTTGTGCGTTGATCGGCGAAGGCGTTGACGTGCCATCTGTTGGCGGCTGCATCCTGCTGCGTCCAACGCAGTCGGTTGCCTTGCACCTGCAGATGATCGGCCGATGTCTGCGGCCCAGTGGCGACAAGGTGGCGGTTGTGCTCGACCATGTCGGCAACACGCTACGGCTAGGCCATCACCTGGAGGATCGCGACTGGAGCCTTGATGGCGTGAAGAAACGCGATCGCGAGGCGGCACCAAGCGTCAAGGTCTGCCCTAGGTGCTTTGCCACTGCTGCCAGCACTGCCCAGGCCTGCCGCGAATGTGGGCATCAGTTCCGCGCTGAGGTGCGTGAGATGAAGGTGGTGGAGGGTGAACTGCAGGAGGTCGGATTCCGCAGCCGCTACCGCGAACAGGGCAAGGCCCAGAGCCTGCAGGACCTGATCCATCTAGGCCAGAGCCGTGGTTACAAGAACCCGGTAGGTTGGGCGAAACACATCCTTTATGCCCGGAGCCTCAAAGGCAACTGAGCAACAAATCCAGCAGCACATCCGCCTGGCCTGCAGCAACGGGCCAGTGCGCCTGTTCCGCAACAACACCGGCACCTTGCGCGACCAGCACGGCCGGCCTGTGACGTTCGGCCTGGCCAAGGGCAGCGCCGACCTGATCGGCTGGACCACGCGCACGATCACACCCGAGATGGTGGGCCAGCAGGTGGCGGTCTTCACCAGCATCGAGGTCAAGAGCGCCACGGGTCGCCTCAGGCCCGAGCAGCAGCAATGGCTGGAGGCGGTGCAGGCCGCTGGTGGAATCGCCGGAGTGGCTCGATCAGTATGTGATGCAAATGCACTACTTATCACCCAAACCCGTTGCAGCGCAGTCGATCTAGGCCGCTAGTACATCTGCTCACCCCCGATTGTGACGCGATGTAACGCGGTCGAGTGTTCACCTGTGGAAACAGAGTTTTCCACAGGGTACGGCTGTACTGATTTGGCCAGATCCCTTGCGCTGCAGCGTATTTGGGCCGCAATCCGAAAACCCTTGCGCTGCAGCCGATCTCGGCAGATTGCCTTATTGAGACCATTTCTCATTAGCTGAAACTCATTGCGCTGCAGTTGATCTCGGCTGTCATCCGCACGGCCAGCGCTTCGGCTGGTGTTTGGTGTAATAGCGATACAAAAACAGCCCGCCTTGTGCCAGTTGAGGGCCAACCCGTGTGCAGAGAGTGTGCCAATTTTTTCTTATAGTGCCACTTTTTAATTGGCACACTGCAGGCCAAACCCGTTGCAGCGCAGTCGGTTTGGCCGATGTTGGTACGGGCGTACCGCTGACGCGATGGTGCCATGTGCACCACGTATCACGCACGATGGGGGAGCCCTGCACCGAAAAACCGTGGGAATCACCGCCCGCCTCAGCACCGCCGACCAGCAA
>JACCDU011087017.1_pt1 | contig 16446 bp, 16 predicted proteins | sample 7446081 | NCBI WGS metagenome assembly JACCDU01 (sample SAMN15323447, study PRJNA562643) | freshwater metagenome | isolation source: river surface water | place: USA:Blue River Watershed | collected 2017-08-17
ACATTTCTCTGTCTACTAGTTCACGTAGAACTTTGTAGTGTTCTTCCATGATAAGTGGCTCACCGCCTGCCCAGTAAATTTGTTCAAGGTGTGGAATATGCTCTTGCATCTGATCCCACATGTCGTGTTTGTCTTTGCCTGCGTACATAAACACAGGATGTTTCGGATCCCATCCAGCGGCTACTTCATCACGGTGCCAGCTTGAGCTGAAGATGCTACCACATGTACGGCAAGCAAAATTGCAAATATTACTAAAACGTATATCATAATACCGTAACTTAAAATCTTCGTAGGTTCCATCTTCTTTTGTGTCATCAACTAGTCCAATCAAATGTCCAAAGTTTTTATTAGCACTGTTACGCATACTGAACAAGCCACTGCGTTCTTGTTCGTAGCACTTGGTACACTCTTTGCAATCTTTGTCTGCTAGCATACGAACCCGCATGTTTTTATAAGGTGCATCGTTCCATACTTCTCGCATGGTCTGGTTACGCAAATTACCAATTGGGTGGTCTGGCTCGCTTAGACAACAAGGATAAGCACGACCGTCGGGGAAGGCATGCATGTGTATCCATGGAATCATGCAGAAGTTGTCACTTTTAATCAAGCGATCTGCTTGGTCTTCACGCAATTCGCTTTCTTTAATATAGACTGGCTTGCGTTGTCCGTAGTTGTAATTTTCGTAATAGTTTTCTAATTTGTCTGTCATAATTGTGTGTACCAGTCTGCTATAGCAGGAAATGTTTCTGTAAAGTTTTTACCGCGGCGTTGGTCGTACTGTGTGTAAAACTGTTTAAAGTCTCGTTGTAGTAAAGATTGTTCTGCGGCACCTGTATGCGGAGTCTTGACAATATCAAGATAGTCAATCAATCGTTGCAGTTGGTTAAGCTCGTATTCGTGCAAGAATTCACTTGCACAATTTGTTGTGTGCCAGGCTTGTAATCTATTTTTGTAAATGGTTCGTAATCCATCTGGTAATACCAGTGGTGATTGAAAACTTGGGAACCTTAAAATATTTAGCGAAAAATTAATCGAGTCTTTGCCGTATTGTGTTTTCCAATTGTGTACTAGGTCCAGGAATTTGGGCAAGCTATCCAAGCACAGTGCGTTGATAGTTGACATTACATGCAGTCCACGAAATTTACGGCTTTCTAGTAAACGTTCAACATTGTGTGTCCAATCGCTAAACACAATACCATCACGTATGTATTCTGATTGCGGTCCCATGGATTCGTTGCTGGTGTACAAATCAACTGTTACCCCTTCTACTGCGGCAAGCAAGCGGTCAACATCCACTTGTGTACCTAGATTACTGTTAATGGCTAGTCTAGTTTGGCTTCGCCCTTTGTTTTGTTTAAACCACTCGAGCAGTCTCCAAGTTTCTCCTGACATGAGAGGTTCACCTCCCGTGATTCTAAGTTCTTTAAGAGTTCTGTGTAGGTCTGACTCCCACCAGGCATGGAAGGCATCCACATAAGGATTCGTATCGCCAAAACGATACAACTGAGCACTATCGTGAGCATGAGTGAAATGGCCACGGCCGTCACTGTTAAGGCCGGTGTAAGGTCCGTTACGCTTAATGTCATTGACCCAAGTTGTACTAAAAGCAGGATTGCAATAACTACAAGCAAACTGGCAAGTGCGATCAAAAGCAATTTCCAACGTCTGGAGGTCAACATCTCTATTAGCGGGTGTATTATATGCATTATCTAAATCCTCGTCACTGTAGATTACAGTTTTATATACTCGGTCACTGATATTGTCTCGACCAATATCTTCAATTTTCCAACAGTACTCACATCCACTGGGGCGAGCACCTACTTGCATCATTTGACGCTCTGCTTTCTTTTGTGCAGTATTATGTAAGGCCTTGGGATTAGCGGCAACTTCCTCAACACTGACTTTGTGTGGCAGTGGATGATGACAGCTGGTAGTCATGCCGCTACCAAGCCAAATAGTAGCATTGTACCATTTTGCTCCACAGAAACTATCTGATTTAATATCAATGACTCTGCGTTTATATTCTAAATCAGTTTCGTTATCCTTACGTGGCATACCAATGATCCTTAAATTCTGGATTAACGTCTAATACATTAACCCCTCTATGTTGATCTCTGAGATTTACAACTGTAACCATTTCTAGCCATTGAGTCTCAGAGTATCTTGCATTATACAATGTTTGCATCAATCCGTCAAGTCCAGATATCATCTTAGTATCAATTTTGGATTTAACTGCGTTGAGTCGTGCCATGGCTGTTAGTATCAAATCGTTAGGTAAATTGGTTACTTCAAATATTTTTGGTTCGGTTAGTACATCCAGCAATACAAACAGTTTACGTTGATTGGCCCATTCTAACAGCTTATCCAAATGCAGTACATTTAAATTTTGCACACAGGTATTTAGAAACACGTTAGCATTTGGTAAGGTCTTGGCCAAGGCAACTGCACGTTCAATGTCTTGCCAATTGCTGGGAAATCTAATATAGTGATTTAAATCTTCAACTGCGTCTATGCTACAGCTGAACTTGATGTGTTTAAACTTGCTCAACAGCTTTATAATCTTTGGTGTAACTTTTGTTAGGTTAGTGTTAAACAATAAAGTTATTTGCTTGGCACGTTCTTCTGGAATGTTTTCCAATAGGTCGGTAATCCATGGAACCATAAACGGTTCGCCACCACGCAATACTGCACTATTCAAAGTTTCAAATAGTTTAACAATAGTTGCATGACTAGTTTCGTTCCATTGATACTGTTGTTGCGTATCTGGCGTACCAAACAGCACTACATTTTCGTTTAACAATTGACTGCTGTTTTGACTGCTACACATCATGCATTTTAAATTGCAAAGATTGGTTATTTGAAACTCCCAGTCTCTTGGTGTAGCATCTGCTTGTGTTACTATTCCAAACTGTTGATTACTGTGTTGTCTGAAACTTACTGCGCCATTGTCTTCTTGACGATAACATCTCTCACACTCTAGACTAGCAACACCATTCAGCATGTTGCTACGCAGATGTTGCATGTAATCACTGTTCCACCAGGATTCAGCTGAGTCATGATTGATATTATATTCTGTACGACCGGCAAAGTTTGACTCAGGTACTGCACGACAACAGGGCCTAAACTTGCCGTTGGTTTCTACTAGACTGTGTACAAAAGGTCTAACACAAAACTTATCGTTGGGCATGATATCTACACTCGTCCCAAAATTCTTTCATCTGCGGAAAGGTCGCTAAAAAATCTGTTTTACGACGGTTATCGTGTGCAGTAAAGAAACGATAAAAGTCTGCACGTTGCTTAACAACATAATCGCGATCTAGCTTTTGTCCTTCACGCATCCAATCAATGTCACGACGCATACGCTGTACTTCGTAGTCTTTAAAGCCTTGAAAGGGTCGATCAGGAGTTTCTAAATTAAGTTCCATCCAGTTAGCAACTTGCTCCAATCTATCGGCATACACAGGAGGGAGTATTTGTAAACTTTGCCAACTAGGTGTGCGTAGTAATGGAGTATCAAACCAAACTCGTTGATATGTTTCACTGTATGCTATGCGTAGGTCCAGTATCCATTCTAATTGTCGCTGAAGTCCTAGCACACTAAGATTATTCATAGTGATAATAAATGTAAGGCTGTTGCGGTGCGGTGCTTCCTGCAAGTAACGTAAAACATTGGTTACAACTCGTCTGTGTGTCATACCATGTCGAATATACTCTGCGTGTTCGGCAATGCCCGTGTCCAAACTCACATACTGCATGAAGTGTTCAATTTGTGTATCGCACAGGCGTTTAACATAATCCAAGTATTGTTCAAATAGTTTATCTTCTACGCTAAAGTTGCTGGTTACATTTAAATGTAAATCAGGCTTGGGTAATGCCAACACATAGTCAAACACCTTGTAGGTATTCTTATCCATTAGTGGCTCGCCGCCAGTCATACGGAAGTGCTTGAGTTTTGGGTACAAGGTTGGCCACCATTCCCAGAAGGCTTCAACATAAGGGTTGTATTCACGAGCTGGTATAGGATTACGACGGCCAGTAAAGTGGCTAGGATCATTATGAGGAACTGAGGTAGGATAAGCTCCATATTTGTTAACTTCTTGTTGCCATGTGCTACTAAATTGCGGGCTACAATAACTGCAAGAGAGATTGCAAGCGTGATTGAAATTAACTTCAACATAACTAGGAACAACATCATCTTCTTCACCTGTGGAATTTTTAATTACTTCATAATCCTCAGCGGCCCACGGCTCACCCGAACGATAATGACGATCACTCAACTGCCCGTGCTTTTCAATATTCCAGCAATAGCTACACTCTGCGGGCTGTTCATTCTTAAGCATAATAACACGTTGCTGTTTTTTATGCTCAGTGTTATGTAGTGCGCCAGGATTATCTTTTAACACACCGGCGTCAATTGGATGTAATGGAGGATGATAACAACTGTTGTTTAGTCCTGTGGGCAAGTGTAGGCTAACCTGCTTCCACTTGGCCAAGCAGAGTGCAGGACCTAGTTTGTCCTTCATTTCTTCTGCGGCTGTCATGAATACGCTTTTAGACATTGAATTCTTCTTTAATTTTTTTAAAAGTTAACTCTTTAAATACCTGTTGATTATGTTGTAATACGGGTAGCATGTCTTGATACATAGCATCTAGCTCAGCAACGGTTTTGCTACCAATATAGTCTATAACATTTTTAAGTTCATACAATCTTAATGCCCCGCCTGCGGCATCGTACTCTTCTGACCAATATTGATCAAATGTTTTAAATCCCAAACGCTTTAGATTTTTCAAATATCCTATAGGTCCTTGTACTACAAAAGGAGTACAGCTGATAATAGATCTCCAGGTTTTTTCTGTTGGGAAAAATGTTTGTCCTGTAAAATAAGTTTCGCAGGCTACGTCTAGGAATATTTTGTCGTATTGTTTTATAACATCAAAGTTCTGTGGACACAATATAGGGTACGTTGGGTTATTGCCAATTGGACTGGCTTTAACCAAATTGGCTATTTCATCAAGACGACCGATATTGTCTAGCTCAGGTAACAATCTATCAATGCCCAAGTTGTCACGATGAAAGTCACTGCGATAATCATAGTGAAATGTAATTGTGCTACGATCCCTGTAGTCATTGTAAAGCAAACTGGTTAGCCACAATCTAAAACTGTTACTGCGTCCAATAAAAATACCAAAGTGTTTTTCAATGGTTTTGTTGGCTGTGTACTTTAACTGTTGTCCTTGACGTATTTCTACTAGACCGTTTACATCAATGGTCATTGGCCACTGTGCGGTATCTTCTAATACATTACAAGTTCTAATATGAAACTTTTCTCGGGGCCAGTTAAACTCTTTGCACAAACGTTCTAATTTGGGGATTAAGTTCAGACTTGTTAAACAAGGACCTTCGCCGTTTAAATCAATAGTAACTTGCTGTTGCTGGCTGGCTTCAATGATCAGATCGACTATGCGATCATCATAGTTCCACACTAGCCCATCAGAAGTCTCTAGTTTAATCATCTAGTAGCCAGTCTAGTTTAGGACCGCCACGTTCAGGGAAGAAATCGGGGCGACTACCGCGTCTGCGAATATCGTTAGTTAAACAATGCATACCACCATCCCAAAAGTTACGGCAACGGAAATCAAATGCATGAACAGTAATGCCACGTTTAGCTAAAAACTCAAATAGCTCTTCATCTTCACCTACGCTGAGAATATTCTTTTCGTCAACGATTAACAAATTAACATCAAATACTGTTTCTTTAAAACTACCAATCCAATCCTGTGCTTTGGTTTGGATGTGTGTGGCAAACTCTTTGTTGGCACCAATCTTGGTATCGGGAATATGCCATTGGTGGAATCCTGTGCCCATGTTAAGTGGCTTCTTGTGACTAGGATCTGTTAGGCTGTAAATCTCCCAGCCCGGGAATGTTTTGTTATAGCTGTTCTTGTAGTGTGTAGTAAGTATCAAGCCTTCTTGCACAGGGCAAAATACACAATCACTATGACCATCAATCATGCTGATGTGTAATCGATAGTCCTTGGCGAGTTCTACCAGTGGTTCACAGGCAATACCAAATACATGTTCATGATAGATATAGTCAAAGTAAATGTCCTGGCCCATACGCACCATACAAGGCGGACTAATAGTTGCCCAGGGGCCGTCGCTGATCTCATGCACTGTGCTACCGCTGGCCTTGTAACGATCTAGTGCATCACGCCAAGGATCTACTCGAAACTTGTTGCGTAAGTGATATAAGGTATTGCCTAACGCAAGGGTATCATCGCGAGAGGCCACAACAGGTTTGAGGAGATTACCATTGCTGTCGATGCAGTCGTCGATGCTGTTATACACAGGACGTACAACGTTAACTCCAAGTTCCTGTAATTTCTTTTCAATTTTTCCAAGGTCTTCCTTTGTCCATTCTGTGATGGTGTAAAACGCATCTTTAACTGCCGACGGCATGTGATCGTAGTAACTGGCAGGATATACATCTCCTAACCAGACTTCTTCTAGTGGTTGAAATCCGCAATGACTATTAACTATACTCATTCTCTTACCATTGCTCCTTTATTTTTAAATTGACTTTTGTAGTGATGCTTAAAGAATTTACTTTGCTCAGGATCCATATCCACAATAGGTAAATCCAATCTTGTTTTTAGTATCTCGCCTAGAGACTTACAATGGTCCAGAGACGAATCATCGTTGTTGTATTGTTTCCATAAGTCAGCGAGACTATCAAAATTCTGAACTTGCTTGTAATCCCAATTTTCTAACATGGTTAGATATGTACCAAGTCTGGCACCATACATGGCCCAGAATCCGTTGTCAACATCTGCACCCACGCTTTGCCATATACACAAATGATCATAGTTACGATTATGCACACGCTGTTCAAAGTCGCTTAGTGATGGTCGGGCGCCACGATCCAAGCACATCTTAACTCCTTCGCGAAACCCGGCACGCCAGGCTTGAAAACCTGTAGCATTAGGATATGTAGTTGAATAGCAGTCGTTCATTGACCAATAGTCAGGATAAAAACAAAACTCCACATCATTCTCCGCTGTGCCGTCGGTGGCTTCGTGTGTACGCATGTTACGTACAAAGTCTCGGGTCCAACAGCTGAGTCCACCGTTGCCATACATAAGACCGTTGACAACATTACGTGCTTTCCAACGAAATACACAGTCTCGGTTGGTGTCATCTAGTTCAAGTTGTATGTTAAAAAATTCGGGATCGGGTATGTTATCTCCGTCAATCAGTACAAAGCGATCAGTGTCACTGGCATCGGCGGCGGCTTTATGTGCCGCATCTGATCCTTTTACACCGTCCACACGTTTAGCCCAAGGAACCATGTTTTGAATATGAATCCAAAACTCTTCTTTCTTGGGTTCGTCGTAGGTTAAAAAGATACAGTCTAAGTCTGCGATGTCAATTATTTCTGTCATAATACTCTATGTTGTTATATTCTTCGTTACGCTCAACGGGCAAGCTGGCATGCCCTGCTACTACCGGCATACCAGATGTACTCTTACGCAATTGTACACGAAATGTAGTATATTGGTCAAGTGGTTCCAATTTACCGTTTATCACACGATAATTGTAGTTGGCCCGTTCGTATACGTCTTTGGAAATGGCAATGTAGTTACCATCGGGGTGATTATGGCTACTCATGGATATAGGTTTTCCGTTGGCATCGTAATACAAACGATATTCCAATATTACTGGAGGCGGAGCCTTAAATTCACGTATTGCTTGTTCTAATTCTTTGCTCATAGTATTCGATTAACTCACGTGTAGCAAACTCTTTATGATAGTAATGCACAGGGCTATATTGATTTAAATTGTTTATTCGAATCATATTATCATCAACTTCACTGACTGCATAATTGGTCCAGGGATTTTCATCAGACCACCCCTGTATGCCAGACTTCATATGTACAAAATTAAAAAAATCTAAACTAGGAATTGTGTATTCTTCGCGACCTAAGATATGTGCTGTTACTGCATACACCAGGTCTGTGCTAATTGCAGTATCTCTACAATTCTTTAATGTTACTTTAACTGTGTCCCAGTTTTCAAATATATGTTCTGCTAGGCTAAAGAAACGATGGGCTTCCTGGCTGTATCTAAAATACATTAGCCCGTTGTATACATCTGGTAATTGATTGTCGTCAAAGACTCTGCGATATTTACGTACAGCACTGGGCAACTGCCAATGGTTTTTACAACCTGTACTTAAAACTAGATTTTTTAAACGTAGTGCAGTCCACCAATGACTGATGTCACGTGTGAACAATAAATCTGACTCAACCTTTATTGTTTCTTTATAAGGGGTAAGTCTGAATACTTGTGATTCTCGTCCGAAGTTAGTTTCGCGATTACTAATACCGCTACTATCGCAACTAATAATATGACTGAACACATCAGTATGCCTAGCATTTACTTTCTCCTGTGTTGCTGAATCAACAATAACCGACACACTTGCGTTAGGTTGTGTTGCTTTAATATTTAGTGCCTGTAAGTAGGCCAGTTGCAAGTAATCAACTTCGGCTGTGTTGATTGCAAATGTTACAAATCCCTGCCCTTGTTTATTCATTGACTACTTGATCCACTAATTGTTTAAACTTATTGCTGGTTAAAAAGTCCTTGCTTAGTATATGCAAATTTTGTTTAGGCAATACATAGGCTTTGGTTTCATCTTTAACTACAACGTGTGTATTATATTTGATATCTGCAATCGGTCCAGCAAACGTAGTAATTGGCCAAGGAGCAAATGTATCTAATGCCAAACTGTATCCATTTATAATGTAGTGTGCAATTGCAAAGGCATAATCGTTGCGATAATTGCTTTCTTGAATGTTATACAATAACTTGTAGTATCCGTAGTTTCTTTGTATTCTACCTACTAGGTTAAAAAACATTTGACTGCGATCAGTTTTACGAAACAGTACTGCTGTGGCCCAGACATAAGGTAAACTGTGAGGACCCATTAACCAAGCTGTATTGGGTTTGTTTACATATTGATTTTTATTGAATAACAGATAATCAAAATCAGTTTCAAATAATTTTAGTAGACTGTCGTCGAATATCAAATAGTCCGAGTCTAGTAAAATAGTTTCTTCGTAAGGGCTGGCCGCATACGCCTCGTGGCGTCCTAGATTTTTCCATTCAACAAATGCGCCTGTGTCTGAACTTAGTCTGCGGTTGACTGCATTCTGTTGTGTAGTAATAATAGTAGTGGGTAACCCAAGAAACTTTTCTACTAATCTAGCGTTTTGTTCAGCTATACTAATATAATCAGTTTCTTTGGTATTTGTGGCAAACATTACCACGCCGCGATTAGGCTTTGCGGATTTTACGTAGTTCTGCATGTTGTTCGTGCCAATCATTCATAACTGCTGAGTAATGCTGTTGTGCCTTTACTAGAAATACTTTTGTATTGTCAATACTAATTGGATTTTGATAAACATCCTCTAAGAACATCCACTCCACGGGCCATGTGGCTACAAATGCCAGTAGCTCTGGTGTTATTTTAAACAGGCCGCCGTTGTAGGGCATATGAAGTTCTGTTTGAATCTTTTCACGCAGTATCTGTTTGTTGGTTTGGTAATCTGTGGCCAAACGAATTTGATCCACCAATTGATTTAGTTCACTCATTTTGATATTATAACAGAAAAAGAGAAATTAAAAAAGCCCGACTAGCGGGCTTTTTGTTCAGTTTGGTAAAATTAACTGATTGTAACTGTACCCCAGCTGTTGCTTAGGTTAGTTTCTTCTGGAGGACGTACTGTGATATTGGTTGTGATGTTTAGGTTCAACTCGTCGTTGAAGTCACCTTGTACCGGATTGGTTGTACTAACAGCACCGTTACCGTTACCGTTGTATCCACCTGTGGTCCAAGTAACTGCTGTGTTGGTATCACCGGCCGTGTCGTTAAAGTCTAGTGTAAATGTAACAACGTAACCTTTGTCGCCGTATAGACCCTGCGGAATTGTTACATGGTTTGCTTTTGCACTAATAGTTACATAGTTACCACCGTAGTCAGCAACACCAGACGCACTGGTTAATGTCATTAATGTTTGATTAGTGGTAGTTAATCCCCAGTAACCAATACTGGTGCTACTAGCAGTAACAGTACCACCACTGCCGCCACGTGCATTAAAGTCTGGGCCAAATCTATGGCTGGCAAACTTAGATCCTAGTAAGCTGACCCAATCGTCGCCTTTTGAGCCACCACGTAGGTTTGAACAGCTCATTGTAAGAATTAGCTGACCGCCTGAGTTAAAGAAATAACGAGCTTGGTCTGCACTGGCAAAAGTTGCTGTGCGTGTAATTTGGAAAGTAGTTGGTTGTGCATTTAGACTGTTAACGTTCCAGTTGCTAGTCCAACCAGTTCCGTTATAGTCACTGCCACTGCTATTGAAAGTTAAACGATTACTGAATGCAGTACTAATGTTAGAACTTAGTGTTGACAGATACGAAATAGTTGCACCTGTAGTTGGCAATGTAATACCAGATCCAGTTCCTCTCTGATGAGTTAAGATACTGTTTAATCGAGTTAACAAAGTTGACCACTGAGTGGCTGTAACAGATTGTGTACTTGACCCAGATACTGCACTTAATGTTGTGCTTTGGCCGTAACCTTTGTTGCCGGTACCGTTACCCCAAATAGTATTAATGTTCGCAGTATTATGATCAACACTTGCTCCGCCTTGGGCAAACGTGTTGTAGTCTACCGCTTCAATTAAGCCACCTGATGAATATGACATACTCTTTTCCTATTATGAATTCAATTTAACAATGGCTTCAATTACACCTACGCCACTGCTTGTTTTATTTGTTAACGCTCTACCTATCACATTCCACGATGTAATTTCATCGCGAGATGCGGCTCTAGCTAATCCGTTGCCAGCACTTACCAAGCGATCACCTTTTTTAACTGTACCAATTACATTAACTGGAACACGGCCGCTAACTGCAACCGGTGGATGTGTTTGATTTGAGCCAGCACCTGCATTCATTAAGTAGGCTGCATTAGTACTTATGACGCCAAACACATTTTCGCTTAATTCTTCGGCTACTTTAGTAATTTCTTTTACCCCGCCTAGTTCAACTACTGTTCCAGGTGGGCATGGGCTGTCAATTTCAAAACGTTCTGCTAAGTCAGCGTATAGTGCTTGACTAGATGTACCAGTTACGTTACCAAAAAAGTCACGACTCCAAATTGCACTAAATCTGTTAGTAGTATTACCAAATGTATAAACGTTGCTAACCAATGGTGCAATATTACCAATAACAGCATTATTACCATCACGACGTAGTGCGGCACCAGATGTTGTTGTTGCAACTAACTGGTTATCAACGTATGTTTTCATACTGCTGTTTGATGCTGTATCAATTGCATCAACGTATGTTTTCATACTGCTGTTTGAACTGACAGTATAGTTTACACTGAATGTGTTAGCGGCGTCAACATATTGTTTTGTAGCTACACCCAAACCAGTTGTTGGGTCAGCACTAAGAATAATGTTACCGTTTGAACCAGATAGTGTTAGAACTTTGGTGTTTACGTTATTAACTTTAACCCAGAAGTTCATGTCGTTACCGTTAACAGAGCTGGTAATGTTTGTACTACCAGTTGTAGATGTTAACTGTAAATCGTTGCTGGTACCGATTGTTAAACCGCTGTTGTTTGAAATTGTTTGTGCTGTAGTAAATGGACTGCTACCATTTAGTCTAGCATAGGTTGCCGCTGAAATGCCGCCTAAGTTTTCTGCATTGTCTGCCGCACCCCAATACTTTAGTCCTGAAATGTCGCTACTTAGGTTAAAGCCTGGCTTAACTGTAGTGAAACCCGGTGCTGTGTTAGCTACCAATGGAGCAAACGCGGCATCTTTACTAACAATAGCAACCAACGCATTACTTACGTAAATCTTAACCACAACGTGTGGGCTGGCACTACTGTCGGCAATAACGTCAGCTACTGCACCTGACTGACCTGCTGTGGCCGTAAACGCTGGACCAATGGTAACCCAAGTTGTTCCTGAGTATACTTTTAGCTGGCTGTTAACCGTGTCCCACCATAAGTCACCAACAACAGGCTGAGCAGGACTGCCTGCACTGGCCATAGCACTGGAAATAACTTTCCAAATGCTACCTTGGTAAACTTTTAATAATTTGTTACTTACGTCCCACCATAATTGCCCTTGAATTGGATTTTCTGGGCTTGTGGTTTTGCTGAAATTCTCCAATAACTTAACAAAGTTTTGATTTAGGAAAACACCGTAGCCCGGAAAGTTTTTACCAACAAGAGTTAAACTGGTGGAAGTAGTATTGGTTGTACCGTCTTGAATGGTTGCAAGTGTACTTCCGTCAGTTTTTGTAATTGTATATGCCATTTTCTATAGAACTCCGGTCTTTTCTTTATTTATCTATTTAATTACTGGTATTTGAACCAAAAATCACCGTCTGATCCTGTACCTGAGTCAGGGTCAACTGTGCTTACGTATTTTTTACTGCCTTGCCAATATGTGTTTGTGCCCTGAATTTCTGTGCGTACAAACCCAGTGGTAGCAATTTGTGTGCTATTTGTGCCAGCAGATGCTGTAGGAGCAGTTGGCGTTCCTGTTAACGCTGGGCTAGCAATATTGGCTCTTAGGTTAATTGCACTAGTTAAAGTGCTGTCTCTGTCATCTAAGTAGTTCTTTAATGCAGTATTAGCAGTAACTATTGCCGCATTGGCCGCAGTTACGTTTGCTGTCATTGCAGAATTTAGGGTATTGACATAACTAACTACCGCAGAGTTAGCTGTAACAATTGCGGCATTGGCTGCTGTAATATTTGCTCGTAAACGACCAATTTCAACGTTAGAGGCAGTTACGTTGGCTACCATTGCATTGATGTTTAATCCAATGTTAGCATTAATTGTTGTTACGTTTGCCGACAATGCGGTAAACAGATTGGCTGTTGCACTATCTGCGTACTGCTTTGTTACTACACCAAGATGTGTAGTAGGATCTGCTTTTACTGCTACTTCAGCAATATCGTTACGAATCGTCATAATTGGACTTGTAATAGGAACGCCCATTACTGTATCGCCAATATTGCCGTAGAATATCACATTACCGCTACGATCTGTATTGGTAATAATTGTATTGTATGTACCCGACTCTATAGCAAATATACCACCTTGGTATATACCACCATCTAGTGTTAAATTGCCATCAGTCCCTGCGGTTAAGTTTGCAGAAATGGTATTGTCTTTGTCTGTTCTTAAGTATGTTGCTGGTACTAGTCCGTCTAAGTTGTCAGCGTTGCTAGCAGTACCGTAGTACTTGTGGTACCCAACTTGACTTAATGTTATGTTATAGCCCGGCTTAACTGTTGCAAACCCTGTAATTGCAGGATTTGGAGTAAATGTTGAATCTTCGCTGATAATAGCATACAAATGACCGTTAGCGTATAAACCAACGCAAGTATGTAAGTTAGCAATTGTATCATTGATAACTAGAGTCTTAGCTCCACTGTAGCCTTGTTTCTTACTAAAGTCTGGCCCAACTGTTACCCAGTCAGTGCCATTGTAAATTTTTAACTGATCGTTATCCTGGTCAAACCATAGGTCTCCAAGTTCTGACGCATCTGGCTCTACAAAACTTTCTGTAGTAATAGATATTTTTCGGAAACTACCATTTCGTTTTACTTTAATAGCTTGATCTGTAGTGTCGTACCAGATTTGCCCTTCTAAACTGCCGCGTGGTTCCAAGTCATTGGCAAAATGTTCCATCAAACGAACTAAGTTTTCGTTTAATATTTCACCGTAACCGGACCTGTTACGCCCTGGTAATAATAATTGTGTGGTATTGTCTAGTGTACCATCTTCGATGTTTACTAGTACATTTCCGTTTGTTAAGTTAACTGTGTATGCCATTTTTGCCTGTCCTTATTAGTATTTAACTCTTTTTGCTATTACTAATATTCGCGGCTACCTGCTGTAAAAATGGTACCCCGGGTATTATTTTGTTAATTAAAACAGCAATTTCAGGAGTTAGCCATTGGTACAACTGTTGCTGTTCTGCTTCTGTTAAATTCTCAAAATTCTTTTCTATTTGTTCGCCAGTAATCATGCTGGTTGCTCCTTAACATATTGTTTTTGTAATGCATTTCCGACTAGCACAATACTTCTTAGTAAGCAAAATATTGCAACCAACGCAAAGCCCTTAATTGCCCCTGGTGGTTTTTTGCTAGGCCCAATGATTCTATTCCATACCCCAACCGCCTTACTTAACGGAATTCCTACAGCCATTAGTGCTTTACCAATGTTGTTGCCGGTGTTGCGTGTTCCCATGCGATAGGCCATTTCTTCTGCCCACGGTTCGGCAATTTGTTTGGCCCACTCAGTCGACCATTTAACCTGACGATGCATTCTGTATTCGTTATCACGTATCCAAGGCATAACATTTGGCCCAGATGCTTGCATCCAATCGACTACTATCTCTGCCCATGCACGATAGCCGTTGTAAATATCCGGGTATTCTTCTAGTAACTTAGCACCAAATGCTTGGTCGGCTTCGTAAATGTCTTTAGGTAAGAATCCCAGTTCGTATAACTTAGTACAAATAATCTTTCCGCCACCACTGACACCACCAGAACCTGTTGATCCTGTTGCGGCTCTGCCCGCAATTCCAAAATTGTCTGAGTTACTTGAAAAACTAAAAGAAGGTAAGGTTGAGTTTGTTAATTCTCTCCACTCTCCATTAATTTTAGTCCAGACGTTAGTAATAGTTCTCCATGCCCCAGCATGTCTTACCCATGCCGCACGTATATCTTTGTATGTCCCGGCTGTTTTAACTGAGCCCAAGGCTAACGGCGTGAATATAATAACTGCTAGACCATCATATCCGCTAGCTGAGTTACCATTGCCGTAACCATAAGGACTAACCCAATAAGGAGAGCCCGTTCCGCCAGGCGCTGTTAAACCTGATCCAGACCCGCCGCCACCTACATATCCTCCAGTACCGCCACCGTCGCCAGATGCACCCGAACCTCCATCACCGCCGGGTAATCCACCGCCACCGGCTCCGCCTGCGCCACCGTCACCTGAGTGCCCTGCACCGTTTGATCCAGCAGTACCTGATCCAACTACACTAGTAGATGCGTTGCCGCCTCCACCATATTGTCCACCACCGCCACCGGCTCCGCCGCCGCCGGCTACTCCTGCTAAAGATCCGTTAATAACAAAAAGTGTTGCACCACCGCCGCCACCACCGGATCCAGATCCGCCCGATCCACCAGATGTTCCGCCGGTTCCGCCACTGAAACTATTATAAGGACCTAAGTTTAATCTGCTGGCACCACCATTACCGCCCCTAACACCGCCACCGCTGTATCCACGTTCTCCGCCACCACCTACATCAATTTCAATTGTGTCACCGGGATTGACTGTAAATGTACCAGTATAGTATTGACCGCCAGTGCCTGCTCCGCCACCGTAGCTATCAGCACCGCCACCTGCTCCGCCGGCTCCCCAAAGATGCACAGTAACTTGGCTACTAAAACCGTTAGGCATTGTTAGTACTCTACGAGTACCTGTGTAGTAAAGAGTTGTTACAATTGGTGTTGTTGCCATATGTTACGCACCTGATCCATTCATTTGCCCTGGCTTAAATGCAGGATTTTCAGGCCATACTATTGTAAATGGATCTACATTACTTGTTGGTATGTCACGTAGTGCTTGTCTATATTCTGACCAAATCTGTTTTTGCTCAGGTGTATACTTTTCCCACAGGTCGGGTAATACCATTGCGTCTGCGTGTGCTAGCATTTGATTTCTAGACTTTCTAACGTATGCCCAACGATCTGCTATTTTTTGCTCTAGTTCTTCTGGAGTCAATGCTACAAGTTTCCAAGTTTGATAATACTTGTTATCAGCTGTATTATAAAAAGGAGTCGATTCAACTATTTTTTGATCTACTGCTGGTACTAATTCTGGAATAGTTGTATAGACTGGCCATACATTCAATAACTCTAACTCTTCTGGACCCCAGTTATTTTTTAATCCAGCAGTTAAATTTCTTGGTATCACTTCATGTCTAGTTAAAGGATATTGATTAGTTGTTCTATCTATGTAATTCATGTTAATTATCCGTAAATTGTAATTAAAGCTCGGCCTGCGTTGGGGTTCACGTCATTGGCCATTGTACCATCTAGCACACCGCCAACATAGCCAGATCCACCACCTGCGGCGTTACCTGCGCCACCACCATACCAGCCACCGCCACCCCCGGAAATGGTATTATATCCGTTGCTGTAACCAATTGATCGGCCACCTTGACCAAAGCCCGAGCCTTCTGTATAAATGCCGCCGCCGCCTCCGGTTTGCGTTCCACCGTAACCAGAACTGTTTTCATTGTTGGCTTCTAGACCGGTATCCCCGACTAGTCCGCCACCGC
>JACCDU010204666.1_pt1 | contig 16438 bp, 17 predicted proteins | sample 7446081 | NCBI WGS metagenome assembly JACCDU01 (sample SAMN15323447, study PRJNA562643) | freshwater metagenome | isolation source: river surface water | place: USA:Blue River Watershed | collected 2017-08-17
ATCGACCCATAGCAGACGTCTATATTTGGCATAGATAGCACAACTTATTTCCCTCACAGGCACCCGCGACCATGCCACAAAAATGACATCAACGAGTCATCAGGGTGTCATATCACGACATTACCATCGCTGCAATTCAGATTCGTAATCAGGTCATCATTTTTGATTACGAATTCACATCTGCCGGAGGTGTCATGATCGAACTACAGAATGTCTCAGTCAGTTATGGTGATGCGATTGCACTGTATCCCACCACTCTCAAACTCCATCAGGGACAGTTCACCGTATTGCTCGGATCTTCCGGCGCTGGAAAATCCACGCTACTTCGCTGTATTAATTCGCTGCATGCGTCGCAGCGCGGCACCACCATTGTCGCCGGCTTAGGAAATTTGGCGAACTCGCGTGCATTGCGCATGCATCGCCGACAGACTGGCATGGTGTTTCAACAGCATCAATTGATTGGCCGACTGACGGCTTTGCAAAACGTTTCGATGGGCCGAATGGGCTACCACACGGCATTACGCAGTCTATTCCCCCTCCCGGCGAAGGATCAATCCATATGCTTGCAAAGTCTGGACCGAGTCGGCTTATTGCACAAAGCCTTAAGCCGTGTCGACGCATTGAGCGGCGGCCAGCAGCAACGCATCGGTATTGCCCGGGCTCTGGCTCAGCAACCTAAACTGGTGTTGGCTGATGAACCGGTAGCCAGCCTCGATCCTGCTACTGCAGAGCGAGTGCTAAGTCTGCTGCACCGCATTTGTAAAGAGGACGGGATTTCGGCGGTCGTCAGCCTGCATCAGGTAGACCTCGCTCAACGTTATGCCGACCGTATTATTGGCCTGTCCCATGGCCGAGTCATTTTTGATGCCGCCCCGCAGACTTTGGATCAAGCCAGTTACGACACGCTGTATGAACAAGTACCCCGTTCTTCTTTGAGCGTTCCACAAGACGCTCGAGAGGAACGGCTTATCGATACTTCATTTCCCATGCAACTTGCTACCGTAAAGGATTGATTATGAAAAAACTCGCATCCGCATTAATGTCTGTCTTGCTTGCCGCCGTCTGCAGCATTGGCCATGCATCATCCAATCCCGATCCAGAAACGCTCAAAGTTGCGCTGCTGCCGGACGAAAACGCATCGACCGTAATTAAAAACAACAAGCCGCTCGAAATCTATCTGGAAAAAGAGCTGGGAAAGAAAATTGAGCTGGTGGTTACCACTGATTACTCGTCAATGATCGAAGCCATGCGTCACGGCCGTATCGACATGGCATATTTTGGCCCCTTGTCGTATGTGCTGGCTAAGCAAAAGAGCGACATCGAGCCATTCGCAGCGATGAAGCAAAAGGGTAGCACTACCTACCAGTCCGTATTGATCGCCAATACTGGCGCCGGCATCGCCAAAATCAGTGATATCGTCAACAAGAATGTCGCTTACGGTGATAAGGCATCCACCTCCAGCCATTTGATTCCGAAGTCGATATTGGCGGAAAACGGTTTGAAAGCCGGCGAAAACTATCGCGAACACTTTGCCGGTGCGCATGACGCGGTGGCCATGGCCGTGCAAAACGGTCACGCGCAGGCTGGCGGCTTGAGTAAGCCGATTTTTGAATCCCTGGTTCAGCGCGGACTGGTCGATCCCAACAAAGTAAAAGTTCTTGCCGAATCGAAGCCATATCCGCAATACCCGTGGACCATGCGCAGCAATCTGAAGCCGGAACTGAAGGAAAAGATCCGTGCAGCCTTCTTGAATCTCAAAGATCCGGAAGTCCTGAAACCTTTCAAAGCCGATGGTTTCGGCCCGATCAGCGACAAAGACTATGACGTGGTGCGCAGCCTTGGCACACTGCTCAAGCTCGATCTGTCGAAGTTCTAAGTGAGCGACAGCATGCAAGCTGATTTTGGTTTGATTCTGGCCGAGCGCCAGCGCGTATGGAACCGCACGATACTGCAGTTTGCCGTTGTGCTGGCGATTGTGATCGGTTGCTGGTATTACGTCGGCCTATTTGATGCCGAGCGATTGAAGGATGGCATGCCAAGCCTGGTAAAAATTGCCGGCGAGATGTTCCCACCGAACTTCTCGCAGGCTGGCACCTGGGTCAAACCGGTACTGGATACCTTGGCCATGAGTATCGCCGGCACGGCAATCGCGGTATTGCTATCCATTCCCTTAGGAGTGCTCGCCGCGCGGAATACTAGCCCTCATCCACTCGTGTATCAAGCCACACGCGGCCTGTTAAACGCTTTGCGATCGATACCCGAACTGATCATGGGCATCCTGTTCGTGGCAGCCGTTGGCTTCGGCGCATTGCCGGGTGTTTTAGCCCTAGGCTTACATTCGGTTGGCATGATCGCCAAATTTTTTTCGGAATCGATCGAACATGCCGATCCGGCACCGGTAGAAGCCGCGCATGCAGCGGGCTGCACGCCATTGCAGGTGATTTTTCATGGGATCTTTCCCCAAGTGCTTCCGCAAATGGCCGATACCGCGATCTATCGATGGGAATACAACTTCCGTGCTTCGACCGTGATGGGCATGGTCGGCGCCGGTGGAATCGGGTTCGAGCTGATGGGCTCTCTGCGCATCATGCAATACCAGGATGTCTCGGCTATTTTGCTGGTTATTTTAGGCATGGTTACCCTCGTCGACGCCTTCAGCTCCTTCCTGCGTCGCAAGTTCAAATAACTCCCAAAGCTTACAAAGGTTTTTATGAAGCCCAAAGTCGTCCTCACCCACTGGGTGCACCCGGAAATCATCGAATTGTTGTCCGCTAGCGCCGATGTTATCCCCAACACCACACGGGAAACCTTGCCGCGTTCTGAGGTAATTGCGCGAGCCAAAGATGCGGATGCACTCATGGCTTTCATGCCGGACAGCATCGACAGCGCGTTTCTCGAGGAATGTCCAAAGCTGCGTGTCATCGGCGCCGCGCTTAAAGGCTATGATAACTTCGATGTCAACGCCTGCACACGCCACGGTGTATGGCTTACGATTGTGCCGGATTTGCTTACGATCCCGACCGCTGAACTGACTATCGGCCTTCTTCTCGGTTTGACAAGGCATATGCTGGAAGGCGATAGGCAAATCCGTAGCGGACACTTCCAAGGCTGGCGGCCGACACTATATGGCTCTGGTTTGACAGGAAAAACGCTTGGCATCATTGGTATGGGGGCGGTCGGCCGTGCAATCGCCCAGCGCTTGGCTGGCTTTGAAATGAATCTCTTGTATTGCGATCCGATTCCGCTCAATGCCGAACAAGAAAAGGCTTGGCACGTACAGCGCGTCACGCTCGATGAACTGCTCGAAAAATGTGATTATGTCGTGCCGATGGTTCCGATGGCCGCAGAGACACTGCATCTAATCGATGCCACCGCGTTGGCCAAGATGAAAACCGGTAGCTACCTGATCAATGCATGTCGCGGCTCGGTCGTGGATGAGAATGCGGTGATAGCAGCACTGGCGTCTGGAAAACTAGCTGGATATGCAGCCGATGTCTTCGAGATGGAAGAATGGATACGCGCTGATCGCCCGCAGGCTATCCCCAAGGCGCTGCTCGACAATACGGCACAAACGTTTTTTACGCCGCATTTGGGATCGGCGGTCAAGGAAGTTCGGCTTGAAATCGAGCGGCAGGCAGCGATGAACATCATCCAGGCACTCGCTGGTGAAAAACCGATGGGCGCGATTAATCAGCCGTATCCGGGAGTAAAGGCGGCGTGATAGATCTGGAGCGTGTGGCGACGTTCATTGCCGTCGTCAAATGCGGGGGCTTTCGCGAAGCGGCGAAGCAAACTGGATTGTCCCAGCCAACAGTAACGCAGCATATCAAGCGGCTGGAGCAGTCTTTGCAGGCCCGGCTGATTGACCGCGCAACAATGCCGCAAAGCCTGACATTGGAGGGAAAGATTTTTTTCCCCTATGCGGAACAATTGCTCCGTACTAGCCATAAGGCTACGGCAGCCCTCCACAATAAAAGCCTGGTCGTTGGTGCAAGCTCCAATATCGGCATTTATCTTTTACAACCCTATATCAAGGCGCTCCAAGATAAATTAGCAAACAAGATCGATGTGAGGATCGGCAAAAATATCGAGATTGCCGCTTTGCTGGAAACGCTTGAAGTGGATGTAGCGGTAATGGAGTGGTGGGACTCACGTCCTGGGTTCGTCTCAACAGTATGGCGGCGCGAGAGGATGGTTGTCATTGTTCGCCCCGGCCATCCTTGGGCTGCCGAGTCGACCATTCCACTTAAGTGGTTAAAATCCCAGAACTTGCTTGGAGGCGAAGCGGCTACCGGAACTGGGCGCCTACTACAACAATATGCCGGTGCCGACTCGGCAGAGTTCACAGTGGGTATGCAGTTAGGTAGCACCGAGGCGGTCAAACACGCGGTCCACGCAGGGCTAGGAATCTCGCTTGTGATGGAAAGCGCGGTCAAGCATGAACAGGCAAGCGGATGGTTACATGCAATTCCGATTGAAGAAGATGTTTACAAAGATCTTTATCTCGTACATCGCTCAGAAACTTCGTTAAGCGGTCCGGTGGCAAGCCTTGCAGATTTGATTCTCCATTCTCCGGATTTAGGCTCAATAGAATATAAATAGCAAAACGAATGTCTGCTTCTGGCCGAATTGAGCCGTTGGCCCTTGACCGTCGCTGACCGACCCATTGCTGTCATTAGGAATTAAGCAATGCGGACATTCGTCCAATGCGGTTTTTGGACGGTAACACTCATAATAATCAATCCAGATAGCGACCCTCGAAGCACGCTATCACCCAATTCGGTTCTGGATAAAAATGAAGCTAAAACTTCGGACATGGACCCCCAATCGTCATGTTCTGAACATTCGAAAGTGGATTCATTAACTAGCTTCAAGGCTGCTTCGGAGGCAGCATTTGAAAATGGTCAGTCATGCGAGCGTAGTTGCCGGGATTTGACAACCGTCCAATCAGGTTCATTTCTTGCAGGTTTACATGCAAATTGGCATCAACTATGCCTGATTTGTAATGAGCGTATACAACTTCACCAATTACCATCCAGTAAGGGGTGGTACCCAACTCGACAATCTGCGTCAAAACACATTCAAGTTGTACTGGACAATCGGTGATTCGTGGGGATTGAACTCGAAGCGATGGAGCAGTTTTAAATCCAACGAGTGTCATCTCATCCACTTCGCTCTTGTATTCTGGAGAACAAAGATTCATCTTCTCTTTGTTAGCATCGTCTACTAACTGCACAACAAAGTCTTTGGTCGCACGTATGTTGATCAAGGTGTCTTTCTCTTGGCCAGCTTTACCGAACTTAGTGGGGCCAATTGAAAACATTACCATGGCTGGCCCGAGAGCGACGCCATTAAAAAAGCTAAAGGGGGCAGCGTTTCTTCCAGCAGGTCCAATCGTTGAAACTAAAGCAATGGGCCTGGGAATGATGGTACTGGAAAAAATCTTGTATTGCTCATCCCAACTCAGCATCGTCATGTCTGCTCCGACTACGGATTGCTGTTGATTCAGCACCAAAGCTTCATTAGTGGTCGTGTCACGCATGGAATTCCTTAGGTAAATTGTTAGTCAGATCAAAAAGTAAGTATGAAAAGAGTTAGGAATATCGCAAGAATCAACATTGCTATCACGATAGAGAACCATGACCCTGCGCGCTCTCCTTGGCTCGCATAATTTTTCACCAAATCAATATCACTTTTCTCATCCATTTGACTTCTCAGTAAATTTAAGTAGGCATGGTTGACACAATCGTCAACGGATCGACATGCCATACCGTGCACAGCTGGAAAATTTCCCGTGCCTTCTGATCCCAATGGCTGGCAGAACAAAAGAATCTTTTCAGCTGCGGTTCTTCAGCAAACCAGATAGTTGCGAATACCTGCGGTGGTTTTATCTCTACAGCAAGCGAAGTTCGGCCAAATGCCTCATGGACCTTCTCCAATGAGAAATGTTGCACATCGCTGGAGGCAATCAATTGCTCTAAGTCTTGTGCGTTGTAACCTTGATGCAGATAACCGCCCAGCATGGCCTTGATCCATCCATGGCGGACATGAGGAACACCTCCGTCTACCAGGCACAAGGTAATTGCGTCTAGGAAATTCAATTCGTCTTGAGGCAACTTTCGGCTCACTGCATCGCTGAAGCCCGCATCAATTCTCGACTGCGCATCCTGAAATTCGAGCTCTACGATTCCATCGCAGTGGTACATGCTGTTGTTTGGCGTAGACCAGATATCAGTCAATATTCGATTTTGCGTATACACAGAAACACCAGGAATCAGCTTAGCGATGTCTGCGTGCGGACCAGCCCAATGAGCAAAAAATTCCTCTTTGCTCATATCGCGCCGACGGCGCAGCATGGAAGTTCTTTTCGCTTTGATGGAGTTACTTGATGTCATCTGGCTGCTGACCTAGCGAATGAAAATTGAGCTTATTTAGCGGGAAACACGTGCTCCCTAAGGAACATTCGTTGTGTCCCACCCTTTATGAAGTGACCGATGTCATGAATGATCTCTTGGCGACCTCGCTCTGAATCAAAGTAACGGTTTACCATGCTGTCTACGTCCGGGAAATGCAGATCAGAAAAACCCCTCACCTTAGGGGCGTCAGGCGTCAGATTGGAATGTACCCAGTGACGGCAGTAGCGACTCATACCTATGTGTACGCGAGTTGCCAGATCTGAGTGATGAGCCCACATTCGCTGAGCAGCTGCATCACTTAAATCATCAAACAGATACAAACCGCGTAACAATTTATATCCAGGGGTCGATCTTCCTCGTAGAAAGTCCTGCCGATGAATAACTACTATCGATTCAATGGCGTAGGTATGCTGGCGCGAAATGATGACTGGAGCTTTTTCAACACTTTCTCTAAGCCACCGGGTTTGAGCCTCTGCATCATTGAAAGAAGATTGCAACACCACTTGAAAACGCTCTTCCGAATTACTTTCCTGACTACCATAGAGACTCAATCCAATCGGAGGATCAATTGCGATATTGATGACCAATTCGTGAGCTGTTTCATTTGAAGGGCCGAACTCTTCGAGCAGCCAGTCAGAGACCGCAGACAAAGCGTTTTCATCGACTTGAAGTAAGGTCAAAAATTGCATTGTGTTCACCTTGCTGAGTAGCCACCATCAACCAAATACGTTTGACCTGTTACGAAAGATGCTCGCGAAGAAAGAAGAAACGCAATGACCTCGGCGATTTCCCGTGGCTCCGCCATCTTCCCCATCGGATGCATCTGAGCAATGCTTTGTCGCTCGTCTGCGGTGCGATCTTTTAAAAGGGGGGTGTCGACATAGCCCGGTGCAACCGCATTTATGCGCAGCCCTGTTTTGGCATAGTCCAGCGCGGCCGATTTGGTCAACCCCACCACTCCGTGCTTGGCGGCGGCATATGCAGACCGGCCGGCCATACCATTGAGACCCAGAATCGAGGACAAGTTGACAATTGCCCCGCCGCCACTGGCCACAATCGCAGGAATTTCACTTCGCAAGCAATAAAACATGCCGGTCAGGTTGACATCCAGGACGCGGCTCCAGACCGTAGGATCGGTATCGGCCACTGCAGCATTGGGCGTTGGAATGCCGGCGTTGTTAACAGCCAGGTGCAGTCCATTCCATAAACTCAAAATTCGTTGCACGGCCCGCTCAACAGCAGAAACTTGGGTGACATCCGCTTGTATGGCGACAGCACTGCCCGCATTTGCCTCAATTCGAGAAGCCACACGCTCTGCTGCAGCCAGATCAAAGTCAACTACCGCAACTTTGGCACCACGCGCGGCCAGAACTTCGCATGTGATTTCACCAATCCCTGATCCCCCGCCTGTGACAATAGCCACCCTATCTTCAAAATCTTGGGTAGTAGCCATCGCCTCTGCAGATTCCTGCTTTTTCATTTCATGCCTCGTATCTCAATGGGCACCAAGGTAGGCAGCTCGAACTGCAGGGTTTTTCAGGAGATCTGATCCTGAACCTTGAACGGTAATTTTTCCGGTTTCCAATACATAAGCGCGCTCGGCCACTGCCAAAGCCTGATTCGCCATCTGCTCCACCAGCAAAATCGTCAAGCCCGAAGCACTTAGCTGGCGTATAGAACGGAAAATTTCAGCAATGATCAGGGGCGCCAGACCTAATGAAGGCTCATCAAGCAGCAGGAGCTTGGGCTCACTCATCAATGCGCGAGAAATAGCCAGCATCTGTTGCTCACCGCCAGACATCGTCCCAGCGAGTTGGTTTTGCCGCTCCTTCAATCTGTGGAATCTCTGAAACTCTCTCTCGATCAGGGCTTCAACCTGGGCCGGATTGCCCTGATGCGCATAGGCACCCAGCATCAGGTTTTCGCGGACGGTCTGATCCGGGAAAACCCCTCGGCCTTCAGGAGACAATGCCACGCCCATACCTACGCGTTTGTGGGCAGGCGCATTCGTGATGTCTTGCCCATTGAAATGGATGGTGCCGCTTTGGGGTTTTTCCAGTCCGACGATGCTTTTGAGCAGAGTGGATTTACCTGCGCCATTGGCGCCGATGATTGTCACCACCTCACCTTCGCGTACTTCAAGACTTACGCCTTTGACGGCTTCAATGGCCCCGTAGGAAATTCGAACGTCCTGTAACTTAAGCATTTTCTTTTCCTTGTGATTCATGCTGCCAAGACAGCTTCACCGCCTAGGTAGGCTTCAATCACTTTAGGATTTTTCTGAATGTCAGAAGGCTGGCCTTCAGCAATCTTGATTCCGTAGTCCAGAACGATCACATGGTCGGAAATCGCCATGACGAGGTCCATGTGATGCTCCACCATGAGAATGGTTGTTCCCAAGCGACTGATCTTCACGAGTAACTGACCAAGTTCTGCTGTTTCCTGAGGATTCAGACCTGCGGCAGGCTCATCGAGCAACAAAAGCTTGGGTTCGGTGGCGAGGGCACGCGCCAGCTCAACCCTGCGCTGCAAGCCATAGGGAAGGCTCCCTGCTGGTGTTGCCTGCAGGTGAGCCAAGCCGACCAACTCAAGCACTGCCAATGCATGCTGTCGTGCCACTCGCTCTTGATCCTTAGCTATCGGCAAAGCAAGCAGTGAAGACAAAAACCCGTTTCGCATGCGGGAGTGACGCCCCAGCATCACGTTATCCAGCACAGAGAGGTCACCGAACAGACGTAGATTCTGAAAAGTCCGCCCCATGCCCAAGGTGCAAATGCAATGCGACTCTTCTCCGATAAGGTTGTGACGGTCAAAATGAATGCTGCCGGCATCCGGTGTGACCACGCCACTGAGCATGTTGATCATGGTGGACTTGCCAGCGCCGTTCGGGCCAATCAAGGCGTGCACATGGCCATGCTGCAACTTGAAACTAACGTTCTGTGCAGGCTTGACCCCACCATAGGCCTTGCTTACACCCTCAACCACCAGTAAATCGCCAGACCCGCCAGGGGACATCCGCAGATCAGATTCGGAAATCGTGGAGCTTTCAGCAGTCAGTTTGACCGGGTTGCGTTTGAACAACCTTTGAATGACCCCCATAACGCCAGAAGGCATCACAAACAGCGCGAAGAGCAAGAGCGCGCCGTACACCAGGTGCTGCACCGAAGGCCAGCGAGCCAAAGCGGCATCGATGGCTGTTAGCAAGACGGCCCCAACCAGAGGGCCGTACAAATTACCAACCCCTCCGAACAAAACCAGCAGCAGGATAAAGATCGAAAGGTGGAAACTGATGAAGTCGGAGTTGATGTACTGGTTTTGCTGGGCTACAAGCGCACCCGCGAGTCCGCAGGTGGTCGCCGCAATCACAAATGCCACCACTTTTGCACGGTAGACCCGGACCCCAACCGAGGCAGAGGCAATTTCATCCGCTTGGAGGGACAGCATGGCGCGACCGATCCGCCCTGTCATCAGATTACGAATCAAGAGATGGGCCACAGCCGAGATAACGAGCGCAAACCACACCCACTGCTGGATGGTGAAAGGCTGCTCCCCCCAAGACAGGGGTTTGATGCCATAGATGCCGGTGGCACCGCCAAAAACATCCGACCACTCCGAAACCAGCTTTTCAATCACGATGCCAAAGGCCATAGTGACCATCGCCAGGTAAGGGCCCTTGACACGCAGCGATGGCAGGGCAATCAACACGCCACAAAAGCCAGAAATCACTGTTGCCAACACCAATGCAGTAGCCCCGCCAATTTCGGTTCGAGTCGTCAGCAATGCCACCGCGTATGCCCCTGCGGCAAACAATCCCGCCTGGCCCAATGATTTTTGACCTGCATACCCCACCAGCACGTTCATCCCAACGGCGCAAAGATAATAGATGCACATCATGAAGATGATTCGAAGGTAATAGTCGTTTCCGATCTGAGCCGTGATGACACCCAAGATCAGCACACAGAGGGCCACTCCCAGGAAATGCTTGAGGTTTTTCATACCTTTTCCACCATCTTGGAGCCGAACAGACCGGTCGGACGCACCGCTAAAACCACAATCACCAGCGCAAAAATCGCCACTTCACGCCATTGCGCCGACCACAGGTTGACCAGGGACTCCAGAATTCCCAACACGAAACCGCCCAAAACACAGCCTCGGGCGTTGTTCAAGCCACCCACCATCGCAGCCGAGAAACCTTTCAGTCCGACCGCTAACCCCATGAATAGCGAAGCCTGTGCAATGGGCGCCAGCAGAAAGCCTGACAAGCCTGCCAGCGCAGAACTGATCACGAACGCGCCGATCATCATGGCGTTGACATTGATGCCCATCAGGCTGGCAACACTGGGGTTCTGTGCCACGGCACGCATCGCTTTTCCGACCATAGTCTTACGCATGACGTGATCGAACAACACCATTACAGAGACGGAAACCACCAGCATCAAAATTTCCTGTGGACGAATACCGATCCCCCAAAGGCGAACGACTTCATCACCGACCGGACCTGGCACAACCACAGGCTTTGGCCCCCAAATTGCCAACCCAATGCTTTGGAGGATCACGCCGAATCCCAGGGTACTCATGACCCACGACATGCCGGGTTTACGGGAAAAAGGCCGCACTCCCAGTAGATATAGCAACCACCCCAAAACTCCCATCACGCCCAATGCAGCCACTAGTGCTAATAGTTGCGCGCCATTACCCGTGATTTCCCCTCCAAATGAGGTAGAAGTAATGGGTTTTCCAAGGGCTAAAAATAATACGCTCATGCCGATGAATGACCCGGCTGAGACAAACTCACCGTGAGAAAAATTCAGCGTCTTGGTGGTGGTGAACGTGACGCTGAAGCCCAACGCAACCAGTGCGTATGTGCTTCCCACAGCTGCGCCACTCAGCAGCGCCTGCAGCAGAGCGATTTCCATTTTCTTATTCCTCTAGGGGGGGCCACTGTTTCGCGGCCCCCATTAGCATCAGCGCTTGAAGTCAACAGCGGTCAAAGACTTGATGACCGGATCACTGACCTGGACCAATTTGCCGGCATTCCATTTGACGAATGCAAAGTCACTGGCAGTGAGTGCTTCATGCTGCGTCTTGCTGAAAGGCTTGTTGTAGGTCTTCATGGCTCCAGCCACGGGATCTTTCAGGTCTTCCAGCGCCGCACGCATTTTTTCTCCATCGGTACCACCGGCCTGACGAATCGAAGCGGCAATCAGTTGCACCGCGTCATAACCGTGCACCACGAACGGGAATGCACTGGGTGCAGCCAGTTTGGCCTTGGTTCGCTCAAAAAGTTCTTTCTGCTTGGGTGTAGTGGGGTCCACCATGGTACGCATGAAGATTGGCTTTTCGGCCAAGCTCTTGCCAGCTGCATCGTAGAAAGTGATGTTGTCAGCTGCCCAAGATGACAGAACCGGCGGGAAGTAGTTGATCTTCTCCATTGAACGCATCAACTGACCTGTAGGAGTTCCTTGTGCCCAGACAGCCACAGCATCAACGCCGGCTGCTTTCATTTTGTTGAGCTGCGAAGTCATGTCGGTATCGGCAACGGCAAATTTTTCCGAAACAGAAACATCAATGCCGTGCAGCTTTCCGATCTCCTGCATGTCCTTGAGACCACCAGCGCCATACCCGGTGGTCTCAGTCAACAAGCCAACTTTCTTGTAGCCAGCCTTATGGGCGTAGGCAATGATGCCGGCGACCTGCTCGCGGTCGACCATTGACACGCGGAACATGTAGTTGTCACCGCCAGTACCTTTGGTGATGTCAGTACCGCCACCGATCATGCCCATGGAAACCACTTTTTTCTGATTCGGAATGTGCTTCCAAGCCATCGCGTTTCCAGAGTTGGTTGGACCAAAGACGGCCACGACCTTCTCGTTGTCGATCAGATCGCTCATGTTCTGGATCGATTTCGGTGGCTGGGATTGGTCGTCACGAATGACCAAGGTCACCTTACGGCCGTTGATGCCACCGGCCGCATTGATGTCATCGATTGCAGCCTGAATACCGAGAACGCCTGCAGCGCCACTCTGTGCCGAGGGAGAAGCTGAAAGGTCGCCATTGAAGCCTAGCTTGATTTCCTGCGCAGCAGTGGCCAAGCTCATCAGAGATGCTGCCGAAAGGATTGCTACCCGGCGGTTCATTTTGAATTTAGACATGGTTGTCTCCTTGGTTGGTAAGTTGAATTACTCGCTTGCATAAAAAATACGGCCGTACGCGAGATTTCGACCGCAGTCGAAATCAGGCCGCCAGGAATCCGCCGTCAACCGGAATGGTTACGCCGGTCACGTAGGAGGACATAGGAGATGCCAGAAACAACACCGCTCCCACCAGCTCCTCCGGTTCCGCAACCCGCCCCATTGGGATGCGGGTGAGGAATTTCTCCAGCTTGGCCGGGTCCGCCCGCGTGGATGCAGACATGGCGGTGGCAATCACTCCAGGTGCGATGGCATTGACGCGCACACCGTCCTTGGCGAGATCGGCTGCGAGGGACTGGGTCAATTGCTTAACGGCGCCTTTGGAAGGGGCATAGCCCAGAGTGTTTGGCCACCCGGCAAAGGAGGCCACCGAAGCCACGTTCACGATCGTGCCTTTCGTTTTCCGAAGATCGGAGAGGAATGCATGCGTGACGTTGAAGGTGCCTTCGACATTGACCTTCATGACCTGCTGCAGGTTTTTGATCGCATTCGGGCTGTCAATGCCCTCGCGGATGAGGATGCCGGCGTTATTTATTAGCACATCAACAGTGCCCACGTCATTGGTGACATGGCGGGCAGTCTCAGCGCACTGCTCAGCCGAAGTCACATCCAGGCCATAGCTCCAGGCATGTCCCCCCTTGCTTCGAATGGTTTCGGCCGTTTCATTGGCGTTCTCACTATTGAGGTCTGTGACTACAACCCGGGCACCTGCATTTGCCAATCCTATGGCGATGGCTTTGCCATTGCCCTGACCTGCGCCCGTGATGAAAACCGTCCGACCAGAGAGAATTTTTGAGATATCCATGGTTATTCCTTAGGCTGCGTGAGCAGGAGCGGTCTGGGTTACCTGAACCTGATCGGCGATGTGATTTGCAGCGATGTAGCCAAATGTCAAACCCGGGCCGAGGGTGATGCCAGCTCCGGTGTACTCGCCCCCCATGATGCTGGCCGCATCATTGCCAGCGGCATACAGCCCTTCAATCGCACTGCCATCGGCTCGGATGACCTGGCCGTTCTCATTTGTTTTCAGGCCCATGAAGGAGCCAATGTCGCCTGGCACCAGCTTGATGGCATAGAACGGACCAGTCTGAAGTGGCTCCACACAGGGGTTGGGTCCGTGCAGTGCATCGCCCTGATAGCGGTTGTAGGCTTTGCTGCCACGACCGAATTCAGGATCACGACCGTACTGGGCGTTTTCGTTGTATCTGGTGATGGTTTCTTCCAGGGCTGCGGCACTGACACCAATCTTTTGTGCCAGCTCGGCCACTGTGCGGCCCTTTTTTAGATACCCATTGCGCAGGTGTTCGCCCATAGGCATGGGGAAAGGCTTGACAAAACCAAGTCCATAACGGCGAATGGCGCGGTGATCTGCCACCAACCAGCAGAAACTGTTTTGCTTACCAACAGAAGACTCCACAATGGCTTGCACAACATCGTGGTAGGAATTTGCCTCGTTGGTGAAACGCTTACCATCCTGATTGACTGCGATCACGCCCGGTTTGGCGCGATCGATGAAGTGCGGCATGATGCCCGTGCTGCCGTCCTTGCGCGGCACCAGAGACATCGGGGTCCAAGCTGCGGCTTGCTGCAGGGTGTCATCAAACACGCCACCGACGGCTTCGGCCATGCGTGCGCCATCGCCAGTGTTGGTTTGGGGGGTAGGTGACCAATGCTGATGGCCGGCGCGAACATGGGCATAGACCTTTTTCTTGCGCTCTTCGTCGTGCGGAATGCCACCGCTGGCTAGGACCACACCCATACGGGCATTGACTTTGACTTTTTGACCTTGCTGCTCCAGCACCGCACCTGTGACGCGTTCCCCGTCACGCAATAACTGCGTCACCGGAGAAGACAGCAGCACCGGCACAGATAAATTCGCAGCGGATTTGGCCAGACGGGCGGCCAAGGCATTGCCGTTGGTCAGGGTCATCCCCCGGCCATACCGCAAGACCTCCATGAAGTGCTTGGTTAAACGCTTGGTCACATACCAGGCCGACTCCAGCGAGCGTGAGGCGCGCATGAAGTGGATGATTTCTTTGCCCGAACCGATCGTGAGGCCAAAGACCGTCAACTCCGGCAGTACAGGGCCGAGGTCTTTAAGCAGCGGGCCCATCTCGCGCGCGTTCAAAGGCCGCGTCACAAAAGAGCGACCACCTTGCGCAGCACCGGGGGCCTCAGCGTGATAGTCGGGGAACGTCAATGGCATGTCGAACTGCAGCACCGTCTTGGAGGTGAAAAATTCGATGCACTTTGGGCCGTTTTTGAGGAAGGCGCGCACGCGCTTTTCATCAAAGTTATCCCCGGCCTGATCCTTGATGTAGGTGAACGCCTGATCAGGGCGCTCCTCATGACCCAAGGCTTTTGCCATTTGGGTGTTCGGAATCCAGAGCCAGCCACCCGAACGGGATGTCGTACCCCCGTAGTACGGGGCCTTTTCTGCCACAACGACTTTCAAACCGCGACTGGCTGCCGTGATGGCGGCAGACATGCCTGCCACACCCGAACCCACAACCAACACATCGCAGTCAAGCTGATTTGCTACCGACATTGAATCTCTCCTAGGGGATGAACGAAAACGATCACTGCTCACATAGGCGCTAAATGTATGCTAGTACGCTAAACTTAGATTAGGGACTTACCCTATGCTAGTCCGCTAAACAATGATGAATAATTACTGCGTATGATTCCATTCATGTCCTCAGCCCAACCAATCAGCCCGAAAAGCGCCCCAGAGTCAGCGCCTGACCGCGAGCGGCGGGGGATTCAGTCAATCGAGGTAGGGGGGGAAATCCTCAAGGTGCTCGCTTCGGAGCCAAGACCCATGGCCTTGAAGGACTTGGTGAAGGCGGCCAACATGCCTTCGGGGAAAATTCACCCGTATCTGGTGAGCTTCGCGAAAATTGGCCTTGTCGCTCAGGACCCATTCACTGGGCACTACTTTTTAGGTCCTATGGCGATCCAGTTGGGGCTGACCAGTTTGCAAACGCTCAACCCTGTGCGTGAAGCAACACCCTTTGCAGAAGCTCTGGCCCAGGAGACCACACACAGCGTAGCGATTGCGGTGTGGGGCAATCTAGGCCCAGTGATCGTGCAACTGATCGATGCCAGTTACCCCGTGCACACCAACATCCGCACAGGGTCAGTAATGTCGCTGGTCAACACCGCCACAGGCCGTGTTTTCTCGGCTTTCCTGCCTCGTAAATTGATCGAAAAGATGATGGTTGAGGACCGCATTCGACTGGGGCCTGACATCGCTCATCCCCTTGATGAAAAGGTAGTCGAGGGGCTCATTGAGGAAGCCCGCACCAGAAAGCTCTCTCGCGGCATAAACCACCCTACGCCGGGTGTCGCTTCCTTCTCTGCACCTGTCTTTGACTATTCCGGCAACATTGCCCTGGCCATCACGATCATGGGACCTACCGGAACATTTGATACAGACTGGGATGGACAGGTTGCAAAAGCAGTACGGACCTGTGCCGAGGCAATTTCAAAACGGTTAGGCCATCACGCAACCTAATCTTCAAGGAGCCCTTAGCGTTCGCACGGACTACTCGCGTTGTTGTTCTTTGCAGGCTACGCAAAGCCTGCTTGCAACATGCGGTGTTATCGAGATCCCGTGAAGCAATTCTTGATCATTTCCAGACGGTTTTGATAAATAAGAGCTTCGAGTGACCGCTTTTAGGATTGCCTGCTGATGACTGCTACTGGCCGATTGCTGCCGATCCCGGACTTTGCTTCGACTTTGTGAATCAACGGAGCATCCAATCACCTAGAGCGGTGGCAGCAACCTAGACGGCATCTACGAGCAATAAAGAACATAAATCTTCACCC
>JACCDU011062538.1_pt1 | contig 16434 bp, 14 predicted proteins | sample 7446081 | NCBI WGS metagenome assembly JACCDU01 (sample SAMN15323447, study PRJNA562643) | freshwater metagenome | isolation source: river surface water | place: USA:Blue River Watershed | collected 2017-08-17
TGATAAAGTCAATATGAGTGAAAATAAAATTTCATGGAATTTTGCAAGCTATCAGCCTTCAATCGTAACTATTTGTTTGGGTCAAAATGATGGTGTTCAAGACTCGGCTCTTTTTGTAAGTAATTATCTGCGTTTTTTAAAAGATTTGCGTTATAAATATCCGGCAGCTAATTTTATTTGTCTTTCTAGTCCTATGGCAGACGCTTCACTCAAGGCTTTTATGGTAAAAACCATAGAATCGGTTGTTAAGATTACTAAAGCGGATGGCGACAATAAAGTATCATCATATTTTTTTAAAAAGCAGTATCATGCTGGTTGTGACGGACATCCATCTTTGGAAGAGCATGAAGAAATTGCAGGGGAGCTAGCGAGTTTTATTAAAGAGCTTTTGTAGTTACTTTATCGCGTATTGTAAATAAATATCATTGTCAAACGGTATAACGCTTAGTAGTGTTAATGGCAGCTCTTGGTTTAATACTATATTTTTTGAAATCGCAGATTCAGCCAATGTTTGATTGTCAAGTAATATTTTACTGCCAATAAAATAATCTAATTCATCCAACCATTTTTTTGAAAGGAGGTAGGAGCTAAAAGTTTCACCTGCTTCTACTAAAACGCTGTATAAGCCTTTTTCTAGTAGTTGTTTACCCAAAATGGTTGTATCTATTTCTTTGTTTGAATTAAATGGCGTTTCAATAATTTCTATATTACTAGGTAATGGCCTAGTTGGAGTAATGCTATCCGGTGCAGTTACAATGTAAATTTTTGTATGGGTTCTTTGGTAAAATAATGGCAGGGTTGCATATTGTTCATCAAGTATGGAGCCTGTTCTATCAATAATAACTGCATTAAGTTCTATGCTGGGTATATTTTCAATTCTAATATTTAAGGTAGCCTTGTCTTCTATGACTGTTTTTGCAGTTGATAAAACGGCGTCTACTTCCGTTCTGATATTTGAATGCACATAAGCTCTGCTTTTTGTATTTGTTATCCATTTAGAATTGGCTTCATAGTCTGCCATTTTTCCTGCGATTGTTGCAGCAATTTTTAAACGTACAAATGGTTTTTGTTTTTTCTGATTGGTAAAAAATACTTTATTTAATTCGAGGGCTTCTTTTAGTTCAATCAACTGTATGTCTATTCCTTTTTGTTTAAGTAGCTCAAATCCGGATACTTCAGGATTTGGATCTAGTGAGCCAACAAAAACCTTTTTAATGCCCGATTGTACAATTAAATCGGTGCAAGGAGGGGTTTTCCCATGGTGTGAACAGGGTTCCAGGGTTACATAGAGGCTACATTTTGTTAGATCCGGGTTGCGTGCCAAGGCTTCTTCTATGGCGTATACTTCTGCGTGTTTCTCGCCCCATATTTTGTGGTAGCCAGTGCCAATTACAGCGCCTTTTTCATCCACAACAATGGCGCCTACAAAAGGATTTCCTTTAATATTTATCCTTTCTGCTTTTTTGGCTAAACTTAATGCTTCTATTAAGTGTTCTAATGTTGTCATCGCATATCTTTGCGCCTCAAAATTAAAGAAATCAACCCATGTTTACTGGAATTGTTGAATCCGCGAGCATTTCAGCTATTGATGTACAAGAAACAGGCTGGAAACTTGATGTTACTAGTGCTTCTGTGACACCTCGTGTTAAATTGGGTGACAGTGTTGCCATTGCCGGCGCCTGTTTATCGGTAATTGCCATCAATAATGATACGATGTCTTTTTTTGTATCCACGGAGTCTATTTCAAAAACAATTATCAAGTATTACGTAGCTGGTAGTAAGGTTAATATTGAACTTCCTTTACAGCCCACTAGTTTTTTGGGTGGGCATTATGTACTGGGTCATGTAGATGATACGGCGCTCGTACAAAATATTGTAGTGTCTGATACTGCATGGTTTGTAACCATTGCTTTTGAACCTTCCTTTTCTAAATATGCGGTGTATAAGGGTTCGGTTACTATTAACGGTGTTAGTTTAACAGTCAACAAAACAGAAGGCAATTTGTTAGAACTATGTATTATACCTATTACACTTGAAAAAACCAATATGAGTGTATTAAAAATTGGCGATAGGGTTAATATTGAATTTGATATTTTAGCCAAATACACCGAAAAGTTGTTATCAAAATAATTATGAATCATTCTTTTAGTTCTATAGATATTGCATTAACTCATTTTACAAATGGCGGACTACTTGTTGTGGTAGATGATGAAAGCAGAGAAAATGAGGGCGATATTGTATTTAGTGCGGCTGCTTCTACACCTGCAAAAGTTAATTTTTGTGCAAAAGAAGCGAGGGGTCTTGTATGTATTGCTATTTCAAAAAGTATTGCGCAAAAAATTGATATACATCCGGTTCCTAGCAATGCAAAAGACGCTTTTAGCACTGCATTTCATGATTCTATAGATGCCACGCCGGCATTTGGCATTACTACTGGTATTTCTGCTAAAGAAAGATCTATTACTGCTGCACTAATTGCTAGTGATAATAGTAAGCCCGAAGATTTTATTAAACCTGGACATTTATTTCCGGTTGTTGCCAAAGATGGGGGCGTTTTAATTAGACCTGGACATACAGAAGCCGGTGTTGATTTATGTTTATTAACCAGTCAACCAGGCGCTGCTGTTATTTGTGAGATTATGGATACAGATGGTAACATGATGCGCCGTGATGGACTTTTTGAATTTGCGCGCCATCATCAACTACCTATTATAACCATTCAGCAAATTATTGATCACCGAAAAAAGATGCAATAACATGGAACTTATTTCGGAAGCGCAACTCCCTACAAAGTCTGGAAATTTTACCATCAAGGTTTTTAAAAACCCAATAAGTTTGGTAGAACACTTTGTGCTACAAAATAGTGAAATGGAAGCGGCAACACCCATGGTACGTATTCATTCAGAATGTGCTACCGGTGATATTTTTGGAAGTTTACGTTGTGATTGTCAAGACCAACTTCATCAGGCACTTGCGCTTATTGCAGCCAATAAAAACGGTGCCGTTATTTATTTAAAAAATCAGGAAGGCAGGGGTATTGGTATCTCTAATAAAATTAAGGCCTATCATTTGCAAGAGCAGGGTTTAAATACCTACGAAGCCAATGAAGCTTTAGGTCTTCCAGCAGATGCTCGAAATTACGATGATGCCATAGCTATTTTACAACTACTTGGCTATACATCTATTTCCCTCATTACAAATAATCCATTAAAAGAAGCAGCTGTAAGCGCTGCAGGTATTGCATATACAACGCATCATGTAAATTCTAACGCCAACGAGCACAACAAGGCTTATTTAGATGCTAAAATTAATATTGGACATCACCACATTAAATAATAATTTATGATCGCAGTAATTCAGGCCACCTTTAATATTGAAATAACAGATTTGCTAACGCAGGGTTGTGTTAACCAACTCAATGCTACCCAAACACCGTATGTACTACTTCAATGCCCGGGTGCTGTTGAGCTTGTTGGTTATTCAAAAAAATTAATGGACACCAAAAAGTATGATGCTATTATTGTTATTGGTGCTGTCATTAAAGGAGACACAGATCATTACGAATATGTTTGCCAGTATGTTACAGAAGGTATGGCTGTATTATCTACCCAGGCCGCTATCCCTCTTATATTTGGTGTATTAACTACGCAAACCGAAGAGCTTGCTTATGAGCGCGCAGCACTTGATAAAATGAATAAAGGCAAAGATTTTGCTGATACTGCAGTGTTTATGATAGATGCTTACGCAAAGGCATAACAATTACATTACATTTTGATAACATTGGGGAAACAATTAAGTAACCTTTAATGTGCAGCTTTACGTTATTGGAATACCCAAAATGTCAAGTTGTTTATGTACACGCTTCTAAATAGTCAAAACGAGTCCATTGCATTTATCGAAAACATGATGATTTTGGATGCTTCAAAGCAACAAGTAATTGGCATTATTATTGGTGATTGTTTTTTTGGCAAAAAAAATCATGTAATTGGTAAAATTTTCAATGACCACGCCTATTTAGTTTCTGGAGAAATTATTGGTAAAGTGGTTCGTAATGAAAACTATAACAGTAAGGCCCCAACTAAAGAGCAGGTTGCAGCTGCTTGGGAAATATTAACGGGTATTTCAAAACACACTTCCGATTGGATTACTGAAAAAAATAAATGGGCTACTATTTCACTTCAAGAATCGTTATCTTAGGTATCTATAATTAATTACTTATGTTAAGGATTATTCTGGTGCTTTTGTGTTCATTGCAGCTGGCTGCAGCACAAAATAAAAAGGTATTATTTGTTATTGCGGATGGTATTCCTGCCTCTGAATTAGAAAAAGCAAGAAAGCCAGCCATTGACGCTATCATTGGTAAAGGTGCATATTTGCCATGTTATGTGGGTGGTGAAAAAGGAGGACTTACCCAGTCGCCCACTATTTCTGCGGTAGGCTACAACTCATTATTAACAGGTACTTGGACCAATAAGCATGGTGTCGTAGACAACGACATTCAAAATCCCAATTACAATTACCCTACTATTTTTAAAGTATTTAAAGAAGCTTTTCCCAATAAAAAAATTGGTGTATTTAGTACTTGGCTTGATAATAGAACCAAATTGGTAGGTGATGGCCTCGCGCAAACAAATTATTTGCAGGTAGACTACCACCGTGATGGATATGAATTGGACACCCTTCAATTTCCACACGATAAAAAAGCATGGTATATTCATTTGATTGATGAAAAAGTAGTAGCCGAAGCTAGCAAGGTTATTAAAGATAGCGCTCCAGATATGTCTTGGGTATATTTAGAATACACCGATGATATGGGACACAAGTATGGAAAAAGTCCGGAGCTTGATACGGCTATTTCTATGCTTGACAAACAAATTGGATCCATCATGCAAGCGGTTAATTATAGAGAAAAAAATTTTAACGAAGAGTGGCTTGTTATCATTACTACCGATCATGGAAGAGATGCGTTAACAGGAAAGGATCATGGGGGGCAGTCAGACGCAGAACGGAATACCTGGCTAGTGATGAACTACCGACCTAATCATTATGCATTTGAAAATAGAACAGCTATTGTAGATATATTTCCAACGATTGCTACATTTTTAAATATCAAATTATCAAAAAATGTTGCAGAGGCTTTAGAGGGCATATCGTTATTGGATCCTAAATTTTAGACAAAATTTAATTCGTTGCATAACCAAACATTTTTTGCACAAGATTTTGGACCTGATTTTAAATGGGGTGTGGGCATGGCTGCGCCGCAAAATGAAGGCGCCGCTTTTGAAGATGGCAAGGGGTTATCTGTGTGGGATGTTTTTGCACGTAAAAGAAATGTAATTAAGGGTGGTGCGCGGCCCACTGTTGCCGCCGATTTTTACCACCGCTACAAAGACGATATTTTACTTGCCAAAGCACTAGGCTTTAAAGTGTTTAGGTTTTCTATTGCTTGGAGCCGTGTGTTACCTGAAGGAATTGGAAAGGTAAATAAGCTCGGCATTGCATTTTACCACAACGTTATTGACGAATGTATTGCAAACGGGCTAGAACCGGTTGTGACGGTGTATCATTGGGACCTACCGCATGCACTTGAATTGCAAGGTGGATGGACGAGCCGTGATATGGTTAAATGGTTTTCTAAATATGTAAAATTATTAACCGAACAGTACGGAAAAAAAGTACAGCAGTGGATAGTGATGAATGAGCCTTTTGCATTTACCGCGCTTGGTTATATGATTGGTATGCACGCTCCAGGAAAAATGGGTGCAGCAAATGCTTATCCAGCAATTTACAACGCAGCGTTTTGTACTGCCGAAGGGGGTAGAATTATTAGGGAACACTGCCCGCATGCGGTTATAGGCACTAGTTTTTCTATTTCTGAAACCAAACCTTTTACTAGCAGTGATAAAGATATTGCTGCTGCAAATAGAGCCGATGCGCTTTTGAACCGTTTGTTTATTGAGCCGGTACTAGGGTTGGGGTTTCCGCAAATGGATCAATTTGATTTTTTAGATAAGTTACATATTGCCACAACGTCTTGGCGCTTTATAGATAAATTAAAATTTGATTTTGATTATATTGGGTTACAAAATTATTTTTCAGTTACCATCAAGCATAACCCTTTAATACCCTACGTTTCGGCCTCCGAAGTAAGTGCCAAACAAAGAGGAAAACCGCATACCGCTATTGGATGGGAAATAGATCCCTTAAGTTTTTATGGAATGCTTAAAAGGTTTGGGGCTTACGATGGCGTTAAACAAATAATTGTAACAGAAGGCGGCGCCTGTTTTAAAGACCATTTGCATAATGGGGTAGTAGACGATATAGAACGTATTGAGTATTTTAAAGCATATATAGCAGCTGTATTACAAGCAAAAAAAGAAGGTGTTCCTATTGGAGGTTATTACGCCTGGACACTTACCGATAATTTTGAATGGGCGTATGGCTATTCCACAAGGTTTGGGCTGGTACACACCGATTTTGAAACCCAATTACGCACCGTAAAAAATTCGGGTTATTGGTTTAGAGATTTTCTAAACGGCAAAGCTGTTTAAGCTTTCATTTTGTGTATCTGGCTGGGTTGACGGGCTTAATGCCTTTGCTTGTTCAATGACTTTTTGTACTAGTTGATAGGTGCTATACTCAAGTTTTAGAGGAGTTGGTGCCGGTAAATCATACCATTTAGCAATGTCTACAAAAAATGTTGCATGCATTTTGTGTACAACAGGTACACCTAGTTGTTCTAATGCCGCAGCATTACAAAGTTGCTCGTATTGGCCCCTGATAGGAAGGCATATTATTTTTTTGCCCAAGTACAAAGCTTCGGCAGGTGTTTCAAAACCTGCACCCGTAATTACGCCAGCACTTTCAATCATACTTTTGGTAAAGCCTTCGTTTGAAATAGGCATGAACCTAATATTTTTTTCGATGGTTTCTGTTTTTACATCTTTGGTAAAAACTTCAAACCTAATGCCTGGCGCTTTATGTAGTTGATTGGTGATTACTTTTTTTGAATAGTGCGATAAGTATACTGTTACATGACCATTGTTAATAGGCTTGGCTGCAATGATATCTGCTTTAATCACCGGGTTATAAATGCCATTATCATAAGCGTTAAAGTGTAAGCCAAAGTAGCTGCTGGCTGTGGCATAGTTTTTTAAAATCCACTCGCCAATAAATTCTCTTTTTTTAGGCCTTGGTGATAATGGACTTCTAAAACTTGCTTGGTGACCAAACTGAATGCTTGGTTTATTTTTAAATTTACAGGCCAGTGAAGTGATGCATTCAAAATCATTGATCACAATGTCATAATCCTCTACTGGAAGGGCTTTAGCTTCTTTCCAGATTCTGGAAATAGAAAACTTCTTCCACATTTTATAGTAGTTTAAGCCACCTCTATTACCGTAAAATAGGGAAACGCCCTTGCTTTTATACTTAACGGGTAAGGTTGTAGGTAAATGACAATTTTCGCCGCTTAAAAAAACGTCTACTTGTCCATATTGCTCGAGGTAGGGTAGTAATTCTACAGCCCTACTTATATGTCCGTTTCCTGTTGCTTGAACCGCGTATAAAATTTTCAATTACTGTGCCATTAAACTATTAAAAAATAAAGCAACGTCTTTGGTAAGTACGTTAAGTTCTGGTAATTTATTTTCGTTACTTGAAATAGGAACTACTTTTGCTGCTTCCTCTTTCTCGTTGTATTGATGGATATTCCATTCGCCGTTTACATATTCAAGTGACGTTAAATTTTCTATCCAATCGCCACTGTTTAAATACATGACAGATCCATGTTCGTTGGTTACCATACGCTTTTGTGGCTGGTGTATATGACCACATATCACATAGTCGTAACCCTGCTCTATGGCAAGCTCTGCAGCGGTTTGCTCAAAATTTCCAATCCAAGACACTGCTTTTTTAACGCTATTTTTTACTTTTTTGCTAAAGCTCATTTTTTCTTTGCGCATTAGTTTAAGGGCCCAGTTAATGGCGCTATTAAGCATAATTAAAAGGTCGTAACCATGTCCCCCAAGTTTTGCAATAATTTTGGCGCTTCCTTTGGTGGTGGCATCAAAAATATCGCCATGAAAAATCCAGGTTTTTTTACCATCTAGTTCTAGTACCACTTTATCGGTGAGTGTAAATCCACCCATTTCTAAATCGGTGTAGCGGCGAAGGGCTTCGTCATGATTACCTGTAATGTAGTATACCTTTGTTCCCTTACTTAGTAAGCTAAAAATTTGCTTGATTACTTGCATGTGTGCAGCTGGAAAATAATGCTTCTTAAACTGCCAGATATCAATGATATCGCCATTTAAAACCAATACCTTGGGAGCCACACTTTTTAAATAAGTTACAATTTCTTGAGCGTGGCAGCCAAATGTGCCGAGGTGTAAATCGCTAAGAACGAGAACGTCAATGTCTCTTTTTTCCATTAGGGTTGTTTGTCAAAGTAATAACTCTAATATGAACAAATCTTTACGCCTATGTTAACAAATTGTAACTTTAGAAGTAAGCTTGTTAAGATGCCTGCCTTGTTTTGTAATATCGCACACTACAAATTGTAATGATTTATGCCTAAGTATTCTTATATACCTCGTGATTTAAGTTGGTTGAGTTTTAATGGTAGGGTTTTGCAAGAAGCCAATGATCCAACAGTGCCCTTAAAAGAGCGGATTCGTTTTCTAGGAATTTTTTCTAACAACCTAGATGAGTTTTTTAGAGTGCGTGTGGCTACCCTCAAGCGAATGATTGAATTTAAAGGAAAAGGCAAGAAGCTTGATATGCATTTAGAGGAGCATTCGCAAAGTATACTCGATGAAATTCAAACAATTGTATTAGAGCAGCAAAATGAATTTAACCGTATTTGGAAAAACATTGTAAGGGATTTAAAAAAAGAAAATATTACGCTGATAGATGAAACTCATTTATCAAAAGAGCAACAAGTTTTTGTAAAAAACTTTTTTGATACTCAGGTGCGCGGCAATGTCATACCCTTAATGATAGAGTCTATTAATCAGATGCCTTATTTGCGTGATAAGAGTATTTATTTGGGCATTGTAATGCGTAAAAAAAATAGTGCGTATAAAAGCAAGTATGCATTAATTGAAGTGCCTGTGTCTGTGGTGGGGCGCTTTGTAGAGCTTCCTACAAAAACAGGAGGGCATCAAATTATATTACTAGAAGATATTATCAGGTTTAATTTGCCAATTATATTTTCTTATTTCGATTACGATTATTTTGAGTCTGCTATTTTTAAAATCACCAAAGATGCAGAGATAGATGTAGACAATGGTCTTACCAGTAATCTCATAGAAAAACTTGAAAAGGGTTTAAAAAATAGACGTAAAGGAAAGCCGGTACGTTTTGTATACGATAGAGAAATGGACGCGGGCTTACTCGATTATTTAATTAGACGTTTACAGCTCACTCAAAAAAGTAATATCATACCAGGCGGTCGTATTCATAATTTTAGACACTTTATGGATTTTCCAGATTTGGACATGGAAAAAAGTATTCGTAAAGCTTCTTTAACCCATCCTGATTTAGTTAAAAGTTTGCGCGTAACGGATGTGGTGTTACAAAAAGATGTGATGCTACATTTTCCATACCATAGTTTTAATTCGGTGATTGATTTACTCAGAGAAAGTGCGATGGATCCGGATGTGCTCTCCATAAAAATTACAGCTTACCGTTTGGCGCCAGCTTCTAAAGTGATCAATGCACTTATTAATGCAGCACGTAACGGAAAGGCAGTAACTGTTATGCTTGAAGTAAAGGCCAGATTTGATGAGGAGGCCAATTTAGAATGGAAAGACGTTTTGGAGCAGGAAGGGATTACCGTATTATTTGGCGTACAAAATATGAAAGTACATGCCAAGGTTTGTGTGATTAAAAAGCGAGCAAAAAATAGAACCGTTCAATACGGTTTTGTAAGTACAGGTAATTTACATGAAAAAACGGCGCGTGTATATGGTGATCATTGCTTACTTACTAGTAACCGAAACATCATGGCCGATATTAATAAAATATTTCAGTTTTTGGAGCATCCCGAAAAAGGATACGGCCCATTAGAGCGCTGTAAAACGCTTGTGGTGTCGCCTATTTCGATGCGACCTACGATTGTGCATTTAATCAATCAAGAAATTAAGAATGCAAAAGCTAAAAAGCCTGCCGCTATCACTATTAAATTAAATTCACTCAGTGACGTAGATTTAATTAAAAAATTAAATGATGCAGCCGTTGCAGGTGTTACCATTAATATGATTGTGCGTGGGATTTTTTGTGCCTTAGTAGACCATAAAAAATTTAATGCAAAGCCACGTGCCATTAGTATTGTAGATGAGTATTTAGAACATGCCCGTGTGATGATATTTAGTAATGGAGGTAATGAAAAAGTATATATATCCAGTGCTGACTGGATGGTGCGTAACATTGATCACCGTGTAGAAGCAGCAGTACCTATACTTGACCCTGCCATTAAAAAGGAATTACAGGATATTATCCACATTCAGTTGCAGGATAACGTAAAGGCTAGGGTGTTAGACAGCGCCTTATTAAATAACTATGTACCTTTGGGCTCTAAGAAAAAGATTCGATCACAAATCGAAACTTATTTATACCTCCAACAGAAAACGAATAGTAAAAAGTGAAGTTAGCCGCCATTGATATTGGAAGTAATGCCGCCCGTTTATTAATTAGTGAAGTTACCAAGCAGCAGGGGCAGGAGCCCGTATTTAATAAAATTAATTTGGTACGTGTACCATTAAGACTGGGTTTTGACGTTTTTGAAACCGGAGAAATATCTAAAGCCAAGGTTAAAATGCTCATGCAAACTTTAAAGGCCTATAAGCATTTGTTAGAGGCCTACGAGATCAAGCATGTGTATGCTTGTGCTACCAGTGCCATGCGTGATGCTAAAAATAGCAAAGACATTATCAGAAAAGTAAAGCTTGAAACCGGTATCGAAATTAAAGTGATATCGGGGCAAGAGGAGGCGTCTTTTATTTTTGAAAACCACGTAGCAGAAAATTTAGATTCGGATCACTCCTACTTATATATAGATGTTGGTGGTGGTAGTACCGAGCTTACCTTTTTTGCTAATGGAACCCTTGTTTCTAAAGAGTCCTTTAATATTGGCACTATCAGGCTATTAAAAAATCAGATCAAAGAAAAAGCATGGGATGATATGAAGGAGTATGTCAAAAAGAACATCAAAAGTGCCTTGCCATCTATTGCCATTGGGAGTGGAGGAAACATTACAAAAATATTATCTATGAGTAAGACTAAAGAGGGTAAACCGCTTAGTTTAGACCTGCTCAAAGACTACTATAAAGAGCTTTCAAGTGTTTCTTTGGATGACCGCATGCATTTGTATGGGTTAAAGGAAGACCGGGCCGATGTTATTGTACCAGCCTTACTTATATATATACAAGTTATGAAATGGGCCAATATCGACGCCATTTATGTGCCCAAAATAGGTCTTGTAGACGGCCTGATGCACCACCTCTACGATCAAGTTGGTAACATTTCGGTAACATAGATGTAACACTCACTTAACATTGGCGTAACAATGCCGTAACACGCCAAAAGTACTTTTGCTTCATAAAAGAATTACCCAGTGAAGCAATTATTATCTATCGTTTTCTTACTCGTTATTAGTAGTTCATTATTTGCTCAAAAATCTAGAATTGTTGGTAAAGTAACCAACAGTAGAAACGAGGCCTTAGCGAGTGTTACCGTTAAATTATCGGGAGCAGCAACTGCAATGACCAGAACAGATGTTGAAGGTCGTTTTAGCTTTGTTGCAGAAACGCAAAAAAAATATACACTTACGGTAAGCTATGTTGGTTACCAAGAAAAAATAGTTGACGATGTAACTGTTTCAAAAGCAGGCGAAGATGAAACCGTTAATATTATCCTTAATGAAAGTAGTAAAGTATTATCTGACGTTTCTGTTAAAGCTACCACCAGAAATACTACTGCAAAAGGTGAAACTGTTAATGCACTTATCACTTTTCAAAAAAACACAAACACGGTTGCTTCTGTAATTTCTGCCGAAGCTATTAAGCGTTCTCCAGATAGAAACACAGGTGAAGTTATTAAGCGTACACCGGGTGCAAGTATCCAAGAAGGAAAGTTTTTGATTATTAGAGGACTTGCAGAGCGTTACAATTTAGCCCTATTAAATGGAATACAATTAGGTAGCACAGAGCCTGATAGAAAAGCATTCTCATTTGATTTGATCCCTGCTAACATGATTGATAATATTGTTATCAATAAAGCATTTGTTCCAGAACTTCCTGGTGAGTGGGCGGGTGGTTTAATTCAAGTTAACACAAGAGATATTCCTACTAAAAACTTTTTTACCATTCAAGTTGGTTCTGGATTTAACACACAAGCTGTTGGTGATAATTTTTACGAATACAAAGGCGGCAAAACAGACTACCTAGGTATTGATGATGGTAGTAGATCTTTACCTGCTACTTATACTACAAAATCTAAGTTTGATGCATTAGCACCAGCAGATAAAACATACATTGGTTCTACTATGAATAATGATTGGGCGCCAATGGCAGCTAATAAGTCTAGCCTAATTAATGGTCAGTTCCAAACAAGTGGCGGTTTTGTTAAGGACTTCAAAAACAACAAAAAATTGGGTGCTATTTTTGCACTTAACTACAATAGATCGGCACGTTTAACAAAAGGTACCAATAGTGGATTTAACTTTATTGGTGATGGAACTTACACACCTGATTTTAATTATGTTGATAATAGATATAGCACAGACCTTTTATGGGGTGGACTTGCTAACGTATCTCTACAATTAAACAACAATAACAAAATTTCTGCAAAAACACTTTTTAACGTTACCTCTACCGATTTTACTACACTAAGAACTGGTGAAGAAAGTAATGGTAACCAACGTTTGGATAGTGCTCGTGGTTATGAGTATGGTTTTAAGCAAAATACATTTTGGAATTCACAAATCAATGGTGAGCACAATTTAAAAACAAACGTTTTAAAGTTTAAATGGCATGGCTCATTTACATTATTGGATGGTTATGTTCCTGATCAACGTAGATTGTATTATTTGAAAAATAATGATGTAGCTACCAATCCTTATGTAGCTTTATTGTCTAACGTATTATCACAAAGAAGCGGTAACCGTTTTTATCAAAATCTAAGTGATTATATCTATAATGCTGGTGCAGACTTGTCATATACGTTTAATGCACTTGGTAGCAAGCAAACATTAAAGGGTGGATACTTATTCCAAGTAAAAGACCGTTTATTTGATGCAAAACCTTTTTCAATTTATTTACCTAGAGATAATGCTGCATTACGTTTGTTAGGCCCTTCTGCTATTTTTGCTCCAAGTAATTTTGGTAGAGGTGAAGTATACAGTACTCAGTTTGCATTTGATGCGATCAAAGGAAATCTATACCGTTATTTAGCAAATACTATTTTAAATGCTGGTTACCTTCAGTTAGACAACCAGTTTAGCAGTAAACTAAGGGTGATTTGGGGCTTACGTGTAGAAGATTATGATCAATTAGTAGGAAGTGTTTATAAAAACGACCCACGTCATAACTATACAAGAGTTACAGATTTCTTACCTGGTATGAACGCAACGTATAAACTCAATAATTTAACCAATCTTCGTTTTTCTGCATCACAAACAGTGGTTAGACCTGAGTTTAGAGAGCTTGCAACGTTTCAGTACTACGACTTTGATTTAAATGCTGCAGTTCAAGGATTACCTACTATTGAGCGTACAAAAATTACCAATTTAGACTTACGTTATGAGTTATATCCTGCAACAGGAGAAGTTATTACCATTGGGGCATTTTATAAATATTTTGACAAGCCTATCGAAATGATTTACAATTTTGGTCTTGGTGGTTCAAGTGTGTTTAATTTTGCAAACCCGGAAAGTGCTAACGCTTATGGTATTGAGTTTGAAATCAGAAAGAAATTAGACTTTTCTGAAGCGCTAAAAAACTTTACGGTTCAAGCCAATGGTTCTTACATTAATAGTAGAGTTAAGGATCAAAATTTATTCTTAGATCGACCATTACAAGGTCAATCACCATATTTGATTAACTTTTCGGCACTCTATGATTTACCTTCTAAAGGTATCACAGCTACAGTGTTGTATAACCAAATTGGTCGTCGTGTAACTTTTGTGGGTAGCCTTGATCAACCAGATATTTATGAGTCTTCAAGACCTGTAATTGATTTTCAATTGAGCAAAAAATTTGCTAATAATAAAGCAGAATTTAAAATCAATATCCAAGACATTTTAAACCAAACCTTGTATTTCTACCAAAATCCGGATGGTAATACCAATTTAGATAAAGCAAAAGATCCATTCCGTTTAAGTCGTCAAACAGGTACGAACGTTGGTGTAACTTTCTCATACTCTTTATAATACTTTACAAAAATTTTTAAAAAACAATAAAATGAAAAAATCGGTTTTGTTTGCAGCAGCTTTCGTTGCATTAATTGCTACAAGTTGTAGAAAAATTGAAATGGACGGTGGAGGTTCAACAGTTGTTGCCCCGCCTACAACACCAGGTGTTCAAACCATTATTTTAAAAGGTCGTATTGATAAGGATACGGTTTTAAGAGAAGGAAACAATTACATCTTAAGTGGCCTTGTTTACATTGTAAATAATGCAACAATTACTATTCAGCCGGGTGTAACTGTTAAAGGAGATTATATTGGTGCTTCGGTTGCAACTCTTGTAATTACCCGTGGTGCAAAAATTATTGCAGATGGAACTCAAGAAAAACCAATTGTATTTACGTCTAACTCTCCAGTACCTCGTTCTGGTGACTGGGGTGGTATTGTAATTTGTGGTAAAGCACAGGTGAATACAGCCTTTACAGGTACTGGTGGCGGAACTGGGATCTTACAAGTAGAAGGTGGTATTGATAATTCATTTGGAGATGGTTTAGCTGGTGGTGGCGCAACCCCTAACAACGCCGATAATTCTGGTATCTTACGTTATGTGAGAATTGAATATGCTGGTTATGCATACCAACCCGATAAGGAAATAAATAGCTTAACCATGGCTGCTGTAGGTAGCGGTACTGTTATCGATTATGTTCAAGTTACTTATGCAAAAGATGATGCGTTTGAGTGGTTTGGTGGTACTGTTAACTGTAAGCACCTTATTGCATATAAAACGCAGGATGATGATTTTGATGTAGATAATGGCTATAGCGGTAAAGTACAGTTTGGTATTGCTCTAAGAGACTCTACCATTGCCGATATCTCTCGTTCAGAAGCTTTTGAGTGTGATAACGATGCTGGTGGTTCTCAAAATAATCCTCAAACTACTGCTGTATTTTCTAATATGACAGTGATTGGACCAAGAGCAACTCTAGCAAATAACGGTAATAGTTTATTTTTAGGTGCTGCACACGTTAGAAGAAATACAGGTATCTCTATTTTCAACTCAATATTTTTAGGTTGGCCTGCTGGTTTAATTATTGATGCAAGAAATGGTAGACAACAACAATTAAATATTCAAGATAGTACCGTGCGTTTCAAAAATAACGTAATTGCAGGTTGCGGACCGGCAACAGGTACAGATGTTACTTCATATAGCTTTATCGGTGCAACTGGTAACCCTTGGAACACGGATTCTGTTAAAACATTTTTCTCTAATAGTGCATTTGGAAACGTAGTGTTAACCAATGTTACAGATGCCCGTTTAATTGCTCCATTTAGCTACAGTGCACCTGACTTTTTACCTTTTGGTGGATCAGGTGGTCAGCAAGATATCTTGGTACGTGCAAGCTTTACAGATCCTAAATTAGCTACTGGCTTTAATGTGGTTAAATTTAGAGGTGCTTGTGACGCGGCTGGTGTAGATGCGTTCTGGTGGAAGGGTTGGACCCGATTTATTAATCAATAGGTTGATCTAAAGATTTTTATAAAGTTTGTTTACTAAAGAGGCCCCGAAATTTCGTGGCCTCTTTAGTTTATGCGGTCTTATGTTGCGCGAAAATTTTAATGATTAAAACGCTCTGGCATTTCTAGTGGGTTGTTTTTCCAATCTGGATCGTAGCTCACAAACATACTAAGCCATAAAGAGCGGGAGAGTCTCATGAGGAGGGGTTGCACTGCAAAGAGAAGCACAAAAGCCGTTCCCATCCAGTAAAAAATGCGGTTGTCGTCTATATCAAATGTCATGCCAATTAAAACCTTCCAGGCTACAAAAGTGGATACAATAAATGCAACCGATAAGGCGTAGCTCACATAGCCCGTGCCATAATAAAAACCTACTTCTATTTCGGTGGGCTGGCCACAAACTGGGCAGTGTTCGTGCATGTCTGTGTTGGTTTTAAATTTATAGGCTTGTTGGCTTTTAAAAATATCTCCTTCACGGCAACGTGGGCATTTATTGGTAACAACGGCTGGAA
>JACCDU010988586.1_pt1 | contig 16425 bp, 32 predicted proteins | sample 7446081 | NCBI WGS metagenome assembly JACCDU01 (sample SAMN15323447, study PRJNA562643) | freshwater metagenome | isolation source: river surface water | place: USA:Blue River Watershed | collected 2017-08-17
CTTTCACACCGTCGCCAAGCACCTTTCTCATGCAATCGAGGTGCACGCGATGCGCTGCGCCGATGGGGTCGCGCACAAGGGCAAACGTGAACCCGCCGCCCTTTTTGTACACAAGTCTATTCAGGCAGTGCCAGCAAAGCGGGTTGCCATTCGCAATGGATTTCGGAGTCATAACTCATCCTCATAAACAACAACACCGCGTTCGACGGCTGTTGAGTGCAAGAACTCCAGGAACTCGCTGAACTCGCGTTTGCCCATGCGTGACGTGCGAAGCCCGAGCATCACAACGCCACCGTCGAGCCCCATTGCTAGCCTGGCTTGCTCTCGTCTGAACGCGGCGCTTAGGACATCCTTCCAATCCTCTGGAGGCATCTTCACCATGCGTCCGTTCACGGGCCATTCCATCTGCTCGCTGAACGCTTCAAGAATTGGCCACATTGCCGCGTTCTGGTCGAGATTGCGCGACGGTTCCTGCACCGTGACTTTCCATCCGTCAGGCGCAGAAGATACGCATGCGAGTGCTCGACGCCGAGCTTCTGCGTGCGCCAGGAAGAACACGTTCTTCTCCATCACGACCCTAGCAGTTCACGCACCCATCGCGCCGCATCGCCGCTCTTGATTTGATTCACTGCAACGCGCAGGACACGCCATCCGAGAATGGTAGCGCGGTTGTACTTCTCTGCGTCATGAAGCCATCCGGTTGCGGTGGTATGCCTTCCGCCGGACCAGATACCGCCTTCGACTTCAAGTGCCACCATCTTGTCCGGCCATGCGAAGTCGAAGCGCCATCGTCTATTCGTGTCGAATCGGTGTTCGCGCACCATGCCGTCAGTCAATTTGTCCGCTTTCAAGTGCAATAGCATCAGCGGTTCAAGAGAACTTTTCACCGTGGCGTCTCAGAGCACTTCGCGCAAACGTATTGTCGAAGCCCGAGAACTCGACGCAAGCGCCGGCCGAACATCCCTTTCGGCAAATGGCACAGAGCGCACTTGAACGTGCTGCTGTGTCCGGCTCCGACAGCGAGCCACGGCGCATCCTGGCGCCTCACAGAATCGTCGTGCGTCATTTCTTCAGTCCGAATAGGATGCTGCTCGGGCCGCTATCGCCGCGGTTTTTAGTGTGCCCCGTGATCTCGACGACTCCCTTGCGCTCAAATGCCGACAGGTAGCGATTGATACTCGGATAGGCATCAGGCGGCATGTCCAGAACTTCCATCATCTTCGGGCGTGTCATCGGCCCGTCTTTGAGCGCGGCAACGAGGCCAGCCATGAGTTCAACGGTTGATCCTTTAGGCATATTTGCACTTTCAGGCTCGTTTTGCGTTTTGACACAAGCACTCTCGCGCCACACTTTGGTATTCATAGTCCATTGCGTTGACGTTAGCTATGAATGTCAATGCATCACGCAGGCGCTGACATTCGGCCTGTTCTGCTGCAATCTTTTCCACGAGTTGGTTTACACGCTCGTATGCCTCTGTCGGCCAAGGATTGCTGATAACTGGCGTTTGCTCATAAAAATCAACAGAACTTTGTTTCTTAATCGGTGTGTCCTCAGAGTCAATCTTGTTTTCCATATGTCATGCAACCTATTTCGTTTGGGAATAGTAGCGTCCGATTCCCATCGTAGAGAAACCTCCGACGACAGGTCCAGTTACGGAAAAACGATCACCTTTGAAACCTGGGCAAACTTGCACCTTGACGTGCGGCGGGACCACAATTGGTCCACTTGGTGGGCTTGCCTTCTTGTGCGGCTTCTTCGCAGCCGCATAGGTCACAATTGCCAGCGGTTTGTGCGACGTCTTCGGTGCCTGCTTCTTCGGTTTCGGCGGCGATGCGTCACGCAGTGCGCGAGCTGCAGCGCGCTTCGCTCGGCGGGCAAGTTCGGTGCGCGCGTACATCTTCTTTTTCGCCGCAGCGTGGCTCGCGTTTCGCTGTTCTTCGATCAGTTGAATGACTTCGTGGCGTACGGCTTCGAGCGATTCCTTACTGGCGAAGTAACGCATCCATCCTGGTCGACCGATGCTAAACAGCCTTCCGTTTGCAACCATGAGCGTCAGTGTCGTCGAGATGTCCTTCGGTCCGTCCTTTACCGCTTCGCGCAATTCTGGAGCAGAGCAGCCGAATTTGTGCTTTGCGCACTCCGCCTGAATGCGCGTTTGGCACGGTGCCTTGCGGAGCACCAGCTTTTTCGGCAAGTTCGCACAGTATTCGCGCATGTCGAATGCATCGCGATCCTTCTTGTTGCCGAAATAAAGTGCAGTTCCAAATGCGCGGATGCTGAAAATCTGTGGCACGTTCATTGTCACTGCGCGATGCAAAAGCGATGACAATGACGCGAACGTGCACTGCGCTCGTTCAGAGATTTGCCGGCGCGTCAGTCCGCCAGGTGCTGCTGCTCGAATGACGGCCAGCGCTTTGTTCAGCGCTGGCGTTGGCTTCATGTGTTCCCGATCCACGGTTTCACCTTCTTGTCTTCGGGTTGTGGCTTCTTCAGTGTCGAGATATCGACGAACTGCGGGCAGAACGCAATCCCTGCGGTCGGCAACCCGCCGACTGTCTGCTTCCAAGATCCGACACCATCAAAGATGATCGCGCCGTGTGCTGGAATCGTTGCTTGACGTCGCGCGCATTTTCCCGACGATTGGCACGGTCCGCTCGGAACGCAGCGGCGCTCAGTCGGCGGGAGCGGGATTCTGTCTGATCGGTCTGTCATGTTGTTCTTCCGGTTCAGGACACGATTCCTCCCACGATCCCCACAACCGCCCACGTTCTGCGGTTCGGTTGCGCCACCTTTTTGATACGGATGCGATGTATGCAAGTCCGTGCGATTCGAGGTGAACAAGGGATTCGTAGGTCTGTTCAATCGACAATCCAAGCGCTGCCGATAGTTGCGGTGCGCTCATCAATCCGTTGACGGAAAGACTGTGCAGAACTTGAGTGGCGGTTGCGTTCATGCGATCTCGCCGAGCGCGCGCCGCGCCATTTCAACGTGCGCCATCGGGATTCGGTCACCTGATGAACGCCGTGCCAGTAGGTCACGCGCCCACTGTTTCGGATCGCGCCATCCATCTGGCCTTTTGATGGCGCTCACGATTTCTGCGACGCGCTGCGGGTCGGCCTTCGGTGAAGGCAAAAGCGGGCCTGAATGGTTTGTCCGATTCAACGCCAGCGCCTTTAATTGCGTGGCAGTAGGCGGACGGTCTGCAGGCAAATGGTCCAACGCGTAAGCCAACGATTCACCGCTCAATCCGTGGAGCTCCTCCGCCCAATCGGCCTTCACGGCTTCTTGGTCGATGCCTTCCCACATTCGGAGCCATCCGGTTCCGTATCGGACCAAAAGCCGCGTGTGAATCCGATCAACCCATGTGCTTTGCAGCATTCATGCCCTCCATGTCGATGATGTTCGGATCGTGAGGTTTTGCGCCGAGTATTCCGCCTGTCCACTTCGCGACCTCTGCGCGTTTTTCCGACAGGCGTTGAGCCTCAAAGGTCGGTCCTCTCGCCGATGATGATCGCTCGTGCGGCTTGAGCCAATCGGCTTGCAAGCCTTGCGATCCACGGAAGCACCAGATGCGGAGAAATGCCTCCAACGACATGCCGGCTTTGGCCGATTCCTCCTGCGCTGAGGCGATAACGACTTCGGTGACAGGGGCGGATTTCTTCCGCCTCAACTCAAGCCATCCCATCCACACCTGTTCATCGACGCCATCCGGGCATGTCGGGGGAGACGCGCGTTTCGCGCGTTTCTCCCCTTCCCCTTCCCCTTCCCCTTCCCCTTCCTTTCCCTTCCCTTCCCTTCCCTTCCCTTCCACTTTACGAGATTGACTACGCGTGCTTGACGCGTCATCCACGCGTGCAGAACTCGTGCAAGTTGTTGATTCTATTGATCCTTTTTCTTGCGAAGGGAAAGATGACGGAGATTCACGGTTGTTGATGACTTGGTGTGCTTTCCACGACGGAATGCAGCCGTAAAAGACGCCATCAACCGAATATTTGACGATGTGGCCACGCGTCGTCAACGCGTCGAGCACGCGTGAGAAGTCAACTTCATCGTAAGGAAGCGCGTCGAGTTTCAACTGACGCGGCTTCCATTCAAAGCGCCCTTCCCGATCTGCCGCAGTCCATAGACCAGCAAACGCAACACGTAGAGGAAGACCTGTTTCCTTCTCTGCCTCATACAGCCCTTCGTGGCGGAAGAACTCCGGTTTGATCGTGCGTATACGCGCCATCACGCTGCCTCCCGGCCTGGTTCTATTGACGCTTCGCCGCGTTTGTCACGCATCGGCACAAGTTCAAGGCGATTGCATAGCTGCACGGTCGGCGCATACAGATATGGCCAGCCCGCAACGAGTTCCGCCCACATTGCGAATGGGCCGTGAACCTCTGTCACAATGCCCTCGCGGTTTGTGCCTGCGATGCGATAGCGCAGGCCGGTGTGGCAGTCGGTCATGCGGCCTCTTGGTCGATCTCTGAGAAGTCGAACGCCTCGGACGTTTCGATGTCCTTCCTTCCATCCGCGGCCATCTGCACATTGCGCACGGCCTGCCGATAGTAACTCGGCTTGAGTTCAGCACCGATGCCTCGGCGGCCGAGAAGAACGGGGCTGTAGACCTCGGAGCCGACGCCCATGAACGGTGTCAGGACCGTCTCTCCATGGTTGCTGAACAGTTCGACGCAGCGGTCGATCACGTCCAGTTGCAGCGGATGAACGTGCTTTTCGTCTTCGCTGTCGCGCGCCTCACGGTAAGGCAGAACGCGCTGAATGCGAATGTCGTCCCACATGCAATCGGCGTACTGGCGCCAGATCCAGTGCGAAAAGCGGTTCTCCGTTTGCTTCCCGGTCCAACCGCGATATGGCAGAACATCTGCCGGCGGCATGCGCTCACCAGCATAGTCGAGCATGCCGACAGGGTGCTTCACTGGCACAGGGTTCTTGCCTGCGCGGCGGAACGTCAGAAGGAAATCGCCGGAGGCAACGCCGCAGTCAATCGAGTCCTCGCACAGCGAGGCATGCGCCAGGTTCTTCTGCATCGTGCGCAGGCGCACGGCGAGCGGCTCCTTCCATATCATCCGCCGGCCGGTGTAGCGCCAGCCTTCACGCTCGTGCAGTCGGATGATGTCTCCCGGAAAATCTATCAGCGTGTCGGTGCCGCTATTGCTGCGCGGCACATCCATGCAATGCACGGCGGTGATTCGGCCCGGCATGGTGACGCGGGCCAGTTCGCGCACGACGAAAGCGTAGTGGTCGAAAAAAGCGTCGTAGTCGTCGCAGTTCGAAAGGTCACGCTCGTTGCTGCTGTAGTGGTACAGGCCGCCGAACGGCGGGGAGTAGATCGACAGGTGAATGCTGCCGGTCGGCAGCGCGCCCATTACGTCCATGCAGTCGCCGTTGTAGATGGCGAATTTCTCGGTCACGCATTGGTCAATCACAGCCACGACGGCACCTCGATCTTTCCTGTTTGGTTGGTAGATCTGCGGATGGCGAGCGAGTTGTTCATCTGCGCCACCAACCTTGAAAACATCTCGTCAGCCTGCTCGGCCTTGCGCTGTAGGTTCTGCATCACCCCGCGCTCTCCTTCGGTCGTCACGATGTCGACGCGGACGGCGCGCTTCTGGCCGAACCGCCAGCAGCGTCGCACAGCTTGGTAATACTGCTCGAACGAGTGCGAAGGGAAGAATGTGACGTGGTTGCAGTGCTGGAAGTTCAACCCCCACGCGCCGATCTTTGGCTTCGTGATGAGGATGCGCGCCTTGCCTTCGGAAAAGGCCTCGAGGCGCTTTTCCTTGGTGTTGTCGCTGTCGCTCCCAGCCACCTGAACCGCGTCCGGGATCAGGCTTTCCAACATGTCCCCCTCGTCGTTCAGGTGGCACCACACAAGCGCCGGCTCGCCGGTCTTGTTGACGATGTTGGCGATCATTTCGCAGCGTTCCTTGACGCTGCGGCGGCGTTCTTCGCGCTGTTCGTTCAGACCGACTGCCGGCATCGCGAACAGAAAACCATCAGCCAGCGTGTTGACTTCCACTAGGTGCTCGATCTCGTTTAGCGGCGGCAATTGAAACCGCGAGTCGTCATAGCCAATGTCGGATGGACGACGGATCGCGCGAGCCCACGAACACACCCAGCGCCAGAACGGTTCTTCAGCGTGGCCCTTGAGTCGCCACTTGATGACCTCGCCTCGCATCCGCCCCTGCGCGCTGTTGCTCAGATCGTTTTTGAAGAACCGATTCAGCATGTCCATGTGGCCCATGTACCCAAGGGCCTCCGATGACGTGCCAAGCTCGATGTAGTCGTTCGGCGCAGCGGTCGCGGTTTGTAGCAATCGGTACGGAACCTTGCGCATGAACTCCGTGATTTCCTTTTTCCGCTGGCCTGCGAACGACTTGAGGATCGACGATTCATCGCACACCACTCCCGCGAACTCGGCCGGGTTGAAGTAGTGCAACCGTTCGTAGTTCGTGATGACGATGTGACCGTGAGCCGTATTGCCATCGCGCGACACCGCGGCGTCAATGCCGAACTTCGCAGCTTCACGAGCCGTCTGCGTCGAAACGGCGAGCGGGGTCAGACACAGCACCGGCCGTCCCGTCTTGCGCGCCACGTTGGAGGCCCACACGAGACCCATCGGCGTCTTTCCAAGACCGCAATCAGCGAAGATCGCAGCGCGACCCTTGCGCACCGCCCAATCAACCATGTCGGCCTGGAAGTCGAACAGGAATTCAGGCATCCAAACCGGGGCGAATCCGCTGTCGGCGCCGCCCTGGGTTTTGGACTCGAGGAATGCTGCGTAGTCGGTCATGCCTTTGCGCCAATTGCCTGGTTGATGATGTCGCGCACTGTCTCTGCCTGTTCTGGGCCGCGAATGGGCTGAAGCCATGCGTCAGGAACCCTGTCGAACCAAAGTTTAGAGCCTTCGTCATAAACCGCACCGTCGCGGTTGCCAGCTCTGTTTGCGAGCGTCACACAGCGAGGACGATCCATTGTCCAGCCGGCTGCACCGTTTGGCATCGTCACTGGTTCAATGACTGTCAGGTGCATGCCAATCGCGTCTGCCAGCGCATCCGCGTTCACGCGGACGATGACGGCCATGTCATCTGGACGGCAGTTCATGCGGTTGCTTTCGTGGCGGCGATGACGCGCCACGTCATCAATCCGCGCGAGTCAACAGCCTTGATGACCTGTTCGTGATCTGCGAGGCACTCGGTGACCCGGCGCCATGGCGATAGGCTAATGCGTGTGTCGAGCATCTCCATGTATGTCATGCGCTTGCGTTTCAGTAGCGCTATCAAGCGCCGGCCCTGACATAGTTTCTTCTTCATGAAGCAGCCTTTCGCGTGAAAAAGCACCCATGCCGACCGATTCGCCGTGAAATACGCGGAGCGCGTAGACAGGAGACAACTGCGAGACGGCGAACCATGTCGCGGTAAGCATGGGTGACGAAACTACTGGCGAGCGCGAGCCTTCTGGCGCATGATGCGCTTATGGTACTTCAGCAGGGCATCACCGATTTCCCATCGGATCCACTTCTGCGCCCCGGTTTGCAGGTCGAGGACGTGGCCGCGCGAACAGAAGCCGCACGCATCCTTGATCTGTTGGAGTGTAAGTCCGGTCGCCCGGAGTTCGTTGAGTAGAGGTTTCCAGTCCATGCGCCGATGTTAGTCACGCACGGCAGACACGTCAAGCGAAGAAAGCTGAAAATTTCTTGTCATTTATGCTTGACGTTCTGCGCTGCCTGGCGCAAAGTAGAGGCATCAAAACGCAGGAGCAACCGATGACTCACTCGCTTCATCACCCGACCAGAGACGAGGAGCGCGAAGCGCAAAAAGCGCACGACGTGCGCTTCAAAGTCATGCATGCTGCAATCCTGAAAGCCGTTCAGGACGGCGCGGACATCCCGCTGCGCACCGAGAGTCGGGTCTCGCCGACAGGATACAAGCAGTATCCATTGTCGAGCTACCTTGGCGAATGCAGTTCGCAGGCGCAGAAGTATCTGTTTCATGCCTGCATGCTCGCGTTCAACGACGACCGTGCCGACGAAATCGCTTCGGCGTTGCGGGAATTTGTCGATGTGGTCGCGACGGAGTACGCGGGCGACTATGCAGACCTTGGAGAGTGACCATGGACAACAAGCACGAAGCATTGCAAGTCGTTCGCGAATCGCGGGTGATTGCTGAGTTGGCACAGCAAAGCTACGTCAAGCGCATGCAGGCTGCCGGCAAAGAACCGAACGATGATCAAGCGCAAGTGATCTACGCACGCGCACTGGCTGCGGCGCAGGGTTCGGTCTACTTCAAGGATGAATGACATGAGCCGAGCACTTGCTGAATCGGCGCTCCACATCCTGCGCTGTCATCCGACGCTTGACCGCTACACGCGGATTCAGGTCGCTCACGCCATACGTCAATGCCGTGCGGCAATCAGGAGCCAGTCATGCGAGCGCTGATCCTGGCTGCGCTGCTGGTTGGCTGCGGCGGAGGCGGGGGCACTGCCCCAGAAGTCGAGCAACTTGCTCAGATGGATGACGCATGCGGTCCGAATCCGAGCGCCGGCTGGGTTGACTACGATCCAGCGAAGCACGACAAGATCAGCGGCGAGTTTCAGATGGTCATCTGCGCGGGTGCGAAATGAACATCGATCAGGCCCGCGAAACGCAGCGCATGCTGGATGAGGCATACGCGCCAGCGATTGACGTGAACGAAGACAACAGCGAAGCCGCGTGGAAGGAATGGGATTCTGCGTGGCAACAACTTCACGACGACGAACAGGAGAAACACAAGTGAGCGAGGAAACGCGTGTGGACGGTGGCCCTGTCATAACAGCATTCAAGGGCTTCGACAAAAACATGCACTGCCGAGGCTTCCAGTATGAGGTCGGCAAGACCTACGTGCATACAGGCGATGTAAAGGCGTGCCATGCAGGTTTCCATGCCTGCGAGCACCCGCTGAACGTTTTCAACTACTACGGTCCGTCAGAGTCTCGATTTGCTCTCGTGGAACTGTCTGGGGAGATTTCTCGTGAACAAAATGGCGACACCAAAATCGCCGCTGGCTCAATCACGATCAAAGCAGAGCTCGCGATTCCTGAACTAATCGAGAGCGCCATTAAGTGGGTCATGAATCGATGCACTCCAGAAGGGCAGGCGGCCACTGGAGAACAAGGTGCGGCATCGGCCACTGGAGAACAAGGTGCGGCATCGGCCACTGGATTCCGAGGTGCGGCATTGGCCACTGGAAACCATGGTGCGGCATCGGCCACTGGAAACCAAGGTGCGGCATTGGCCACTGGAAACCAAGGTGCGGCGGCATCGGCCACTGGCGCCGAATCAGTTGCTATCGCATCTGGGTCTGGAGGGATGGCATCTGCGTCTGCTGGTTGCGCGATCTTCCTTGTTCGTCGCGATGACGATTACAGGATAACGCACGTTTTCGCGAGCAAGGTTGGCGAGAATGGCATCAGACCTGACGTGTTCTACACGTTGGACGAATTTGGAAAACCTGTTGAGGCCTGACATGACCGTGACCCGTATTCACTCCGATGGCCGGCGCGTCGTCTACGAAGACCAGCCGGCGCCGGCAGAAGTCTGCACTGACATTAGCGAGGAGCAGGCGAAACGCGAATCGTCATGGCGATTTGCGGATGCCGCCGTCTGGCTGATCGCTGCGTTCTGCGTGATTGGCTACTTCGCAGGGGTATTCGCATGACACCGCTTACTCCGACCGCTATCCCGCACTCGCGCATCGCGCTGCCCTCAGTTTCATTGCTGCAAGGCAAGGCATATACGCCGGCATGGATGCAGAGAACGCCTCCGTACCTCAACGGGCGAAACGGCCTGTTGGTCAAGCCGGCGAAGTAGCTATGTGCGCGCACTTCACAGAGTGGTTAGCCGCTATCAAAAGCGCGTGGCGCGCTGGCAGTGCGCGCTATTGTGAGGTGCGCAGCTGGCAGCGTCGTCGAAGGATGGCGCGGCTCTGAGAGCAACGGCCCGCGCCGCTGAGCGGTATCTGTGGACACCAGATAGCCGGGCCACCTACACGCAAGCACCTGGTTTGGTGCGATGAACTGAGGACAGAACATGACCGAAGCACTTTCGACGGAAGCGATGCATAAGCACAGCGACTGCGCCAACGCTTGCCAGCAGGCCGTTCAGTACGGTGTCTGGCCGATGTACTCATGCAGCCCGTCGTGCGTGATGCTGCAAACGGCAGCCGATGATTACCAGCGCGAGGCAATCGCCGAGGCCAACGCGATGCGCGCCGATGACGAACCCGCCGACGACCTGGGTTGACACCATGAGCAACAAAGCGCTTTGGCAGAGGGTATGCATCACCGACCCGCGCGCAGTCAAACCGATAACTGGCAAGCAGTACAAAGGAAACAGCCCGAAGCCGTACTGGATCGTTGAGAGACTGACCGAGGAATTTGGCCCGTGCGGCATAGGATGGGGATTCTCGATCCTGAATGAGCGCATGGAGCGGCTCTCGGAATCCGACATCCTGCATGTCGCTGTGGTTCGGTTCTGGTACGAGTACGAAGGAAAGCGCGGCGAACTTGAGCAGATCGGGCAAACCAAGGCCGTCTACGAGAAGTCGAGTGGCGGCTTGATGGTCGACGAGGACGCGCCGAAGAAGTCCGTCACTGACGCGCTGGTCAAGTGCGCAAGCTACATCGGTTTTGCCGGCGATATCTTCTCAGGGCGGTGGGATGACTCGAAGTATGTCGCCCATGCGCTCGAGCACTACGAGAACAAGCCAGATCCGGCCGAAGAAACGCAGCGACTGCAATGGATCGCCGATCAGAAGGCAGCCATTGCCGCCGCGAAAACGTCCGGCGAACTGAAGAGAATCATGGAATCGGCCATCGCGACGACAGCCAAGATGAACGACTCGGACGCCGAGCAGCAACTTCGCGAGGCGGCGATCGAGAAAGTCAAGTCTGCGAAGACGAAGGAAGCCGCAGCCTGAACAAGAACGCCCGCAACGATGGGCACCAAGGGAGATACGCATGACCCCGTTCTACTTCGACATCGAGACCATTCCTTCACAAGATCCGGAAGTCAAGGCTGAGATTGCCGCTGGAATCACCGCGCCCGGCACGTACAAGAAGGCCGAGAGCATCCAACAGTGGCTGGACGAGAACCGCGCCGCCGAAGCCGAGGCCGTCTGGCTCAAGACGGCCTTCGATGGCGGCCTTGGCCAGTGCGTGTGCATCGGCTTCGCGGATGGCGACGGCAAGGCATACATCTACCACGCACAAGACCTGTCCCGAGATTCAGAGCGCAAGGTGCTGCAGGACTTCTTCTGCGCCGTCACCGATGCCGGACACCGGACGTTCGTGGGTCACAACATCATCGGCTTCGATCTGCCGTTTCTGTGGAAGCGCTGCATGGTGCTCGGTATCAAGCCGCCGGCATCCTTCCCGCGGAACCCGAAGCCCTGGGGCGAACTGGTGCAGGACACTATGCTCTTGTGGGACTCGACGCAGCGCGCGGGCGGGAGCATGGATCGGATCTGCCGCCTGATCGGCATTCCAGGCAAGGGCGGAATCAGCGGCGCGGACGTGTGGCCGATGGTGCAGGCCGGCAAGATGAACGAGGTCGCAGACTACTGCCGCGGCGACGTGGAACGAACGCGCTCGCTCTACAAGCGCATGACCTTCGCAGAAATCTCGGTCGATGGTGCCACGCCTGTTCCGACGCCCACAGGCAAGACGCTGGCCGACCTTGCCGACGACTTTTGACGAGGACACCATGAACATCGATCTTCAACGCTTCTGCGCCAACGAAAACGACCCGCGAGAGTACCTGCGCGCACCGTGGCGTGATGGCGGTTGGGTTTACGCCACGAACGGGCATCTCGTCGTGCGCATCCGCGATGACGGCGCCGAGTCCATACCGGCGCGCAGCAGCAGGCACCCTAACGCAGCCGCGATGTTCCGCAAGCATATCGAAGATCGCTCCTGCGAGTTCATGGTGATGCCTCCCATCACCGAGCCCGACAAATGCACCCACTGCGGCGGCGCCGGTTTTGTGAGTGCCATCAAGTGCGAGGACTGCGTGGATGGCGAGTTCACACATGGCGATTATGAGTACACCTGCAAGAACTGCTGCGGCAGCGCTGCCGGTCCTGGCTGGGCTGACGCCTACGAAAAATACCCATCCGCGCAGCGCGTTCCATGCGCGCACTGCGATTTTATGGGCTACTCGTTGAATCGCAATGGCGCTACGAATATCGGCGGTGCGCTCTACTCGACCGTATACCTGTGGGCACTGAGTCTGCTTCCTCAGTGCCGCATCTGCCCTGGTGATGCTGCCTATTCATGCCTAGGGACAGGCGCGAGAGAAACGCCGGCAGCACTGATCTTCGACGGCGGGCAAGCACTTCTGATGCCACGCATTGAGTGACACTAACGAGAACATCATGACCGACACCGCAGAACTAAGGGGCCGGCCCGCAGGGACGGTCCCGCATGGGCCTACTGCGCTGGTGGCGGCGATGCGGGCCTTGGTACGAAGCATGACGCCCAACGTCGTGGTCAGCGGTGCCGCAGGCGTCCGCTGCACCTAAAGTTGGGCATCGCCGCTTGATACGAGCGAAGCGCTTTGCTACGATGCGCAAACCACTACAGGAGAAGCGCAATGGTCACAGCAAGCGAGATGGGCAAGAAGGGCGGCCAGGCCAAGAGCGAGGCCAAGGCTGCGGCGGCGCGCAAGAATGCCAGCAAGCCGCGCGGCAAGTGGGTGACTGCAATCGCCTTTGAGATTGCGAACGTGCCGAAATACAAGGCTTTCGGCTCAATCATCACAAAAGGCAGCCCACCATCGGGGGCCAAAAACCATGAATGGATCGTTGCAAAGGTGCGCGAACTGGGCGTCGGCTTGCAAGAGTACAAAGACGGAGAACTTGAGTTCTTGAAACTGTCGGCAAGCAGCCGGCGGTTTTAGGCGTATTTTTAACGCTCATGCAACTGAACTGCAAGAAAGGCGATTTGGCCGTAATCGTGCGCAGTGTGCTCGGACAGCAGGGCCGCTTTGTGACGTGCCTCGAACTGTTCGAACACCCATTGTGGCCCGGGGAACCATGCTGGAAGGTGGATGTCGAACTGCTTTGCGGGGCTTGGTGCCATGACGACCAGCTGAAGCCTATCCGAGACAGCGATGGCGAAGACGAAATGCTTCGAATCGCTGGGCGCCCGCAAGAACGCGGCACGGCCCCGCTCTGTGCGGGTCCGCGGTGACCGAATAGTTAGGCCTGTGGGCCGGAGCGAGGTGATGATGCTGACAGACAAAGAACTGAGCAAATTTGTGCAAGCCTGGGGCAACGGACAATTGCAGAGGAACATTGTTGACTTGTGCCGCGACGTTGCCAACGCACAAGCATCCGCAGAGCGCGAGCGGTGCGCAAAGATCGTAGATTTGCCGTTCGGAACCGAGGCATGGGAAGTCATCGGCGGCGAAGAAGGGTTGACGATGCTTCGCGAACTGGCCGCGCAGATTCGCGGGGCCTAACGAAAATGTAACCGGATGACAACGGCGCAAATGAACGACCCGGCGCGCGACAGCGGTGCCGCCGTTGGCATTCCGGTTGACCGCACTGTTAGGCCCCTTGCGCCTGTAGGCTGGCGGTACGTTCCTTCGGAGGTATGTGGCGACCAAGTGCTGACGCAAGACCCCAAGGTGGCCGACCTGGCGCGACAGTACGGCCGAGAAGTGGAGCCGCTGTACACGCTGAACCACGATGAAGTGGCAGCCGTGAACAAGCTCAGGGCAACCAAGGAGCAGGCTCGCCAGCGCGACTTGAAGGCTTGCCGCTGCGACCACTGCGAATACTGCCGCCACTGCTGGCCCGTGGACTTCAGGCCGGGCGGCCTTTGGGCTGGGTATGGGGACTAACGTGGGAATTGAGCGGCCCGGAACGGGTCCGCTCGACCTAGAGTTAGGGTTCAACTTTTTAGGATGACTTAGTGAAACAGCAATTGTTTGCTATCAAGTCGCCAAGCAAGATTCTGCTTTGGGACACGGCTTCATCGAGCCGATCAGGCGCGTGGGATAGGGCATACCAACGCCACCTTTGGAGCAGTTTGCACTTGCATAAAAACAAGACAAAAGCTGCGTATGCGCGTGGGTGGCGCTGCGTTGCGGTGCGTATTGTTGAAGCCTAACGTGGGGGCTGAACGGCAATGACAGGCGCAACTGACCTATCCGAAGCGGCACAACCTGAATCGCCTGGCATTGTCCGTTCGAGCGACGGGTTAGGGCTCGCCTTCCAGGAGCGCGACTACTTGGTGTGTGGCCCGTTCGACGGCGAGCGCGACACCGGCATCCGGTGCCAGCAGACGACTCTGAGGCGGGCGCGCCAGCGGTGGACTTGCTTCGGCCTGCTGGGCGAGCAGGACCACGAGATACAGCCTGGCGACCTGTACCGGCACGAGAAGGGCTTTGCTCAAGGCCGCTGGGGCTGCTACAGGCTGTGCATCGGGTGCATGGACAAGTGGCTTGCAGAGATCGGACGGCCGCGCGCCGAGAGCCCCAACGATTGAGCTGAACCGGCCCCAACGGCTGCACCATTTTCGTTATGCCGCGCAAATGGTCGATGCCGTTGGGGCTCGGTTCGAGCGAGTGGTTGGGCGGCTGGTGAACGAAGCTACAGGATGAAGGTCAACTATGGTACGGTGATTACTACCCTCTCGAGGATGGTTGCGAAGGGGCTGCTGCGCAGGGAAGGCAAGAAGGCGTTCCTGACGCAAAAATGGCGAAAGCCATAGCACTGTGGAGGTGCTATGGCTTTCTGGTGCAACTGAGCTTGCGGGCTCATGGCGAGGAAAGGAACCCCATGCGACTAGCAATCGCGCTGGTGGCCGCACCCCTCGTCGGGGTGAGTACGGTTCACGCTGCAACTACCAGATTACAGAGTTGACCTTCCGGTCCGTTGGGCATTGCGACCCAACGGACTGCATTGTATTGGCTCGGCGTAGATAGTGCAACGCAGGGTAGCTGACGAACCTAACGTTGGAGCTAAGGCGCCGACGTAGGGCCGCAGGCCCGTAGGAGGTCGCCATTGAGCGACCAGTTAGTCCGCTGCGTCCGAAGCGCGCAGATGTAACTATGCAAATAGTGCTTGCGTGAGTGCTTACGATGGTCTATAGTTCACTCCGTCGATACACAAACCGGAGCGAAACATGAACCAAGCCGCCTTCAACGAATACACCTTCCAACAAGCCCTGGCCAGCGCCAGGGCGCGCGAGGCCGCCGAACTGGCCGCCATCTCGGCCGGCAACGGCCCCAAGCCCACCCGCGACATTGGCGACATGCTGCGCCAGCAGGCGCTGGACCATCTCAACAAGATTCTTTCCGGGGCGTGAGCCATTTTCACAGAGTTCGATCGGTGCGCGTTATCGAATGAGTTGAACGGCTTCGGCTGGCTCAAGCACGCCGGATCACGTAACCGGCACCTACATAGCATGACAACAGCCAAGACAGCCGCCCAGCGCCAGGCCGAGCGCAAAGCCCGCGAGATTGCCGCAGGCCGCGTGCAGTGGAAGCGCTGGGTTCACCCTGACGATGTGCCGGCGCTGGCAGAGTACGCCGACAAGCTGGCACGCAAGAGAGCCCGCAGGGAGAGAGAGGGCTAACGGTCCGCATGAGCCGGACCCAACAGCGAGGAAGAACCATGAGTAACACGACACTGCCGGCCGCTGTTGGGGCTCGGCTCGATGCGGGGGTTAGGCGTCACGCTACGGCGCTGGCCTGGCTGAATTCGCTGCGGCCAGCGCTGCCGCTGAGCATTGAGCAGCCGCCGACGAAGGACAACCCAGCCCAACCGATGAGCAACGGCGAACTGAAGCGGCACATGCAGCAAGGGGGCGTGCTGGTGAACGGCGAGCGGATCGCGCCGGATGAGTTGATCGACTTCCCGATCTTCTCGCTGGTGTTCTTCCCCAAGTCCGCAAACCGACGCACCACGCTGGTATGACGCCTAACGTTTCGGAAGTATGTACTTGACACATGCAAACCGTAACGTCAAAGCCCAGCCTTGACAAGCCGGAAGAAGACAGAAAGGCCCGCTATGCGGCAGGCTTCTTCTGCGCCTTCTTGACTGGTGTCGCGGGCTTGTGCGGCGCTGGTGGAGTCGCCAGCATTCGCCGCAGCACGTCGTCCTCTTTGGGCGGCGCGGGACTTGGCTTCGGTTTGCTCATTGGAGAACTCCTGTGAGTGAACTATTTGAAAATGCCAATCGCTATCGCTTTGGATTCAATTTCAACGAGGATGCGCTCGACCAACGAAGCCATGGCAAAGAGAACATCGAGCGCTGGCCTTCGCTTGAAGTCTGCGATATCGGAGAAAGCTACAAACGTGGCAACCTTGAGTTGGTAGTTCGGTTTGGCTCCGTGCGGCACAACCGCCAACACCATCTCATTTTTCGCGCTGTCCCA
>JACCDU011199199.1_pt1 | contig 16425 bp, 16 predicted proteins | sample 7446081 | NCBI WGS metagenome assembly JACCDU01 (sample SAMN15323447, study PRJNA562643) | freshwater metagenome | isolation source: river surface water | place: USA:Blue River Watershed | collected 2017-08-17
CCAAGATGAGTAGTTCTTGCTGCTGAGTGTGAGCGTGGTTTTGGCCATGGTTGCTTTCCAATGCATGAAGGTGGTGCATGTGTGCTGTGCATCACCTAACGCAAGAGATATGCCATCTCGTGGCACGCGTCTTGCAATTCTCATGGCATTAACGTAACGCTGTACTGCGTGGAGACGAGCCCATGATTTATCGCAACTACCAAGTGGTGGCAGATGTTTCTGACCCGATACGAAAATTTGCAGAGCATGCACGTGACATCAGTCTGAATTGGTTTGACAGCAAACGCATCACGCCGCTGCAACGCATGGCGGCGTATTACGAACAGGTCGCTTTGTTGGGCTTCACGCACACGCGACCTTCGTTCAACATTGCCAGCGTGGTGAACGCGCAGGGCAAGCGTGTCCCGGTGGTGGAGAGCACCAGCTTTCGCACGCCGTATTGCGACTTGGTGCGCTTTTGCCGTGACGATGCCAAAGACTTGCCCAAGCTTTTGCTGGTCGCCCCCATGTCGGGCCACTTTGCCACCCTGTTGCGCGGCACGGTGCAAACCTTGGTGCAAGACCATGAGGTGTATGTCACCGACTGGCGCAACATCCGTGACATTCCCATGAGTGAGGGGCTCTTTGGCTTGGATGAATACATCGAACACATCATTTGGTTCATGCAGCACCTCGGGCCCAACGCCCATTTGATGGGGGTGTGCCAGCCCACCGTGGCGTGCTTGGCGGCGACAGCCGTGTTGGCCGAAGATCGCAGCGATTGCCAACCGGCTTCTCTGACCTTGATGGCCGGCCCCATTGATACCCGTGTGAACCCCACGGCCGTGAACGCGCTGGCGATGAGCAAACCCATTGAATGGTTTGAGGCTAATTTGATTGGCATGGTGCCTTTGCACTTCAAGGGGGTCGGCCGGCGCGTGTACCCGGGCTTCATGCAGCTCATGGCGTTTTTGAACATGAACATTGAACGCCACCAACAGTCATTCAAAAACTTGTACGAACACCGGGTGAAAGGTGAGGATGAAAAAGCCGATGTGATTCGCGACTTTTACAAAGAGTATTTCGCCATCATGGACTTGTCGGGCTCGTTCTATTTAGAGACGGTGCAGCAGGTCTTCCAAGAGCATGCCTTGCCCACCGGCAAGATGACCTACCGAGGACGCCCTCTGAACTTGCAAGCCATCCGCAAAACTTTTGTGCTGACGGTCGAGGGTGAACGCGATGACATTTGTGGCGTGGGTCAAACCTTGGCCGCGCAAGATTTGTGCAGCATGCTGCCCGCTTACCGCAAGACGCACCATTTGCAATCGGGCGTGGGCCACTATGGGGTGTTCAACGGCAAGCGTTGGGAGTCGCAGATTTACCCTGTGGTGCGTAACCAGATTCGATCCGCGCATTGATTTCATCGTCTTGTGAACTCTTGGCACATAGCTTGCATTCGATCTTGAATACAAGATGGGATGCACAAAAATGGTGTCACAAAAATTCACAGGATTGATGCGAAGCGCAGATGCCACATTGGTATCTGCCGGTGATGCGGCATGGATCACGCAGGTCATTGGCGCGGCTGAGTCGCCAGCCGAGGCCCTCGTGACGAAAACCAGTTCCATTCAAGGTTTGCGCTTTGCTGTCAAAGACAACATGGATGTGTGTGGTCTGACGACCACAGCGGGTTGCCCGGCATTTGCCTATGTTGCCGATGAACACGCAGAGGTGGTTCAACGCTTGTTACACGCGGGGGCATCGCTGCAAGGAAAAACGAATCTGGATCAGTTCGCTTGCGGCCTCAATGGCACCCGCTCGCCATACGGTGTGGTTCCTAATGCTTTCAACGCGGCCTATGTCTCAGGGGGCTCTAGTTCTGGGTCTGCTTATGTGGTGGCCACGGGGCAGGTGGACTTTGCCTTAGGCACAGACACGGCGGGCTCTGGGCGTGTTCCTGCAGGGCTGAACAACATCGTGGGATTCAAGCCTTCGCGTGGCCTGATTTCTGCGCGTGGAGTGGTCCCGGCGGCACAAAACGTGGACTGCGTGTCCATCTTCGCGGGCACAGTGTCGGTGGCTGCGCAGGTATTGCATGCATGCATGGGCTATGACGCAGCAGATCCTTTTTCAAATCACGTGCCTATGGCCTCGCAGGCCTTTCCCACCCGCTTTCGATTTGGTGTGCCCAATGCCCTGAATTTCTTTGGTGATGCCATGGCCGAGGCGGCCTTTGCGCAGTCCATTCAAAATCTCACACAGTTGGGCGGTGAAGCTGTCACCATCGACTACGCGCCGTTGGCCCAGGCAGCGGCCATGCTTTATGAGAGTGCCTTGGTCAGCCAGCGCTACGCCGCGATTCAAGCTTTTTTTGACGCCCATGAAACCGAAGTGATTGAGCCTGTACGCAGCATCATTGCTCAGGGGCGTCAGTACAGTGCGGCTGATTACGTTCGGGCAGAGGTTGCACTCAAACGACTTGAGAGACAAGCCGAACGCATGTGGCAAGACATCGACGTGCTGCTCGTGCCGACCGCGCCCACGCATTACACGATACAGACCATGCAGGCGGATCCGGTGGTGTGCAACCGCAATTTGGGGCAGTACACCAACTTCGTCAATTTGTTTGATTACGCAGCCTTGTCTGTCCCAAGTCAAATTCGCGCAGACGGCCTACCTTTTGGCATCACCCTGATAGGCCGCGCAGGCAGCGACTGGCAATTGGCCGACTTAGGCCAGCGTTACCACCATGCCACGGGCTTGTTGCAAGGGGCCACGCCTACACCGCTGCCGCAACCAGTTGCCATTCCAGGGTTGCGTGCGCCTGATGTGGTACGCGTGGCGGTGGTGGGGGCGCATCTCAGTGGCATGCCCTTGAACATCCAGTTGACCGAACGCGGCGCGCGCTTGGTCGGACCTGCGTACACCGCAGCAGATTACCGCTTCTTTGCACTACCCAACTCACAGCCCCCAAAACCCGGCTTACTGCGTGTCGATGCAGGGCAGGGCGCTGCGATTGCTTTGGAAATTTGGGAAATACCAGCGGCCCACTACGGCTCATTCGTGGCGTTGATTCCCTCACCGTTGGGTATTGGCACCTTGCAACTCGATGACGGCACCACGGTGCAAGGCTTTCTCTGCGAACCCCAAGCTTTGATTGGGGCCACCGACATCACGCAATTTGGCGGTTGGCGTGCGTATATCGCCAGCTTAGCTGCAGCAGCCATTTGATTTTTCATTCACTGTTCATTCACGTTTTTTAGGAGCTTTCATGACCGCCAACCTCAACACCACAGATACCCAAGTCACCACGTCACGTCGCAAATTGTTGCAAGCTGGTGCAGCCACGGCCGCACTGGGCGTTTTGGGCGCGCCAGCGATCGTGTGTGCACAAAGCACACCCAAAATTCGCATCGGCTATTGGCCTATTGCCGCCGGTCTGCCTTTTTACGCCGCACTTGAAAAGGGCTATTTCAAAGAAGCGGGCTTAGATGTGGAAGGCATCAAGTTCGCTGGTGCCGCGCAGATCATGGAAGCCATGTTGGCGGGGCGTTGCGATGGCAGTGCCAATGGCACTGGATCGGCCAACTTGGCGATCGGTGAGATCGCCGCCCCTGGCACCTTCAAAATCTTTGCCTCCAACCCCAGCAACGTGAAGAACGTATTGGATGAATTCTTGGTGCCCTTGGCCAGCCCTGTGAAAACCATGGCTGAACTCAAAGGAAAAAAAGTCGCGTCTGGCCCTGGTATTCAAAATTTGACCTTGGCCAAAACCGTTTTAGAGCGTGCAGGTGCTACGGGAGCTACTGTGATCGAGCTGCCCATTGGTCAACACGTGGCCGCCTTGGCTGCGGGTCAAGTGGATGCGGTCTACACCTTGGAGCCCACGGGCACCATTGGCCGCTTAAATAACACTACTCGCGTGTTGGAAGCTGGCGTGATTTCTAAATACATTTTGGGTGATGCCATGGCACCTTGGTTTGGTGGCTCCGCATCGTTGACAGCGGAGTTTGTCAAGAAGTACCCCGTGGATACCAAGAAGTTTGTCACGGCTTACGCCAAGGGCATCGCTTTGGTGCGCAGCAATGCGGCTGAAGCACGCCAATATCTCAAAGGCTACACAGCGATTGAAGGCGCCTTGACCGCTGAGGTGCCTTTGGCTGCTTACACCCTGTACAACGAATTCACCGCCAAAGATATTGCGCACTTTCAAAAGTTTTTTGACCTGTTCTCAGACAAGGGCATCTTCCCTTCACGTCTGTTGGTCGACTCAATGCTCTACAAAGGCTAAACCATGCACGAAGCCTCCGCCGCTGTTTTTATGAATGCTGCACAGCAGGGCTTGGCATCGCCCGTGGCGCCGACGGTTCCATCGTCTGGTCGATGGAACCCTTGGCGCCTGATGCCTTTGCTGGGCCCTTTGGTGTTGTTCATCATTTGGGATCTGGTGGTGCGTTTCAAGCTGATTCCTCCCATCTTGCTGCCCTCCCCATGGACCACACTCAGCACGCTGTTTGTGGGTATGGCAGGCGGTGAGCTGTTCAGCGACTTTGCCTACACCTTGATCCGCACCTTGGAGGCGTTTTTAATTGCCGCAGTGGTGGGGGTGCCTGTGGGGGTGTTGTTGGGCAGCAATGAGCGTGCGTATCGCAGCGTGGAGTTCGTGATTGACTTCTTTCGCTCCACGCCATCGTCCGCGTTGATCCCTTTGTTTCTCATGATCTTTGGCGTGTCTGACATCAACAAGGTGGCCATCGCCGCGTTTGGTGCGCTCTTGATTGTGTTGTTCAACAGTGCCTATGGCGTGATCAATGCGCGAAAGCAACGTGTGATGGCCGCCAAAGTGATGGGGGCTACGCGATGGCAAATCTTCAAAGATGTGCTGATCTGGGAGAGTTTGCAGCCCACTTTTGTGGGCTTACGCAGCGCAGTGTCTATGTCGTTGGTGATCGTCATCGTGGCCGAGATGTTCATTGGCTCCGAACGAGGCTTGGGTCACCGCATCATTGACTCGCAGCAGGTGATGAACGTGCGTGACATGTACGCCGCTATCTTGGCCGCGGGTGCCTTGGGTTATGTATTGAACATCGTATTTTTGGTGCTTGAAAAACGCATCGTGCATTGGAGTGGGAGATAAACATGAGCGTCGTCCTCAACCCGATGATCGTTCCCGATCCAGCCCCGGCACCCTTTGTGCCGGGCCCAGCAGGGACCCACATCACCATCCGCAACATGACCAAATACTTTGCGGGCTGGCCACTGTATGAAAACTTCAACTTGGACATACCCAAGAACAAGATCGTCTCGGTGTTTGGTCCCAATGGTTGTGGCAAAAGCACCTCGATCAACATGATCGCGGGGCTGATCCCCATCGACAGCGGGGAAATTTTGTTTGATGGTAAATCGCTGCAAGACACCAAGATTGGCTATGTGTTTCAAAACTACCGAGAAGCCATGTTTCCGTGGATGCGCACCATTGACAATATTGCTTATCCGCTGAAGTTGGAAGGCAAATCCAAAGTTGAAGTGGCCCAACGCATGGAAGAGTTGGTGGCTTCATTCGATGTCAAGTTTGACCTCAACCGCTACCCGTATGAGTTGTCAGGCGGCCAACAACAAACGGCCTCCATCATGCGCGCCTTGGCCCCCAAGCCCGAAGTGCTTTTCTTGGATGAGCCGTTTTCTGCATTGGACTTCGAGATGACGTTGTTCATTCGAGAAAAGTTGCAAGATGTGTTCATGCAAACCGGCACAACCATGTTGCTCGTGTCGCATGACTTGGAAGAGGCTGTGTATCTGGCCGACCAAATTTTGTTGCTCACCAAACGCCCAACCCAAGTGGCTGAAATTTTGGATTACAACGACGCACGCCCACGCACCATTGAAACGCTGACGCAACCCAGCTTCATCGATGCCAAAAAACTCAGCCTCGAAATCTTTCAGCGCGAGGTACGCAAATGACAGAGCAAGACACCTTGGCCTTTGTGCTGACCAGTGCCAAAGCTTTGGGTATCCCTTTGGATGAGGAACGTGCGTTGCGTGTCACCGCCCATTTGCACCGCACCCTAGCCATGGCTGAGATGTTGGAGGCGGCGCATCTGACACCCGCCGATGAACCTGCCGAAATTTATTGCCCTAAGCCGCATTGACATGGATACACAACAACTTTCCACGCATGCTGTGGCACAGGGCATTGCCAGCGGTCACTTCACGGCCAGCGAGGTGTTGGCTGCCTACATGCGACGCATTGAAATCACCGACGCGCAGGTCAATGCCTTCACTACCCCTTGCTTTGAGCGTGCGGTGCAAGAAGCCAAGGTTATCGACCAGCGCCGTGCACGGGGTGACACCCTGCCTTCACTGGCGGGTGTGCCCTACGCGGTGAAGAACCTCTATGACATTCAAGGCGTGGTTACCTTGGCAGGCTCACGTGTGAACCAAACCAATCCACCGGCTCAAGTCGATGCCTTTTTAGTTCAGCAAATGCAAGCCGCTGGTGCCGTGCTGGTCGGTGCACTGAATATGGATGAGTTCGCTTATGGGTTCACCACCGAGAACACCTATTACGGCGCGAGTCATAACCCGCATGATTTGACCCGCATCGCGGGCGGGTCCTCGGGAGGCTCGGGGGCTGCAGTGGCGGCACGGCAAGTGCCTCTTTCATTGGGCTCGGATACCAATGGCTCCATCCGTGTGCCATCTTCTCTGTGTGGCGTCTGGGGTTTGAAGCCGACCTTTGGGCGTTTGTCGCGACGCGGCACGTATCCCTTCGTGCACAGCATAGATCACTTGGGTCCGTTGGCGGATTCACTGGAAGGCTTGGGTTTGGCTTACGACGCATTGCAAGGTGTCGATGCCCATGACCCCGGATGTCACGCCAAGCATGTGCAATCGGTGGGCTCGGTCTTGTCGCAAGGCATTCAAGGCTTGCGCATTGGTGTGTTGGACGGCTACTTTCATGACCACGCCACCGCATCTGCACGTCAGGTAGTGCAAGACGCTGCACATGCGCTGGGCGTCACCTCGGCGGTGACTTGGCCAGATGCGGCCTTGGCTCGGGCAGCTGCGTTCATCATCACCGCCAGCGAAGGCGGGCAGTTGCATTTAGACCATTTGCGGACACAAGTGGAAGCGATGGAGCCTTTGTCGGTGGACCGATTTATCGCAGGGGCTTTGCAGCCTGCTGCTTGGTATGTGCAAGCGCAGCGCTTTCGTCGCGTATACCGCGAGAAAGTGAATGCACTGTTTGAGAAATGGGATGTGTTGCTGGCACCCGCCACCCCCGTGTGTGCACCCAGGATTGGCACCGAGTGGTTGGATTTGAATGGCCAACAACTACCCAGTCGTGCGGCCATGGGGTTGCTCACACAGCCTATTTCTTTCGCGGGTTGCCCTGTTGTGGTGGCCCCCATGTGGCCAGATGGGACTGGTGGTTTACCAGTGGGGGTGCAAGTGATTGCTGCGCCTTGGCGTGAAGAGGCCACGTTTCGTGTGGCTCAGGTGTTGTCGCAAAGCGGCGTAGCAGGTTTGAAGAAAGTGAGTTTTTAAATGGACAACAACTTGCCTGAGGTGGTGGCGGAGGTGAGTGCTGCCTTTGAACGGTATGAGCATGCCTTGGTGCACAACCAGGTCGAGGTGCTGGACGAATTGTTTTGCAACAGTCCACACACCTTGCGTTACGGCGCTACTGAGAATTTGTATGGCTATGAGGCCATTCAGGCTTTTCGGGCCAGTCGCCCATCGCAAGGGTTGGCACGCGAGCGCATGAATATCGTCATTACCACCTACGGTCAAGACTTCGCCACCGCCAACACCGAGTTTCGCCGAGTTGGCAGCGAGCGCACCGGACGTCAAAGCCAAACCTGGGTTCGCACACCTGGAGGCTGGCGTGTGGTGGCCGCACACGTCAGTTTGTTGGCATGAGCGTTCAGCATCCAGTGCGTGACCCCTCACGTGCGGATGCGGTCTACGCACAACTCAAACGCGACATCGCAGAATTTCGTTGGCTACCGGGCGACCGCTTCACCGAAATGGAAGTGTGCGAGCGACATCAGGTGTCGCGCACACCTGTGCGTCAAGCACTGTTTCGTTTACGCCAAGAAGGCTTTGTTGATGTCCACTTTCGCAGTGGTTGGGAGGTCAAGCCCTTTGATTTCGATAAGTTTGACCATCTCTATGACTTGCGTATCTTGCTTGAAACCACCGCTGTCCAGCGTTTGTGTCAGCCTCAAAATTATCCCGTTGACTTGAAGGTGTTGGCGACGCAAGCAGACATCTGGTTGGTCAAAGAAAAAGAGCGCTGCACAGACCGTGCACAAGTCGCTGACTGGGATGAGGCGTTTCATCTGGCTCTGGTGCAAGCTTGTGGTAATTTGGAAATGTTGCGTGTTCACCGTGAGCTGAGTGAGCGCATTCGCAGCGTGCGTCGCTTGGACTTCACTTTGCAAGATCGCATTCAAGCAACGTATGCAGAACACGCCCGTATCTTGCGTGCGGTCATCGGGCAGCATGTTGATGTTGTGAAAGACTTGCTGACATCACATATCCAAGCGAGCCAAGCGCAAGTGCGAAACATCACCTTGCACCAAATTCATCAAGCACGCCGCGCCTTGTGAATTGAGTGATCTATTGCCTGCACACAATTTGTGTGCAAATCTGAACAACACAGCCTCTTTTGGTGCGCTTGCATGCAATTCAGATGAATTTTTATTTTCAAATTTCTTATTCACTTTCTTTGCTTCTCGTGCAATTTTTAAAAACTTCATTCAAAACAACGCACTAGAAAAAACAACTTGAAAAATTAGAAATTGGCACGTTGCATGCAATCACCGAAGTGTTCATTTCACTTTGGAGCATTTCATGAAATCTGTTCGCAAACAACTCCCGCGATGGTTGGTCGCACTGCCCATCGCTTTGCTGATAGGCGCAGGTGTGCACGCTGAGACCGTTGCGCGTTACGGCATCTCAATGGCTGACATTCCCCTCACCACTGGTCAGCCTGACCGTGGTGCAGGTGCCTACCAATTCACCGGCCACACCTTGTATGACCCACTGGTGGCGTGGGAAGCGAACATTGGGACACGTCCTGGCAAGTTGGTACCAGGTTTGGCCAGCAACTGGAAGGCAGACCCCAAAGACAACAAAAAGTGGTTGTTCACCTTGCGTAAAGGTGTGAAGTTTCATGATGGTTCTGAACTCAAAGCCGATGCGGTGGTGTGGAACTTGGACAAAGTGCTGTCGGATAAGTCGCCCCAGTTCGATGCCAAGCAAAGCGCTCAAGTGCGTCCTCGCATTCCCTCGATCGCGTCTTACCGCGTCGTTGATGAGTACACCGTGGAAATCACCACCAAAGATGTGGATGCGCTTTTTCCATATCAGCTGCCTTGGTTCTTGATTTCTAGCCCCGCACAGTGGGAGAAAATGGGCCGTGATTGGAGCAAGATTGCCCGTCAACCCTCGGGCACAGGACCTTTCAAGCTCGACAAATTGGTGCCACGTGAACGTGCCGAATTGGTCAAAAACCCGGCCTATTGGGACAAGACCCGCATGGCCAAAACTGACCGCATCATCTTGATGCCCATCCCCGACGCCATGACCCGTGCCAACGCCTTGCTCAATGGTCAAGTTGACATCATTGAAACGCCGCCGCCAGATGTGTTGCCGCAGCTCAAGAGTGCGGGATTTAAATTGGTGCAAAACGTGACACCACATGTGTGGCCGTATCACTTCTCCACGCAGCCTGGCTCACCTTGGACGGATGTGCGTGTGCGCAAAGCGGCCAATTTGGCGATTGATCGCAACGCCATTGTGAAGTTGCTTAATGGTTTGGCGACACCCGCCAAAGGCCAGCTTGATAGCACCAGCCCTTGGTTTGGTAAGCCATCGTTCAAGATTGGCTACGACGTGAAAGAGGCCAAAGCGCTGATGGCACAGGCGGGTTACAGCCCTGCCAAACCACTCAAAGCCAAAGTCATCATCGCGCAAGGCGGTACAGGACAAATGTTGTCTTTGCCTATGAATGAATTCATCCAACAAAGCTTGGCGGAAGTGGGGATTCAGCTGGAGTTTGAAGTGGTCGAGTTGGAAAACTTGTACCTGCACTGGCGCAGTGGTGCCAAGGCTGACATGAACGCAGGCAAGGGTATCTCTGCCATCAACTTGGGCTACGTCACCGCAGATCCGTTTTATGCCATCACCCGCTTTGTGGACAGCCGCTACATCGCACCCAACGGCGTGAACTGGGGTGGGTACAACAACCCTAAAGTGGACGGTGCCATTGACACGATTCGCAAAAACTTTGATACCAAGATTCAAGACAAGCTGCTTGCTGAAATCCATGAAACCATGGTGGATGAGGCACTCATGCTGTGGGTTGTGCACGACGTGAACCCACACGCCATGTCATCGAAGGTGCAAGAGTTTGTGCAAGCACAACACTGGTTCCAAGACATCACCACGATTCGCATGAAATAAATGCTGACCTACATCCTCAAGCGTCTTTTGTACGCATTACCCATCGCCCTCAGCGTCACTGTGGTGTCCTTCATGTTGGTGTATTTGGCACCGGGCGATCCGCTCAATGCCATTGCACCAGCGGATGCCCCGGCTGAGGTGATCGACGCCCTCAAAAGCGCCTACGGCCTTGACCGTCCCGTGCCAGTGCAATACGGCCTTTGGCTGTGGCGTGCGGTGCAAGGCGACCTGGGGACCTCCATTGCCTCTGGGCGTGCGGTGGTCACCGAAGTGCTGGGGGCTGTGGGCAATACCTTGTTGCTGGCGGGCATTGCCTCTGGTTTTGGGGTATTGGTCGGATGCGTGCTGGGGGCGCTGGCGGGATACAAACACGGCAGCGGTGTGGACCGCGCCGCTACGGCTTTGTCTGTGGTGGGGGTGAGCATTCCCCACTACTGGCTGGGCTTGGTGCTGACGATTATTTTTTCGACGTGGCTGGGCTGGTTTCCTGCGATGGGGGCGGGGCCGGGTGGCTCTGCTGATTGGTCATGGGATTGGGACCACATGCGCTACTTGGTGTTGCCCGCCGTCACTTTGTCTGTGATTCCAATGGGCATCATCACCCGCACGGTGCGGGCCTTGGTGGCTGACATGTTGGAGCAAGAATTTGTGGTGGCCTTACGCGCTCGTGGCTTGAGCGGTATGGCTGTGTTTCGTCATGTGGCTAAAAACACGGCCCCCACGGTGTTGGCCGTTGCCGGGCTGCAAGTGGGTTACCTCATGGGCGGCTCGATCTTGGTGGAAACCGTATTTGCTTGGCCAGGTACCGGTTTCTTGTTGAACACCGCGATTTTTCAGCGTGACATTCCTTTGTTGCAGGGCACCCTACTGGTGTTGTGCATGTTCTTTGTCGTGTTGAATTTGTTGGTGGACATTGTGCAACCACTGATTGATCCCCGCATGGGACGCGGTTGATACGTACTATGAATTTATCTCCTTCTTCCATTCCTAACCGCAGCTATTGGCATGTGGTGGCGCGCCAACTGCGCCAAGAGCCTGTCGCCATGGCGAGTGCTGCGGTGCTGTTGCTGATCATCTGTGCGGCTGTCTTTGCGCCTTGGTTGGCGCCCGCAGACCCCTTCAAGGCCAGCATGCTCAAACGTTTGTTGCCCATTGGCAGTCCTGGCTATTGGCTAGGCACTGATGAATTAGGCCGAGACATGGTGACGCGCCTGATGTATGGCGGGCGCTTATCTTTGTTGATGGGTGTGGTTCCCGTTTTTGCAGCGTTCTTCATTGGCACCAGCATTGGTCTGTTTGCAGGCTATGTGGGTGGGCGGGTGAACATGGTCATCATGCGCGTGTTGGATGTGTTTTACGCCTTCCCTTCTGTGCTGTTGGCCGTGGCCATTTCGGGCGCGTTGGGACCCGGCATGAGCAACAGCTTGATCGCGTTGACCTTGGTGTTCGTACCGCAGGTGGTGCGTGTGGCCGAAAGCGTGACCACGCAAGTGCGCCGGCTCGACTACATCGAGGCCGCACGCATGAGCGGTGCGAGTTCGTTCTCCATCATCCGTGTGCATGTGTTGGGCAATGTGCTGGGGCCGGTGTTTGTGTATGCCACAGGTTTGTTGAGTGTGAGCATGATTTTGGCTTCGGGCTTGTCGTTCTTAGGGCTGGGTGTGAAACCCCCTGAGCCTGAATGGGGCTTGATGCTCAACACGTTGCGCTCAGCGATTTACAACAACCCGTGGGTTGCGGCTTTGCCGGGCGCATTTATTTTTATCACCTCCATCGCTTTCAATTTGTTGGCCGATGGGGTTCGCTCTGCCATGGACATTCGCCGATGACAACTTCTGTTTCTTCTCCTGTGTTGGATACACAAGATCGAGGCGGGCCCGCCCAGCCTTTGTTGGTGGTGCACGATTTGAAAAAACACTTTCCTGTGCGCACAGGGTTGTTCGAGCGTGAGAAAAAATTTGTCCATGCGGTTGATGGTGTGAGCTTCTCTGTGGCCAAGGGTAAGACTTTGGGCATCGTGGGCGAATCTGGCTGCGGCAAGTCCACCACGGCCCGCCTCATTGCGCGTTTGATGCCGCCAGACAGCGGCAGCATGGTGTTTGACGGTGACGGTGTGGCCGAATACGGTGGCATCGCCTTGAAAGAATTTCGCCGCAATTTGCAAATGGTGTTTCAAGACTCATTCGCCTCCCTCAATCCACGCTTGACCATCGTGGAAACCATCGCTTACGGTCCACAGGTGCATGGGATGAATGCCGACACAGCCATGCAAGAAGCGCGTGCCTTGTTGGCTCGCGTGGGTTTAGACCCAGACCAGTTTGCCTCGCGTTACCCACATGAGTTGTCGGGTGGCCAACGCCAACGTGTGAACATTGCGCGTGCTTTGGCATTTCATCCACGCTTGGTCATTTTGGATGAGGCTGTGGCAGCGTTGGACAAGTCGGTGCAGGCGCAGGTGTTGAACTTGTTGCAAGAACTCAAGGCTGAACGTCAGTTGACTTACTTGTTCATTTCGCATGATTTGCATGTGGTGCACTACATCAGTGACGAGGTGATGGTGATGTACCTCGGCCAAGTGGTGGAGCGCGGACCTGTGGAACGCATCTACAGCGCAGCAGCTCACCCATACACACGCGCCTTGTTGTCAGCCGTGCCGTCGATGGACCCTAGCCATCGCACCCAAAAGTCTCCCTTGACGGGGGACCCTCCCAACCCGATTAACCCACCCAGCGGTTGCCGTTTTCGAGAACGCTGTGAGTTTGCGCAAGCCGTTTGCGCCTCACACACGCCTGGGCTGATGCGCGTTCACGATGACCGCGAACACATTGTGGCGTGCCACATGAACGATGCGCAGTCTGGCCATACGGCCGCAGGAGCTCACCTATGAAAAGTCCTCTGGTTTGTGTGAAAGACTTGACGGTTCAATTCACGGGCAACCGCAAAGCCAAAGCCTTGAACGAGGTGAGCTTTGATTTGGCCCAAGGCGAGGTGTTGGGTTTGCTCGGTGAATCCGGTTCTGGCAAAAGTGTGACCTTGCGTACCTTGCTGCGTTTGCATCCCGAGCGCACGACCCAAGTCGGTGGTTCCATCGCTGTGGCAGGGCACGATGTGTTGTCTTTGAAAGGACGCGCCCTTGATCAGTACAGAGGCGGTGTTGCCTCGATGGTGTTTCAAGAACCCGGCTTAGCCTTTGATCCGGTGTACACCATTGGCCAGCAAATGGTCGAAGCGATTCAAGCCCATGAGGGCGTGGATGCTCAGGCAGCACAGCAGCAAGCCTTGCGCATGTTGGAGCGTGTGCAAATTCCGCAAGCCCGCCGACGCTTTGATGCGTATCCCCATGAGTTGTCGGGGGGCATGCGTCAGCGCGCCATGATTGCGCTGGCTTTGGTGTGCAAACCCAAGTTGTTGTTGGCCGATGAGCCGACCACAGCTTTGGATGCGACCGTACAAATTCAAATCTTGTTGCTCTTGCGTGAGTTGCAAAAAGAAACAGGCATGTCTGTGATTTTTGTCACGCATGACATCGGGGCTGCCGTGGAGGTGGCAGATCGCATCGCCGTCATGTATGCCGGTCGCATCGTGGAAATGGGTGATGTGGCGCAAGTCGTGCGGCAACCCATGCACCCTTACACCCAAGGTTTGTTGGCGTCGACCGTTAGCGCAGAAGACAAAGGCAAGCCACTGATGGCGGTGCCAGGTTCGCCACCTGATTTGTCTAATTTGCCTAAGGGGTGCAGCTTTGCGGCGCGTTGTTCACAGGCGACATTGCAATGTCAAACGCAAGTGCCGCCAACCGTTTTGACGGGGCCTGCAGCCTTGGCCTGTTGGCATCCCGTGTCAATCCCTCAGGTGATGCGATGACTGCTGCCAGCCCCAGTGTGGTCAAACGTGGTCGAGGTGGTTTGGCCGATGAGGTCTGTCGAAAAATAGCAGATGAGATTGCCATGGGTGTCTTTTTGCCCGGTGAACGTCTGGATGAGGCCAATTTGGCGGCTCGCTTTCAAGTCTCGCGTACGCCCGTGCGCGAGGCCTTGAAACAATTGGCCATCACGGGATTGGTGGCCAACCGTCCCAACCGCGGTGCAGTGGTGGCAGAGATGACGCCTGTACAACTAGACCAAATGTTTGAAGTCATGGGCGAACTTGAAGCCACCTGCGCGCGTCACGCAGCGTTGCGCATGACAGAAGCTGAGCGTCAGCGCTTGTGCGAGTTGCATGCGCAAAGCCGCATCGCCATACAAAACCAAGATGCTGATGCATACGATGCCATCAACCGTGATTTGCACACAGTGATCATTCTGGGTTGTCACAATCCGGTGTTGATTGACATCATCACGGGCTTGCGTCACAAAATTTCAACGTTCAGGCGTACCCAGTTTCGCAATTTGGCTCGCATGTCAGCCTCTTACGAAGAGCACACGGTCATTGTTGAAGCGTTGCTGGCGCGCGATGTTGTGACGTGTTATCGCGAAATGCGCGGTCATCTTTTATCCGCACGCAGTGCTGCTGCACACGTGTCAACTTCCTGGAGTCATGCATGAACCCTATTCTTGGACGACGTGGTGCCGTGGTCGCACCTCACTCGCTCGCTTCTCAAGCTGGTCTTGAAATTTTGCGCGAAGGTGGCAACGCCATTGAAGCCACGATTGCGGTAGCCGCCACCTTGGCCGTGGTGTATCCGCACATGACAGGCATCGGTGGCGATGGTTTTTGGTTGATGCATGCCCCTGGTCAAGCCATGCAGTCGATTGATGCGTGTGGTGCAGCGGGGGGCGGTGTGACGCGGGCGTTGTATGGTGACATGGCTAGCATCCCGTGGCGCGGCCCCTTGGCTGCCAACACGGTGGCCGGTACCATTTCGGGCTGGGGTGCCGCCTATACCTACAGCCAAGCCCATTGGGGTGGCACGCTGCCTTTTGCGCGTTTGCTCGAAAGCGCTATTTATTACGCGCGTGAAGGCTTTCCTGTCACGCACAGCCAAGAGGCCAATACACGCAACAAGCTGGGCGAATTGCAAGACCAGCCGGGGTTTGCCCAAGCCTTTTTGAACGCACAGCAGCAAGTCCCGCGTTATGGCGATCGCCATGCCTTTCCAGCTTTGGCCGCCACACTCACGCAATTGGCCAAGGCCGGTGCAGATGATTTTTACCGCGGTGCATTGGCGCAACAAATTGCCCGCGATTTGGCGGCGGTGGGCAGCCCCATCACCGCGCAAGATTTGGCTAACCACCACGCAGTGGTGAAACCACCGTTGTCATTGAAGTTGTCCGATGCCACGGTCTATAACATGGCCCCTCCGACACAAGGCTTGGCCTCGTTGCTGATCTTGGGGGTGTATGACCGCATCCGTCAGCAGGGATGGAATCCCGACAACATCGAAGGCATCCACGCCTTGGTGGAGGCGACGAAACAGGCGTTCATCGTGCGTGATCGGTTTGTAACCGATCCCTCTCACATGGCCGTCGACCCCATCACGCTGCTCACGCCTGATGTGGTGCTGCGATTGGCCGGTGCCGTGCCGATTGACACAGCCAGTCCGTGGCCCGCCCCGAACTCAGATGGCGACACCACATGGATGGGGGTGGTGGATGACCAAGGACGTGCTGTGAGCATGATTCAAAGCATTTACTTTGAATTTGGCAGTGGGGTGGTTCTGCCGGAGAGCGGTTTTTGGTGGCAAAACCGTGGATGTTCATTTGATTTACAGCCGGGCAAGCTGCGCAGTTTGGAGCCAGGCCGCAAACCCTTTCACACGCTCAACCCAGCCATGGCCCAAATGGACGATGGCCGTTTGCTGGTCTACGGCACCATGGGGGGCGAGGGGCAGCCGCAGACACAGGCAGCGGTGTTCTCGCGTTATGTATGGGGTGGGCACAACGTGCGTTCTGCGGTGGCTGCCCCTCGTTGGTTATTGGGCCGCACTTGGGCGGAGCAAAGCACCTCCTTAAAAGTAGAGGCAAGGTATTC
>JACCDU010374632.1_pt1 | contig 16407 bp, 18 predicted proteins | sample 7446081 | NCBI WGS metagenome assembly JACCDU01 (sample SAMN15323447, study PRJNA562643) | freshwater metagenome | isolation source: river surface water | place: USA:Blue River Watershed | collected 2017-08-17
AAATTCTAAATCATAAGCCAAAGTTAGTGTCAGAACAAAAAGCACTAGACTATTGGATTTTTAGTTTCCTGTGTAATGGGATGAATTTTAAGGATATTGCTTTGTTGACCAATAAAAAGATTAATGGCGACTTTATTGAATTCTATAGATCAAAAACTGAGAATACAACAAGAGATGGTGCATTGCCAATTAAAGTACCAATATCTGACCGTATAAAGGAGATAATGGATAGGAGAAGGGTAAGCAAAGGGAAGCCAGAAGACTATATTTTTCCAGTATTGGAAAGAGGAATGGATCTAGAGCTAATTGAGAAACGTATTAGCACATTTATAAGGAACACCAATAAAGCCTTAAATGAAATAGGTACTGATTTAGACCTCCCCTTGAAATTAACCACTTACGTTGCTAGACACTGTTTTGCAACCATACAAAAGAATAATGGAGCACCATTAATCTATATTAAAGAAGCGCTGGGCCATTCTAACATAACAACTACCCAAGACTACTTTGGAAGCTTTGATGATGATAGTTTAAAAACCATGCACGAAGGATTGATGGACGGCATGGTTTAGAAGACTAATTTATATTTTACTATACAAAACATACAATTGGAAAAATATCTTACAACATTGAAATTGACTGAATTGAAGAAAAAGTTGAATAATTATACCTTAATATTTATAAAATATAGAATTGGGTATAAAAAACAATTTTTTATCAAATTCTCATTTCTAAATTCTAATATATTAGAACATGCTTGGAATGAATCAAAGAAAATAATTTTAATTAATTCACAAACAAATACAAATGAAATTATAGAAGATGCTAGATTAATTACAAAAAGTCATTTTGAACAAAATAAAGTTGCGGTAAATAGGGCAAAAAATTATGAAGAATTTGACCAGGAGTATATATTCAAATTCTTAAAAAGTAATTATATTAAATCAAATATTGAAGAAGATAATATTGAACGCAGATTTAGGAATATTTTAGCAAACAAATATCTTGCGGAATTGTTTTTAGAAATAAAAATTTTACATGATAAAAAAGTCAATTTAATTAATAATATTTTTAAACCGTTTAAATTGACTTTTGATTATATTAAACTAAATAAATTCAAATTTGCAGCTATCTTTCTTTTGATATTCTATTTTTCGAATAATATAGTAGATGCTTTTACATACCCCAATGAGTTGGTAGTTAAGTATATCAAAAATAAATATCCTTTATATAATTCTAAAAATATCGACCAACTTTCATTAGCAAAATGTATTCATGAAGAGTCTAGATTTAAATTTAATGGTGCTATTTGCAATGATGGATCAAAAAGTCATTCTCAAGGCAGAGGAACTTGCTCTTGGCACGGAGGTGTTTATTATTATTTTTATATTGGTGAATATGAGAAAGATTTTGAAGAATGTAAAATAGAGGCGAATAACATAATATCAACTTATAAAGATGAGGCGTTAAAAAAATCATTAATTGATTGACTTCATTAATCTTCAGCCATCCATGTCTTAATCTCTGACAAATAGAAGTAAATTCTGCCGAATTTCATTTTATGGGGCATTTCTTTGTTTTTACACTTCTTGTATAAGTGGCTAACAGAAATGCCTAGAATTATAGACATGTCTTTAACTGGAATTGGTTTTTCTGCTTCTTGAGAAATAGCAAGGTTCTCTATAAAATCCTTCTTGAAGGCTTCTAATTTTTCTTCGACAACCTTTTCAATTAAAGGACTTAATGCTACTTCTAATAATTCTGGGTTCATATTTGACATATTCTATTTTATCTACAATATGTCAATAGTTGTGCCTGTAGAATTTCTGTTATTTCGAAAAATAACAGAAATGGGTTAAACGAGCAGAATTGGCAGATTAAAAATCAAATAAATAAAGTTTAATATTATCCTTTAAAATATTAGAGAAATATTGTCATGACAAGATCCAATAAAAATAGGCAACACAATTGTGTTGCCTATTTTTATTGGATACTTTAATATTGTTTAACTAACTGAAAAAGTTAATCTTTGTTTATGTCTATAAGTTTTTGGTTCTCCATTTATTGATGCTGGACTCCATTTTGGCATTTTCTTATTTGATAAAACTCTATTTACTTCTTCTTTTATACCATAACCTGGGTCATTATCAAAAACTATATTAGTTATATTACCTTCTTTGTTAATCATGAAACTAAAGGAAATAGGGTATTGACCTGAAGGTGCATTGTTATTAATAGGAACATTGTAATTCAATTTAGAATTCAAATATTCAACCCAAGCTTCCTTGCCTCCTGGAAATTGAGCTGGTATAGAATCAACAATAGTATTAATGCTAACAAAATTTAATTTGTTAATAGTCTTTGCCTCTGTAGAAATTGTAAATAGCATTCCAATTGCAAAAAGGGTAAATACTTTTTTCATATATAATTTATTTGCCATAAAGATAGGTAAAATGAATGCCCGGGGTATAAAATAATTATTACCAAAAACAACAAAAGTGTCCATAAAATTATATAATAAACTGGACACATTTTTTGTAACTTAGTACCCTGGAGCCAAAAAACACTATATCATCCACTGTAAAAAATAGAATAGATACCCTAAAAGAGGGTTATATATTCTCCTATACGGAATTTGAGAATGCTTCTAAAAATAAAGAAGCTATTATAAAGTGTTTAGGTAGACTAGTAGATGCTGGTAAATTACATAAGTTATCAAAAGGGAAGTATTATAAACCAATTAAAGGGGATCATAATAGCATAGGTCCTGATGCTAATGAAATCATAAAGGACTTATTAGTAAAGAATGGTCAACCAATAGGCTATATAACAGGTTTTAATGTATTTAATAAGGCTATTATAGAAACATCTATAAGTAATACAATGCAAATAGGTCGTAATACATTTAAGCCTACATTATATAGAAGAATGTATACAATAGAATTTATCCTCCAACGCAATGAAATCACTAATGATAATATAGAATTACTACAAGTATTAGATTGTCTTAAAATGATTAATAGTATTCCCGAGAATAATAGGGATAAAACATTAACTAATATAGGGAAGGCTATAAGGAAATATAATAAGCAACAAAGGGATTTACTAATACAATGCTCCTTAAAGTATAATAGCGCAACTAGGGTTTTATTAGGCATTATATTAGATACAGAAAAGATTAAGAAAGGCGTAGATAATATAATGGAAACATTAAATCCTATTAGTACTTACAATATAAAAATTAAGAAAATAGAAAAGGCATTAAAAGACAAATGGAATATAAAGTAGTTGCATAAAAAACATTATGAATGAGAGGTAATAATATCGCCAATTTGTATACAATAGATGGTAAAGAGCTAGATAGTAAAGTACTAAAAAATGATCAATTACTATGCATAAAAACATATGAAAATAGACAGCTATATAATTACTTCCGTAATAGATTACTAGAAGAAAATGGGGATGATGTGTTTTACACAATAAAGATTAGAAAACCGAAAATATTATTTTATGCTTTGGATGAGTGTTCAGATGTCATAACTCTATAAACATTCTAATGATAGCTTATGATTAATTTAAACTACATAGACGATTATTACCAAAAATATAAAAATTTATGTGAGACCGGCTTATACTCTAAGTATTTTGCTTATAAAAATATAGATACTTTATATTATTCAATTTTAGATGAAAATGACAAGACTGGTTCATATTGGAATGATAGTAATAAAAAACAATATCAAAGCAAATTAATTGAATGCCTAACCAGCTTTATTGAAATAGATAAATTAGAAGAATATTGTCAGTTTGGTTGCTATGCTGATATTTTTATAAAAGAGTATTTAAATAAAAACATAAAAAATCAACTCATAATAGACAACAAATTATATTTAGAGTTGCTTTCATTATATAATGAAGCTAATCTTAAGACTACTCCGGTAAAATATGGTTATGAATATATTATTAATGATTTATCTGGCCTCTTTATATTGAAATTAGTATCTCAAAAAGGTAAAGACCAAATTAAAAAAATAACTAATTCTTTCATAAATGATGTTTTAGAATGTGAAGTATGTAACAAAAAGTATAAAGCAATTAAATTCCCAAAATGGTTGTTTTATAGAGTAAATGGTAACATTGGAGTTTGTTATAGTTGTTCACAGCCTATTTTTAGTAGAGAGCAAGTTCTAGATTCAATAAGAAATATAATTCAAATAGTAGGTTTTATACCAAATAGTGGATTCCAAAATTTTCCTGATAATTCTTTTTCTATTAGGGTTAATAATGATAATTGGATAAGCGTATATAAGGAGATATTAAATTTAAGTCCAAACTTTAGCGGCATTGATTATATAAAAAATGAATTTGGTTCTTGGTTTCAGGCTTTAGTTTATGCAGGTGTTTTAGATAAAGGACAGATCATTACAAAAAGAGGTATCAAATGTTTATCAAAATCAGGAAATATTTGTAATTCAATTAGTGAACAATATATCGACAATTTATTTTTTGAAAATAATTTCAAATATCAAAAAGAGCCACATTATCCAATAGATATCGAATTTAATCCAAAAGGTTTAATGAGAGCAGATTGGAAAATAGGTAATGTATATGTTGAATATTTTGGTCTAAAAGGTGAAATTAATTATGATATTAAAATGGCAAAAAAAATGCGGCTTTGTAAAAAAATGAATATTGAGCTTATTGCAATTTTCCCCGATGACCTAAAGAACATGAGTAAAATTTTAAACAACATTAAGTCTATCTCATTTTAATTAATGAATTTTTTGAAAATCTGATTTTATCCTAATGTTGCAATTTGGTGTTTTCTGGAAAAGTTGCATAAGATGCCATAAGCCTTTTATAATATTCATTGAATTTATGGGTCACCTGCTTCAATACTCAAACATTGGTTTCATTTCTAATAAAGTTCAAAACATTGAAATTTGTTGCATCACCACAAAAGCTCACCCTTAACTTTATACTGATTGGCTATCTAGCTATATAGGCTTATCCAATAAATCTTATTAATATTGGAATCGTTCTCGAATAGACTAAAAAAAAGACTAAATTAGTAAAGAATTTGAAATACTACATCAAAATTAAAGGGCTCATTATATAAAATAATAACCAATTTAAAACTATACATTACAATGACAAAAACAATTAAAAATTTAAGATTATTATTATTTGTATTTTTTATTTTGGGAAGTTGTAACATTGATTCTACATCAGATAAAAAAAATACACCTGAAAATGGTGATTTAAATAATAGTTTTGTTGATAATAGTTCTACTAAAGAATTAACCCCTGAACAGAAATTTGAACAAGAAAAAGAAAAATTAATCTCAGAAGGCTGGCAAGAGCAGAATATAGAAAATGGTCAACTTCCATCATGTTATAATTTTAAACCTAAAAAGGGGAATATTGACAATTATTTAGAAGTTTATGTTGGCAGTGGTACAGATGTTTCAATAAAAGTTATGAATATGAATAGCGAAAAATGTGTTCGTTATGTTTTTATAAATAGTGGCTCAACTTATACTATAAGAAATATTCCAGAAGGCCGTTATTATCTTAAAATAGCTTATGGTAAGAATTGGTTATCCTTTGTTGAAAATGGACAATGTATTGGAAAATTTATACGAAACTCGATGTATGAAAAAGGGGAAGATATCATGGACTTTAATATTAAAAATACTGCTCAAGGCTATAGTATTCCAAGTTTTAAATTAGAATTAGACGTTGTAGCAAGTGGTACAAATAATTCATTTAATTCAAAAAACATATCAGAAAGTGAATTTAACCAATAGGCCTTCTGTAAAAATGAACTAAAATCAGTCTAATTTATAGTTTTAATTTTTCAATTAAATAATCCCTTGCTTTTTTTTTATTTCCTAAATTGAACACTTCAGGAATGCCATTTTTTATATTCATCATATGGTCATTAAGCACTTTTTCGTAGGCATCATTAACCATTTTTTTAGTTAAATCCTTCCCAAATAAGCTAAGATTGAGTTCGTAATGTGACTCTACAAACATATTTACGGTATAAATATTTTCATTTTGGATATTATCACTTCCCTCACATATAATATTTAAATCATCATCCCTAAAATTATGATTAGATATAGGAAGTTCTTTAGTACTGTTAATATGCAATGAACTTGAATTTCGTCCAGGATAACCAACTTCTATTTTAGCATCATTTGCACTAATATCAAAATCATTTGATTTATTTTTTACACTACTTGCTCTTATCGCCTTATTGATTAAACTGCCTATACCTAATAAAATCAAACAAAAAAGTAATAGGTTCATCATGATTATTTTAATTCTTACACATTAACGTTCTTAATCTTTATTATTAAATTTTGGCACATTTAATTAATTGTTATTGAAAAAGGTATTTGATTTTCTAAAAACATCATTGAAAATAAGTAGAAAAAAATTGATATTCCAATCATTATAAATGATGTCAAAATAGAAATTGGTATATTCCCATTTTTTATTTCTTCAGCAGATTTTCTCTCACCTGGAATTAGTAATAAAATCAATTGCGATGTAAAGAAAAACAAAACAGAGATCACAAAAGTTGTTACAATGAAAGTACTAAAATGTGGCAAAATAGATTTAATTAAATCGAAAAAATTCAATTTATTACTATTGAAATATCGAAAAGTTTGAACAGTCGGATAAACTAGGGAAAGATTAATAATCATTTGACCAAATAAATACGCCCCTGACCAAATTACTTGACTCCATTCTAATCCACTATATGGATAATTTAAAAAACCTAATTTTTTCAATATGAAAAGATTGAGATTAACGGTAATAACAAATGCCAATAAAACCAATATTATTGGAGTTAATAATTGTAAGATTTCTAGATATTTCATGATTTTAATTTTTATTAGTTAATAAATGCTAAGTTCCAATATTTTAAGTTTGAAATTTCACTTGAAATTATACCTGGTTTCCATCCATAAGAAGTAGTTTCCCATAGAAAATACTTCTTATTATTAATTAAAATATTTTTTCCTTCAACTGGATTTTGTTCGTTTAAATTAATTGCAATTAGTGCATGTTTATATTCCGAACTAGTAAGAATAACAACATCATAATTTAATCTTTTTAAAACAGTATATAAAAATAAAGCTCTAGTATCGCAATCACCTTTTAAATCTTTCAAAAATTCAATAGGAGATCTTACACCATATTTTTCAAAACCAATACAGTTAGTTGTATTATTATAAAACGAATATCTATTTGATTTATTTTCACTATCACAAGATGATTCTAGAACAGAAGAGTAAGGCACTGCTTGAATACTAGAAACTATCATTTCAGCGGAATTTCTTTTATCTAGATTATTTTTAATAATGATAGAATCATATGCTTTATAAACTCTATCAAATTTTGAAGAATCATATGCATACAATTCGTTGTATATATTCGAAAAATCTGACTCTTTTCTTAATTCAAGACCCATATTATTGTGTTTTACTTCAGATTTATTTAAATCTGACAATAATACAGACAGGGTAATGTTGAAAGTGTCATTATTTAATGATTTCCATTTAATATTATGTGAAATTAAATAGTCTTTTTTGTTATCCTTGTCACTATATGATGTTTTAGTTTCGGTGATTGTTGAACTTGGGTCCTTATTATCGTCGTTTTTTATAAATTTACTTGAATTTGTAAATAAGTTAATAAATATACCAATTATAAATAATGTAATAATCGTATAAAATATATATCTTAAGAACGGCGAAATAATATTAGAAATATTCGAAATTCTTCTTCCACCAAAAATGGAAAGAAGAAATATGACTAAAAATATTATCCCTATAATAGGAGAAAATTTTAAAAATAATCCCAAAATCCAAACCCAATAGAATATTGACAAAAAAGAGCCTAAACAACCACTAGAATTATAACAACCACTGTTATGCTCAAATCCGAACGTATTTAAACATCCTTTGCTATATGGCTTATTTGGACCCCTGGAATTTCTATTTTTAAAAGGTCTTTTTATATTAATCCAAGGACCCCAATATGTTGTACCATTTGAATAATAATATTCTTTACGACTTGAAGTAGCTATACCTTCATCATCATAATTAGTTTCAACATTTCCCGTTTCTCCATAGCATTCTGTTACAATCTCTTCAGTTTCTACGTATTCTTCTTTAATAATATACCCAGTAAAGTCTCCTTTAATTGTTCCACATGTGATACCATCTTGTTTAATAACATCAACAATTGTTATATTTTTAATTTTTAGATCATGAATATTCAAATCAAAAAATTCTTTAGTTCCGTCTTCGGCAATTATTATTGTTCTTATAGCATCGTTAATAAATGGGCTAAAATTTTCAACATCGCTTTCAATTTTACTATTAAATAAATCTCTTGAAACAATGTTTTTTTGGTCAATTATAATTTCTACATCTGTAGTATGTAAATTGTAAAAAGTTTCTGAAATATTATTTTTAGAAAGTTTGACATCTTGATCTCCCGTGTATTTTATTACAATCAGTCCTTTTAAGAAAAATTTTAAATCTTTCCGAATTGTTTTTTTTACTGTAAATGTGCGTTTGTTCTCTTCTTTAATATCTTTATTTTGTAATATTTTATCATTAATATAATTATCATAAATTATTTTCTGATCATCATCTTGGAGAATAGAATATGCCTCGTTTATTTCTTTAATAATCTCTTCACATTCGGGATTATTTGGATTTTTATCTGGATGATATTTGCGCACAAGTTTTCTATATGCTGCACGAATTTCTTCTTTACTTGCCTCATTATTTATCTCTAAAATTTTGTAATAATCTTTTTTAAAATCCATTGATTAAATAATGAAATATTTATTAATAAAATCCGATTGATTTTTTGAAGCTTGAGCTTTTCTTATAGTTTTATATGGATGATCTAGATATGTTTCATAATAAGAAATATCAGTACTGAATTTATTTAAAAATATTTTAGAATATTCTTTCTTAAATATTTTGTACTCATTTTCAATCAAATTTCTTTCATAATTTGATTTACTAATGTAATAATCATGGTTGCTATTAATTTTGTATAAGAAATATACTGGCAATAGAAATATAATAATTATTATTATACAAATGATCCAAGATATAAAAAACGTTGAAGATAAAAACTTTATTTTAGTTATAAAAAAGTTTGAATTTTTAATAGTATTTGTATTATTATCAATTAAATTTTGAAGTTCGATTTCGTAATCATTTTTCTTTGTTAATAATGATATTAGTTTTGGTGATTGCTGAATCATTCTAGCATCATTTTCTACTTTGACTTTATATATTTCATAGTCTATGTTTTTTAATTTTTCTGCATATAAACTCTGAAATACACTGTTACTTTTATTTATTATACTTAATTTATAAGATTCAATTACAGGTTCAATTTTCCTTTGAAGTAGATAAACTTCAATTGGTTTTGATATTATAAATGCAATAAATATTATAAATCCAAGCCTTGAAATATTAGATAATGAAATGAAGCTTTTTTTTATATTTTTTGATATTGTATCCTTTGAAACTGTATGAATTAAAAACACATAAATATTTCCGAATAGATATGAAATAAATATTGATAAAAATAAGTCTATGAAAAAATTATGAAAAATAAATTCAAATGCATATTCAATTGATAAAAATGTAATTATAATTGAAATAATTAAACATAAAGAAGATAAAAGAAACAAAATAATTACATTGGATTCAGAATTAGATAACAATTCTAATTCAGTTCCGATTAATTTTAAAAGACCTTTATTTGCTTTTTTTCGAATCATTTTCACTAGTTAATAAATTCATCAGGATTTTTATCAATATCATGCATTTTTTTATTTTTCCAAGCTGTAATTGCATTTTGACTAAGTTCACTTTGAGACTCTAGAAGTGTAATTTTTTCTTTTAGTATTTTTAATACTTCATGATGTATTATAAGTTCTCTTTCTTTGCCTTCCTTATCTTTGTAGTAATCATGTTTAATTTCAATTCCATTATCAGCTTTAATTAATTCTTTTATATTTTCTTCCATGTAATCATATGGACTTTTTGTTAACATTAGTTTAAAAAATATTGGTGTTAATTCAATTGTCATAAATAACAATGTGATAAATAGAGATATAACCCAGCCTGCCTCTTGATGTGCAAGTTTTATTTTTTCTAGTAGTCCACCCATGCCTGCCGCTTTCGTATCACCCAATGATAATTGAATAGTTTTATCTTTTTCTATTTCTTCGATATCTTTTTTTATTTTAATAAATTCAGGGTCACTAAATAATTCCTTTTTTTGTTGTTGATTTTGAAGATATTGTAATTTGAATTCCTGACATTTATCTCTACAGCCACCATTTGCAATTTCGAAATTTATTTTTTCTTGTAATGTATTTCCAATTTCATTTAATTGATTTAAACGATTTATGTATCTACTATTTTCGTTTTCTTTCTTTTTTATTCTATCGTTATAATTTATATTAATTTCATTTAGATACTCTTGTTTCTTCTGTTGTTGTGCTTTAAATAGTGCTACATCAATTTCTGTTTTAAACATTCTTATTTCAACTGGTTTTGAAATTGTTAAAGCAATGATAGCACCCATAATAATTCTAGGTAATGCTCCTTTCAATTCTTTCTTAGTAATTTCTTCTGTCCCATCTCCTTTTCCTGTACTTGTTACAATAAAACGATCTATGTTGAATATTACCAATCCCCAAATAATTCCGAAAATAACAGCTAGTATTGCTGTTGGTATATCTGTTGGATTATAATTGTTTGAAATTGAAGCTGCTGTTTTTATGTTGTTTATTGCATAATCTCTTGGTTCAAATATTGTATAAAATGCGTAACCACCAGCTAATGCTGCCATTAAACCAGTTGATACAATTATACCACCTAAACACATATATTTTATTTGATCGCCATACGTGCTTTTTTCAAGAATATATCTGTCTGCACCAGCAACCTTCCAGAAATATCTCAATATTTTATTTGATTTTTGTTCGGGATAAAAATCTCTTGACATAATTTAAAATTTAAGTTTTTTATTATTTAATCTTGCTTCTAATTTTTTTATTTTTACATCGAATGTATTTGTTTGTTGTATTTCTAATTCTAATAATTTATTTGTTATTTTATTTCTAAATTCCTTCATTTTAAATTCATTCAATTTTGAATTAAAATAAATATCATTTGAAATTTCTACACTTTCAAGTTTAAAATTTATATCCTTTGAATACCAATTATTTAAAATTTTACAATTCAATTGATTAGTATCGTTTGAAATTTTTAAATATGCAGAACCATTTTTTAAATAACTAATAAAGTTTGCTTCTGCTATTTTAATACACTTTGTTTTTGATAAATTCCAATCAATTAAAACATATGAATCATTTTTAATATATAAATTAACAACGTGTATATCAATTTCTTCGGGTTCCTTAAAAACAAAAAGAAATTGAAAAAACTTAAATAACTCTGTAAATATTACTTTAACTGCCATGTATAAAATTCAAGACATGAATATATTAAAAATATAATTAATAATAATTTTTTTTATGTGATTTATTTGCGAATTTTAAATATGAAGTATCTACTATTTTTCTTACTAATACCTTTCAGTTTAAAGGCTAATATTGACTCCAAAAAACAAATAGACACCATTAATGTTGGTTATTATATCGACGATATTTATGATATAAATTACGTTAAAGGAACCTACCGAATAACCCTTTTTGCTTGGGTTACGTCATATACAGTTAAATATAATTTTAATGAATATTTAGACATACATCACGCTATTGATAAAAAAATTGAATTAATAATGTTAGATTCAACTAATATTATAAACGGACGTAAATTATATTGGTCAGAAGTAAGATTAAATTTAGAGGTTTTACAAAAATTTGACATTAGAAGATTCCCATTTGATAAACAAAATATTAATCTTGGACTAGAATTTACATATAATGATCCTAAGATTCTTAAAATTAATCTAAGCGAGAAAAATTCAATAACCCCAAATTTAATTCCTAATGATTGGAGAATTCTATCAAGTAATTTTAGTTTAAAACCATTTCATTACAATTCAAATTTTGGTGATGAAAGTGTAGAATCATTCGATTTTAATGTTCTTAATATTAATTATAGTTTTGGTAGAGAAAGCGTCACGCTTTTTATCAAACTTTTTATAGCCTTATTCATATCGTTTCTAATTGCATGTTCTAGTATTTTTTTACCTAATTTTCGGACGGAATCTAAAATTGCTATGATTATTGGAGGCCTATTTGGATCAATTACAAACAAATACATTACAGATTCTTTATTACCAATAAATAATACATGGAATTTGTCAGATAAAATTCATACACTTACGATAGTTTATTTACTATTATTATCTATTTATTCCATATACGAACAAAGAAAAAAGTTAAAAGATAACTTCAAACAAGATCTTTTTGTCTTTTTATTTATTCTCATAACTTATATAAGTTGCATTTCATATTTTATATATTAAGAATATCTTAAAATGAATTATAAAATTTTATATTCCTTTTTATTTTTTGTTCTTACTAATATTTCTACTGCTCAAAAAATAAATATAGTTGTAAATAAGGAAATTTATACATCATACTACTCAATTGACCTAAAAGTTCCTCTATACGTAGTACACTATTTATATAATGGAGGAGGTGACTTTTCAAGGACAAAACTTAGATTTACCAAAGAGAAAAACACTGCGAACGACTCAGATTATGCTAAAAGTGGTTATGATCGAGGACATTTAGTTAGCGCAGAGGACTTTGCTTATGACTACAGAAAGCAAGCTACTACATTTAGTTATTATAATTGTTTCCCTCAAACAAGGCATTTAAACAGAGGGCCATGGAAGAGTTGGGAAAATACAATAAGGGGTGAAAGTAAAAGGTGGCCATTGAAAATATATACTGGTGGCATATATGGAAATAGAAGAATTAGGGGCAAGGTTGGTGTACCTGATTATTGCTGGAAAGTTGTATACAACCAAAAGACTGGTTTAATTTTACATGCACTAATTTTTACCAATGACAATGTTGGTGCTGTGAGAAGAACTACAATAAGCGAACTGAAAAAGATTCTTCCATATCCTGTTGATTTTCATAAGGATTAGAATCTAACTTACTTATATAAAATATATCTTCACTATATGATAAAATTTGGAAATAAAGACAACCCATTTGATCCCTCAGAATTACCTGAAGAGCTTTCATACACAAGAAAATTCTTTTCAAAAAAACCCAACGATCATATAGTTCAACTTTTGGAGTTTTTAAGCAGCAACTATAAAGCTGGGTTAAATAAAGCAGAAATAGATAAATTACACAGCTTCTATGAATATAAAATTGTTCTGAGCAATATTACAGCTATCTATAATAACTATAAATACTTTTTAGTTGATAACTACACAGCAGAAAATTTAAAAATCCTTTTTGATTTAAAATCATGCTTTTCAGACTATGATTTAATTGAAAACATTGAAGTAAATCTGCAGATTATTAATTTATTTACTGATTCGCTTTTAAGTGACCTAGTGATTGAAGATACCGAAATCGAAGATGCGAAAAAGTTATGCTCAACTTTTTCAATTGATATAACAGAATTTACTAGTGTTCTTGGAGCAAAAGTTAGACTAATTCAAAATGATATGATCAATGGCTTATTTGTTGATACTGATTTAAAAATTGAACTAGTTAGAAAGTATTATCAAATTGCAAACAAGTTAAAGCTGAAGTATGATTTAGAACAAGCTTATAAATTTATTAATGCATTTAACATATACTGCATCAATAATAATGAAAAGCTCAGAGGTATAAACATTGACATTGGTGTTGGATCTATGTCAAACTTTGACTTATTTAATGTATTTAAAGTAAAGTTTGGTAAAATTAAAAAGTCAGGTGGGTCAAGTAGTGTTGAACTCTCGACTGGTTTACTGTTTAATTTCGGTGCGGCTTATTTTTTAGTGAGTACTTATGAATCAACAGGATCATTCACAGGTGCATCGACAATATTAAGCTTCGATGAAGTAAAAGAAAATGGTACCGGTGTTTTTAATAACACAAATGAAAATTATTTTTGGTATAAGAAGAAGGGAGAAAGGAATAATCACATTATAGCAAATTTTGAAAGCGAAATAGAGTATGAATACATTAAAAAATTTAACTCTGTAATTGAGAAAGGATCTGTCTCTTTCAATAATGATGCAAAGAGCGAAACTAAAGAAGCAATATTGACTGATGATAATGAAATGAAAGAAAGCCCTAAGAAAGATTCTACAGATTACTTAAAAGAGCTCGAAGATCTAATTGGATTAAGTAATGTAAAAGAACAAATTATTTCGTTAGTAAACCTTATCAAAGCGCAGGAGTTAAGGAAGAAAAATAATTTAAAAGTCGTTAATGTTAGTTTGCATTCTGTTTTCAGCGGTTCTCCAGGAACAGGTAAAACTACTGTAGCTCGCCTTTACGCAGGAATTTTAAAACAACTAGGAGTTCTAAAAAAAGGTCACCTTATTGAAGTAGATAGAAGTGAACTTGTCGCAGGATATCTTGGTCAGACTGCAATTAAAACTGAAGAAATTATCAATAAGGCTTTAGATGGCGTCTTATTTATTGATGAAGCATACAGTTTAACTTCATCATCCTCAGATTCATACGGAGAAGAAGCAATAAACGTATTGCTAAAAAGAATGGAAGATGATAGGGAACGTCTTGTAGTAATAGTTGCAGGATATACTGGCGAAATGCATACATTCATTGACTCTAATCCTGGATTACAAAGCAGATTCAATAGATATATAGAATTCGAAGATTATAAGTCCGAAGAATTAGCACAAATCTTTGTTTCTTTAGCGAAGAAAAACGAATATGAAATAGATGATCTTGCAAAAGAAAAATTAACTAGTCATTTCATTTCAATTACAGCAAACAAAGCTGAAGATTTTGGCAACGGTAGATATGTCAGAAATCTATTTGAAAAAGTAATCCAAGAACACGCAAACCACATTTCTAAACTAGACAATCCAACCGAAAAAGACTTAATTACAATTACACCTGATCAGATAAAGGTTTAATCTTCTTTTTTAGACATTAAAAGTGAGGCAATATACCCTGCAAAAGTTCCGCATAGTGCTACCCCTGTAGTCATTAGAACTGCCGCAATTAATCTTCCCTCTGTTGTTACTGGATATTTATCTCCGTAACCTACAGTTGTTAAGGTAGTATAGGACCACCATAAAGCATCCTCTGCAGTTTTGATATTGCTATTTGGAGCTGTTTCAACTTGAAGTATTGTTACTGAAGAGAAAAGTACCATTAAAAATGCTATTACTGCAACAGTCGATAATAGTCCTTTGGACTTATCCTTATATACATGTTCTGCGATATGTTTTACAGATTTAAATGCTCTTAAAATTCTTAACAATCGCAACAATCTTAACAATCTGCCAACTCTTAAGAAATCGATAAAAGGGATACTTGATATAAAATCTATCCATCCCCACTTCAAAAATTTTAGTTTACTTGGTGCTTCATAAAACCTGTAAAAGAAATCAATTAAAAATATAATACATATAAAATTGTCTATTTGTAATAATATTTTATGCACCTCTGGTGTAACTGAAAAAAAAGTAGTGACTATTAATGATACTAGTACATAAAGAGATAATATTAATATAATTAGGCTTAGGCCCCCAAATACATTTTCTTTATTTTTTGATTGATCTTCCATTATTTTCTCCTTCTTGTATATTTTCCTTTAGTATGATAGTAATACCTACTTCTTGCCCTATTCTTATAAGCACTGGGACTAGTACTATAAGATTTTCTATAATGCCCACTAACTATTTTCCCAGTTCTTGTTACATAAGGTTTTACATAACTCGGTTTTCTTTGTGCACCGAGGTTATTACTTTTCGAAAATGTAAACAGAAACAGAATCATTAAAGCTAGAAATGAATTGTGCAGTTTTTTCATATTACTAAATTACCTATTTTTTGTAGACCACTTCTTGGTTATTATTTACCTAATAAACATCAGCTTCAAAAACATCAACTCCAATGTTTCTGCACGTTCCAGCAATAGACTTGTGGTGCAAATTGTGGTGCAAATGAAAAAAGCAGCTACAAAAAAGTCGATGAAAACTTGCTTGTAACTGCTTGATTATCAAGTAGTGGGCCCACCAGGGCATGATCCTGGGACCCCCTGATTATGAGTCAGGTGCTCTAACCAACTGAGCTATAGGCCCGCATCTTTCGATGTAGGCGGCAAAAATAGGATATTTTAACCTTTTTTAAAGCTATCTACCCAATTTTTCAGCTATTTTTGCG
>JACCDU010106197.1_pt1 | contig 16390 bp, 23 predicted proteins | sample 7446081 | NCBI WGS metagenome assembly JACCDU01 (sample SAMN15323447, study PRJNA562643) | freshwater metagenome | isolation source: river surface water | place: USA:Blue River Watershed | collected 2017-08-17
ATTAAATTGAGAACCATCGATTGTGAAGTTGTTCAAACGAGAATCTTGTGCTCCAAAAGAGTTACCATTACCGAATGGATTGTATTTTGTAATACCATCGATAGTTCTAGCTCCTGTAATTGGAATAGTTTGTAACTCTCTACGAGTAAATTGTTGTGCTGCACCTGTCTTCTCTTTTGAGAATAATCCAGATTTTGTTCCAGTCACAACCACCTCTTTAAGAGTTGATTTCTCATCCACTAATGTAAAGTTCACGTTTGTAGTTACACCCAATTGAGCGTTTACATCCGTTTCTTCACCTTTTCTAAATCCGACAAATGAAGCGTGGATTGTGTATGGGCCACCTACTCTTACTGCAGGTAATGCATAAACACCATTCTTATTTGTTACGGTCTTGTAACTCGTTCCGGTTGGAGTGTGAACCACATGTATTGCGGCACCTACCAACACTTCTTGCTTTTCGTTCTTAACAACACCAGAGATAGAGGATGTGGTAACTTGACCGAATCCCATTAAAACTGATACTGAAAGGAACAACGATAAAATCGCTTTTTTCATGTTTGTTTTTGTGTTTTGGTTTAAAAATAAAAAGGGGTGGAGATATTACTTTCCACCCCCTTTGGGTTTACTTACTGCTTTTCGTCTCTTCAACTGATGCTTGTCGATAATCTGTAACTAACTTCTTTAAGTCACCGATATACGTTCGTGCATTCTTTTGAGATACTTTTGTTGTCTTGTTGTGCTCTTCTTCAAATTTTACGAACAACGATTTCATTGTTTCGAAAATTTCTTGTTTCTTACTAGCCATAAACTTTCTTTTAATTTAAAAAATATGTAACCAAATTCGTAAATAACTATAATATATACGAACCATTTATACCATAAAGATACTGACAATTTTTCAGTTTTCCAAATATTTTAGGACTTATTTTCAAAGTACTGTCTGCGTACCTTTGCACCCAATTCTGCATCGTTAGGTGTATCAATGATAGTTCTCTCATCTATTGTAATAAGACTCCTAGATTTACCGGTATAACATTGCCAACATAATTGTCCTGCTCCTTCTACATATCCAGTTCTAAAATCTATATGTGTACTTTTTAATGTAGTAGTTTCTTTACTACACATAATACAGGTTTCGTAAATAGATTCACCTTGTCCATCTACTTTTGGAAAATTGATTTCTAATTGTTCATATTTAGGTGTTTCTATTTCATAAGAACCACCCATATCATGTCCTACCGATTTTACTAAACCATCATCTCCGATGTTTAGTGATACATGTTGTTGTCCCATAATTTTTGTTTATTATAACGTTTTAAAAATTGATTCTGCTATTAATTTATGTCCATCTAAATTCATATGTTGATCATCTTTACAATTTGGATGAAATGTTTCTTGTATTGTTAATTTAATTTTTGAGTATATAATATCTCTTAATGTTTTATACTCTTTATCTTTATAATTAAATGTGATTGTTTTATCTTTAAAGTATTCATCTAGTCTAAGATATGCATCTAATTCATTTTCCCAACTAAAAACTCTTATCTTTATACCAGGTTTCTTTTGTTCTATTGTTTTAAAAATATCTTTAAATTTTTTAATAGTTTCTTCACATAACATTTTAGTATACTCTTCAAATGTTAAATTGTCATTCAAATATTTTTTAACATATTCATCTATATTTGATACTACATTAAGTTGTGGATATAGTTTACCATTTATAAACAAATCATCTCTATATATGTTTGTAAACTGAATTACAATATAATCTATTTCATCTAGTGTAAGATATGTTTCTCTTTTATATCCCACTCTGTCCTTAATTTTTATTTCTGTATCGTTTACATTTAATAAACACAATTCTTTATGTATTCCATTATTTGAGCCACCATTCTTAGATGAGTTTGCATCTACCACCCCTAATAAATCTGCCAATAATTTGGAATATCTATTATTTTGAATAAACCTATATTGTGCATGCGTTAATTCTTCATAATCAAACGTATGTTGCTTTGGTATAGTAACTGATTTCAAATTAGAAAAGAATTGTAATCCTTCTCCAAAAGTAAATGAACATCCTCTACACCAAATAGCTCCCATTATTCAGTTTCATTTTGTAAATAATTATCAAATTCTTTAGCAGCCTGTGGATTAACTTCGTACAAATGTTCTAAACTTAATTCGTATCTTCCATTCTGTGTTTTTAACATAAAATTTTCCGTAACTAAACTATCAATTGTAGTAGTTGTACTTATTTTATTTACTTCACTTCTTAATTTTGCTAATTCTTTTTGTTGGTAATAACATATCAATAATACTGATACTGCACCCACTCCAACAATTGTTTTTTGATATTTTGCGATAAATTCTTTCATATTACTTTTTTTTAAATAAATCTTTTAACTGATTACCTGGTTTAATAATTTTACCATTATCATCCATAGTTGGTGCGGTATACATCTCGTAAGCCAACCAAATTATTGTTCCAATTATACCAATAAATATGTATTGTGTTATCTCCATATTTGATACCATTTTTTCTTTTTAACTTCTGGTTTTGCAAATGGTTGAGTGTTATCCCAAATATTCACAATTCCACCATATCTTACCATCATCATTTGACAAAATAACTGATGATATTCCGGTGGTATTTTATTAAAATCCGCTTTGATTTCTACATCTAATGTAATGCCCTTTCCCTCACCTGTCATTATTTTTAGATAATCGTGCATTTCAACAATGGTACTAGATTTCATTGTTAAGTGAGAACCATTTCCAATATGATATTGTCCTTCTTTTTGTTTCGGTGCCATAATTAGTTAATATTATATCCAAATATACACCTTAATTTATAAATTTCCAAATATTTTATACTCTTTTTATATTTTCTATAATTTGTTCAGTAATTAATTTACTACCTCTTATAGAATTATGCTCATCCGATAATATTCCATTTGTATCATTTGTAAAAGTTGCTTTTTCATAATCTCTATAATACTCAATCAAAGATTTTATGTTTTGTTTTTCGGTATGATTAAATCTTATAATATGTGGATATACAAACTCATTTAATATATTTTTTATTCTATTTTCGTTTATATATTTTAAAGTTTCATCCGAATAATTTTCAATTGGAAACTCATCTAATAATATTAAATACTTTCCACCTGCTTGTTTTATAAAAGATAACAAACCAATTATTGAATGTAAATCTTCTATGAAATGTATCCCTTCTGAAAAGAAATTAGGTGCAAATTCATTTATCATTAATCTATGAATATATGGATCCATACCATCAAAATTATCAAAATTAGAAGTGTAATTTACATATCTATTTTGTATTGGTATGTATATTTCATTTCTAACACCTACTGGCCATTCTAATATGAACAATGTTTCACCTGCTGCTTCATAATTATTAATTATCCAATTATAACTTTTTCTTATAACTCTTTGTAATGAACCACCATATATTGACTGATCTATAATTTCTTTATCCGTATAGTGTTCACGTAATCTACCAGCTATATTATATTTTTCTCTAACCCAATCATAATTATTAAATTGAGTGTGTCCGTTCCAATGAACACCATGTGATGTATCTATATCTTTTGTTTCTTGAAAATACGGAAACGTATCAGGATTAGAATGATTCATACCCCACATAAAAGAACAACCATTTAAATATATTTTGTTAAAGGACATCTTTTGATTTTAAAAAGTTGTGTAATTTTTTAGCGTATAATTTATTGTGTAATGGACCTGCGTGTGTTTTTTCTGCTGATTTATCTAAGAAATTATCATAATCACCATCAAATCTATTATCTTCTTTTATAGTAGTATCATTCAAAAAACTACCATTCCAAAAGAAAGGTGTATTATTTGCTTTTAAAAAATTACTGATTAATAAATGGTTCTTATACCAATTAATCATATCGTTTTCATCATGTGATATTTTTAAATAAGATTGATGTTCATCTTTACCAATATCATCATTCTTAAAATATCCCCATGGGTTAACGTGAAATGGTTGTAAATCACCTTTCTTTGTGTAGTATTCTTTTCTAGTAGGATATGTGTACATTACTAATACTATATCCGGTCTAAATGTCTTAAACATTGTTAAGATAGTTCTTGCTATGTAATCATTACTTCTACCACCAAATCCTGCATTTAAATCTACTCCATTCGGTATTAGTTTACATAATTGATGTGACCATGTTTCATCATCATTTACACCAACACCTTCAGTATGTGAATCCCCAACCGAAAGTATTCTTAATCCACCTTTATAAATTGAATCTCCTCTATAACCTAATTCGTTATAGGTATATGTACATGTACCACTTTCATCGTTTCCAGATGTAGTGTGAACTGAATTAATTCGTTCTGTTAAATTCCATACATTTTCAGTAGTAACTTCGAAACCTGCTTTTGACCAAAACCTTAATGATTTCATAACTATAATTTTGCTAACTGAATCCTAAACTTTACATCCGGATATTCTCTCTCTAATTTTTGTACTGCTGCTACATTTTTTGGAGAGTCATCAATAAAGAATACATCATCATATCCTTTTTTAATCATATCCTCTATGTATTTTGCTTTCTTTTGTGGGTCACTATCACCCAATGCTACCACATATACACTTCCTAACCCAATATCTTTTAAATAATCTTTAACCGGTTTATATGCACTTCTTGCTGTTAATATCGTTACCTTTCTTTGTCCTTCTCCTTCCACAAATCTTTTTAGTAATTTTGTGTAACCAACAATCATTTCTGGTTTGTTTACTTTTTCAAAATCTTTATAATCAAACTCATCACCGGCTTTTTTTACATATACTGCATATTGACCAGGTGTTAATTTAGATTTTTTACCATCTTTGTGTGTAACATATATAAACGATTTGGTTTTGACAAGTGTATCATCAAAATCAAATATTCTTAGTTTCTTATCTTCGTTTAATAAATCCTTTAATAAAATCATTATCCGTTTAGTTGTTGCTTTTTTCTTGTTTTTGGTAATGCCTTTTCTAACTTATCATTTTCTTTAGTTAGGAATTCAACTTTAACACTCAATGCAGAAACTTGTTTAGTCAAATCTAAAATCATATTTCTCATCTCGTCTTTTTCTTTAGATGATTCTGCCAACAATGCTTCTAATTTTGCAATACGGTCTTTACAATCGTGTCTGATAAATTCATCATCTCTTTCTTTTTTCTGAGCTCTTTTCTCATAGAAACGAAATGCAGATGCTCCACCTAATATTGTAATTGCTGTAATAAGAACTGAATATATATTTTCCATAGATATAAATATTAAATTGTTGAATATAACGGATGTTTTAGTATGTTTTGATATACTGCATCTGCTACAATTTGGTGTGCTTTAAAATTAGGATGTTGATCATCAGTAATATCAATATCATCACATATTCTTAATTTATTGTTATTAACAAAATTAAAAATGTTAGAATAGCGTATTCCATTATGATGGATAATCACAAATGAATTTTTTGGAAATTTTAAAAGAACACTATCGTATGAATTATAATATGATATGATTTGTAAAACTATCCCTTTGTTTATAAGATATTCATTTAATTCATTTAATTTATGAATAAAATATTCAGTATGATTTATTCGCCATTGTGGTTCATTGTATGTATACAATTCTATATCTTTATCTAATTTTTCTGCAAAATCAATTTTATCTATATTATCATCTAATGTAGATATTAATTTATTTTTTGAATCAATAAATGAATTATAATTTGTAATATCTAAGTAATAGATAACATCATTGTATATAAAAAAATCTCTTTCTGGATTTGCTAATTGAAACAAAACAATTTTTACATTTGATTCGTTTTCTACTAATTTTTTAATTTCTACTATTGAATCTAAAAATGAATTATAATATCCGGAAGTACCTAATATAACACTTTCTCCATCGAATTTTCTAGCCAATAATGAACTATACGAATTTTTAACATTATTTTCGTATTCAATTGGTTCTAAATCGACAAATGTAAGTTCTTTATTATTTTTAGCTCTTTCGTAAAAATGCAAAGCTGAACCAAATGTAAATGAGGTTCCTGCTGCAATCACCTTAATCATAACCTTATTTTAATGTCAATAAGTATTTTGTTTTATTTAAGTTTCCGATAACTTCATCTCTTAAATTTAACAAATCAGTATCTTCTTTTGGTAATACTCCACCTAATTTAATAGATTCTTCGATATACTTATCTATTGTTGTGATAATTTCTTTATCATTTAAATTTACAAATGTATGGTTTACACCAGTAGAATCCGGTCTACCATATTTACCCATTGCAGTTTCAGTAAATTCATCTAATTGAGTCGAAATAAATTCATATAATTCACACAAAGCTTTATGCTTAGAATATATTTTAGTTTGCCAATGCCATATCTTAACTTGTGATTGTAATTGCATTAAGCTGAAAATGTATACTTCTAATTCTTTATTTTCCATCAGATTGATTGTTAGGGTTATTAGTTACGAAATTATCTTTGGTATTTGCATCCGTTTCTACTTCATGATAGTTTTGTGCTACCTGATTTAAGAAGCTGTTTGCTTGTGAGATATGATCCTGTATCCATCCTGGAATATCCTTTTCATTTATACCAATCTTTCCCATTATTTCTTGTGCGTTTCTAGCTAAGGATTGTAAAGCATTTCTTGCCATAGATACTTCATGATCACCTTCACCACCTTCATCTACAAAATCATTTACTTCTTTTACATTTTCTTTTTTAACTTCATTGTAATAGAATTCTCTTATACTATTATATACCTGCTCATCTCTATTCTCACCTAATCTCCAACCACCACCTTTCTTTTCATACATCTTAACTCTTTCAGTCATACTTCTACCTTCACATACTTTACCAGTTGCTTTCCACAAAATTTCATTTGTAGGTTTTGGTAATTTACTTTCTACTCTAGCTGGATTAACTACAATTGCAGATACTAAATCATCTGTTTCACTATCATAATTAGATTCTTCTACTTTGTTAGGTAATCCTTTATGTTTTGTAGATGCGAAATCTTTTGCTGATTTTTTTGTCATATCTTTAGCTACTTTTGCTACTTCAGGACTTGCAGGTTCTTCACCCTTTTGTGCTGCGTGCACCATTCCCATAAATCTTTGTTGTGCTTTACTTACTGCTGGCATATATTATTTCTCCTAATATATAAATATATGATTAATTTACTTTAATTAAATCGTTTTGATATTCTGTTAATGATTTTATATATAAATTAAAAATATCGTATTTCATACTACCCACTTCACCACTTTGTTTTAAAATATGTGGTAGTTGTAATAAAAATCCTATATTTTCATTAGTTAGTTGCTCTGCATTTAGTGTAACAAAAATATCATTAGTAAGTTCATCATTAATATCTTTTAATTTACTAACCCCATCAACTTGTCCTAAATTGTTAGTGTATATTGTAGTAAAGTATGGTTCTAAAAATATAACTAAATCCATTGGTGCATTATAAATGATTAAACCAATATTGTATTTAGGTGCTACGATTGGATATTGAAATTCATCATATAGTGGAGCAGTTCCCCATTTACGAATAAACTTCTTTGTATTTTCTGCTGCTAATGCATTCCAACTTTCTGATTTTGTTTGTAAGTTTTCAGTTGAGATTGCGTGTTCAAATTGTCCACCTCTACATGTCAAATGATATACCATTGCGTTCCATGGTTGAACGAAATCAAATCCATTAAGTAAGAAACGATTGAATAAATCTCTATCTTCACTATGTGAGTTTAGAGTTTCATCATGTCCACCAACTTCCCAATAATCTTTTGTGTGAATTAACCAAGGTGCAAATACACCTTTTGTAATTTTATCATTATCCAAATTGTTTTCTACAAACTGATTGAATTGTTCCTTTTTAAATCCATCGGTAAAATCTTCCTCAGGCCATAATCCAAAGTTATCTACTATCTTTGCTGGGTCTGCTGGATGTAATGGTGGTTCTATACGGGTAGCTGATACTATTGTACCTTGCTTCCATTGTTTATATAAATTGTAATCTACGTCTTTACCTGCTATCATATCGGCATGGTATATGATGATAAAATCCGTTGTTGCTTTTTTTGCAATATCATTGTATATAGCAGCTATTCCACTAACACCTTTTGTTACAACAATACCATCCACATCTTTATAGTAGTTTTCAAGTTCATCATCTTCCCCATCAATTCCAATATGGATAATATGATCTTTACGATAACAATTTTCTCTAATATATTTAACCGCATGTGTTACATAACGAAAGTTGTTCTTACTCGCTATTGCGAATGTCATTTGTGGTATTAGTTCTATGGTTTGCATATTATCATTAAATTTTTTGCAGTACTTGTTGTATATTTAATTCCATTTAATTTTTTTTCCATCTCACCAAATAGTGGACTATTTTCACCACTTTCAATATCCTCAATTATATAATATCCACCTGATTTTACTCTACTAAACAAATTATCAAATGTATTTAATTGTGCTTCATACCAATGCCACCCATCATCAATTATAATATCAAATGTCATATCCTGCAATGTAGCCTCACATTCAAACTTTTTGGTTGAATCAAACAAAAATGTTTTAATTCTATCTTCAGAAAATTGTGTATCGAATTGAATATCTCCACCATAAATGTTAGCGTTTTGAAAATATTCTTGCCAACTCCTTAAACTTGCACCTGGTTTGTAATTTTTTATTTTAGTATTTGCCATACTACTTGGTGCATGTTGTATAATTGTACCAATTCCAATTTCCAACAAATCAATCTTTTTTTCTCTAATAGTTTCAAAAATCTCTATATAATATGGTGTATAACCACTTAGATTTTTATCACTACCATACCAATTAATAATCTCAGTTAATGTTTTCATTTATTCTCCTTTATCAGTTACGTGTCTATTCCATCCAATATGTTTACAATATCCTTCGGTGAATATCATAGCAAAATAACCTTGTTCATAATAATATTTACTTAATTCTAATTCTCTTCCAATTTTTGCATAACCATCCCAATCCTTAATTTTCTTTAGTGATGGATTGAATGTAAAACCATGCCAATGTCCATCGAATCCCCATACTAATCTTCTAACACCTTTACCATTTATATCATAGGTAGGATCTAATGATGGATGTGGTGTATCATTAGGGTCTCTTGTCCATACACATATAATCTTTTCATCTAAATCAATTACATCTAAACACGCTTCAATAAATCCTTCTTTGTAAAATTCCCAGTCTTCTTCCATATGAAAAACATAAGGTGTAGTTACATAACCATATATCTTATCAATTGTTGCTACTTGTCCTATATTTTCCGGATTATACCAAAAACTTACTGATGGGAATTTATCTTTTAAATGATCGTTACAACCAACCACACCACTATCATCTATAACATGAAAGTAATCTAATTCAATTGGATATGTGTTGTATTTGAAAAAACTATCTAATGTTTTTTCTAACAAATCCGGTCTATTACAACTTGTACAAACTACCGTAACTTCTTTCATTATAATCTAATTGTTCTTTTTATAGGTGCACTAGTACCACCAATTTGTTTAGGTAAAAAATATTGATGAAATTCTTTAAATGATGTAAAGGTTAATAATTTACTATTATCGGATATCAAACTTAAATCATTATGTTTTTCTATAATGTAATTTGAATCGTACAATGGATGGTGTCTTTTTTTAATGTTTTCCTTTAGTTCAGATTGTGGTATTTTTATTATAGCAAATCTAACATTGTTATAATAATCTTTTGCATCAAAAATGAATTCCGGCGGTAATACATTAGTAAAATATATCTTGTTATCTATTGATTTTAATTCTAATAATAAATTAATGATTGTTAATTCATTTTCTATATTAACTGATGGAACATTCATTATTTTATCCCAATCAATTAAATCAAACTCTGTTATTTTGTATCCAACACTTCTACAAAAAGTTGTTTTACCACTACATTCCGTTGTGAACACTATCCAATTCATATTATATTGTTTCGTAAAGTGCGTTTTGTCTTTCTTGTCTTTCTATTTCTTTGATATGTTTGATACAATACACTTCATCTTGTGGAAATATAGTATAACTTTCAAATCCTTGCAATTGTTCATGTACCTTTCCTGCCCAAAATATAGATTGTTTATTTTTATACAATCTACCTTGTACATCTGGAAAATTTACCCAACCTTTATCATTAACTTGCCATTTCCATTTTTGAATATGTGCTTCAGTTAATCCATTTACAATATTAATTCTAGGAATAAAGAATAAATCAATATTAGGATTGCCATTAAGTATTGTACCTAAACTTCCAATTAATTGTTCTTCTAATAATTCATCTGCATCTAATTGAAATATCCACTCTCCTTGACAATTTTGATTTAGATGTTGTTTATACGTCCCAAAATCACCATTTAAAGGATATCCAACTAATCTATCTATTTTCTTGTCAAATACCAAATCGTTTAGATATTCTAATACTTCAACCGTAACTTTTTGGTTATCGTATTGAACTACAATTTCATCTGTACTTAATTTATTTTGTATTAATAAAGGAAGTAATTGTTGTATTTCCTTTATTTCATCTGCAACCGTAACTGCGTAACTTATTTTCATAATTAATCGTTTTCTTCATTAAAGTTTTTTAAACCAATTCTAGCTTTTAATTTAGATACATTCAAATATAATTCTTTAATGTTTTTTAAATTCATTCGTTTGTATGTTCTATATGTATCGTATTTTTCTAAATCTTTATTTCTTGTAACTTTCTTTGTATAAAAAGCTCTACCTGTTTTATCTATTATAATTGGTTTAGCTCCCCTACTATATTTTAATTTTTGTTTTACTTTAACATCTTCCGTATATTTTTCAATTTCTAAAATTAATTCTTTAGTATAAACTTCATTTTGAATATCTTCGTATAATTTTAAGAATCGTCTAAATGGTAGATTATTTAATTTTATACAATGTACTAATAATTTTCTAGGATCTTTTCCTATTACCAAAATAATAGGAGTTTTTGCTTCGGTATAGGTTTTTGCTTTACCAGTATCCTCATATTTGTAATTATATATTCTATAAAAACCACCTATCTTAACATCATTATATGATATATTAACTTCTTTGTAAAAGTATGGTTTATAATAAAAAAAGCTACTAGTCATCTACTTTCTTAAGTGTTGGTAAGTTTAATGGTATAAATTGCTTTATTGTAGGAACATTTTGTGTTAATATCGTATCAAACAATTTAGTCATTTTTTCTAAACTAAAATTTTGTTTATTTTGTTTTCCTAATTGAAATGATGCTACTTTATACTTATCGTAGTTCTTATAAATATCTTTTAACTTACTAATTGCGTTAGAATAATTTACATAAAACCATTTGCTACCTTGCAGTAAGAATTGATTTTGTGATGATGGATGTACTTCTTTTAATTCTCCATCTAATAATACCGCACCATCTTTTAAGAAATCTAAGTGGCCACTCCAATTACTTGCAATTACCGGCTTACCCGTCAAACTGAATTCTAATAGAGGTCTACCAAATCCTTCACCATGTGTAAAAGATACCATTGCTTTGATTTTACGATGTTCATATAATCCATGCATCTCATCTTCAGTAAATTCACCATGTAGTAAATAGATAGAAGGACAATCCTTACCAAATTCTTGTGTAAGTTCTTCAATTTTACCTGCCATTGCTTCTCTATCTCTTACACCAAATCCTGCCGATGATGTTTTTAATACCAATGCTGGTGCTTTCTTATCACCTCTAAATGCGTGGCAAAAAGATTTAATTGTCATACCCACATCTTTTCTATCATGTCCTAAATCACCAGCTAACCAATGACCTGTAAATAAGAATGCAAAATCTTCTTTTATTTGGTCTAATTCAGTAATAGTTGGAACATCACTTGCTCCAAAGGTATCGTTATTAAATCCTTCAAATAAAACTTCGATAGGTTTTGTTACTTTAAAAGTATTAATTACCTGTCCAGTTCTATTATCTTTTTCTTGATAAGCTGTTTTAAGTAATACTTCTTTTGTAAACTGAGATGGAACTATAATTAAATCCATTCTATTACAACCATGTATAAATTCAATAGGTGCAACTGTCGTTTCTACACCAGCTGTAATTCCAATGTTGTATGTTCCTCTTGGTTGAAACTCATTTGCTACCGTCACTTGTACAAACACATCAGGTGTTCTTTCAATTGGTAATCCTATTCTACTTATAATTTCTCTATCAGATTCTTTATCACCATCTAACCCAGTCATTGGTGTAGAACCCCATCTTGTTGATACAATCTTTATATCATACTTATCCAACTTTATCAAACTTCTAACTAAATCTCTAGCGTGGTCACCATATCCACTTCTTGTTGCTACCGGTGCTTGAAATACTAATAATGGTTTTTTAATTTCTGCCATAACTTATTTTATTTTGAATAATTCATATTTTTTTCTAGGTTTCCAATTTTTGAATGCAGTATTCATTCCATTAATTAGAGTTTGACACATATTCTTAACACTCAATCCACCCACACCTAATGCGAAATCTCTACCTAATATACCTTTTTCTTTTCTTTTCTCTCTACCCATATCATACCAATAACGGATTGAATCTGCTACTTCTACATAATCAATATGATCTTCAAAAATATAAGGAGTAGGAACTGAACCTGTGAATGAACGTGATGTTGACCATACTGGTGTTACCCAATCTCCCCATTTTAATTTATCTTTCCACAATCTCCAATCATGTAGTGAACCCCATTTCACATAATCAGATGGTCTTGTATAATCCCAATTACCACCCACTTCATCATTTTGGAATAAGAAACCACATTGGTCTTGCATACCACCTGTTACGTTTACAATAATAGGTGTACCTGCCATAATTGATTCTGCTGTTGCTAAGCCAAATCCTTCATTTGATGCAACATTAATCGTTACATCTGCTATGTTATAAAGATAGTTTAATTGTTCTTCATTCCATCTACCAGTATCAAATAATACATTACATTCCGGTGCGTTATCTAATACTACTTTAGGTAAATCAGTACCATTTTCATCTACTGGTTGTGTGTGCATTAGTAATACACATTTATCTGCTTTCTCTTTTGGTAATTTAGAAATAAATTCTTTAAATGCGTAAATAACTTCAATTGGTTGTTTTCTACGAATATTTCTATTACTCCAATACAATACAAAATCATAATCTTTACCACCTAAAATTTGTTTACGGAAATCTGCCGGTACCTCTGTTGGTTTGTAATCATCTGGATTAATACCATGTGGTACATAACTTACTTGCCAATTTTCAGGTTGTTTCCATCTATCTTTTGTAGTTAAACTCCAAACTCTATTTGTAATTCCAAATGTTTGTTTAGATATAGTTCCAATCCAATCACAACTTTCGTAATAATCTCTATTGTATTTTGGGTCTGGCATATCATCCCAAATATGGTAGAAAAATATAGGTGTAGTTTGTCTGATTTCATGTTCGATATCATATAACCAAATCCAATATCTCGGATCGGTAAAGTGTAAGATAGCATCTGGATTTTCCAAATTCATTACCTCTCTTAACTTTTCCGCAGTACCATATCCACTCGATGGATATATTTTTAAATACGCATCTTCGATTCCTGTTCTATTACGAACATCTTCACATAAATCTAAAATTTTTCCCTCTTCAGGATGTTTAACTGCTGCACCGATTTGAACCCAGTCGTACTCATGTAATGAACCCATCACTAATTGTTTGCTCATATTCGCAATACCACTAGTCATTCTTAAATCATCTGCTAACAATAAGATTTTCTTTTTTGCCATAACTTATTTTTGTTTCTTAAAATTGTGAACCACTTACTTGTAACTCTGAATATTTTGTTAATCTATCTCTATAATCTAAATCATTCATATAGAGGTCTAAACTTCTATTAACCAATTTTTGTAACGTGATTCCATCGGTAATTGTAAATACTTTGAAATCTTTGTATAAACCGGTCAATATTTTTACAGATGTTAATTGTGTTTTGTCTGCCATAATATTTCCTTTTAATTTTATATATGTATATAAATATATAATTATTGAAATAAAGAACACAATTTTCTATCCTTAAATTCACAGAATCTACAATTCTTATTTTTTTCACCTGGATTTGGTGTATAATCTCCATCTAATTTGTAACTACCATCTTCGTTGAATACTGAATTTACAAACTGCATAAAATCCTTGTAACCTTTTAATGTAGTATTAGTTCCGTGTGCCGGTACAAATGCTGATATATGTGGAATAGGATATTCAAAATCTTTATTTATTTTTCTTTTGATGATATGATATTCAACTTTAATTTTTTCTATATCAATACCATACTGAATAGATAAGAAGTATTTGTAAAGTAATAATTGATTGATTTTGGTTTTATCTTTCTTCATATCTTTTGTCCAACCCCTACCACTAGTCTTAAAATCTATAATATAGTATTCACCACTTTCTTTATGTTTCAAAAGAACGTCAATGAATCCCATATAATTTACATTTTCAGCTACCTTTAGATTAAGTACTTTTTCTACTCCTACCAATTCCCAACCTTTCTTTGAAAACAATCTATCACTATGTTTCTCAAACCAATTCAATATCTCAATACCATCCCCATAGAACTCCTCTAATTCCTCTTTAGTACAAACTACCTCACCATCACTAAACTTCTCTTGTTCCTTCTTAAAATTGGATTTAAGAGCCTCTAATAACATACCCTTAAGGTCTAACATATTAGCCTGTTTTTTACTTACTCCGTAAAAGACAGTAAGATAGTGTTGTAAAACTTCGTGCATTGCCGTACCAAATACCATATTGATATTTGACTTAGAATCACTTAGTTTATCTATGTATGCTAATTTGTATTGTTGTGGACAATTTGCCCACATTGTGTATTGTGAATAACTTACTTTTGCCATATACTCTAATATACGACAAATTCCTTAAAATACCAAAAAATCTATAAGATTAGTCTAGAACCCACTAAAAACATATGTAATAATGGTGAATTTGGTTGTGTAGAACCATTCATTTTATAGTTAAAACTGAAGCCAAATCTTTTACTTAATTTGTAATCAAATGAACTTCCTAATAGGAAACCACCATGTCTATTTACAGCTGTATTTCCAGTAAACGTATTATATGAAATTGGTGAATTCATTATAAATACTTGTGGTGATATTGTAAGTTTTTTTGAATACTGATAAGGTTTAGTCCAAAATGCAACTGCTGAAATGGATGCTGAATAATCGTATTTTAATTCAGTTCCTTTTAAGAATAGATTTACCAATCCGATATTGTATCCATAAGTTCCGAATTTAGGATGTGGTTTTATGTATGTATATCCAACCAATGCCATATAGTTTCCATCTAAATATGCCGTAGTAACTCCGTAAGAGTGTATTGCATCCAATTTACCCTCATTAAATTCCATTTTAGTATAACCACCACCCAATGCAAATTGTTTCAAATTAGACCATATCATTGCATTTGCAGAGAATGATTCATCACCCGCCATACTTGCTCTACTCCAACCCAATCCTATTATTGAACCAAACTTTCTATCTGGACTTTCTACAACTGAATAATCCGATGCTACTAACATTGGATTTAAGTTTCCACTTCTTTTCTTTTCTTCTTTTTTACTATCCTTCTTTTCTTCCTTTTTTTCTTCTTTCTTTGATTCTGATTTTTTCTCTTCTTTCTTTTCTTCACTCTTACTTTCTGATTTCTTCTCTTCGGATTTACTTTCTGATTTTGTTTCACTCTTACTTTCCGATTTGCTTTCAGATGAAGATGATGAACTACTCTCACTTTTTGTTTCAGTCTTTGTTTCCGATGAAGATGAACTATTGGATGATGAACTACTGCTACTACTTTGTGATGAAGATGAACTACTACTTGCAGGTGGTGCAGATGATGTTGATGTAGATGCAGTTGCTCCACTACTTGCAGCAGAACTACTTGCCGTAGATGCTGATGAAGATGCAGCTGCGGATGCTGAACTACTTGCTGCTGCAGATGCCGATGAACTTGCTGCACTACTTGCTGCTGAGGATGCAGCCGCCGATGCGGCAGAACTTGCAGCTTGTGATGCGGCCGTTGCTGCGGCTTGTGAAACCGTTGCTGTTACCGTTTGTTGAACTACTACATTTGTAGGACATGCTAATGTTGAATATCTAAGATAGACTTGATTTATCCAAAGTTGTAATTGTCCTGTTTGAACTTCTATTGGTGAAAATGTTCTTACCTCATTGTAAAAAGAAA
>JACCDU010307639.1_pt1 | contig 16387 bp, 13 predicted proteins | sample 7446081 | NCBI WGS metagenome assembly JACCDU01 (sample SAMN15323447, study PRJNA562643) | freshwater metagenome | isolation source: river surface water | place: USA:Blue River Watershed | collected 2017-08-17
CACCAAGTCTTCTTGGTAAAAAAAGTTTAGAAATCACCCGCCCAACTGGGCGGGTTTTTCTTTTGGCTCCTGAAACAAAAAAGTATTCTTTTGCTGGCTAGCAATGCCTAGACTTACCAGAATAAACATCCCCACTGGAGAGGAAAGCGAAAGTGACCAAAAGACGTTTTCCTCGGCCCAAAGAGCTCGCACCACTGCTTCGGTTTCGAACCCCCACACTGAATTTCAAAAAACGAAGACTTGAAAAAGCACTCACCATCTGGGATCTGCGAGCTATCGCGAAGCGAAGAACCCCACAGGCTCCTTTTGATTACTGCGATGGAGCGGCCGAGGCCGAATTATCGTTGGCGCGTGCAAGGCAGGCGTTTGAGGACATCGAATTCAAGCCTGCAATCCTCAAGGACGTATCCGATGTTTCAACCTCATGGAAAGTTCTAGGTAAGGAAGTCGCATTCCCAGTTGGAATTGCACCAACAGGCTTTACTCGGATGATGCAGCACGAGGGCGAGGATGCTGGCGCATCTGTCGCTGCGAAGTGGGGAGTTCCTTTTACTCTCTCCACAATGGGAACTAGGTCAATTGAGCACGTTGCATCCGTTGCACCTAATGGCAGAAATTGGTTTCAGCTATACATGTGGAAAGACAGAGATCGTTCCATGGAATTGGTTGCAAGAGCAGCCAAAGCGGGCTTTGACACACTGGTCGTGACAGTTGATGTTCCTGTGGCTGGAGCAAGACTTCGTGACAAGCGAAACGGCTTTTCTATTCCACCAGCTCTAACTCTTGGAACTATTGCCAATGCGCTGCCTCGTCCCTGGTGGTGGTTTGATTTTCTATCAACTGATCCATTGGAGTTTGCCTCGCTTTCCTCATGGAAGGGCACCGTCGCGGAGCTGCTTGACTTCATGTTTGATCCGACCATCACCTACGAAGATCTCAAGTGGATAAAGAAGCAGTGGCCCGGGAAGCTCTTAGTAAAGGGTGTCCAAACATTAGATGATGCAAAGAAGCTCGCCAGAGCCGGAGTAGACGGAATCGTGCTTTCCAATCATGGCGGTCGTCAGTTGGATAGAGCACCTATCCCATTCCATGTCCTGCCTTCAGTAGTGAAGGCTGTTGGCAAGAACATCGAAGTTCACCTTGACACCGGCATCATGTCTGGAGCGGACATAGTTGCCAGCGTCGCTATGGGCGCGAAGTTCACCTTCGTGGGCAGGGCATATCTATATGGACTAATGGCAGGCGGTTCCGATGGGGTTGATCGCATGTTCCAGATTTTGACCGAGCAGATGGTTAGAACCATGAGGCTATTGGGTGTGAACTCCTTGGAAGAGCTATCGCCAAAGCATGTCACCCAGCTTGAGAGACTGAGGCCTTTGGGTCTTTAGGGGCAAAAACCGCGAAAATACGCGGTTTTCTATGCAACACGCCGAGAAGCACCTGCTAGCCCTGTATTTACGGGCTATAGGTTGTGAGGGACAGTAATGTCCCTAATAAATTCCAGGAGGACCACATGAACAAGAGCGAACTTATTGCCGCTATTGCTAAGCACACCGGCGAGTCGCAGGCTGCGGTGGGCCGCGTTATTGACGGCATGTTCGACACCCTAATGGCTGCCCTAAAGCAGGGTCAGAAGGTAACCATTCCTGGTTACCTCAGCGTAGAGGTTGGACACCGCAAGGCACGCACCGGCCGTAACCCACAGACCGGCGCCACCATCCAGATTCCTGCATCCAAGACCGTAAAGGTCTCTGCAGGAAGCAAGATGAAAGCTTCAGTTAAGTAGCTTTTACAAGCATTAGGCGGCGCTCCCAAGGGGCGCCGCTTTATGTTTTTAAGGCCTTAGGGTTGTTTTCATGAATCAAAGAAGCCGTGCTTGGTTTTATGTCGTAATTCAGTTTTTACTGATCTTTCTACTTGTGCTTTCCCCTCGTATGGAAAAGCCCTACGGCGATGCCAGCGAAGTAATTGGGCTAGTAGGCCTGGCCTTCATAATGCTTGGCTCTGCGGTGCTTCTTTACTCTTTCTTAGGGCTTGGTAATTCCCTCACCGCTCTTCCAATTCCAAGAGCAGAAGGAAAGCTTGTTACAACCGGGATGTATTCAAGAGTTCGTCACCCGATTTACTTTTCGCTACTACTCATGGGCTTTGGTGTGATTCTGGATTCCGGGTACTGGCCCCAGGTGATTGTTTACATGATGCTCTATGCGCTTCTGAGCATCAAGGCAGATTTTGAAGAGAGCATGCTTAGGGAGAAATATCCCGAGTACAAAAAGTATGCAGAGAAGACACCAAGATTTTTCCCGAGGCTCGGTAGGTGAGCGAAAAACTCACATCGAATGTGCTGAAGACGATAGTTCTTATAGCGTTTGGTGCACTTGTCACAATCATCACAGGACTTGTGATTGGCGGCATCACCGAGCCTTTTGCCCTTGCTGATCCTGGAGCTTTTGTTCGTTTCTCTCAGCCAATCACAAAGCTGATACTCAATCTCTCGATGGCAGTGACGGTCGGATCGCTTGTTCTCTCTGCTTTTGCAGCTAACTCCGAGGAGCGAGCGCGGCTTCAGCCGGTAGCGTCTTGGGCATCAAGCATTTGGCTGGCAGCGGCAGCCGCTTATTTTGTGCTCACCTATCTTGTGGTCTCGGGCAGTGAAGTTTCCTATGGCCAGGGCTTTAGCGAAGGACTTTGGTTTTTTGCCACAGAGATTGAACTGGGCTCACTGCTGGCAATCAACCTTCTTTTCGCACTGGTTTTGAGCCTTAGCACCCTGGCCTTTCGGGGAAGGATCATGGGGGCAGTCAATGCAGCTTTGTCCTTGGCAGCTCTTTATCCGCTGGCTGAATCTGGGCACGCTTCATCTGATGCCGGGCACTCGCTGGCTGTGAACTCGATGCTGATGCACCTGGTTGGTGTGAGCATTTGGGTCGGAGGACTTTTTGCTCTCTATGCCGTACTTCGCCCAGGAGAAAGAGCTGCAGTTCTAGTTTCTAGATATTCAACGTTGGCACTCATTGCATTTTCCCTGGTGTCAGTTTCGGGACTGACTTCAGGGTTCATCAGGCTCTACTCTCCTTCCGATTTACTTTCTCCTTACGGGCTAATGCTGATTGGTAAAGCCACGCTTCTTACAGTGCTGCTATTGATTGGTGTTAGATATCGCAGCGGTTTGGTTAGGCGCATTGATAGTGAACCGAAGGTGTTTTGGCGTTTGGTCGCGTTTGAACTTTTTGTAATGGGCGCAGCGATTGGTTTAGGAACCGCACTTGCCTCTACCGTGCTTCCGAAGAATCCAAACGAGTTTGTGCCTCCAACCGCTGCCGAGATACTTACAGGCGATCCACTTCCACAAGAGCTAACCGAAATTGCTTGGATCACCGTTTGGGATGTTGATGTGCTGTGGTTATCCGTTGCAGTTTTTGCCACAGTTGCTTATCTCTATGGCGTTCAGAGACTTAGAGCAAGAGGCGATAGCTGGCCGATAGCGAGAACAGTGTCGTGGGTGCTTGGAATGTTGGTGCTGGCATATGTCACAAGTGGAGCACCAAATGCATATCAGGAATACCTTTTCAGCATGCACATGGTTGCTCACATGATGCTTTCGATGTTGATTCCAGTTTTACTGGTTCCAGGTGCTCCCGTTACTTTGATTACTCGGGTTCAGCAAGCACGCAAGGATGACTCCTGGGGACTTAGAGAGTGGATACTCTGGGCGGTTCACACCCCATACGCCTGGCTTTTGTCGCACCCGCTCTTTGCGGGATTGAACTTCGCGATGTCCCTAGTTCTCTTTTATTACACACCGCTATTTAGATGGTCGACTGAAGAGCATCTTGGTCATCAGTGGATGATTGTCCACTTCTTGATTACTGGCTATCTGTTCGTGCAGTCGCTGATAGGTGTTGATCCCCAGCCGCATAAGCCAAGCTTCCCGCTAAAGCTAATGCTGCTGATTGGAACCATGGCCTTTCACGCCTTCTTTGGTCTTGGGCTAATGAACGAAAAAAGCCTTCTGCTGGCTGACTGGTTTGGATCGATGGGTAGAACCTGGGGGGATGATCCGCTGGCAGATCAGGCCGCGGGTGGAGCATTTGCCTGGGGAGTTGGGGAAATCCCAACCATCATCATTACCCTGATCGTGGTCTGGCAGTGGTCCCGCTCCGATGACAGGGAGAGAAGACGACTAGATAGAGCTAGCGACAGAAGTGGAAATAAAGATTTGAGCGACTACAACGAGATGCTCTCTCGACTTAGTAAAACCCCGGATGGCAGATGATTATCGAGCTATCCGCCGAGCAACAGGCACTATTTGATTACATCGAAGACACCGATAATCACGTCTTCGTTACCGGAAGAGCAGGGACAGGCAAGTCAACCCTTCTTAGCTATCTGACAGCTAACACACAAAAGTCGTTTGCGGTTTGTGCTCCAACTGGTGTTGCAGCACTAAATGTCTCCGGTGTCACCATTCACTCACTCTTCACTTTTCCAATTGGTCTGCTCGGTGAGGTTGATGTTGCTCGTCACATGTCAAGAAGAACCAGAGAGGTTCTAAGGGCACTGGACATGCTGGTGATTGATGAAATCTCAATGGTTTCATCAGATTTGATGGATGCCATTGACAGGGCTATGCGTGCAGCCAGAGGAAAAAGAAAGATTCCATTTGGTGGAGCACAGATAGTCATGTTTGGCGATCCCTATCAGCTCGCACCAGTTGAACCTCACGACCCAGAAGAGCGCAAGTATATTTCAGAGAACTATCAGTCGCTGTGGTTTTTTGATGCCCATGTTTGGCGAGAAGCTGCAATTGAGAGATTCGAACTTAGTCAAATCTTTAGACAGTCGGATGAGAGATTCAAGGAAATCCTCAACGCTATTCGCGATGGCTCGGTGACGAAAGACATGCTCGAAGAGCTAAACAGTGCGGGGAACAGACAGCCCGATGACCAAGACGTCATTCGCCTTGCGACCATCAATGAAAAAGTCAATCAGGTAAACCGAGATCGAATGAGTCTTATTAAGAGTCAGTCCAAGTTTTTTTATGCGAGCTATTCCGAAGGTGCAGAGAAAGTTTTCGGCAAAGCACTACCGGCAGAAACAAATTTGGAACTCAAAGTTGGGGCCCAAGTGATGTTCATCAAAAATGATGACAACACAATGTTCAAAGACTCCAGCGGACAAAGACTGAGGCGATTTGTGAATGGAACCATTGGCCACGTTGTGGATCTACCAAAGTCTGGGCTAGTGATTGTTCAAGTCGATGGTGAAGAGATTGAGGTAGGCCCATCGACCTGGGAGAAGATTCGCTACGAAGTTGAAGAAGACTTCGACGAGGCCACCGGTAAGGTCAAGGAGGTTCTAGTGCCCATAACCCTGGCGGAATTCAAGCAGGTTCCCCTGCGCCTGGCATGGGCAGTGACGATTCACAAGTCACAGGGTCAGACATACGACCAGGTGCAGATAGACATGGGAAGTGGCGCTTTCTCACCTGGGCAGACCTATGTCGCACTCTCCCGCGTTAGATCGCTCGAAGGTCTCTATCTCAATCGCCCGATAAACATGCGCGATGTGATGGTGGATCAGGATGTAGTTAGGTTTATGTCGGGGGAACCCAGGTCGTTTCATATCGACCCGGCGCCCTTAGCCACCAGTTCAGAGCATCTGCCACCCTTCTAGACCAGTAACCCTCGTGGTGACCGGTGTAGGGATAGATGGTTGCCGCTAGCGACTGCCTTTCCTGGTATCCCTTGGCCTTCAGTTCACTTACCGCAAGTTCGTGCAGTGGCGGATAGTACTGATCAAGTTCCATGGTTCCGCAGTCAGTCCACACTCGGTGATTCTCTCCGCTTGGCAACATTGCGATTAATTCTTTGACCATAGTTTCTTGTCCAAAGGGCCAGTGGGTGGAAAAGCATATGGCTGTTCCGAAAAGCTCTGGTCGATTGGCCATTGTGTAAAGAGAGATTAGTCCTCCCATTGAAGCGCCAAACACCGCGGTTCTGTCTTTGCTGTGGGTGATTCCATATCTTTCTAACACAAAGGGAAGCACGGCATCAGAGATAAGAGAAACGTATGCATCACCGAAGCTTTGAGTTCCTGTTGGTTTGTAGTCAGCAGGAACTAGATCCCATATCTCAGGGTGTTTCTCAACAATCGACTGTGGTGATAATTCACGCAGCCTGGTGTCATCACTGAGTCCCCAGATTGCAACCACCAGTGGCAGCTCTCCCCTGACCTCTTCTCTAAGCGCGGTTAGAACTTCCCAAGTCTTACCGGTGAAGCTATCCGCTTCATCAAAGATGTTTCTTCCATCGTGCATTAGAACAACTGGCGTCTTGTCATTAAGCGTCGGTGGCACCCAGACATCAACCTTGTGGTTATCAAAGTCAAAGCGTTGAAGTTTGCCACCAGCAAGAGCGCTCTTCAGAATCTTTCGTTCGCGGAAGAACATAAACAGCGGAAAGGTGAAAGCCATGGCTGTAATGCCAGAGAGAAGAAAATAGAGCCAGACCCTTTTCATCTTTAGCCTTCTTGCCTCGACCAGCATGAAGGTGATTACCGCTCCCCCAACAATTAGTAGGTCTAGGGACAAGACCCAGTCAACTGAGCTCCCAAACCAAGAGCGCAAATAGTCCGCCTGCTCAAAGACCGCCAGGGCATTGAATACCCAGGCCGTGACAAGGCCAAGGATGGCTAGAGTGAGGTAGATCCAGCTTCTAACTGTATGTTTTCTGACCATTCAGGAATCTTTTCGGTTTATCTGGTTTTGTATTCAGGGTATCTCTCAATAAGGAACACATGCGGCGGCTTGGCCAATTCATCACCAATCACTCAAAACTAGTTTTATTTGGCTTTGTCGGCTTGATAATTGCCTCTACCTTCTGGGGCTTTCAGGTATTTGGAAACCTTAAGGGCGGGGGTTATGACAACCCCAATTCAGATTCGGCTTTGGTCCAAGAAATCCTCGAAAGCGAGTTTGGAGTAGATCCAGCTGAGCTAATCGTCCTGGTTGATCTGCCAGGACAGGCTGACAGCATGACCGCAAGCGGTCCTGAGTTCTTCCCACTGGTTCAAGACCTAACGGATGAGATTGCCGAGATAGAGGGCGTGGAATCCGCCGTCAACTACTACATGCTGGGCTCTCCCCCGCAGCTAAAGAGTGAAGACGGAAAACTTATTTATCTTTTGGTTGACCTTGATAATTCGGCTAACCAAGCTCCGATTGTGAAGCAAATCGTCGATGACTACACAGGAGACTATCGCGGAGCTGAAGTTCACGTTTCTGGTTTTGGTGCAGTAACCAAGGCAATCAATGAGCAGATTGAATCTGACATCATTCGAGCCGAGATTGTGGCAGTTCCAATCGTCATCATTCTTCTTCTGTTTGTGTTTGGTTCTTTGGTCGCGGCCGGTCTTCCACTCTTTGTCGGAGGTCTTGCAATCGTCGGATCGTTCTTTGGCATCTGGGTGGCAAGTCAGTTCACCGATGTCTCGATTTTTTCTCTGAACTTGATCACGGGTCTTGGGCTTGGGCTTGGCATTGATTACAGCCTGCTGGTGGTTAATCGTTTCAGAGAAGAACGTGCAGCGGGCAATGATGTCCAGACAGCCGTCATCAATACGGTTGCTTCTGCTGGAAAGACAGTCGTTTTCTCTGGTCTCACCGTCGCACTGGTATTAGTTTCAATGGCTTTCTTCCCCCAGTACTTCCTCCAGTCATTTGCTCTAGCTGGAGTCTCGGTCGTTACCCTCGCGGTTATCGGAGCGGCCATTGCCGTTCCAGCCCAGCTGAATCTCCTAGGCGACAGGGTCAACAAGCTCAGGGTTATCAAGAGGGATCTCACTCCCAAGGACACCGGAACCTGGGAAAAGATTGCTCGATTCACCATGAGAAGACCTCTGCCAATCCTGTTTGTCACAGTCATTGCACTGGCCTCATTGTTCTCGCTCAGTAGCCAGGTTGTGTTTGGTCAGGTCGATGATCGGGTGCTACCCAAGGACAATCCCGCCCACGTAGCCAGCGACCTACTGCGAGAGAGGTTCGAGGGAAGAGAATCCTCGCCAATTGAAATCTTGGTTCAAGGCTCAGATAGTGAAATCCAGCAATACATCAATGATGTAAAAGAGCAGGAAAACATTGTTCGGGTTGCGATTGTGCCAACTGAAGAAAACACTGACTGGGTTCGCATAAACGCAATCGCTGATATTGAAACCAGAAGCCCAGAAGGTCTAGATCTAATAGTTTCCCTGCGATCAATTGAAACAGAACTGGATGAGGTTCTGATTGGAGGAGGCGCAGCTTTCTATACAGATAGCCAGCAGGGAATTGAAGGAGCTCTTCCGATTGCAGCAATCTGGGTCTTCATTACAACTTTCATAATCCTGTTTCTATTCACTGGCAGTGTTTTGATTCCACTCAAGGCAATCGTTCTCAATGTTCTTTCACTTGGTGCAACACTTGGTTTGGTTAGTTGGATATTCCAAAACGGAGAACTGCAATGGCTACTGGGTGAGTACTCCGTGACCGGAACAATTGACACATCATCTGTTGTCATGATTGCGCTAGTTGCCTTCGGTCTTTCCATGGACTACGAGCTGTTTCTGCTCAGTCGTATCAAAGAGCAGCACGATGCTGGCTATAACACGGTGAACTCTGTGGCTCTTGGTCTGCAGCGCTCCGGTCGAATAATTACCGCGGCTGCATTGATTTTGGCTGTCACCTTTGGAGCTTTTGCCTCAAGCGGAGTTTCAATCATGAAGATGCTAGGACTTGGAATCGCCTTTGCCATCCTGCTGGATGCAACGGTGGTTCGAGGTCTTCTTGTTCCCGCAATCATGAGACTTATGGGCTCTGCCAACTGGTGGGCACCAAAGTGGATGAAGCGAATCCACGAAAAAATCGGCCTTAGCCACTGATAACCTTTCCCCCATGCTGCTATCAGATGTCGACATTAGAAAACAGCTGCAGTCGGGGCGAATTGGTCTGGAGCCACTCAACCTCGAACTTTTGCAGCCATCCAGCATTGATGTCAGGTTGGATCGTTTCTTTCGGCTTTTCGACAACCACAAGTATCCGTTTATCGATCCCCGCGAGCAGCAGGATGAACTAACTAGGTTTGTTGAGGTTGCATCGGATGAGGCCTTCATCCTGCATCCAGGCGAATTTGTTCTTGGGTCAACCTATGAGTATGTCTCGCTCCCCAATGACATTGCGGCAAGACTAGAGGGCAAAAGCTCACTGGGAAGACTGGGCCTACTCACCCACTCAACAGCCGGATTCGTTGATCCTGGATTCCAAGGACATGTCACCCTCGAACTCTCTAACGTCGCAACCCTGCCCATCAAGCTTTGGCCGGGCATGAAGATTGGGCAGCTGTGCTTCTTCCAGCTCTCCTCACCGAGTGAAAATCCATATGGAAGTGAGAAGTATGGATCTCGCTATCAGGGTCAGCGTGGACCAACCGCCTCAAGAAGCCACCTTAATTTCCACATCACAGATGTTGGAAATGAGCCTCTGAATTAGTTTGTAATTACCTGCGGCTTGGCATTAACTCTCGCCAGTAGCAAAATACCTGCAACCAAAACCACCATCAGTCCGAGAATTCCCCAGACGGTTGCCTGTGCGTTATTAACTCCCAGTGAAAGCGCGATTGAGATTGAAGTTGTCCAGAGCAGAGGGCTTAGGAAGCTAACAGCACGCCCGGTTGTCATGTATAGACCCATCACTTCACCTTCTCTTCCAGGAGGTGTAAACCTGGCAACAAATGCACGCGATGCGGCTTGAGCAGGACCAACAAAGAGAGTCAGGGCAAGACCACCAATCCAGTAGGTGATTGGGCCAAGCTCTGCAAAGGCAAATACGCCAAAGCCAGCAACGGTCAAACCAATCAGCGAGATCATGATGGTTCGCTTCCCACCAATTCGATCATCAGCAATACCACCAATGGCAGCTCCAATTCCTGCCATCACGTTGGCAGCAATTCCAAACAGAATTACCTCTGCTAATTCAAATCCAAAAGCAAGTGCTCCAAGTGCTCCACCAAATGCAAAGACACCAGAAAGCCCATCACGATAAATCGCGCTTGCAATCAGAAATTTCAGAGTTTCAGGAGCCTGCTTGTATAAAGACTTAAGTTGATCCCAAAGCTTGAAGTAGCTTTCGATGATATTTTCTTTTTCTCTGTTTGGCTTTGCCTCTACCTCTGGCACCGTCAAGAAAAGCGGAATTGAGAAGACAATGAACCAAATAGCTGAGAACAAGAAGACAGATCGAACATTGAGTGCATCTTCTGTTGGGATTCCAAACCAAGGCGTATCGGTCTGAATAAATCCAACTAGCGAAACTAGCAGCAGGACAATTCCACCTATATATCCAAGCCCCCAGGCAAAACCAGAAATCTTTCCGATGTTTGATGGTTTCGAAACCTGTCTGAGCATGGCGTAGTAATTGATGAATGCAATTTCCTGAACAAAGCCACCAAAGGAGAAGATGATCAGTCCCAGCCACAGCATCTGGGGAGTTGGCTCGATGAAGTAAAGACTTGCCATGACTCCAGCCAGCACCAGGGTGTTGATAAACAGCCAGAACTTTCTTCTGCCCGCCTCATCGGACCTTCTGCCAAAGACAGGAGCAACCAGCGCAACTGCAATACCGGCCAGGGTGGCGGCTACTCCCAGTGCTCTAGAGGTGTCCTCCTCGGGCCCAAAGGCTGCCGAGGTGATATAGATGGGGAAGATAAAGGTGGAGAAGATCGTGGGGAAGGGCTGCTCGGCCCAATCCCATAGTGCCCAGGCAAAGGTGCCTCTTGGCTTCTTAGGTTCAACGGCGCTGTTGGTCATAGCCCAAAGAGTAGCCCTATTTCTCAGGCTTTTCTGTAGCCAAGAGGTTAGCTTTCGCTAAACAGCCATTCTTGAGTCATTCACACTCAACTTTCAGGAAGAAAATCTTGACAGGCAGGTTGACATAAATAAACTTGAGCCTAGAAGACTCAACTTGGGTCACGAAAGCTTCAAAAATAGGAGAAATAGATGGGTAGAGCAGTAGGAATCGACCTAGGAACCACTAACAGTGCGGTAACCGTGCTGGAGGCAGGGGAGCCGAAGGTCATCGCTAACGCAGAGGGCTTCAGAACCACCCCCTCGGTGGTCGCCTTCACCAAGGATGGCAACATCCTGGTTGGTGAGACAGCTAAGCGCCAGGCGGTAACCAACGTCGATCGCACCGTTTCCTCGGTCAAGCGCCACATGGGCACTTCCTGGAAGTTCAAGGTCGATGACAAGGAATACACCCCGCAGGAGATCTCAGCTCGCATTCTGATGAAGCTCAAGCGCGATGCCGAGACCTATCTTGGCGAGAGCGTCACAGACGCCGTCATCACAGTTCCCGCTTACTTCAATGACGCTGAGCGTCAGGCAACCAAAGAGGCCGGTGAGATTGCTGGTCTAAATGTTTTGAGAATCATTAACGAGCCAACTGCCGCAGCACTTGCATACGGACTCGACAAAGGAAAAGAGGACGAACTGATTTTGGTGTTCGACCTCGGTGGTGGAACGTTTGACGTATCACTTCTCGAAGTTGGTAAGGATGATGAGTTCTCAACTATTCAGGTTCGTGCAACATCGGGTGACAACAGACTCGGTGGAGATGACTGGGACCAGCGCGTAGTTGATCACCTGGTTAAGAAATTCAAGGAGACATCAGGAGTTGATGTTTCAAAGGACAAGATTGCTCTTCAAAGATTGAAGGAAGCAGCTGAGCAGGCCAAGAAGGAATTGAGCCAAGCCACTACCGCCCAGGTGCAGCTTCCATATCTTTCACTAACTGAAAATGGTCCTGCGAACCTTGATGAGTCTCTAACCAGAGCTCAGTTTGAATCCCTGACTTCCGATCTTCTTGAAAGAACTCGTAAGCCATTCGAAGATGTGATTCGTGAAGCTGGCATCAAGGTCTCTGACATCCACCACGTAGTACTGGTTGGTGGATCGACTCGTATGCCAGCAGTTACTGAACTTGTGAAGAAGCTAACTGGCGGTAAGGAACCAAACAAGGGTGTAAATCCAGACGAGGTCGTTTCCGTTGGTGCTGCACTTCAAGCCGGAGTGATTAAGGGTGAGCGCAAAGACGTTCTGCTGATTGACGTAACTCCACTGTCTTTGGGAATTGAAACCAAGGGTGGAATTATGACCAAGCTGATTGAGCGCAACACTGCTATTCCAACCAAACGAAGCGAGACCTTCACCACCGCTGATGACAACCAGCCATCGGTTTCTATCCAGGTGTTCCAGGGAGAGCGTGAATTCACTCGCGATAACAAGAGCCTTGGAAACTTCGAGCTAACCGGCATTGCCCCAGCACCACGCGGCATTCCGCAAATCGAGGTCACCTTTGACATCGACGCCAATGGAATCGTCCATGTTTCCGCCAAAGATAAGGGAACCGGCAAGGAGCAGTCCATGACCATTACCGGTGGATCTTCTCTTTCTGAAGACGAAATCGAGCGCATGGTTAAGGACGCCGAAGCGCACGCCGCCGAGGACAAGAAGCGCCGCGAAGAAGCAGAGGTTAGAAACGCTGCAGAGCAGCTCGCCTACTCAACCGAAAAGCTAATCAAGGACAACGAGGACAAACTTCCCGAAGAGGTAAAGAAGGAAGTTCAGGAAGACGTTGATGCGCTAAAGAGTGCTCTGAATGGCGATGACATTGAAAAGGTCAAATCCTCTCAGGAAAAACTCATGACTTCCTCCCAAAAGCTGGGTGAGGCAATCTACTCGGCTAAGTCTGACGAGCCACAAGCAGAAAGCACTTCTTCAAACGAAGACGTGGTTGATGCTGAGGTTGTTGATGAAGACGACGAGGAAAAGAAGTAATGCAGGAAGAGTCTGAGAAGCCAGCTGAAGAAATTACTGAGGAATCAGCAGCTCAAGAAGAAGCGGTTGATGAAATCGATCGCGAGCTAGCGATATTCCAAGATCTGCAGCGTCTTCAGGCTGACTTTGTCAACTACAAGGCTCGAGTCGAAAGAGACCGAGGACTTGAAAGGCAGCTTGCTGTTGCCGAAACACTTCGCGCATTTCTTCCAGCACTGGATGATCTTGACAGGGCATCAGCACACGGAGATCTGCAGGAGGGAACTCCCATGGCTGCCGTTGCACAAAAGCTTCGCGCAGCGGGGGAGAAGTTTGGACTGGTTGCCTTCGGTGAAAAGGGAGAGCTGTTTGATCCCGAGATTCACGAAGCACTGGTAAAGAACGTTTCCGAAAGTGTTAGCGCACCAACCATTGCAGATGTAATCGAACGAGGTTACAAACTCGGCGACAGACTGGTGAGACCAGCCAAGGTCGCGGTGTTTGTCTCGGAGTAGAGGAGATTCAATGGCTTCCCAAGACTGGCTAGAGAAAGACTTCTACAAGATTCTGGGTGTGAGTAAAGATGTCTCACAGGCAGAGCTCAAGAAGGCCTACCGAAAACTTGCCAAGGACAATCACCCAGATCTTCATCCGGGGGACGCCAAGGCAGAAGCGCGCTTCAAGGACATTTCTGAGGCCTATGACGTTCTCTCGGATGCTGAACAGCGCAAAGAATATGACGCAATTCGGGCAATGGGAGGCGGCGCTCGCTTCACGGCGGGTGGCCAGGGCGGATTCGAAGATGTCTTTTCGAACCTTTTTGGTGGCGGATTTCCGCAAGGTGGATTCCCAGGTGGATTTGGAGGATTCGGTGGCTTCGGCCCTCAACCCGGTCAGGATCTGCTGACCACTGCGAGTGTGAACTTCATTGACTCAATTCACGGCACCACAGTCAAGCTAAACATTAGCTCAGAGAGCGTGAGTGTGAAGGTTCCGGCTGGAATTAAAGACGGGCAGAAGCTGAAGGTCAGAGGTAAGGGGCAACCATCACCAAATGGAGGACCCGCTGGCGATTTAGTTGTAACCATCAAGGTCAAACCACATCCGATTTTCACAAGAGACGGAAATGATGTTCGCGTCACCGTTCCGGTTACTTTCACCGAAGCAGCACTTGGTGCAACCATCCAGGTTCCCGTGCTTGGTGAGTCGCCAGTGAAACTCAAGGTTGCCCCAGGAACGCCGAGTGGAAGAACCCTTCGAGTTAAAGGCAAAGGTGTTCAGCTTGGTAGCAAGCAGGGAGATCTACTAGCGACTTTGGAAGTGGTAGTCCCAGCACACCTATCGGGCAAGGCCAAAGAGCTGTTGGAGAAATTTGAAGGCGAACTACCTGAGGAAGATCCAAGAGCAGATCTTCTCAGCAAAGCAGGACTTCTCTAGGAGGTGAAGAATGCGGATAGATGAGAACACACCATTGTTTGTGATTTCGGTTGCGGCCGAACTGTGTGGCATGCATCCGCAAACGCTTCGCCAATACGATCGCATGGGTCTGGTTTCACCAACCAGAACAGAGGGTCGATCACGTCGTTACACCATGCAGGATGTGGCAAAGCTCAGAGAAGTTGCGCGCCTCAGTGCAGAGGGAGTTTCGCTCGAGGGCATAAGACGCGTGCTTGAGCTAGTAAATGAGAATGTGCAGTTGCAAGCACGTGTCAGAGATTTAGAAAGAGAACTAGCCGATCAGTTGATGAAGCAACCTGGCAGCAGAGTTTTTGCTGCAGGTGAGCAAGGAGTAATTCGATTGAATCCTGGAGAGAGACCAGCGAAAAGCGGTTCGGTAGTGCTCTGGAGGAGAAGGTAATGAATCAACAGCAGCAGGAGCAGGTAAAAGCACTCGAGGCCTTTGGCATCGACCTAACCGCACAGGCGCGAGCTGGAAAGCTCGATCCAGTGATTGGTCGCGACGCCGAAATCAGGCGAGTGAGCCAGGTCCTATCTCGAAGAACCAAAAACAACCCGGTGCTAATTGGAGAGCCAGGGGTTGGAAAGACCGCCGTTGTCGAGGGCCTTGCTCAGCGCATTGTGGCGGGCGACGTACCTGAAAGCCTGAAGGGAAAGACACTTATCTCTTTGGATCTAGGTGCCATGGTTGCCGGAAGTAAATTCCGCGGCGAATTCGAAGAAAGGCTTAAGGCAGTCCTGAAAGAAATTCAGGAGGCTGAAGGAAAAGTAATCACATTCATCGATGAGCTTCACACTCTCGTTGGAGCCGGCGCTGCTGATGGCTCGATGGATGCTTCCAACATGCTCAAGCCAATGCTTGCAAGGGGAGAACTCAGACTGATTGGTGCCACCACTTTGGATGAGTATCGTGAGCGAATTGAGAAGGACAGTGCACTGGAAAGAAGATTCCAGCAGGTGTTTGTTGGTGAGCCAAGTGTTGAGGACACCGTTGCAATTCTTCGCGGACTAAAAGAAAGATACGAAGCTCACCACAAGGTAACAATTGCGGACAGTGCACTAGTAGCTGCCGCACAATTATCTAATCGATACATCACCGGTCGACAATTACCAGACAAGGCAATCGATCTAGTCGACGAAGCAGCTTCAAGGTTGAGAATGGAGATTGACTCTGCGCCGGTTGAGATTGATGAGCTGAGAAGATCCGTTGACCGTCTAAAGCTTGAAGAGCTTGCGCTCAAGAAAGAAAAAGACGATGCTTCCAAGCAAAGACTTGAAAAACTTCAGGAAGACCTGAGCGAAAAGCAAACAAAACTAGATCAGCTGCAAGCCCGCTGGGAAGCAGAGCGAAGCGAACTAAACAAAATTGGTGAGCTCAAGACCAAACTGGATGCGGCCAGAGTGGAGGCCGACAAGGCTCAGCGCGAAGCAAATCTCGAGCTTGCATCAAGGCTTCTCTACGGCGAGATCCCTCAGCTTGAAAAGCAGCTTAAAGAAGCTGAGAGTCAAGACGGCGAAAAACGCGACCGCATGGTCGGCGAGATGGTCTCAGAGGATGAGATTGCCGCTGTCGTTTCTGCCTGGACGGGCATACCAACCGGAAGACTTCTTGCCGGTGAAAGCCAAAAACTTCTTCACCTTGAAAGCGAGCTAGGCAAGCGACTTATTGGCCAAAAGCGAGCCGTAAAAGCGGTGAGCGATGCGGTCCGCCGATCAAAGGCAGGCATATCTGATCCGTCAAGACCAACCGGATCCTTTATGTTTCTAGGTCCAACCGGAGTTGGCAAGACAGAGCTCGCTAAGAGCCTTGCTCACTTTCTATTTGACGATGAGAAGTCAATGGTGCGTATCGACATGAGCGAATTCGGCGAAAAGCATAGCGTCAGCAGGCTAAGTGGCGCTCCTACTGGATATGTCGGTTACGACGAGGGGGGACAGCTGACGGAGGCTATTCGTAGAAGGCCCTACTCGGTTGTTCTACTTGATGAAATTGAGAAAGCCCACCCAGAAGTCTTTGACATCCTGCTTCAGGTATTGGATGACGGAAGACTTACAGACGGTCAAGGCCGAACAGTTGATTTCA
>JACCDU011150363.1_pt1 | contig 16385 bp, 4 predicted proteins | sample 7446081 | NCBI WGS metagenome assembly JACCDU01 (sample SAMN15323447, study PRJNA562643) | freshwater metagenome | isolation source: river surface water | place: USA:Blue River Watershed | collected 2017-08-17
CACCGCGTTTACGCATGTGAGTCAGAACACCCCACAACCACTGATTCAGTGTCGAGACTTCAATCCCTTTAAGGCCATACTTTTCATCAAATACGGGCAGCAGCGTGCTGCTTAAAGCCGCGATTCTGGAAACAGGCACAGACAAAGTCACCTTACCGATTCGCTCTAGCGTACGACCGCGGTGACAAAGATAGGTCATCTCGCTGACCGCTTGCCAAAGCAATCGCTTTTTCACTCGCTCAGGCAGGCGACTGTTGGTAGGTAAAGCACCTTTTTGCAACAACTCCACCGACCAATCGGCTTGCCAAGTCATGTTGGGGCCGATGAACTCTGCAACAAACTGCTCAGGGGGCATGTTCAGCACGGCGCCCGGCGTTTCGATGCTCTGCTCCATCAATTCGAGAAACTTGGCCCATGGCAGTGGCGACGCTGCCACCTCATCCATGACTTTGGACAAGGCCATTCGCACGTTGTTTTGGTAGGTACGTGCGCCAAAAAACCCAGCTCGGTGCGCAGCATCTTGCACCGAGTCAGAAAATGCAATTAGCTTCTTGTCATCATTGAACGGGCTTGCCCACGAATGCTCGACTACCTGCGCCCCCAAGGTGGCATTACGCGCACCAACCAACATCAGCCGATCACGCTCTCCACATGCAGGACATGTGTCGTCATGCCGTGTGTACTGCACTTGACCGATGGAAAAACTCTTTTGCTCGGTGACCCTGAAAATGGGAAGCAACGCCTCTTCTGAACAGGCAATACAGGTTGTACTGCCGTTTTGTTGCAAGTTGCCACATGCCGCACACACCTGCTGCATAACGCCCTCGACTTGAGGACGCTTAAAACTATTGGCGGCATAAAAACGAGTCACCTCAGGGCGAGAAGCAAACCATGTGTTGTAAATCTCGTCCAACTGGGTTGAAAGCTTGCTGCTCGACTGAACTAAACGAGACAACCACCCCGTCGTACGACATGCAGTGCATTGAATCAGAGGTAGATAAACGCCATCCGGATTCGCTGGAATGTCAGCACTGCTTCGCAGATTTACCTCTTTGGCATTCACTGCCAAATTCGCAACCATGCGGCGTAGCTCACGCATCCACATCTGCACACGCAAATTAAGCAGCGGTCTACCTGCTGCGCCCCCCGGCACCCTCGCCCACGCCACCATGACCAGCAATGCATCAAGGATTTCGCCTACCCAAGCTTGCGCTTTCAGCGGCAAACCGTTGACCAACTGATGCTTCAAGTCGTCATAGTGAATCACTTGTCCTTTAACGAGCTTCAACAAATTCACAAACAACTGATGTTTCTTGAGCTGCTCCCCTAGCTGAATACGCCACGCCAAATCGTTCACGTCTTGAGTCTGAGGCATATCGGGGAAAAACACCCCGTACCACGCACGAACAGCATCCTCTGGTGATTTGAATTGCGTTGCATCCAACAAGGCTTGTGCGTTTTCAGGGGAAGAAAACACATAGTCCACCGTGGCATCTTCGAGAAATTCGCTTACTGATTGACGATTCTCCGTAATCACCGAGTCATGCTCAAACGGCACGCCAAACACCTGTTTGGCGTACTCACGCAATGGACCTGAGTCTGAAGAACCGCCCAACGTGGCAGAAGTACCAGCGCAAATCAAATGTCCATCTGGAGACTTTAGGCGTGAGCGCAAGCGACGCAACAAAAGAGCCAAGTCTGTACCCTGCGCACCATCAAAGGTGTGCAATTCGTCGACCACAACATAACGAAGCGTCTCTGGCTTGTTTTGCTCCCACAGCTCACGATCCTTGGGACGCAGCATCAGGTAATCGAGCATCTTGTAGTTGGTCAACAAGATGTCGGGCGGATTTTTCCTTAGCGTATCTCTGTCTGTGATGACCGTCTTTCCCGTCATCACCATGCCTTGCCCGTTACTCACGGCATTACCACCAACGTACATTCCAACACGCAGGTCTTTGAAGGCTGGCGTACTGGCAATCAATTCTGCGAATCGCCGTGCTTGGTCCGTCGCAAGCGCGTTCATCGGGTAAATGACCAGCGCCTTGATACCGACTTCACCAGATTTTTTAGCTCGCGCACAGTGATCTAAAACTGGATAAATAAAGCACTCAGTCTTACCACTGCCTGTACCGGTAGCCACCAAAGTGCTGGAAGCCTTGTGAGAGCTTGAGAGTCGTTCCCAAGCGCCTTCTTGATGAGAGTAGCCCGGGTTTTCGGTAGAAAAGTCTTTGAAAAAACTCTTGCCAGATGCGCCTTGCGTGAACGGCAGACCGAGCTGTAAATAAGGTCCTTTGAGCCATCCAGACGGATCTTTCACGAAACGATCCATGATGCCGCTCATGAAGTCATCCGACGCCTCAAATCCTGTCGTCAAGAACTGGCGAAGGCCTTCTTGGATGTCTTTTGCAAGTAATGATGGAAGCATGAGTGGGTCTTATTTGTTTGTTGTTATGTTTGGCAAAAGTGTCAAGTTAGGCGGATCAGATTTTCTTGAGCATCAACAAAAATCTTTATCGGCATAGTTGTCACCCCATTTCGAATAATGGTCAACTGTTGCCAATGGCTTCATGGGGGCTATGCGGTTCACAGTGCCCAAGTTGAGCTGGCTCAATCCGTAGGCAACCGATAGACGATCGTAATCCGCTCTGGAAATTCCATCTGCACGCAGGTTAGCTGGCAGGCTTAAGGACCTAGCTACAAGGTTTAGCCAAGTTGCCCTACGGGGCCGCTGTAAGGCAGGTCTAATTTGTTCGTAAAACGAATGTCTGGCGCCGCCTCCGCATAGAAAGTACGGCATGCCATCGATGTCATTTGGTCCTAGCAACCTTTTTGCTTTAGCTCTGCCAAAGATCTCACCGACCAGTTGTCGGTTAATTAGGTCGAAAAATGATTCATCAGGATTTCTTGCACCATTCAAAAACTGTACGTCAACACCCTGCAAATAGTCTTGAAAGCTAGCGGGAAAGAATCCACGGTACTCAATAGGCAGTTTGATTTGCTGCAAATCAGTGGCGCACTGCGATCCGTCTGGTGAATCAACTAAGTTTTTTTGCCACCAATTCACACGGAACCGATGAAGGTTGGCAACACCGTAGGCCTCCACTGAGTTCGTAAACAAATTAAAACTGGTGGTGCCTGTTTCATCTTTGTAGACCCTGAAGATACTCGCATCTACGGTCCCTGCCCCCACATCAACCATCAGGAAGATATTTGGCCGACGAGGGTCAAACAGTGAAGACGTGACGTAACCGTGAATTTGCGCGGCCAACTCTGGCATAACCAGACACTGAAATTCGTCTGTGTCTGCTTGGTCCTTCTGTTTTGTATTCCAGACTGTCTGAGCTTGTTTGGCCATAAGCGGCCCCGAAACACTTGCCAACTTCCATGCCACTTGACCAACTTGTCGAAACAGCGACTTGCTCTTGGCAGATGTCAATTGATCAGCAGGCTGCCCCAAAGCAAGGGACCAAAGTATTTCAGAACTTGTGTATTGATCACGGTAGTTTTGGAACAACCATGCTCTTGCATGTTGAATTACCAACGCAAGAAAAGCTACAACCCTAGCGGAGCAAACGGGATCATCTGGATTCGCCATCATGGCTAGCTTCAAGTCGTTGAGGTGGATACCTTCACCTGAAAGCGAATACGCACCATCGCTTTCAATCAACAACGTTGGCAGCAGATAAGACATCACCCCTGCACCATCTGTAAAAGGTACGGCGTATGCCTGCTTCAAAGTTCTGTCAGCAATCACGACCTTTGTGCTGGAGGTACCAAGGTCTACGCCTATAACCAGCTCTCTATCTACTCGTCTTTCAGAGGTAGCAACACCCGTCAAGCATCCTTGCTGCAAGTCAACCGTGAGTAACTTATCAGGCCCTTGACTTGATGGATGCCACTTCACTTCGGCATCGGCCAAACACGTCACCCTTGTTTCTGGCAACAGCTTCTTCTTTGAGCTACCCATTCCTTTCGGGTTGTATGACAGGTGTAAATATCGCGGCGTCGTGCGTTTTTTAGGAAATTTAGGTTGAGGTGTATTTCGGTATTTTTTTAGATCAATTTTTTGAGCCAGATCTGGCTGCTTTTTATACTTTTTCGACTTTATTGGCTTTTTTTCTTCAACCTGAGCTGCAGGCAACTCTTTTGCTGTTGATGCATCTGTCACTTGTTTCGCAGGTTCAGCAACCAAGGCAGTTGCTGGCTGATTTGCCAGAGCCTTTTCAAATGCAAACTTGAACGATAGTGCCATTGCGCTTGCCGATCAATTGACCAAAATTACGCCAGATGAAACATCACGCTGAAGGGCATCAACTGACTCCTTCATGCTGTTGGCTAATTTTTTTTCTGCGTATTTCTGCTCCAACTTTTGGAGCTTGCCGTTCTCCATGGCAATCACACGCTTGTGCTTCGGATCTGTAGACACCTGATAGTAGGCAATTCGTAGATCGATAGCAGCCCGCCTTCTTTGTAGATCTTTGTCTAAAGCTGCATTCATCTCGCGAATTCGATCTCGATTTTCACGTTTCTGAGATTCCTTCATACCGATGAAGCGCTCTTCTAAAGATGCACGACAGTCATCTTGTCGTGATGCAACCACGGCATGATTCAACAAATTCTTGGCCCCAGCATGCCAATCAAAGCCGTCTAGCGCAGCAGCATTGACGAGTGACTCAGCCTTGTCCTCATCCAACACTTCGCCCGTCTCAAGACACCGGGCTTCGTACACCAACCTCTCCACATCGCGAGGGCCAGCAAATGTCCAACGCATGATGTGAAAAACATAAGTTCCCGCTGCAATATCTGGAGCCTTAGCCTTCGAGAGTTCAAGGGCTGAAGTGGGAAAGTAAATCGGGCCAGATTTTTGTTTTGCTGAAACAAAACGAATGAACGGATGATCTTGCGTGACCTTCTCCACGCCTCTGGGCGCACTACCTGTTTGATTGTCAAACCAAAGAATGTGAGGCGTGTTGGCAAGAATCGTTGTTTTGCCCAGCAGTTTTGCATCAGTCAAGAACGCGCCGAACTCAACACGTCCATCAATCGAAAGCTCAATCTTTCCTTTGCGAATCACATCGTCATCCACCATCAATCTGGAACCGGGGTAGTTCTTTTCCAAAAAGTCTTTGACGTAGTAATACAGGTCTTCCCCTCGGATGTAACGACCCAAATCAAATGCAGCCTTGGCTTTGTTTTGAATAAAGTCGCCATGCCCTAGAAGCTGAGAGGACCGTTCGTCCAATTGCTCTTGCGTGATGCGCAGGTTCTCTAGTGCAATTGCAGATTGTTCAATGCGGCGCTCCTCCGCTTCGGGGGTCAGCTTGTGCGACAGCAAATCTGCCGTCAGGCTTCGGACCTCAGCGCCTAATATTTCCTCCATGGAACCCAGCGCTGATTTAAAAATATTCAAACGCTGCAACAACCTATCGTGAACACGTTCGTCCAAGGTGTCGGCGTAAACCATGTTCCAAATGAGGATCTTTGGTGCATCCTGACCGATACGGTCGATACGACCAATACGCTGTTCAATTTTCGCGGGGTTCCAAGGCAAATCGTAGTTAACAAGCAAACTGGAGAACTGCAAGTCAACACCTTCAGAGGCAACCTCAGAGGACAACAAGATTTGAGGCCCCGCCGGATCTTCAAAAGCATTCAAAATCGTCTGTTTATCCATCCCCCCGTGAAGAACTGCGGATTGGATACCTACCTCAGCTAAACGTCTTGCTAAGTAATGCAAGGTGTTTCGGTAGAAGGCAAACAGCACCACTTTCTTTGCCGGGTGGTCTTTCCAATAAATCTTTAAATTGCTGAGCAGCTCATTAAATTTCGAGTCAGAAGCAGATAACGCCTTGAAGTCTTTATGTTGATTTGCGATGGATACCAACAGCTGAATCAGCTCGCCATTACCTTCTACCTTGCTTGGCAACGCCTCGGTTGACTCCGTTCTTTCAGAATCATCGCCATCAAGCTCGGCAAGGTCTTCTTGCTCAGCCAAAGCCTCTACGCCTTGTAATCTCGCCCGCCAACCTTGGCACGCGGCAGCCATACAGCTTGACATTTGACGCTGGGGAATTGTGAGCAGAAATCCCTCAGAGACGTCGTTTGATTCGCAATACCCCCGAACCGCATCCGTCACACGGTCGTAAAACATTCGCTCGGTATCTGTCATTGACACGCGTAATGTCACAGGCTCTCGGATCACGCGCAGCTCACTGACATCACGCTTCAGAGTGCGCGTGATAACTTTTGCTCTGGGATTAAGCCTGTCCAACATATCGGCATACTGGGCACGCCCTCTGTGGGTTGACAGTACTTGATCGGAAGGCAAGTTGTTCAACAAATGCTGAACCTGCTCGCTGTCGTCAAACCATCTCAAAGCGACTGATTCCTCCAGCGCAACTTTGAACTCTGCTTGACTCACGGCACCCGCTTGTAACTTATCTCTCAACGCAACGATGGGGGCGTTGGCACTAACTGACAGGTCATATGTCCACTCAAGTGGGAAAGCATCTTGGTCGAGCAAATGCAAGAGATTGAACAAGTCAGTACTTCGCATTTGAATTGGCGTGGCAGAAAGCAGCACCATGCCATCGGTCACAGGTCTCACCAAAGCTGCAAAACGGTGTGTTTGCGTTGCTTTGTTACGCAAATAATGCGCCTCATCCACCACAACCAAATCTAGCAAGGGGTCTTCATCGGCAGCGGCATCGAGAAAACGCGCCAACTTGGCTGCAGCTGAATTTGAAGGGGACTTCTGTGAGTTCCACTCCTTCGGTGGTCGCATGCCCTGCATGCTGCACACCAAGGCGAATTCTTCAGCAGGATTGTCTTGTGCTTTGGTAAGCCGCTCTAACAACTCTGCTGCATTGACTTTTTCAGCTTTCACGCCAAAACGGTTGGCTAATTCGCTGCACCACTTTTCTTGCAGCATGGCTGGGCAGACAACCAGCAAACGTCTTGCATCTTGGCGAGCACGCAACTCTGTCCAGATCAAGCCAGCCTCAATCGTTTTACCCAAACCAACTTCGTCTGCAATGACGATGCCGCGGCTGGGTGAATCCAAATACTGAAGCACAGGCTTGAACTGGTACGGGAGGAATCGCGTATTGGTTGTGTTCAGGCTGTAAATCAGGTTGGCAAGTCGCCCCGTCAATCGGTAATACGTCACAGCACCTCTTAGATGAGAGGCGCCGGCGTACATGCCTCGCTGCATAAGCACAAATGGGTCGTTTATCTCTACTTCGACCTTTTCTAGGGAGGAAGCCAAGACAGGCTCTAGCCCGTCATCAAACATCACCACAACACGCCGACGGCGCCCCTCACCTATTGGGTCTTGACTGGTCAAGACACCAATACGGCTGGGGTTGTCAATGAGTCGTACTTGGTCGCCGGGTTGCATTAGATGGACATCGTTAGTTAATTAGTTGCTTCACTTCTTCCTAGGGCGTACAACAGGACGGCATCCGATCAAGGCTTCCAATTGCTTCCACGAAGCTGCAATGAGTGTGCGTTCAGCATTTGCCATGACACCCTCACGCAAATCAGCCAAGGGATACCAGCGACCATTTCCCTCTTGGTAAAACACACGTGTGTAGACATTACCTGTATGTGACAAACGATGGATCTCATGCCGTTCAGAGAGCATGGTTAAGGCGTGGTTCAAACTGATCGCGGTTTTTTGCTCTAGCTCTGCTGGCATTCGAATGGTGCTGCTGATCAAATCCGTTTTGTCTAGCCCTTTCACCTTGAGCCACAAGCCTCCACTGCCCTCCTCTTCAAACAAGCCTCCTGCAGTCACCTTCTTTTTAGCTGGGCCAAGGAACACAGATTCAAAACGCGTTGTGCCTGCTGGAAAATCTGAACGTTCAATCAACTCACTTTGAGCCGCTGAAATTTTGGATTCGGTTTGATCGGACAACGCCACCCACAGCTCGGTGCCTTCAGGCAGAACTTTCACCAGCGCTTGTTGTTGCAACTGTTTGAGAAAACTCTTATCTGTAACTTGGCTCGTACTAAGCACCAGCTCACCCACCGCCCCATCTTTCACAGGAACAGGGCCGCCATAGAAGAACTCCCACTGATTACCCACCCGTTTTACAGGAATGGTGACTTTGTCGGTCCATGCGGGGTCGTGATAGGTGCCAGTCATGGAAGCATTACTTGTTTTCAAAAAATGCCCATGCAATTCGGTAGTCCTCTTCTCGGTTAGCACGGGCAAAGGGGGCCACGAATGTGCGCGTGACTTGGCGAGGGCCACCGGGCAGGGTGTCGTCCGTGACAGTCATTTCCACCTTCGTGCCATCGGGCACAAGGAACTCGCCATCTTTGTAGAGATCTTCCCAGCCGTGGTTACCCTCTTTGGTTTTGCCGTCAGGCCAAGAGATGCGGGTTTTGGGTGTGGTGCGACTTCCTTTACGAGGCAAGCCGACACCAATCAGACCTTTGCTGTTGGTGAAAACGATACGACCCGAGATGTCGTACCAAGTGTCACGCTCGTAGCCTTGCATGACCGGAAACTGTACGCGGTAGATGAGAAGCAGTTCGTCGAGCGTAAGTCGGATGGCTTGAGCTACGAGCACATCAATTTCGACCAAGGCCATGCGGCGGGCGTATTCGCTACGCAAAGCACAGTGACGCCCCCAGTCACTGGTCAAGCCACCCCAAAAAACCTGAGGTAGTCTGGGATTGGCTGATTGACTCCATTGCTGTTCTGCATAAGAAACGCTATAGGTTTCAGACCAAAGTGAATCGTAGTTGTTGGTTATTGAATTCAACACCAAAACTCTGGATATCACTTCGGCTGTGTTTGGGGCAGATGGCAATAAATTCCAGAGCTGATAAAGCCCTGATCTACCCGTTGACTTCACAAAAAAATCAGAAATCAATGAACATGACGATGCAAATGCAACTAGCAAATCTGTTGAGTTTTTAAAAGATGTAGAAGTAACGGAATTTATATGCGCTGGACCGGGTGGAAAAATAACTGGAATTAAGGTGCGCTCACCTGTGGGAGGCAACATATTTCTGAAGGTCAAACGGTAATAGCTTGTAGCTTTTTTATACTCACTTTCGCCGTCATCAATCCAATCAACAACGGGCGTATTTTTCTCATAAATATCCCTGTCACTCATCGGTAAAAAATTTGTCCGAGGCAAGTAATCATCAGGCAAATTTGCCAAATCAATGATTTCGTAGTGTGAGTTATTTGTACAAATATTTTTAGGACATTTGTTGAAAGGGTTTCCAACACTAAAGTATGGCCCAGAAAATATTAGGCTCATGGGGTCACTTGGAAAACCATTATCTGAAAGCTTGCGCTTCGTAATAAATCCATTCTTCTGTGCATTAACTTCATGCCAAAACGTTGATGGAACAGAATAAAACTTGAACCCATCAAGTTTGTGTTCATACGAAGCAAGTTTTTCAAGCACTGAACTAAGTGCTCTCGCGTGAATGATTGGTAATTTTGCTTGCATTGCAGGCGTACCAGACTCATCAAACAATTTTGCAAAAATCGCCAAGGTAGATTCGTTGACTTTCACAATTCGATCCCTATGACCTGTAGTGTTCCACTGGTCTTGATCGTTTTTATATCCTCCAACAACACCTTGTCCGTCGTGCATGTAGCAAGCATCCACCGTTGCTGGCGAAAACAGATTGGCAAGTTGATCAAACTCAGGTTTTGATTGCACTGGACCGTAAATGTTGATGCTGTACTTAGTTAAATGGTGTACTTCCGCAAACAAAATCAGCTCATTAACAAATTGGAAATGTCGCCTTAACCGCGCATACACCACCTCACGCAATGCCCCCCCCCTAGGGTCATCGTAGGGACCTTCCGGATGTAGCAAACCTGAAACCCCGGTGTTGTTACTAATCTGCCAAGCCAGTGGCATAAAGCATTTATACAAATTAGTCTGAACACCTTTAAGCAATGGGTAGTTTTGAACTGCATTTAGAAAATTTTGAGTTCCTTGAGACTCTTGCAACTCTTCAGTCCAAACTTCCTGAAGGCCAGTAAAAAATGAAAATGCCTCAATACGCAACTTAGCCAAATCACTTGCACTAATCTTGCGCACAGCAAACACTGGATTACGCTCACCCAAGATGCCTGACTCATCCCACTCGACTTTCAGCCAAGGTGGATTACCCAAGATCAAGTCAAAGCCGCCGCGCCGCAGGAGTACATCGGCAAAGCACAGCTCCCAATGCATGAATTTACGGTTGGCGCTCACGGTCTCAACCATTGCGATGCGTGGAAAATGTTGGCGCAGTTTGCCAATACGCAGTTGACCCAGCTTGTCGTGTAAATTAGGTTGGTCGGCTGTTTGAGCTAAAGGCAGCTGGGTTTCCATACCAAAAAAACTTGGTTGCACTTCGGGTACGATGACTTGAGGTGCTTCTGCTTCAGTAGGCTGCAGGTCTAAGCTGGGCTGCAAACCGATATCCACAATGTTGCCTTCAAGAATTGCGCCCACTTCCATCCACCACTCTTCACGTGTTGGTAGTTGCTTGGCACCTGTGATGGGCCAGAACCACAGGGCACACCAATAATCCATGACCAATTTAAGGCGACGGAACGGGGTGGCCAAGTCGCCGTCTTCGTTCAACAAGCCTTGTTTACGAATGGCTTCTTTAGCAGCACGGCTGATGGGGCCTGCTTCAGTTTCTTTACCAACCTGCGGCCAGACAGTCAGCTGGTCTTCTGTACGGTTGCGGTCACGCGCAAGGGCTTGAGTATGTTCGTTCCACAAATCTTGCACACGAGCACTCAGCTGTTGCAAGCGGGCAAGCTCGTGTGGCTCTAGTGGTTTGAGCATGGCTTTGCGCCATGTTTTCAGATGGTCAAACTCGTCTTTATAGAGTGCCTTGGCCGTTTTGTCTGTGTAGTCAGCCATGCCGGGGTCCGGCAATAAGAAGTGCCAAATTTCATCGGGCTTGCGCGGCTGGTCTGCGGTGGCGCGGCGTGGTGGCTCTTCGTGCCAAGCGGGCTTGGCTTTTTTGTCGAGGCTACTGATTTTGTAAACCTGATGACGTGCACCAATCAGGCTGTTGCCATTAAACAGTTGGTAGCCAAACCATGGCACGCGGGCTGGCAAGGGCTGGCCTTTGCTGTCGGTTTCACCGTAAATTGCATTAAGCCAAATAGACACTTCTGCCAGCTCCACTGCCACGGGGTTTAAGTCAACACCGTACACATTGCGGTCGGCCAAATACATGCGCACTTTTTGCAGCTCTTGTGGGTAGAGATCGTGCGGTATGCGCTGCTTTAGCTCAGCTTGCTTGCGTTCTAGGTACGCTTCTGACAGTTGGTTTACTGCTTCGTTCAAGAACGCTGCACTGCCCATGGCTGGCTCGCACACCGTAAGGGTAAGGATGTCGTCCGCACACTTCACTCTGTCGCTGCCCAACAGCTCTTTTAGGGCGTATTTCACCAAGCACTGCGTCAGCACCTGCGGTGTGTAATAGCTTGCACTTTTTTGTCGGTCACGACCTGCCAAGCGGTAAACAAAGCTGCCACGCGGGTGCTTGCGCAGTTGGCGATGGCCGGCTTCATTGACGTCATAAACCTTTTCGTCGTCTGTGTAGTCGCTTAGGCGGCTGGCTAGGACGAACCATGCGTTGTCTAGCTTGTCGTCACCCGTGCTTTCGGCGCTACGGCCACGGCTACTGGACTCTTCTACCTCAGCTTCTTCGTCATTGTCGTCACCACTGGCTTCGTCTGCGGCTTTGCCTTTGCTCTTGCCGGGTTTGACTTCATACAAATCTTCCGCAGCAAAGAAACCGCGGTAGCTCAGCAGGGCTTCATACACGGCACCCAACTGGTTAATGGACAGCAGTTGGTAGCTGACGCGGCCTCTTTTATTTTTACCCTTGGCACGTGAGAGTGACATAAGGCGAATGATGGTTTGCCAAACGTGGTTTGGAAACTCGACCTTAGCCAACAATGGCATGGTGCTTTCGTCAAACAAGCGGCTATCCAATGGTGCCAACGCAAACGTGTCTTTGGCACCAGCAACCGAATGGATGTCATGCTGCTCAGACAAGCCACAACCTTGCGCTACGAGCTTGAACAAGCGGCGCAAGGTTTTGTCGAAGTAAACGCCATCTCTAGCTTGAGGCGTGTTGAGGTTTTTCAGCTCAAGATCGCGCAAAGACTCAAGGCTGTAGCCCTTGAGGTAAACCTCACTCTTGGCAATGGGAACGTAGCCTAGCTCTGGTCGCGCTTCGATGTAGAACATGAAGAGCAAGCGGTACACCATACGCAAACATTCCAAGCTCAGGTCTGCTGGGTCGAGCTGGTTTTTGCCGGTGAAGAAACCTCTGTTCGACTCATAAGCTTGTTGGCGAAGTTGGTTGGCCGCTTCGTTACCCAGCAGCTCGATGGCTTCGCGCAATGCGTGCTTGAGGTCTTCACTCACACCAAAGGCGTGTTTGTGGGCATTTTCATCCAAGCTCTCAAGCAAGCTATTGCCCTCACCCGGGGCCAAGCTTGTTTTGTGCAGCAATGCAGCAGCGGCTTGCAACGTGGCTGAGTCTTTGCGATCGAGAATTTCAGACCAATCAAAACGCAAGGCACGGTTTTGCGGCCATTTGTAACGGTCTAAAAGCAGCCACTCGTTCAGGCCAACCAACAACACGTAACGCGGGGATTGGTCTGCACCAAAAATGGCTTCAGACACCAAGCTATCCCAGCTCTCGCCAACCAGCTGCGTGGGGACATCAGCCCCTGCATAGTGCAAGCTGGTAAGTGTGTGATCTAGCAAGTCTTCGTCTTCAGCACCGGGCCGATAAGCGGGCACGATGGCGAGCTGCGGTGGCTGCAAAGCCAACTGGGCTGCACTTGTATGCGCACTGGCGTTTTTGGCCAGCAGACTCCACAGAGGGATAGCCTGCCCTGCTACCAGCTCGACGGGCTGTTCAGCGGCATCTTTTTTAATGGTGTAGCCCAACGCTTCAAGCAAGCCAGATTGCAATTGTGTAAAGAGTGAGAGCTTTTCAGCATCGTCTTTAGCGCGGCTAATCTGACCGCGCACAACAAACCATTTTTGCGCCCAGCCTTGCAGGCGCTTGTGTGGGGAGCGATAAACCTCCTCACCGGGGTGTTCTGCTTCCGCAACTTCCCATGCTTCCAGCTTGGCTTTGATATCGCCTTTGAAAACTTCAGCCAAATAGTGGTGGCTATAAAACTCGTTCTCGTTGGCAATGCCAGCGAAGGTTTGGACGGCGTCAAGGACAGGCATATTTAAGATCCAGCCACTGTGGGACTGTTGGTAGATGGGGTGAGTAGCTTGAACTGGATACGTTTAAAGCTGTGCGTTGTCGGGTTTTTGAGATTTAGTGGGCTAGCCATGGTGCAGTTTGTCGCTTAAAGACTATTTAATTTCGATTTTTGTCGCGATTTCACTATGCAACAGGATTTACTACTGCCGCAAGCACCTGAATCCAAGGCTTTGGCTCTGTAGTCAGAGTGTCTTGCACCCAGTTCCGGTAGTCATCAAAGACATGCCCAATCTGGCGGCTACGTGTCTCGAACCTGCTGCGCTTGACCGTTTCGATTTGGTTTTCTAGTCGCAGTTCAAGCTGAACGATTTGTTTGTCCTGCAGGCGCTTGAGTTCATCCAACGTTGATTTAAGACGTGTCTCAAGTTGCGCAGCAAACTGCGATTGCTGCTGAGCCATGAACTCATGCATTGTGGCCACAGCATCAGGCAAAGCCACTTGCATGGACGAAACAACCGATTGGTAATCAGCGTTCTGCCCGCGGTTTGGCAGGCCATTGGCTTGAAGACCTGCACGCTCGGCAAAAGACTCAAATGGCTCTAATTTAAAGGTACCTTGGTCGCCCATACGCGTAGCCACTTGCCACTCCACCATGAGGGGCTGGCCTTTGCGGTTGGGCACAACGCTCATAAAAATGAAGGCTTGTTCACCTGCATTCAGCTTGGCGCTCTGCAGCAATGGCGCACGGTGGCGACCGAAGTGCGTCAACACTCTGTCGCCTAGCCATTCCATGATGGGGTGCTGGGGCCATAGGTAGTGCAACTTAGGCCACGTCTCTTCTTCAGCGCGAGCTTGACGCGCCTGCTCAATGGCATCAGCCATACGCTCGCGGTCAGCGCTGAGAGAGTAGTGATCGTTTTCAGCTTGTGCTTCGCGAGGCAGCTGACGCAAACGGTCTTGTAGATCGAGTGGCGCAGTCAGACTGATGAGTTGCTCGTCATCGACTTTCGTCCAAGGGCAAACTGTTTCACCTTGATTGATTTGAGTGAGCGCTGTGGTGGCGTAGTGAAAGTCGCTTTTGAAAAGCGATTTGGGGTCGTGAATGTGATCGAGGCTAGAACCTTTTGCCTCTGCGGCAGGGGTAGCGCTGGACTCTGCTGGTTTGCTGGCATCTCCGCCGCCGAACAGCGTGAGCATCCAATCGCCCTCGTTGTCTTGTTTGTTTCCCGCAGCTTGATCAAGCGTCGTTTCAACTTGCTCTGGGGTCAGGCCTTCGGCCATGAACCCACCAACTTTTTCAGCTTCCTTCTCGGGATCGAAAACATTCAGGAATGCCGAGGGATCACCCAAGTTTTTGTTCGCTTGCTCGTCTTTGTTTTGCAGAATCTCAAGAATGCGCAAGTCACCCTTGATGTGCTCAGTCACAGCCTCGGTAAACAAATAAACAATATGGGGCTGATGCTTTTGGCCATAACGATCTACACGACCATTGCGCTGCTGAAAGACCATGAGGGACCATGGCAAGTCGAAGTGCACCAAGCGATGACTGAAGTAATGAAGGTTCAGGCCTTCACTCGCTACGTCTGAACACAACAGCACGCGAATGGTGTCGTCTTGACGACCAAAGCGTTCGACCATTTCTTGTTGGTCTGTGTCAGGCATACCGCCATGAAGAATGTCGATCTGTTGGGGCTTGAGCTTGAGATCTTTAGCGAGCTGCTTTTGCAGCCAGTGAAGAGTTTCAATACGCTCAGAGAAGATGACCAAACGGTCTGTCGGATCTTGCGAGTTCCAGCTGAAGTCGGCACTTTTCAAGTGAGTGAGCAAGCGCTGATATTTGCTAAAGCCTGCAGCAGACTCATCGTCAACCAGTGGCTTCAGCGTAGCAACGAAGTCTTGCAGATGCGCGACCTCAGTACCCTCTTCAGCCGTGGGTACAGATTTTTGCTGCAACAACTGAATGCGCTTATTGGCAGATTCCAACGCAGCAGCAGGACTGGAGAACAGCCCCTTTTGCAGGGCAACGCGTTGCAACTGCTGTTGCTTGCCACCTTTGTGCTGACCGTTCTGGGTGAACGGGATGTCGATCAATGAGCGGTAAGCTGCCTCTTCTTGCGCGCTGGCAGCCTGACGCAAGCAAGTGGTGATGCGCTCTTGAAAATCCGCCGAAACTTGGTCTTTGATGTCTTTCTTGAAGCGACGAATGACCAAGCCTTTGTCTTTAAAGTCATCGGGGGTGTAGTCATCGGGATCAGAAATGGCAGTAGGGTCAAGCAGCGCCATGAGAGACGCAAAGCTTCGTGCCGAGCCATCGTGCGGTGTGGCTGACAGGAGGATCAGAGTATCAGAGCGCGTTGCGAGCAAACGTGCGAGTTTGGCTCGCTTGGCTAGCCCCTGCTCCCCAGCCCTCGCGGCCACGTTGTGACATTCGTCAATGACGATCATGTCCCACCAAGCGTTCTCAAGATAGTTGCGGTACTCCAGATTACTTTTCAGCGTATCAATAGAAATGATGCTTCTATCGAAATGGTTGAACGGATTGTGATTAGCCGGAATGCGGTTGCGCACACGGGCCAAGCCCATAGAGTCCAAGCGAACCAGTGGAATCGAAAACCGGCTCCACCACTCTTTTTGGAATTGAGTGAGCATTGCTTTTTGAGTGACAACCAAGATGCGCTTGCCTCTGCCTCGTTGAATCAGCTCGCTGGCCAACACGCCCGCCTCAAGCGTTTTACCGAGGCCGACTGAGTCGGCAATCAAGATACGTGCGCGTGGTTGCTTGAGAGCCTGAAGTGCTGGGTCAAGCTGATAAGGCACGACATTCATCACACCACGATGTCCCAAGTGGATACGTGTGTCATTAGGAACGGTACGACGCCGCTGGCTCTCTAAATAGAGCATGGTGGCGTTGTATGTGGGACTCTCGTCTGGCACCAGCAGTGTCTCGGCAGGGTCGAGAACTTCGATGTCGTCTTCTAGTGCTGTGAGAAACAGTGCGGCTTGGCCACGCACCAAGTCGGAGATGCCGTCGCAGGTCAGCAAAGAGCCGCCGTCTGCGGATGGATCGGCACGACGAATGAGCCATTCTTCGTCTCTGATGAGAACTCGCGAGCCGGGTGCATACAACGACATAATTTTGTTTTTTTGAGAGAGAGTTC